>Ga0190304_1000543_pt1 | contig 17692 bp, 20 predicted proteins | sample 48700712_MG_FD_161670 | JGI IMG/M metagenome (GOLD analysis project Ga0190304, IMG submission 161670) | Hydrothermal vent sediment bacterial communities from Southern Trench, Guaymas Basin, Mexico - 4870-07-1--2_MG | ecosystem: Environmental > Aquatic > Marine > Hydrothermal vents > Sediment ...
CCAGCAACAGGAGCATGTAGAGGGAAGGAGCAAATGATATGGAATAGACAACCACGGGTATCGTTATGGTAAGTAACGACCTCGTAACAATCGGGAGCTTTCCCGATTTTCCCTTCATGAAATTTGATAACGGGTGAGGGTATTAAAACTTACATAACTACAATATGTTTTTAAATGATTCAGCCTTCAATATCAATAAATGATGAAACAAAATCTCGATGAAAGATACATGGACCTGATAAAAGATATCGATTTTGAACCCGTGTTTATTTTGGGCTTGCACCGCTCCGGGACGAGTATTCTCTACAAAATACTTGCATCGACTCGGCGATTCAATGTGGTTACCGCTTATCACGTCCTGCACTACGATTCCCTCCTGTACAACCACTTGACGGGAAGGGAGGAGCGGGCAAAAAGGGAGTTCGATGAATTTCTCAGAGAGAAGAAACAGATGGATAGGATGATAGACAGACTCACGATTTCTGCAGATTTTCCGGAGGAGTATGGTTTTCTGCTCAACAGAGTGATTCCATCCCGGATAAACAGAAAGAACCTGCCACTCTTTGTGGAGATGTGCAGAAAGATTCAATTCATCTCGGACAAGAGTAAGCCCATTCTGCTGAAAAATCCGTGGGACTTCTCAAATTTCATCTTCATCAAAAAAATGCTTCCAGACTCCAAATTTATCTTTATACACAGACACCCCCTTAAGGTTATAAACTCATCGATGAACACTTTGAGAATCTTGCTGGAAGAGAAAAGCGTGTACTCCGAACTATTATCTGAGATCGTTAAACGAGCACATGAGAATCCCCTTATCACGATAGCCGGAAAGCTATTGACTGGAAAGTTGAGCGCGATGGGTTTTGTTATCCTCACGGAGTTTCTCGCGAGTTCTACGAGATATTTCACAAAAAACATTCACAGGATTAGAAAAGGGATCGATTATATCGAGATCAAATACGAGGAGTTGTGTAAACACCCCGATGAAACCGTGACCAGAATTTTCGAGTTTCTCGAAATGGAACCATGCAAAAAATCCTTCAAAGAGTTTATCAAACCGAGAAAACTCAAGATCCCAAAAGAAATCATGTTTCTCAAGCATTACATTCACACGAGGTTGAGACATTACTTTTCTCACTGCGACTATGATATCGAACCCTATGATATTTAGACACAACCATATATAAACTCCTTCTGTTATACGGGGTATGTGGATATACCGAATCTACTGATAGAATTGGCGCTCGGCGGCGTGCTGGCTTTATGGATAGCATACCTCATCATGACCCTAAAAAACTACACGGGTACACCGAAACTGTTGGATGTCAAGATTGACCTGAGAGATTTTCCGATGGTGAGCGTAATTCTCCCAACGAGGAACGAATCTGAAAGGGTGGAGGGATGCATAAGATCCCTGAAAAACCAGACGTATCCAAATTTTGAGGTTATAATAGTCGATGACTCCACCGATGATACCGTGGATATTATAAAAAATCTCGTTGGAGATGATAACAGATTCAGGATAGTAAAGCAGGAAAAACTGCCCAAGGGATGGATAGGAAAATCTTACGCCATGCAGCAGGGAAGCAAACTTGCTAGGGGTAAATGGCTTCTCATGGTTGATGCGGATATCGAAATACATCCCGATACGATTGCAAAAGCGGTGAGTTATGCGGAGAAGGAAAATGTGGAACTTGTAAGCTTGATACCTCACCTTGTGTGCAAGAGTTTCTGGGAGAAGGTTGTACAACCCATCGTCGGTGGTCTCGTTCTGTTTGTTTGTCCACCATTTCTGGTGAATAACGCCAGAAGTAAACTGGCTCTCGCGATGGGTGCATTCATCCTAATCAAAAAGGATGCTTTCGAAAGAGTGGGCGGTTACAAGAGGATTAGAGATAAGATAACGGATGACGTGGAGATATCGAGATTACTCAAGAGAGAGGGTTATGGTGTGAGATTGCTGAATGGTCAGGATATGATGCATGTCAGAATGTATAGAAATCTCAGAGAGATATGGGAGGGGTGGGGCAAAAATATTTTCCTGGGGTTAACATACATCTGGAACATCAGATCGAGATTGCTATCCTTCGCCACAGCCATCTTCGGGAGTCTGGCCATCTTTCTGTTCATCTCATTCCCAACGCTCACGCTGGTAACGAGTTTGCTGTGGTTTTTATTCGGCACATCTATTCCGAGAGACATATTCTACCTGTCCACAACAACGTGGCTCTTTTCTTTTGGGACCCAGTTGTTGGCTCACCTGCTGTTCAAGGGTCAGCCGAGATATGCTATTCTCGCATTTCTTGGAGGAATCGTTGTATCTCTGATATTCCTCCACTCCGGCTTCAAGGTTCTGTTAAAGAAAGGCGTTACATGGAAAGGAAGGGCATACTATGGCGAATGAAGAATCACGATCTCGTCCACTCCTCTAACTTACCCTCTATGAGTTTGGCTATCTCCCTGATACTCGTATGATGCCTTCTCAACTTTTCCACAAGTGTGGAGAGATGCCTCAATGTTCCCATTACAAGTATCTCGCATTTTTCTTTTCTCCAGAAAACATCCCTGGGTATGGCAACCTCCCCACCGACTGACAGCATATCCTGTTTAATTATAATCGCATCCATGGGATTAACCCCTCTTATCAGTAAAACCTTGAAGAGCGCTTTCGGTGCCATTATATCTATGCTCTTTTCATCGCATCCTATGGAGGTTATCAATTTTCTGGCTTCGGTAAGATTTTTCACATGAAATTCTTCGATTTTCTCCTTCACGGAAATGTAAAACGAATGGAGGTATTTTAATTTAGAATATACCTCATGCCTTCGCTCACGGTGTAGAGAGAACCCGTAACGCATATCATATCTTTTTTATCGGCGATATCCACCGCCATATCTACAGCATCTGGCACGCTTTTTGCAATTCTTTTTTCACCGTCGATATATCTATACAGCTCTTCCGGGTCACATGCTCTCTCGTTATCGGGTTTTGTCACTATGACGATATCTGATATGGAACTTATCTCCTCCATCATTCTTCGATATTCCTTATCTCTCAGTATACCGATAATAACTATCAGCTTTTCATGATCGAAATCGTCGATCAAGCTTTCCTTCAGGGACCTGATGGCGCTCAGATTGTGGGCTCCATCCAAAAGTATGAGAGGATCCTCGGATATAACATGCATTCTTCCGGGATAGAAGGCATCTTCTATGCCCTTCTCCAAACTGTTGTCGGGTATGTATGTGCCAATCATCTGTAATTTATCGATGGTCATAACCGATAGAGATAAATTGAATCCCTGAAATCTTCCCATCATCCTCGTTTTGAGGATATAATTGCTCAGCAATCCCTCCACCTCAAATACCTGCCATCCGGGATAGCGTGCTATCCTATTCCATTTACCCATGCCCATGATCTCCGCCCCCTTGCGCCTTGCCTCCGCCCTCAAAATATCGAGCGTTCTCCCATCGCATCCCGTTATTAAGGGCACCCCCCTCTTGATTATACCCGCTTTCTCAAGAGCAATTTTTCTGATATCATTACCCAAAATATCGGTATGGTCTCTTTCAACATTTGTTATAACCGTGATTTCTGGATTCACAACATTTGTCGCATCGTGTCTCCCTCCGAGACCAACCTCCACTATGCCAAAATCCACTTCCCTCTCGCTGAAATACTCAAAGGCGCAGGCCGTGGAAATCTCAAAAAATGTGGGCTTATCATCCATGTACTCGGCGATGGAAAGGACTTTCTTCAATACATGGCACAATTCATCCTTGCTTATCATCTCGCCATTGACCAGAAATCTCTCCCTGAAATCCAGGAGATGGGGAGAAGTGTAGAGACCCACCTTGTATCCCGCTTTTCTCAACACGGATTCGATAAACCTGCAGACAGAACCTTTTCCATTTGTTCCCCCAACATGTATGACTTTGTAATTATCTTGAGGGTTTCCCAGTTTCTTTACTATATATTTTATTCTGTCTAAACCAAGTCGTATACCGTACCTCTTGTAGCTGTATATCTCCTTTATCAATTCATCAAGGTCTTTCATCAGTATCCTTCACAGTAGAGGACATCCGGATAGGTTTCATACTTTTCCTTCCATGAATCTCCCGGTAAAATTTTCACCCTCCTTCCCTCTATCTTCAATCTCCCCTCTGCGAATAACTGAATGGTTCTGGGGAGCAACTGATGCTCAACTTTTAGTATTCTCTCAGCCAGGGAATCTCTTGTATCATCCTCCTTCACCTTGACCGCCGCCTGAAGAATGATGGGGCCATGATCCGGCAATTCATCCATAAAATGGGTTGTACAGCCCGTTATCTTCACGCCATATCTCAGAGCATCTCCCTGCCCATCCGTGCCTTTAAATGAGGGCAGGAGGGCGGGATGTATGTTTATTATCTTACCGTACCATCTCCTGATAAACCATGGAGAGAGGATCCTCATGTATCCCGCGCCGACCACGAGGTCAACGTTATATTTCCTCAGTATCTCATCTATCTCTTTTTCGTGTTCTTCCCTGCTCTTCCCCTTTGGATCCACAAAGTATGCGGGTATTCCATGCTTTTTTGCCCTTTCCAGCGCGTAGGCATCTCTCTTATCGCTTATAACCACAACGACATCGGCATCGATTTTTCCAGATTCGGAGGCATCTATTATAGCCTGGAGATTCGTTCCTCTGCCAGATGCCAGAACGCCAACCTTTATCCTTGTCATCAAAAAACCTTATCGAATCTCGATTTAAATAGTTAAATCTCTGAAGGCTTTAATCACTTCATCCAGAGGGGCATCGGTTTTGAATGAAGTATCTCTGAAATGGGTTCTCGATACCCTGAAACCCTCTTTTTCAAGCAATCTCATCATCCTGGAGATTTTTGGTGGAGATTTCCTGAAGTAAGAGGAGAGTGCATCTATATCATAGAAAAATGGGGGCATTCCCGTCTCTTCAAGGCATCTGTCCAGCAGTTTTCCGACTTCCTTTCTGTTACTGAGTTCCACATCTTTTGCAGCTCTCTTAACGGATAAAAGAAAATCTCTGTCATGAAGTTCTCCAAGCCAGAGGGGACCCACCTCTCTTGGTTTAAAATTAAAGTCCAGCGCCTTTGTTAGTGATATATTTTCGAGAAGTCTGTCCGCCCTCCTTGCGCCATTTTTTACCCTGAAGTATACTCTCATATAGTAATTTCTCGAATATGATAAAATGGGATACAGCGCCCTTTCGAATCTTGCTCCTTCCTTTATGATGTAACCCATCAGTATCCTGAGACCTATCTCGTGCATCGCCCACGTTCTGAGGGGTTCTGCACTGTATCTCCTTAAGCAGGTTTTTCTGTAAACTCCGCAGAGCGTTGCCGTATCCGTCGCGGTGAATGCCAGTATCCCTCCCGGCAAAATACTTCTTACCGCCATGCTGACGTAAGGTATGGGGGAACCAAACGGGTCAATGTCTATGTAATTGAATTTTTCTTTGCAGAGCAGGATATTCAGGTTCTCGCACCTTGTTTCCACGTTTCTCAAGTCGTTATGTTCTATGCTCTTCCTTGCGATTTCCATTGCTCTCTCATTCCAGTCATTCAGTATAACTTTGAATTCTCCATCAGATTCGTTTGCTATCCTCAACCCTCTGGCTCCCACCGATGAAAGTCCATCCAGTACCTTCAGTTCCTTGGTGCTTTCATTCAACATGGCCCGAACGACGGCCACGCTTATATCTCTGCTTTCAGCCATTGCAGGGTTATAAAAGCCGAATTTACCCTTTTTGCCCGGCCCTTCCTTTTTCAATTCCAAACTGGAAGGGACGAAGAACTCCGTCTTTCCCTCTCTAACGAGTTTTATTTCTGTCATCTCAGAAAACGCTCTGCAACTGGTCTTTCATTATCTTTTCTATCTTATACGGAAGCAGATTTCTGTTTACCGGAGTCACTTCAAGAATCCTTATGTCATCCCTTCTTCTTATATCTTGGAGGAGAGGACTCCTTGATTTTTTGTGAAGGGTGAGGAGGATCGGCTTGTCGCTGTCCAAGGCATCCATAACAACCTTGCAGAATTTCTCGGAAAGCATCTCCATCTTTCCAACCTCATCTATTATGATAACATCGGTATCCTCATCCATGATAGCTCTCTCTATCGCCGGAATACCTATTTCCTCGAGAGCTTTCAGGTCAACGCCGTATTTCCCAACCCTGTCCGGACTATCGATATTAACATGGGCGAAAACCCTTTTTTTCTTTGTTTTCCAGTCCATTATGTAAAAACCCACCCTTTCCCCTTTCTCCACGATGGTTTGGGTGACCATTCCACCAACTTTATATCCGCTCTCTTCGAGGTCCTTAACAACTTTGATGAGGGTTTCTGTTTTACCAACACCCGGTAGACCCGTTATTCCTATTTTTGGGATGTCGACCATTCGTAAAGTGTATGCGTTATTAATTTAGAATGTTTTTGCTCCTCGGAGGATTTTTGACGGAGATATCAGGTCTCGATCCATTCCAAAGAGAAAGGTTTAATTATACCATATCTATTCCATATACTGGGGTGAAGAGAATGGTGTATAAGCATGGTGAGTGGACCCTATACAAAAGGGATGTAAAGCTCAAAGGAGGAAAGTGGCAGACTATTTACTTCTTCAGTAGAAGGACTCCTAAGAGTGGAAAGCCCTGCGACTTGCCAGATGGCTACGAGGTTGGAGTAAACAAGAGAACGGGTCTTCCTTTCCTGAGAAAGAAGAGATAAAAATAAAAAACCTCCTTCTCTTTTTATTTTTTATATCGTATGGAAATCTGGAAGATGGAGCGGAGAATATATATCATTCTCGGTCTGTCGATCCTTCTCATACTTTCAACAGATATTCTGGTTTTTTATTCCCTCCTCGATATTTCGGTCACCAAGTCAATTGCTCTGAATGGGCTAAAGGAAAACGTTGCGATGCATCGCGATGCGCCGGTACCCGTTATAGATGGTATCGATACCGATATTATCAACGTGTACAACCACTGCACACTTCATCTCGATGCATCCAGAAGTTACTCAAGAAACGGAAATATCATAAAGTTCGCGTGGCAGGTTAATGATGATGGCTTCTTTCACGGCAAAACGCTCGATCTCAAAATCGATGAAAAGATAGATAGTAACTCGGTTGATGAGCTTCCCGTCATATATGTAATGCTCACCGTTGTGGATGAAAGAGGGATTGCCGGAGCGAAAGAGATCCTGATAAGGGTCTTGCCGGACAGATTCTACCTTTCAAAAGGTGGATTATCAATTAAGAGAGAAAATGATGTGGAGAGGGTCTCTCTCCGTCCGCTTTCTGGAACAACCCTGACATACATGTTACCGGAAAGTATGGATTTTCCTCCCTGCGGAATCAAGCTTAACATGGATATCAGAAAGGGCATTATCTCCAAGATTTTCAGAGTGGAGCTTTATGGCCTGACGGAGGATGGCGATGCTGTAAAAATCGGCGAAAAGAAATATTTCCTCACCGACCGGGGAGATATCGAGGTATACGGTGAAATCGAGAAGAACAGCAGACTTAAAGGCTTTCAAATCAGAATAAGGGGATTCTCTTTGAAGAAAATAGAAATCGATTATTCAAAGAGCTACATCGATTTTTCACCACACCCTTAACTAACTTTTTTACACCCCACGATAAAATTCATTCGGCTTTCTGTTATTTCTCAGGCGAAATATTTAAATTTATATTATACATATTTAATTTAAACGGAAGGGGGAGAAAAGATGGTAGGTAAAGGTATTATGGAGAAAACCGCTTTGCTGAGCGTGATAGGAATTATCATTGCAGGACTGACCGTACCAAGTGTTGCGATATCAGAGCCAGAAAATATTGCCGTTCCTCACAAGGATACGCCGGAGGCCGAAGTCATACTGTCCACGAGTTTCGAGGAAGAATGGGTGCTGGATGAAGATAACGATTACGTGGCGCCGCCGGGCTGGGATGTCGATGGTATCTGTAAAAGCCACCAGAGGAATGTGGAGTGGGCGACCCACTATTGGAACGACCTGAGGGATGATGAGTGTTTCTTCCACCTCTCGCACTCGGGTTCAAGCTCCGCATGCGTCTGGTGGAGCGATGGATATGGAGAGGCATCGGATGTCGGCATAAGACAGGACGAGTGGCTGATCACGCCCGAAATGGACTTTTCGATGTACATCTCCGTAAATCTGACATTCTGGAGCGTATATTACTGGAATTCAACCTGCAAAAATCATGATTATGTGAGGGTGTCAACCGATGGAGGAGAGACATGGGAAACGATCGCCGACCTGGTTCACGATGAGGAATGGCAACTCGGCGGAGAGGACGAAGGATGGGAGGAATGGAACCACTACGAGCATCCCATCGTGATAGACCTCTCCAAGTATGCGGGTGAACCCTCTGTCAAGATAGCATGGAACTACAACTTCACGGGAGAAGAAGGAAGTCGTGCTATATGGGTAATCGATGATGTCGAGATAAAAGGTATACCCGATACAACTCCGCCATCGGTTTCCATAGAAAAACCAAAGAACGCAATTTATATCGGTGGCAACGCTCTGATTCCTTTCCCGATAACGATAGTCATTGGTAAGGTAAATGTGACCGTCAATGCAACCGACGATGGCAAAGTGAAACAGGTCGAATTTCTGCTGAATAATGAAACGGTTCATGTGGATGATACCGCTCCATTCACGTGGACATGGGACAAGATCCAGTTCGGGATATTCAAACTGAAAGTGATAGCCACGGATGGCGCGGGAAACACGGCATCTGAAGAGATCACGGTCCTGAAACTCTTCTAACCCTCCTCTCCATTCTTTAATCTTTATTCGGAGAGCCAGCTAATCTTCATCGAAACTCAATCCTCGAAGCAGTATTTCTCGTAGCACACGATCTCTTCCAGTTTTTTCCTCCCGGTTAATCTGGAGCCTTCCTCTCTGGGATATCCCACCGTGAGCAGAGCCACAACCTCCTTGTTTTCTGGAATGTTCAGGATCTCTTTCACCTTATCCTCATAAAACGCACCGATCCAGCATGTGCCGAGACCGAGTTCTGTAGCCTGGAGTACAATGTGCTCCATTGAGATACCCAGATCTACTTTATACCATCTGCTCACCGATGGATCGGCCAGTCCGACGATGATCAGGGGCGCCTCACCAACAAACTTTTGCCCCTTGCATGCATCCACGAGGAGTTCTCTCGTTCTTTTGTCGGTAACGACTATGAATCTCCATTCCTGTCTGTTCTTGGCGGATGGCGCCAGGCGCGCTGCTTCGAGGAGTTTCCGAATTTTTTCTTCCTCAACCGGTTTATCTCTGTAAGCTCTCACGCTTCTCCTGAGTTTTATGGCTTCAAACACATCCATTTCACTCACCCAGAACCTTTACCACCAATCTCCTCTCTCTACTTCTAACATCCATCTCTATAAAAACTATCTGCTGCCACGTTCCATGAATCACCCTGCCATTGGAGATGGGCACGGTGAGACTCGGTCCAATTATGCTTGCTCTCACGTGGCTGTGGCCATTGTAATCATGCCAGGTCTCATGATGGTGATAGTATTCATTTTTTGGTGCTATCCTCTCCAGAGCTATCGGAAGATCCTTTTTCAGTCCCGGCTCGTATTCTATCGTGGTTATTGCGCCGGTTGAGCCGGGTACAAATATGCACGCTATTCCCTCTTTTACTCCAGATTTGCCGACGATTTTCTGAACATCATCCGTTATATCGATGATATCGCTCTCACCCTTTGTTCTTACGGGTATCTCGTCCTGATAGACGATCATGTGCTCTCACCCAGCTTTACGTATGCATCGTAGACCTGAATCAAACCATATCCGTATCTATCATTGTGCTTTAAACCATTTCCCCAGTAAATCTCTTCACCGCCCACCTTTTTCGCGGTCTTTGCAAGCACCTCTTTAACCTTCTCTATTCCCTCCTTTCCGGATTTTTTGAGATCGGGATACGCCTCAAGGAGGAGTGCCAGCGAGCCAGCAATAAACGCAGCCGAAATCGATGTGCCGCTTTTAATGACAGATGCCCAACCGGTAATGGATTCGATGTCTTCACCAGGTGCAACGAGTTCTGGTTTCTTGTTGGGATCCTCTCTTGCCTCGTGTTTTCCAGGAACAAGAGCCTGGTTTCCCTTTGAACTGAAAGTGGAGATGTAAAGGTTTTTACTTATTGAGCCAACGCCTATGGTTTCGTCTATACCTGCAAGTTCAAATACATCCCCATCATCCTTCACTCCATCATCCCCAGCCGGAGCAACCAGAAAAATACCCCTGTCAATTGCTTCCTCGCATTTTTCCATGGTTTTATTGCCGATATTTATCGTCTCGGGGTTTTTGTAAAGAGATAGCAGAATGATATCCACATCTTTCTGAATGCAAAAGTCGATGGCTTCGGATATGAGAGTATCGTTGGTGTATCCCGTATCAGATACGGCTTTGACTACCACGATCTGAGAGTCGGGGCAGATTCCCTCTATACCGCTACCAAAAAGATCTCCGCCCTTTGAAAGTAAGAGGGCGGTTATGAAAGTTCCATGACCATTATCATCGTATGGTTCGTTGTTGTCATTTATCAAATCAAGCCATGCAACGAGTTTGTCTCTGTCCATATTTACATGGTCTATATCCACCCCCGTATCCACGATCCCTATTCTAACGCCTTCTCCATCAAAACCGAGGGATTTCATTTTGTCTATCTGGGTGAGCTCGAAAGCCCATCCGTTCGGATTTTCATTTAAACAGCCCGCAAATAAGAGCATCATCGCGATGAAAATCACAGCAACCACATTTCTCAATCCCTCATCCAAAGTACTCCCTCCTTCCGGATGCATCTCTTGTGAAAACACCAAAGTCTCTGCATTTTATAAGGATATCTTTATCAAATACTGGTCCTTCTTTGCAAACCCTCAGTCCCTCTCCTATGCAACACTGCCCGCACAGACCGAGTGCGCATTTTATATATCTTTCAACCGATGCCTGAAAATCGATTCTCCTTTCTACACAGATATCGAGTAATCTCTTCATCATCGGCTCCGGACCACATGTTACAACCATATCCGGCTTCTCTTCATCGATGATCCTCTCAGCCACGTCAGCGGCGAGACCTTTCTCACCCTCGCTTCCATCATCCGTGGAAATGATGAGCTCGCCCAGTTTTTTCATTTCTCCGACAAAGAAAAGTTCATCCTTTGTTTTCGCACCAATAACCATGATGTTCTCTTTGCCGAGATGTTTTGATTTTTCCGCCGCCGGAAGGAGCGGAGCAATCCCCGTGCCGCCGCCCACAAATAGTATCCTCTCTCCTCTTAATTCAAAGCCGTTTCCCAGTGGTCCCCTCACTCCAATTACATCCCCTCTCTCCATTTCAAATAACCTTTTGGTTGCATCTCCGACTCTTTTGAATGTGAATGATATTTCTCCATCCTTTATTCTCGATACACTCATTGGGATTTCATCCACTCCGGGTATTAATACCATGATGAACTGACCGGGTTCGATGGTTTTGCTGAAAGGTATGAATATGCTCTTAACGTATGGATTCTCCTCGACAACCTCTCTTATTCTCACGATCTCCGGATAGTTCATTTCAGTGCAACCCCCCTGAAATCCTCGATGGATTCAAAGCCATTTTCCTTCATCCATCTCTTTATTCCCTCGCATATTTCCGCAAATACGCTGAGACCTCTGTAATATACAGCAGAGCCGATCTGCACCGCACACGCTCCCGCGAGAATGTACTCTACCGCATCCTCCCAGGTTTCCACACCGCCAACACCTATAACGGGAATATCGAGTTCTCTCGAAAGTTCATAAACGCATCTCACAGCGACGGGCTTTATTCCCTTTCCCGAGTATCCACCCACCCTGTTATAGAGAATTGGTTTTTTCAGGTGGATATCGATCTTCATTGCCCTGAGAGAATTGATGGCAACCACTCCGTCGGCGCCTCCCTCTTCGGCGGCTTTACCTATCTCCACTATATCCCCAGCATTCGCAGACAGTTTCGGGAAGACAGGTATAGAGACTTTCTTCCTAACCTCTCTAACCACTTCTCTCACGACGTCGGGAGAACTTCCGATTTCGAGACCGTATCCTCTCGCATGCGGGCAACTGAGGTTCAATTCTATCGCATCCAGTCCATACTCCTCCATCCTCTTCGCTAAGAAGGCAAACTCCTCTTCATCCTTTCCAAAAATGCTTCCCATAACGGGAATATCTATTTCATCGATTTCATCGATTTCTTTCTTAAACTCCTCTATGCCGGGATTGGGGAGACCCATGGAGTTCAGTATTCCGCAATCTATCTCTACGGCGGTTGGATTGGGATAACCCTCTCTGGGTTCCATACCTATCGATTTTGTAACTATGGCGCCTGCGCCGTGTGACGCGACCCTTCTTATGGAACCCGATGTCTCGCCCAGTATACCCGATGCAAGAATCGTTGGATTTCTGAGTTCCAGTTCTGATATTCTTGTTCCGATGTTGACCAAACCAACACCTCCACAGGTAGAAAATTCTATATATATAAATAGTTGATTTCTCTCCATGTTTTTGATCACAAAATGGTTCGGCGTTTTTCTTCACGACGGCGAGGGAATTGTTGAGTACAGGTTGTTTCCGAAGGATGAAAAGGAGATAGCGAAGAGATTACTGGTAATCGAGGAAGGTGATATACTTGATGAAGAAAAAGAGTTATCAGCAGGTAGAGACGTGAATGTTGTGGAAGAGAGGTTGAGTAAAATAGGCAAATACACCCCTCGCCATGAACTCAGTTTGAGGATTATGGCCTCGGATTTTGGTTTTGACATGGATATTCTAAGGAAGGCGCAGATCATAGCGGTTGAAGAGAAAGTGAAGAAAGAGCTTGGCAGAGAGGACCTTCAGGTCATTCAAATGGTGAAGAGCGTGGAGGAACTGACAAAGATATTGAACGTTCTGTCAGAAAGGATAAACGAGTGGAAGAATCTGCCTGTCCAGGATGACTCCATAAGATATCTGAACGAATTGAAGAGAAAGGTTGATGCAACAATAGATGAGCTGAAGGAAAGACTTGGAGAAAAGATGAAGATGCTGGCTCCCAATCTCTCTGAACTCGTAGGTCCACTTCTGGCTGCGAAGTTGATATCTGTGACTGGAGGGATAGAAAAACTCGCAAAGTTGCCATCATCGAGTATTCAGATACTTGGGGCGGAGAAGGCGCTTTTCAGATATAAACAGGGAAAGGGGACGCCACCAAAACACGGTATCATATTCAGGCATCCGGCAGTGAGATCCGCAAAGGCAAAGGATAGGGGAAAGATATCAAGGGTTCTGGCATCGAAGATATCCCTTGCAGCAAAAGCAGATAGTTTCACAGGAAACTTCATAGCGGACAAACTCAAAAGGGATTTCGAGGAATTCGTGAGATCCATCAAAAAATAGTGTCACGAGATTAGTTAAGGAGTTTCTTTATCCTTCTCTCCACGACGAAATTCTTCGCAACCTCCTCGATCTCCTTCGCCTGCTCAACGGTTGAGACCAATCCCACTATAAACATCTTCGCCACCACCTCCAGTTAAAACTTTGTAAATCGCTTTATAAACGGATTGTTGTACAAGTGTTATCGGTGGTCAGAAAAACTTCCACACTTCTAATTCCTTACTGGCTTTGTTCCCTATATTGTCGTATACGATGACTTTGATGGTGTGTTTACCAAATTCTTCGATATCCCATCTCCAGCTGAAATTCGCTGAGCCGGTGAATTTGAATTTGTATTTAAAATCATCATCTATGTAAATTAGGGCGCGATCTACGCCCGATTCATCCCACGCCTCTACCGTGATGTCTATCGGTCCAAATATGATGGGTTTGAAGAAGGGTAATATTTCCTCGTTGTTCCAGTATATGGCATTTACGGGTTTGGTTATGTTGACTTGTGGGGGTGTTGTTTCAAATTTTTCAATAATTATCACAACAGTGGAATCCGTATCCGTGCATCCATATTTATCAGAAACCGTCAAACTGACCTCATACACTCCCGGTTTGGGGAAAGAGTAAGTAACATTTTGTCCACTCAGTACGGTTCCATCGTAAAATGTCCATGTAAAGTTGTATGGCTCCGTTCCGCCGGCCGCCGTGGCAGAGAATTGAATGGGCTCATTTACCGTTCCGGAATATACTCCGTTTGTTCTGGCAACAACCCACGTTAACCATCCATTTGGTTCCATGTATGGATAATTATCTTGGTTATCGCCTCCTTTTATCTGGTAAGGTATGTCACCTATACCATCTCCATTTGCATCATATCCATCATAATCGCTGTAATAGTTTTTGAACCAGGTATTTATATCATCGTCATATGCGTTCACAACATTTCCTATCAAGTTATTATAAACTATACTGTTATACTTGCAGTGACAAGAGAGATGGATTCCTCTTTTGCAATTCATGACGGTGTTCAATTTTATTATATTTTCCTTACACTTTTCCCAGAGGTCAATGCCTATGTGTCCCCCATATACAAAGTTATCCACAATCTCGTTATGATTGCTATATTGACCAATGTATATAAGCCCTTGCCACACATTCTCTTGGCCAAATAACAAGGTGTTGCCGGAAACAATACAGTCCTCCACACAGTAAAGTAGCTCAATGGATCCACCTATAACCTTATTTCTATTCACGGTGACGTTTCTACTTTCAAAATCCACAGCTATCTCCATATTTCTGGCTAAATTCTCTGTAATAGTAGAATTTTTGGCTTTCTCTAACCAGATGGCTGATGGGAGTAAAGAAGGGGTTCCGTCATTATGGAAGAGGTTCCAGCGAATTGTTACGTTGGTCACACCTATCATGTGTATCCCATGGTAACTATTCAGGATAAAGTTATTTGTTATCTCGACATCGGATGCCCGTGAGTAGATACTAGAAGGCTCCCCTCCCCGTATAATGTTGTTAAATATTTTTGTCCCCCTTGCTTCCCTTTTGAGTAAAACGGCACATCTACCAGCATTCTGGATAGTGAAGTTTGAAATAACCACATCAGGGGCAGTTACGGTAATTGTATCTCTACTGTAACAGCTATCGATGATTGTCTCGTCTCTATCCTCACCAATTAGATACAGAGTTTTATCTATTGTCAGATTTTCGTAATAGATTCCTCGGTGGACAAATATCGTGTCCCCCTCGCTTGCATTGTCGATGGCGTCTTGGATAGATGTGTAATCCGCATCTCCATCATCGTCAACAAAGAGAATCCTATTCTGGTTTTTATCCGGCATATTCGTGCATGAAGAGTTGTAGAGAAATGGGAAAATTGTACCAGATAGCATTAGTAAAATGACGATGCTTAGAATGGTTAACCTCGGTTTCCTGTATCGATTAATGCTCTTCATGTACATCCCTCCTTGTCTAATAGAGGAATGTAAAATGGTCTGATGGCTGGCAACGGATCAAATTTTATGATGGGTGAATAGACCGGTTCTCCATACCCATCAGGATACGGTATAGTGAACACCTTCCACCGACCTATAACGGGTCTCATGACAGGTATTAACCAGTCATCCCAGTAATTGTGGATCCAAAAATCTGCGTGGCAGATAGTATTATAGTGGAAGGTGGACTGGTTATCATTGCTGATGAAATTGTTGAATGCAATTATGTTGATGCCTGTTAGTCGAAGGGTGCGTTTAATATATACCCCATACTGATTTCTCTCGAAGACATTCGATACAATCCTTGTAGAACCAGCTTCCTTTATATGAATCCCATATGTATTTTCTTGAAAGATATTATTTTTGATTTCGTTGGATTTTAGTTCCATTAAAAGATCTTGATAGTTGTCATATTCTGGTTCCAGCAGGATACCTCGGTAATTATTCTTGAAAATGTTGCGTTCTATGATATTAAAATTCGATTTACCGGTACACAGTACACCAGACCATTCGCTGTAGATTATGGTGTTGTTACAGATAATATTGTACGATGAATCAATAACTTCGATACCATTTCCACCCTCCCAGTACTCAAAATTTCTATCGATATCTTTGATTACATTATCTGTGATAAGATTTTTGTAGGCTTTTATTAACTTGATTCCAACCTCTCCCCCGCTACCCGCGCCCTCTATAATGTTGTTTTTGATTATATTGTAATCTGAGTAGATCTTTATAACTGCTGTATTCTTCGCTCTTAAACTGAAATTGGATAAAAACACACCAGGCGCCTTGATGGTAACAGCTGGCGCGTCGGTCCAAGGATTGCCTACTACTGTAGAATTCTTATCCTCACCGATTAATTTTACAGATTTTGATACATAGATATACTCTATGTAAGAGCCGCTGTACACAAAGATGGTGTCCCCATCTCTCGCGTATCTTAGCGCATCATTTATACAGCTGAAATTGCCCGGTCCTTCACCACCAACATACAGAGTTGTAGGAGTTGGTACTTTACTTTCATCCAGATAAGCAAAAGAGTTGGTTATCTGTAAATAAAGCAATCCCATGCACAGAAAAACCATCATCAATATCCTTCTCTTTCTCATTTTATAACCTTTGTTTATTTTTCCCATAAAAGAAATTAAAATTTGAAAATTTAAAATTTTTGTTAAGGATATTGTATTAAACGAAGAATTTTACAATATTCTGATGAGAGGTTACTTCTGTAGTAGCGGAAAAGATTTAGAATGAACAGAAAAAGAAAATGTAAACTCCCCATGGAATTCAGTAATCGATACAGTGAGATGCTCTATCAGAAAGATTTAAATCCCGCAAGTGGTAAAGATTGATTTGGCGGCGCCAGGAGCAGGTGGGCGGCTGACGGTGGAGGAGTTTCGCTCCTCCGCTGAGGAAAGTCCCCCCTCACTCCGGGCCGGGGAACCGCGCAAGCGGTAGGGGCGAGAGTCCCTGCGGATGAGCAGAAACGACACAGCCAGCGGGTAATGCGATGATGGATCTGTTCCTGAGGTCCCCGCTGGATTTGTTGAAACGGCATCCGCCCCCGGAGCAAGCCCAAGCAGCGGGATCGGTTGCCCGGACCGCCCGCGGGTAGGGCGCACAGTAGAATGCCGCCGGGGGGAGAAACCGTAGGTGTCTCCCCTTTAACAGAAGGGGGCTTACGGCCTGCACCTGGCGCCGCTCTCTCAAAAAGGATTCACAACATCGTTAAATCGCGCTCATAACCGACCTGTACTTGGTTTTTTTATTCATTTCTACGTTGCCCCCGATGATAAGAAGATACGATTCGAAACCCCTTTTCTCTTATTCTTGCAATATTCTGTCTCTATACTCTTGCCAGACCTGTTTTAAAGTTCAACGTAAAGATTTTCTGACTCCGTTGAGTATCCTTTCGGGACCGTGAATACCCTAAGATAGAACAGATACTCTGATAAGAGCATCCACGATTCTAACCTTCTTCGAATGATCCTCTAAAATTCCGGGAGCATCACTCGCTTTTCCGGTAATACTCGTGCCTTCAACTGAAATGATTGTTAGGAGCTGAGCTATTCCTCGAGTAATCTCTCTACCACCTGCTTTGCCTTTAGGGGGTGGTAGCCCTTATGGATCAGGTGCATGTAAAGAGCATCCTTGTAGAGTTTTTTCAACAGTTCCTCCCTGTCCATATTACGCTCCCAGATAAAATTCTGTAAAGATGTTTATATAAAGTATTTATTATACATTTGTTACCA
>Ga0190304_1000545_pt1 | contig 17641 bp, 17 predicted proteins | sample 48700712_MG_FD_161670 | JGI IMG/M metagenome (GOLD analysis project Ga0190304, IMG submission 161670) | Hydrothermal vent sediment bacterial communities from Southern Trench, Guaymas Basin, Mexico - 4870-07-1--2_MG | ecosystem: Environmental > Aquatic > Marine > Hydrothermal vents > Sediment ...
GATTATGGTAGACTAGTCCCGACAGTAATAATACATAGACTACTAAGTGCTGTAGCCTTCGTATTTTACATAGTACTGGGCGCTGTACTGATAGCAAGGTATGGTACGATACCTTCTGACATATATGGGCAAACTCTAGCAGTAGTAATAATCTGTACGTGCTTTGCACTAGTTGGATTCATAGTACTATTCAACGAAAAAGTCTTGGGCTTTCTTCTCAATAGAACTTCAAAGGCTATCAAGAGCTTTCTAATAAAGTTCAAGTTAGAACATTATATAAGCTCTGTAGAGAATGGACTGAACTCTTTTAAACACTCGATAGAGTTATTGTACAGGAAACGGCTATCCATAGCCTTAGGCTTTATACTCTTACTTACTCAGTGGATGTTTGGAGTATTGGTACCATATATGGTATTTATCGCGTTAGCCCATCCCGTTAGCTTCTGGCTAATCTCATTAGCCTACCCACTTTATGGTGTAATAGATAATATACCTCTAGGAATACCAGTAAATGCAGGCCTTTTAGATACTGCTATGATCACTACCTTTGTAATACTGGGTATAGATAAGGAGGTGTCGGTCTCAGTTACAATGCTCACTAGGGCTATAACTGTAGCCTATGAAGCTCTTCTTACAGGTATGGTGTCACTACTCTTCGGTGTAAGGAGCCTGTTGAAAGCCGAATAGAAAATTAAAATCGTTAAATCTCCATTACTTTACCCTTCAGCTCTATTAATTCTCTCTTTAGCATTTCTTTAGCATCTAATAGTACTTTTTCGGTGATCTCTCTTTTCTCACCTGAGGTGTATAAATGTATCAATACAATAGGTTTTCCAGACTCACAGCCTAGAGGATGACTCTTTATATAGATCGAAGGAAAGTATTCCATTACCTTCTCTATAATAGGAGCTATAGTAGATTCGGGTAAGCCCACGCATTTAAGTTGTGCATCTAGGAAGATCCTCTCTGAGATCAGCGTTTTCAACAGAGGTTCTACATGATGTTCAAACATAGCCTTCATCTCTTCTGGGACTCCTGGAAGTGCTATTATTAGCATCTTACCCAGCTTAACCAGTATTCCAGGAGCGGTACCTATTGGATTAGGAATGGCCTCAGCTCCCTCGGGCATTTTAGCCATTTTTAGTCTATGTTCCGTGACTTCAAGTCCTCTTTCACTATATTTTTTCTTAATCATCTCTAGAGCTTTCGGATTAATAATCCATTTCCTCTTAAGGGCAATGGATAGTGCTCGACTAGTCTTATCATCAAAAGTAGGTCCCAGACCACCAGTCATAAGTAATACATCAGCTCCTCTCTTTGCAGCCTCTTTTACGCCTTGAGCTATCTCCTCCTCATCATCAGGGAGGACTACTACACGCCTAACTTCGAAACCTAGGAATGTGAGCCTTTTACATAACCATGTAGAGTTAGTGTTAACGATTTTTCCTATAAGTAGCTCATTACCTATAGTTATTACTTCAGCTGTAGGCAAGTGAGACACCATGTACGGATAAGTGGATATGTTTAAATCCTTTTAGAATAAGAAAAGGTTAATACTTTCACTCTAGTCTCTCGGAAGAGACCCTGAGAGTTCTTGTGGACTTATATTATGCCTTTTAAGGCCTTCTTATAGATATCACGTACATCGGACGCGCCTATCTTACGTGGATTATTCTTAAGATTTCTTTCGTACTTAATCGCTATGGAGACCATAGTATCGAGTTCCTCCTCCCGAACACCGAGATCAACTAGTCTTGAGGGAATTCCTACAGAACTCCTTAACTTTAATATTGTACTTATTATTCTCTTGGCGTCTTTAGAGGGGTCTCCACTACTAATTCCAAGGGTCTCTGCTAGTTTTACTATCCTCTCTCCCACTACGGGAGCATTAAATTCTATAGCATATGGGAGTATCATAGCATTGGCTAGACCATGATGTACGTCATGATGGGTCGTGAGATAATAGCCAAGACCGTGTACCATTATTGTTCCAGCAATATTTATAGCCAGACCCGCTAGGTAGCTAGCATAGAATAACCAGGTCCTATCCTCGAATGAACCCTTATAACCTTCTACCATGTGATTAACTATTATCTTAATGCTCTCTAATGAGAACACATCGGATATTGGTGTATTTAACTTGGATAAGTAGGCCTCTATCGCGTGGGAGAGTGCATCGAAGGATGTATAAGCAGTTAGATTAGGTGGTAGTGAGCTCAGTACTTCAGGGTCTAGTATTGAAATTTCTGGAACTATTCCTGGACCTACTAGAACACATTTTCTCCTTTGTTGTAAATCTGTGAGCACGGCATACTTAGTGACCTCACTACCAGTTCCACAAGTGGTTGGGATAGCTATAAGCGGAGTAGTATCCTCCTCTACTATGTAAGGGTAGAGATAATCCCTTATGCCTCCTCCTTTAACGTTCAACAGTGAGATCCCCTTAGCAGCATCTATAGCGCTACCACCACCAAAAGCTACTATGACATCAATATTACTACTGCGGGCTAACCTACCTCCAGACTCTACAGTTTCGAGGGAGGGATTAGGTTCTACCTTATCAAAGACGTAGACCTCTAATCCTTCGGCCTTCAGGAGCTCTACTAACCTATCGAGAAATCCATACCTTCTAGCAAAATGTCTCCCACAGACAATTAGTGCTTTCTTACCTAACTTAGAGGCCTCCTCACCTACAGTATTTAGTGAACCCTTTCTAAATATCACCTTTCTTGGATTATGTATTGTGAACCCAATCATCGATTATATAGAGGGAGTGCCATTTTTATACTTAACATGTCTAGCGTTAATCAAGAGTCGATTTCAGTATTCTAAATTTATAATAGTAATGCCAGGAAGATATAGCATGTGAAATGTAGATTAGTAGAGCAAGGGCTGTCGGCCTGTGGTAATCGTATAGTCTCAATTAATGGTACGATAGCCTCTCCCTGTGAGATTGGAATAAAGTACGAGAATGGTAAGTGGTATAGGTTGATCTACGACTATGTACTGAGCAGACCAGAGGACTATCTATCCATATATCAGTCCGCCTGTAATCATAGGTGTCTCTTCTGTCATAGTCACTACTTCTCTCAACATGGTATTGGAACGTGGATGTCAGCTGAGGATATAGTCGAAGTAGCTAGAGTGTACTTAGAAATGGTGACAGTAAAAGAGCCCAGAGAGAGGGCTACTATGTGGCATGCATCAGATCTATGTAAGCACTGTGGTTACTGTATTGAGTATGGTATTAGAGGACATCTATGTCCGAAAGTGCTTAAACCAAGTCAAGTAGTATTATCACCACAGGGCTACGGGCCAGCTAGGAATATCATATCTTTCACAGGCGGAGACCTCTACTGTAGAACAGAGTTCTATACGAAGACCTTTAAAATGATAAAGCGTGAATTTGGAGATGAACTTTGGATTCACATAGAGACTAACGGTTATGGTCTAACTCAGAAAAATCTCATTGAACTCATCAGTGCTGGACTAGACTCTGTATGGTTAGATATGAAGGCATACAATGGAAAAGTCTACAGAGAGCTATGTGGAACATCAAATGATGTAATTTTATCCCTACCAGCCAGAATGAAGGATCTAGGGATAATATTTGAGGTGGTTCTCCTCTACATACCACACTGGGTAGAACTGGATCAGTTAAAGCAATTTGCTGAACTTCTAGTAGAGGTAGATCCCTATGTGCCTACGACATTACTAGCGTACTTTCCTGAGTATAAGCTTAGTGAACCACCACCCACATTGAATGATATGGTGAAGGCATACAGAGTCTTAAAAAGTGAGGGGCTCAAAAAGGTGAAGATAGGGAACATAGGAGTCTTCTGTAAAAGTCTGGAAGAGATCAATAAACTGATAGAGAATATTGGACTAGAAGCAATCTCTTAGGCCAAACCCTATTTGCAATGATAATTATATTAGTACTAATCCATTAGATTTCGAGATGATACTGAGGATCTTGAAGAGAGTACTACGGAGAAAAGAGGATATAAGTGATAAAGTCTCGGAAATGAGAAGTAATTTTACTCATACTATAAGAGTAAAGGAGTACTTAAAGAGAAGTGATGTAGAAATTAAAGGGGAAGCCTTTAAAACTATTGTAGAGGGACTACGTAGAAAAGAGGACTATCTAGAGCTTGAGCTCTAAGACCCCTTACTCCTAACTATTATCCTTCTTCTATATATAGTTTGAAGGACTTTTAATATACTACGTCTAGAGAGTATTCTATTCCTATCTCTTTTAGACTGTGTTAAAATTACTAGTGTACCCTTGTCATGGTATACTTCTAACTTAGAATCTACTACTTTCGCTATTGCGTACTTAATATCTTCTTCATGAACTGGAGGTAGGTTTTCAATACAGTTAACTGGACATGATAGACATAGATTTGTATAACATAGACCATAACATGGAATTCTGACTCCTTTTGAGAGGAAGATATTGTAGGTATTAGCACAACAGGCAGATGGAAGAGGGATCATTCCTATCTCTCTCGCATAAGCAATAAGAGAGGACTTGATATCGCTATATGGAACACTCACCTGCTTGTACTCGAGAACTCTTCTCCCCTTTAATCTCCTCATAATCTCTTTTGTATTGAATCCTAAGCTTTCTAATTTATGAAGTATTTTTCGGGTAACTCTAAACCCTCCTATTACGACAGAAGTAGCCCCTTTCCTCTTAGCCTCTAGCATAATATCGTATGCCTCTTCATCATTTATTCCAGGCATTATAGGGCGTAGAAATAGTGTAGGCTTAATATTATTCATACTCAGGTTTCTAATGGATTCAAGTCTTAACTCAGGAGAAGGAGCTTTGGGTTCTAGGAGCTTATGTTTACTTAGAGTAACTATGGTAATGAGTATACTTATAGGGGCGGTTCGTGATAAAGCCTTAAATCTCTCGACCAGCCTCTCACCTATAAATTGCTTAGTAGATATTTGAAGAGGATTCTTAAGGAATCTCAGAATAGAGCTCATATATTCAAATGTTTTGTTGGTGACCGATCGTGTAGCTAGGGGTTCGGTAACACTTCCTATGGCTATGTAGGTACCTTCCAGACCCGGTACGAAGTACTCATTGTTTAAAAGTGCGTAAACGAGTTCCAGACCTGTTAGAGCATAGGGCTGTATACTATCCGTAGGAAATCCCATACTACCTATGTAACAGTAGGCACAGTTAAATATACAGCCAACAGCTGTATGTACAGTTATTCCACATGGTCTAGGACGTCTTTTAGCATGGGAGTCTCTTAGTGCTCTCTCTATAGATTCCAGTGGTAGGGATTTCTTCAGCTCCAGAATAAGGCGTCTCTTTGCTAAGGAGTATTCCCTATAATTCAAAGTACTATATCACCATGTCAGCTTATGTCGATTAAATCTCTTCTTCCCACTTTCCTCAGTTTTCTCTCTATACTAGCAAACTTCCTCTCTTCCTCCAGCATCTCCTCTTCTAGACTCTTCTTCTTGATATTACTCCTTGGGGATAGTAGGGTACAAGTACCATCGGGTAACATTGCATGTGATGTGCAGAAGGCGTAGGTGCACTTATATCCTTTACATGGATCATTAACCCACGTACACCATGCCAGAGGTTTTCCTCCACTATATCTGATCTTTAACGCTTTTTTTAGACATCTAAATTTAGGGCAGAAGACATTACATTTAGTACCCACAATTCTTTACCTCTTCTCCTATATTTTGAGACAACCCCTCTTTAAAATTCTTTTTCTTACTTAAGAGAGTATAAGCTAAATCCTGATATCCTCTCCTCATGAGAAACTCTGTAACCTCTGAGAGTGCAGGAGAGGCTCTAGCTCCTCTTCTCATGACCTTAAGACCAGCAGTAGCATTAGCGAATACGAGAGCTTCTTGTGGTGATAAATTAAGAGAGATTCCTACCAAGAGAGCCGCATTAAATGCATCACCAGCACCTGTAGTATCGACTACTCTAACATCAAAGGCCTTAGCGTAGTAGTGCTTACCATTTCTCTTGATAAGCATTGCACCTAGTTTCCCCCTCTTGACTACCACATATTCTAAATTGCCTTTGAAGATCTCTAATGCATCCCCACAGTACCTCAATAAGTTGGAATACTCTATCTCATTTAGAAGCAGGATGTCTACTGCCCCTATCATCTCTACGATGTCTCTAGTAGCATACAGAATAGTACTTCCAGGATCGTAGGAGATTTTTATCTCTCTAATTAATGATCTAGCCTTTTCAGCTATCTCTACCATTAAATCCCCTTTAAGACTAGCTATGTGTAATATCTCCACTCCCTTCAGCGAGCTATAGGTTATGATTTCAGAGCTTAGCCTCCTGTTCGCTCCTCTATAGGCTATCATTGTTCTTTCCCCTTCTTCATCGATCAATATTACGACCGTACCGCTTTTCTCATCAACCTCATTTATAAATGAAGTATCAACTCCTTCCTCATAGAGCTCCCTCACTAGTCTCCTTCCCACTTCATCGTTACCTACACATCCTATGAACCTAGCTTTAACTCCTAATCTAGCTACAGCAACTGCTAGATTTGCTGCCGCTCCTCCTCCGCTTGTATAATGCTCTCGAGTCTCTATAGCAGTCCCTCTTTCGGGTAGCTTAGGTACTTTAAAGAACATGTCCAAATTAATGTTGCCCACAGAGGCAATCATAGGATCATCCTTTAATAATCATCGTAAAACATTTATGAATTACCATTGTAACCACACGAAAGTGTAAATTAGAGATTGAAGCGGTATTGTGCGTATATTTAATAGGGAGAAGAGACAGTAATCAGTGGTAGTAATGGAGGAAGATAGAGTTAGGAAATTGGCCGATATTAAGACGAAACTTGAAAGAAGACTAGAAGAGCTTGAGGAAGAAATCTCTCTCATAAGAGAACTTCTGGAAGTGATAGACTCGATACTTGGATCAATCAGTTTTAAACCGGCTTCAGAACTAGTAAAGCCTGAGGTTGTAGAGAAAAAGAGGGCTCCTATAAAGGAAGTAAAAGTGGTATCTAGAAGAAATAAGGAGACTATAGGGAAAGTCATAATATACGAAGACCTACTCGAACTCGTACCCACAGTCAAAGTGAGGACGTCCACACCACCCTTTGAGAGTTTCTTCATAAAGAGACTACTGGACAAGATGAAAGAGGAAGACCTAAAGAAAGTAAGGGAGGGAGTATTAAATCCAGAGGCAGTCCTAGAGTATGAGATTATCGAGGAAGAAGGATTTCTGACAAAAGTTCTCGTGAGAAACTGTAGAGATGAGAGGAGAATAAGAGATATAAGAGGAGCCTTCCGATGGACTTTGGAGAGAATGCTAGATAGGGAAAGGTCCAGCTAATGATGCTAATCAACATTCTAGTATACTACTTAGTGGGTGTCTTCTTCTGTAACTTGTACATTTCAATTATCTCTTTAATAGTAGTAGCCTGCTCTGGACTCTTATCAAATCTATACCTTCCTGTAAATCTTGGAAATCTTATGGCTAGACCAGCATTCTCCCTAATGACATTCCAGGCACAGGTATGTAATGGACTTAGTGTAATTTCTGCACCTATAACCTCTATCACGAGAGATGGAGTAAACCAGACGTCCGCCTCCATTTTAGAGTCTACTCTCGGATGTCTATGAGGGATTTCATAGGGCTTTAGCATTTCCGGGAGTTTAGCTAGATCCTCATCTGTAAATCCACTACCCACTTTGCATACGGTTCTAAACATATCTTCATCAGGATCATAGGCGGCTACGAGTAGTGCACCATAAGTACCAGCACGTCTCCCAGTACCATAGAAGGCGCCAACTACGACGAGATCCACAGTATCGCTCATCTCATACCTATAGTCGCGCTTGAACTTTATCCAGAGCCATCCTCTAGCTCCCATCTGGTAGATAGAATCGTCCTTTATCGACTTACACATTATCCCCTCGCATCCCTCACTTACAGCTCTCTCAAAGAATGCCTCTAGAGTCTTCGCATCACTTACAATATCCCCTGTAGCTATTCTTAACCTATCAGAGATCTCCACGATCTCCTCAAGCTTTTTTCTCCTCTCAATTAATGGTCTATCTATAAGTTCTTCACCATCAACGTATAGGCAATCAAATAGGTATAGGCAGACTGGGTACTTTTCCACCATTTTTTCTATATCATATTTTCTCCTCCTATGCATTAGTTCCTGGAATGGTAGCATTTCACCACTAATGGGATTTATAGCAACTCCCTCTCCCTCAACTATAGCCTCTCTGCACTTCACTCCCTCCCTGACGAGTTCAATTACATCTGGATAGTGATGTGTTATGTTCTCTAGCCTCCTACTGAATATAGTGATCTTATCCCCCATCTTGTGTATCTGCATTCTTTCCCCATCATACTTATATTCGGCCAGACAACTACCACCTAATTTTTCTAGTATTTCTGTCGGAGATGTCAATCTCTCTGCTAGCATCGGTAGTATGGGAATTCCTATAGTAATTCTCACCTTCTTCACACCTTCTAATCCCTCTTTAGCCATTAGTTTAGCTATATAGCCTAAGTCAGGATAAGTGTTATAGGCTCTCTCTACAACACTCCTATGCGCTTTAGAGCCTGTAAAGGTAATAGTAAGAGCATCTAATATTGTCATATCGGCTATTCCAAGCCTCAGCTTACCAGTGATAGTTCTCATTATATACTTAGCCTCCTTAGGAGACGAATTTCTGAGAATTGATGCTAGTAGTGAAATCTTAGTATCCTGAGAGCCCGGTCCCGAGGCTTTAGCTATCTTCATAAGGGTATTATATACCTTGTCTATGGTCAGTTTCTCCTTTTCAGTCGGAGAAGTGCCAAAGAAATCGAGTATACTTACTGCTTTGTATTTACTTAGTATCTCCTCAGCCACAAGCCCTAGGTCTCCGAGGGTCTTGTATAATTTCTCTATCTCAGAGATAGATCTTCCAGAAACCTGTGCAATACTACGCATGGCTAATTTCTCTGCTATTCCAAGTTCTATACCTACCCAGTCTGGTGCCAACTTACCCTGAATGAGATAGATAACTTTGTCTATCAATTCTACAGGAGTCTTCTTAAATAGATCCACTAGAAGCGCTGTCATCTCGAGTCTACTAGAAGTAGCCTCTATCTTCTCTAACATTCTAACAAGGTCTTCATAGTACAACCTAGACACCCGAATAGATATTGCTTGAGAGGGTTATTAAAATAACTGTGAGAGTGGAGTTAAATTTCAGGCTACTACCCTGTTATGATAACTCTGGTACCTAAAGCTTGACCTGGTAGTCCTTTTCTAAAGACTGCTAGAAGTCTTCCCTTTCTTCCATGGGGCTTTCTTATCTTACCGATTATCTTCTTTCCAGTGGGCGTAATCCATATTACCTTTTTATTTATGAACTTCATAGCCTCGGCTAGGGATTTGACACCTTCTATCTCTATGATAACCCTGTCTGGATATTGACGCTTACCTCCCAGTTCAAAGTTGACTATTCTAGCCTCCAAGGGTACACCCACTCCAATGGTGAACTTGTCTTAATAATTTTTATGTAAATGTGTACACTACAAATTCATATCCATAGATACTATAGCTCTCTTCCAAGTTATAAGGACAGAAATTTAAGATGGAGTAGAACACTTTGGATTAGTATGAAGACAGGGATTATAGTACTAGGACCAGCAGGGTGTGGAAAGACCACATTAGTAGCTAATCTAAAGAAATGGATAGAGGAGAATGTAGGTATGGATGTAGGAATTATAAACTTAGATCCAGGAGTACGATACCTACCATACAACCCTTCTCTAGATGTAAGAGATATAGTAAAGGTCATAGATATAATGGATTCGGAGAAGCTAGGACCGAATGGAGCTTTCATAAGAGCCATGGATATAATAGCGACAAAATGTGATGATATAGTTAAGAGCATAATGAACTTAGAGATGGATTACATACTTGTGGATACTCCAGGACAGATGGAGCTTTTCATATTCACTAGAGCTGGACCCGCTATAATTAATAAATTACATAAATATGTGAAGCTTTTAGGCCTACTGCTAATGGACGCATCATTATCTACAAGCGTATCAGATATAGTTACAGCAAGACTACTACTAGTGATAGTACAACTGAGACTAGGAATACCTGGAGTACTAGTAATCAACAAAGCTGATCTCCTGAACAAAGAGAGCTATGAACTAATATTAGGCGGTCTAGAGAGACTCGAAAGAGCTGTGGAGGAGGCAGATGAGGGACTATTAGCACAAATATCTGAGACTTTAATAGACCTTATCAGAGCTACTGAGACTGTCTGTAGGCCCGTAGTAATCTCAGCTAAGAGATCAGAAGGACTTGAAACAGTATACGATGTTATACACGAGATCTTCTGTACATGTGGAGATATGACTTAAGAGAAGATCAATCTAATCTAGAGAACTACTTGAAGGAAAATGATAAATAATAGAGGCTTTTGATAAGAAGGAATAGGAAATGCCAGATAGCACCAATAGATCCCTTAAAATACCCAGCGAATCATCTTATGAAATGATCCCCTCGATCTCAACTGGTGTTTTCCCAGAACTGGAGTTAGAGGAGGAAATCAAGAGGTTAGCAGAGATAGGTTGGAGGTGTGTAGAGATAAATCTTGGCTCCCCTAAGTTTGATGAAGGTAAAGCGAGTAGAATAGCAAAACTATGTGAGGAGCTAGGTATCTCCATAATCCAAGTACATGGACGTAATCCTGGAATGGCTAGAAGATCAGAAGAGGAGAGAAGTAAGTTCATGAGACAGGCTAAGGAGTCCATTATCTGGGCTGGAGAATTAGGAGCTAAATGGGTAGTACTCCATCCCAGTAATAGAAAAGCCGGATATAGGACCCTGGAGGCCTTAAACGATGTTAAGAGAAGTAATCTCGAAGGTTTTCTAGAGCTACTAGAGGTTGCCGAGGTAACAGGAGTGGGAATAGCCATAGAGAACCTACCCCCGGTACTTCACGACTCTATACCAGGAGAGAGGATATTCGGTGCAGATCCTTATGAACTACTCTGGCTTGTCAAGAGCATTGACTCTAAGAGAATAGGCATATGTCTAGATACAAATCACATCATTCCAAGTATACAGGGTTTCGATCAATATCAGGCTATAAAGATCATAGGTCACTATCTAGTGGCGACTCATATATCGGACAATGATGGATTTAGAGAACAGCACCTACTACCCTTCATGGGTAAAATAGACTGGAATGCTGTAGTAAGAGGACTTAAAGAGATAGAGTATAGAGGAGCTTTTAACTTAGAAGTACATTTCACAAGGATTCCTCTTAAACTGAGGGGCGCCCTATTAAGCTACGCCCTAAGATTAGTTAATGAGCTCATCAAAGATTAAATGTAGAACTCTTTTCCATGGAATCCTAAAGATAGCAAATTTTTAAACAGTCCAATCATCCTTAGTGGAGAAACCTAAAGCTTTAAATCATCATCTAAGTTAGACTGGATAAGGCTGATACAGATGACTATGAGTAAAGTTCCTGGAATGATCTTTATCCTGATTTCCTTCATTCCATGGATCCTCTATTGGATTCTGTGTGGCCTTAACCTAAGGGTCGGAGTCCTCATCTCACTTGTAATCACTACAATACTTATTATGAATCAAGTACGCTTACGAGAATTTAATCCAATGGACCTTACATCGCTGATATATTTCACAGTGGCATCCATGGGCACATACATATTTAATCTTGATATATTCGTCGAGAGGCCATACTTCCTAGGATACTTGGCATTATCCATAATGGCATTGATCTCGATCGCCATAAGGAAGCCCTTTACCTTCCAAGTCTCTAAGAGGGATTATCCCGAGATTTACCGGAGGGAGAGGACATTTCTCCTAGTTAACAATGCGATATCAGGGATATGGTCGATAATCTTTCTCTTAAACTCGATAATATCAATAATACTCAGTAATTCATATACAAGAGTAACCTCAAACATCCTGATTGCCATCGGAGTGATTCTCTCAATATTCCTGCCGGAGAAGCTATCAGCATATTTCCTAACGAGAGATTTCAGGAAATACGATTGGAGAGTTGAGGTCGATCCGAAAAAGCCAAAAGCTGAAGATGAATATGACGTGATAATTGTGGGATCCGGAATCGGGGGCCTAACATGTGGAGCGCTCCTGTCAAAGAGAGGCTATAAAATCCTTATCCTAGAACAACACTATCGAGTAGGAGGATATTGTTCATCGTTCAATAGGGATGGTTTTACCTTTAACGTAGGCGTATCGGATGTAAGTGGTTTATGGGAGAAGGGGCCGATAACTTATCTCCTAAGAGAGCTAGGACTCAAATCCGAAGAGTTCTTCGTGAAGAATAGGTTGAGGTATATTTTTCAAGGAAAAGCTATCGAGGCAGAGAATCTCGACGAATTCATCGAGAGATTATCAGAGATGTTTCCAGCTGAGGGAGAGAATATTCGAAGATTCTTTGAGGAAGCAAAGATGGCGTACGATGAATGCTATATGGAGGCGGATATTTACGGAGTTCCATTGCCAGCAGAACTTATTGTGAAGGTATTTGGATCGAAGAAACTTCTAAACTACCCTAAAGAGCATCCTCATTTCTGTGATTGGATGAATAAGACATTTAGGGAGAAGCTCGATGAATACTTTAAAGACGAGGACCTGAAAGCCCTCCTATGTGCTCTGATAGGATATATCGGTGCGAAACCCAGTGAGATTCGAGCAAGTAGCGCCCTAACAGCCGTAGTCTCATACTATATTCATGGAGGATATTTTCCGAGGAGAGGAGCACAGAACTTCGCCGAGACCTTAAGGAAGTTCATTGAGGATCATGGTGGAAAAGTCATGCTTAGATGTAGAGTCGATGAGATACTGGTGGAGAATGGAAGAGTTAAAGGTGTGAGGGCTGGAAAAAGGGAGTTTAAGGCCCCGATTATCGTAGCTAATGCAAACGCCAGGACGACATTTCTAGAACTAGTTAATGAAGGATTTCTCGATAAAGAGTTCATTGAATATATCAGAGGATTGAGAATGTCTCCCTCGTGCTTCGCAGTCTTCTTAGGACTTGATATGAATCTAAGAGATTATCCATCGATAATAGTTAACCTCGATGAGGGATACTATCTAGTCATAAACTCTAATGCTGATTCGAGCCTTGCTCCAGAGGGTAAGGCCAGCGTAATGATCTTAACGGAGGCTAATTATCATGATTTTCCAGAGAGGAGGACGAAGGAGTACCTTAAATTAAAGAAGGCACTCGCGGAGAAGCTCATTAAGAAGGCTGAAAAGATAATCCCGGAGCTGAGCAAGCATATCGTCGTAATGGATGCAGCTACTCCGAAAACCTATGAAAGATACACCTCCATGCCCGAGGGAGCTATCTACTCATTTGATCAATCAATCCATACCAAGAGGCCGTATTTTAAGACCCCCATAAAGGGATTATACTTGGCCAGTGCATCGACATTTCCGGGAGGTGGCATAGAGGCCGTGACTATCTCTGGAATAATCTGTGCAAATGATATCTGTGGATGGAAGGTAAAGTAAAGCCTACGAATAGAGAGGCGGGCCAGAGGGATGCGAATCCCCGAGTGTTCGGTTAAGAGCTCACTTGATTGTTCTGTTATCCTATATTTTATAGACAAGTGTAGGGATAAAAGAGTATTAAAGGGTCTCCTACAGTAGTGCGAGGGTCTTCATTAAATTCCATCCTATTGACATCGGGTTTTCGTAGATCACGAAATCATAAAGTTAGAGTGATCACTTCTCAAGCCCTTCGTCTTCAAGTCTCTTTCTCTCTAGTAACTTCATGTATTCTTCTAACTCCATCTCTAGAACTATTGGCCCTACATAGCCACAGTCGAGACAGCGATAAATCTTACCAGCATAACCACCAAGAAAGAGGTCAATTCTCGATCCAAAACATATAGGACAGACTATTACTTTATTCTCCTCCATTTTCCGATACACCGTTCTTCTTTCGTCTAAAAGCTATAAAAATCTCCCTCACCAACCTTCCACTATTCAATGAGCATGCTAATATAAGCTATAAGAGTTTGCTGATTATAAGAGAACGAAATGATTTATTTCTAATATATGTGGTGGTACTCTAACTCCACTACTACGCCTAGATTATCGAAAATTCCTACCCACAGAATCCTCTCTGGAATCGTGACTTCTCCACTAGGTCTATACTCGACCCTAACACTGAAATCGTATTCTGGTAATCTTCGTATACTGACGGTCCAAATACCTTTATCCGTGTGAGTGAATAAGTGTAGAGTTTCTCCTTCTACTATCTTCTTTTCATACTTCCATTTAAATTTCTCTGGCATTCTTTTAGTAGCGTCAGGATGGTGCGACTTTACATAGTTTAGTACAGCGTCTCTAACTATTATTATTGAATACTCCTTCCACTTCTTATATGCGGCTTCAGAATATGACTTAATCCAAGTACTATTACATACTAGACAGCGCCACATAAAGTTCTCGCTTCTAGTGCCAATCGGTGTCCACACCAACCTGCTATGACACTTAGGGCATTCAATGATCTCTGGTCTACGAAGAAGGGGTAATAGGTAAATAACTAGTGCAATACCTACGACTACTACTAAAGCTAAAATCACCAGTCTTCTAAACATCGTAGTTGGTCCTCGATATCGAAGAGAAGATGCTACATTTAAAGCTCGCTCTAACAATAGCATTAAATATAGGTCGGTTAAACTCACCACGGGTGTAACATATTGAAGTTCAAGTTGGCTGTGATAGGTTGTGGAGGAGTGGGCATTCGACACATTGAAGGCATAGCTCAGTTTTACAGAGCTGGATTCAAGGACATAGAGGTGGCAGCCATATGCGATCTAGATCGAATTAAGGCTGAACAGGCAGTCGCTAAAATAGCAGTCCTCCAAGGTACCACTCCAAGAGTATACACTGATTATAAGAGAATGATTAAAGAGGTCGACTTAGATGCAGTAGATATCTGTCTTCCCCATTATCTACATCACACAGTAGCTATAGATTGTCTAGAGGAGGGGTTAAATGTTCTGATAGAAAAGCCACTAGCAATAACTATGAGAGCCGCTAAGAGGATAATAGAGACTGCAGAGAAGTACAATAAAGTACTAGCAGTAGCCGAAAACTATCGAAGACGAATTGAGGATAGAGCTGTAAAAGTGGCAATAGACAAAGGCCTAATAGGAGAGCCTAGACTCGTAATGTGGACTATCGCACATTGGAATCCCTATCATGCAGGCTGGAGAGAGGATAAGTTCAAGGCTGGAGGTAGTTGGGTGCTCGATGGAGGTGTTCATATGGCGGACCTCGATAGATATCATCTAGGTAAGGAACCTATAGAAGTATACGGTAAGGTAACTCTCTACGAGCCTATGAAGAGTGGTCTAAAGGTCACAGTAGACGATACTTCACTCGCACTGATAGTCTACGAGGGAAATACGTACTCCCATTGGTTCTGGAGCAGAGCGACACCGGCATACACCATTGAGACTAGAATGATCTACGGGTCTAGAGGAGCTATAGCGATAGAAGGACCACCCTGGGCCTATAGGATTAAATCCATTAGAATACAACATGAAGACTATGTAGAAGAGCTATCGGGGCGCTATCTCGGAGATAGACTCAAGAGTTTAATGGATAAAGAGCTAGAGGAGAAATGGTTCCCACATGGAGTTACCTACTCTTTCGCTACCGAGATATACGACTTCTACTATGCATGCATACATGGAGTAAAGCCTGAAGTAGATGGTTGGGAAGCCTATAGGGACATGGCGATAATCTTCGCCATATACGAGTCCTCAGTACTAGGAGAACCTGTAAAGATAGAAGATATAGAAAAACTAAAGATAGAAGAATACCAGAGCGAGATAAACGAAAAATTAGGAATAGAATAAGTATTTTAGGAACCGTCAACTACAGTAGATCCTTTAATCTAAAATAAGTTAAGTAAGCTATATGCATATTGTAAGTGATATGATTATTAAATGCGTCCAAAATAGTTGAGCAATAGATACCTCAGGCGTCTAGAGAATGCTAAGCCTGTTCATAAGTTACGCCTTAAGCTCCTTAGAGAGCTCTATTGTTCTATATAATTAATAGTTGACTTAAAGAATGCTCAGGACATGATTATAGCAGTCTTAGAAGTTATCGAATTTGTAGTACAGCAGAACCCTTCAACTTACCATGCTTTAAATCCTTCAAGGCTCTGTTTGCTTCACTGAGAGAATACACAGTTACCGTAGGTTTAATGCCTATCCTAGAGGCTTCATGAAGAAATTCTCTAACATCACTCCTGGTCACATTAGCCACACTCTTGATTTCACGCTCTAGCCATAGAAGATCGTAGTTTAAGTGTTCTATCGGAGACATATATATACCTGCTAGGACAAGTCTACCGGCTTTATCGAGCTTTTTCAAAGCTTCAACTGCAACCCATCCAGCTGGTGCAAAAACGATAGCAGCATCCAATTTAACACCAGGATCATCTGTAGGAGCGCCGGCCCAGGTAGCTCCAAGTTCAAGAGCATGCTCTTGTCTCATCTTAGACCTAGTGAAGACATATACTTCAAGCCCACGGTTAATCGCAACTCGAATCACCATATGGGCTGAGGATCCAAAACCGAACATTCCAAGCCTACCTTCACCTACTTCCAATAACTTCGTCAGTTTAAGTGCTCTATATCCAATAGCTCCACCACATAGTAGCGGAGCAGCGTGTATGTCGTCTATTCCACTTGGAATTAAATGTGTAAAGTGTTCTCGCGCTATCATGTATTCAGCATATCCTCCATCAACACTATACCCTGTGAACAGGGCTCTATCACATAAGTTTTCAAGTCCTACCCTACAGTACTTACACTCTCCACAGCTCCAATACAACCATGGAACACCTACCCTATCACCAGGTCTAACAGATTCTACACTACTCCCGATCTTCTCAACTATACCAACAACTTGATGACCAACTACTACTGGTAACTTTACAGCCTTTAATTCACCCTCAACAATATGTAGGTCAGTTCTACAGACACCACAACAAGTAACTCTGATCAGGATCTCTGATCTATCAATCCTAGGTATTTCCATGTCCATAAGCTTCAGAGGATCTCTCTCAACTTCACACTGCTCATAGAGTACCATAGCTTTCACTAGAGATCCCCTACACTATAACTTCTACCTATAATTAATTAAAAGAGTATACTAATAGGAGTATTATAATGCTCCTACTAGATGATAATTTCAGCCGTCTTCCATGTAACGTTGAGGATGTCCGCTAAACCTAATAGTAATTAAATTCAACAAGTGAGAGATAATAGAATAATTATTTATCCTTTACAAGAAATAATATCCTGTTCCTTATCCATTCTTTTAGATCATCCACTATAGGCTCAAACTCTTTCTCTCTCCTATAAAATAATACTGGCATATTATATTCTCTAGCTAGTGCCAGAGTATGACAGTCGATGATACTTATCCGGAAAAGGCACTTACATTCAGCAGCAGATCTACCAATCCTATCTGAACTCACAATATTAAAATATCCCGAGTCCACTATAAAGTCTATCCTTTTCTCAGCCTTACTCATTCCGAATAGACGGCATAACACGTAAAGAGCC
>Ga0190304_1000548_pt1 | contig 17579 bp, 19 predicted proteins | sample 48700712_MG_FD_161670 | JGI IMG/M metagenome (GOLD analysis project Ga0190304, IMG submission 161670) | Hydrothermal vent sediment bacterial communities from Southern Trench, Guaymas Basin, Mexico - 4870-07-1--2_MG | ecosystem: Environmental > Aquatic > Marine > Hydrothermal vents > Sediment ...
TTCTCACTTCAGGTGTAACATGGTGCATCATCCCCTCCGGATGGGTGAAATGATTTCCATCTGGAAAAATGTTACCGATGTGGGTTTACTTTACACATTCGATAGTTTTAAAGTGTAATTGTTTATTGTGGGGTGCAATGAAACGAGATGTTATTTCGATGCTGGATGTCGAAGATGATATTGAGGAGATAATCGATTTTGCTATAGAACTGAAGAGAAAGGCTAAGAGTGGAGAGTCCATAGAGTATCTAAAAGGAAAAAATCTTGCAATGATTTTTGAAAAAAGCTCAACCAGAACAAGGGTATCCTTTGAGGTTGCCATGGAGAAACTCGGTGGACACGCTCTTTTTCTAAGTAAAAATGATATACAACTGGGAAGGGGAGAAACCATTGAAGATACTGCAATAGTACTGAGCAGGTATGTTGATGCCATTATGTACAGAGCATACAGCCATAAAAACATGGTTGAACTTGCTGAAAACTCTACCGTTCCAGTGATAAATGGATTAGATGATAAGGAGCATCCATGCCAGGTAGTGGCTGATTTCATGACTATAAAGGAAAAAAAGGGAAAACTCAAGGGTTTAAACTTTGTTTACATTGGTGATGGAGACAACAATATGGCACACTCCTACCTCCTTGGCTGCGCTATAACCGGCATGAATATCACCATAATAGCTCCAAAAAACTACTGGCCAGATGAGAGGTATGTCGAAAAGGCAAGGGAGCTTGCAAAAGGTGCACATGTTACAGTTTCAGATTCCATGGATGCCGTAACAAAGGACACTGATGTTATAGCAACAGACACATGGGTCTCCATGGGGGACGAGTCTGAAAAGGAAAAAAGAATCAAGGAGTTCCAAGGTTACACCATTGATGAGAGCGTAATGAAGAGAGCCAAAGCAGATGCTATATTCCTTCATTGTCTCCCAGCATACTATGGCTATGAGGTGACAAAGGAAGTGGCATATGGGCATCACTCTGTGATTTTTGATGAAGCAGAAAACCGTTTATGGGCACAGGCGGCGCTACTGGTAAAATTACTCAGAGGAAGGTGAACGATATTTTAAACCTCTTTCATTTATCAAGAACCAGAAAGATTGAATAGAAATGTTCTTTTGTTGATATTGGGAAAGGCAGGCTGAAATGCTGTTGCTATGCTACTTTGTATTTAGAAAAATTTAAAGCAATGAACTTGGATAGCATTCTAATAATGAATAGAGTGACAATAATTGTAATTATAATTATGAGTATTTGTGTATTAGAGTATAATCTGGCTACTGCTGTTGTAGCCCCACACTGGGAATATGATTTGTTCACAAAATCAGATTACAGCTTGCAACTTTTTGTCAACAGATCAACCTATGAGAAAGTAGTATCAATCACCTATGACGAAAATCACACCGAAATATCAAGAGAGATTCATGGTAAGGATGGTGAGACTGGTTCTATCTTCTGGATAAAGAATAATGGAAAGAGGAATCTAACCAACCTCGTTGTTTTGTCAGGCAAGAAGCTCATAAAAGTGGTTCCGATTCTACGAGTCAACGAAACAATTTGCATAGATCCCTCTCACTATTATGATATACAAATTCTCACCCAACAGGGCGTTTATGCACATATATATCCGGTTACTCCGTACCCAAGCACTTACTACCAAGAATTTGTTGTTCTCATTCAGTTTTTACTACCTCTGCTGGTTGTTGGAGATATTGCATTAGGTTTTCTATATATTAAGAAGAGGAAAACTTCATACCTAGTCATCATGCTTATACTGATAGTACTTACCATCCTTACTATTACTATCTCGTTTCTTCCATACCAGATTGCTTGCTCCCTTTTCTCTTAGCACCTTTGACGATTGGAATTATCTATATTGATCACTTTTACTTTTTTATCCTCATCTTAAAGATTTTATTGTTCTCATGCTCCTCGTTGTTACATAGACTGGTTTTCCAAAATGCTCTGAAAGAATTTTCTCCAATCGCTGTCCCACAGTTGCATAATGCATGTTCCTTTTCTCAAAGATTATATTATCAGTTTTAACGATCTTTATGATTCTAAGATTATCATCCTCCACCTTCCTGCACAGTCTGAGTATCTCTTCTTTCGTTATTCTAAAATTCTTGTAAAAGTTGATACCTCTTACAAATGCAATCCCTCTCTTCCATTTGTTTGCTCCGTTTTCCATTGCCCTTCTCACCTTCTCAGTTAAATTTAAGAGTGAAAAGCCCAATCATAAGCAAACTACTAAAACCTTACTGGAACGATGAAACCACTGGACTAGTTTTGGATTGTGAATCGACAATAACTGAGTTGGGTTCAGAAAGAGTTAAAGAATCGTACCAGAAAAAGTCATGTATTTCTCTAACCGCAGAGCAAATTGTAAACTGATAGCAGCTCTCCAGCAACTGTCCATGCTGTCAATGGTTCATCATATATAGAAATTAACTCATCTGCAATTTTCTCTATATCTGTTTTAAAATCACCCTTTGGAAAACCACCTATGATAAAAATAATATCATTCTCTCCCTTGAACCCCTTCAAATAATTGTAAACATTAACCTTTTTACCTGTCCCGGTACACGTTGCAACTCTATCTGCCTTCAAATTTTTTATCAAACTTTCAAGGGAAACATTCCTTTCCAATCTCAGAAGTTGCCGATTACCATCTGGTTTATCAGATACTGTAAACAGATGCTCGATAAGACCGACGAATCTATTGTAACTTCTCATTATTCTTGTCTTTGTGTCTACATAAATCACATCATTATTTCTTGTATGTACAATTATATCTTTTATCAAACCTCGCTTGTTTGCTATGGATTCGAGTACAACAAGAAGAAAAATATGAACAATATCGGGCCTTCCTCTTCTTTCTCCATCCTCTATACTTCTTAATGCATTATGATGGAAATTAGAATCTAATAATATTTCTGCAGGTTTTTTACCTCTTCTCTTTGCTGATGAAACAACGGCAGGATGAGAAAGAAGTTTCTCAGGAATGAGCTCAAGCTCAGATTCAGCCAATATAAATGATATCATTTTTCCATTAACTCAAGATTTTATGTAACAGGTTTTTCTTCTGCGCAAATTTGATCTCCTGTGCAATTCTTCGTCCTGTAGAGAGCCCTGGTTCGATGAGATCAGAGTAAGGTGAACCTGTAATATATGGATTTGTACCAGCTACTATTCTAGCGGATATCTCAAATACTCTGAATTCAAGATCTTCAGTTATCACAGTCTCTAGACAGAATGGACCTATTATGCCACCAAAAAGTTCTATAGAGGTGTTTACCACAGCTTCTCCCATGCTAAGAACCTTTGGAAGCAAAGATTCACGCATAACAATGGGAATATTGCCAGTAACAACAAACGTGGGATGCAAACCAATCTCTTCAAGCTCAGATATAGAGCCAATCCTTTGCAGCTCATCTATCGTTGTTTCATCTCTTCTATCCATTGATAAAAGTTGCAAGCTTCCTTGTTTTAAACGATAACCATTTGTTTGTATTGGAGAGTAGAAGTAATGAAGATAGTATCTGGTTCCCATCACAAACTCTTGTATGGTAAATGGTTTATTCCAGTCTATAAGTTTCTTAAACTCTTCATAGGTTTTGGCTATAAAAAATCCCCTTCCACCTTTTGCACCATCATACTTTACAATTACAGGTCTATCTATATCCTCTGGGTTTTTTATCTGGGTAGGCATGTTCAAACCAGCCTTCTCAAGCCACACCCTCTCCTTTTCTCTATCAGACTCCCAGAGTAAAACCTCTCTATTTCCAAAGGTTGGAAGCTCAAGTTTCAAAAAATTCTCTGCACCAAGATACTCAACAAAAGAACCGTGAGGTATTATAACAACATTTTTCTCTCTAAGTTCCTCTGCATATTTTGGTATATCTTTATAGGTATTAACAACAAAAAACTCATCGGGTTTACCTAGAGGAAAAGCATCATAAAACCTTGTTTTTTCACCAACCGCTATACCGAGTGTTTTAAAACCTTCTCTTCTGGCTCCATAAAAAATTTGAAGACTAGAATGGGAGCAGACTGTTGCAATTACAAGATTTGATTTATCGTAATTTGAGAGAAGTTCATCTATTGATATTTTACTTACAGCCATATTACTAATATGGTGCACACATTTTTATTGATTTCGCTACTCTATTCCATGCGCAGTTATTGTAAAAACAGCTGATTTTCCTTCTGGTTGAGATCTATGTTTGATAATGACTGCTCTTCTTTTCCCTGTATCTACCCGCTCGAGTTTTATTATCGTTTTTGCCATATGTTCCATTCCTCTCCCCGCAAATGGCTTGACATCTCCATCTTCAGTAGAATAGACTTGTCCTGTTGCGATAATATAAAGATTGTGTCTTATTGCATTGATTTGTAAAAAGGTGAGCTGTCTCACTATAGAGCGAGTTGCTCCCTCTTCATCTTCTTCAAGCTTCATTCTATAAAGAAGATTTATGGTATCGATGATCACTAGTTTGAGGTTTTTTAATTTCAGAATGTTTTTCACCATCTGCTCCTGTTCTTCTAGCGAGTGAGGATTAAAGAATAGAATATTGGGAAGAATGCTATTCATGTCATAGCCAGGAGCGCTACAAACCTGTCTGAGTCTCTCCATGGAGACCCCTTCAGAATCTATAAAAGCTACTTTTTTGCCAGATACTGCAATCTCCCTAGCTGCTTGTAAACAAATATTAGTTTTCCCAGTACCTGCCTCGCCATATATTTCTGTAACGATTCCATTTTCTAGTCCTCCACCAAGTAGATCATCCAATGGTTTACATCTAAGTGGTAGCCTCTCCATTCAAAAATAGCAGACATTGTTTGCATAAAAGATTTGTCATAGTATTCCTAGCTTTTTTCTAAGAGAGCAGGATTTACATATCTCATTGATACTTGGTTCACCACAGATCTTACAAGCATGGAGCTCTGTCTGGGAAAATGAAGTCAGAAGGAAAGGTTTTATTCTATCGTAACTCTGAACTATGCTATGTCTTGTTCCTGGATTCATCTCCTCTAGATCATCTACGATCTCTCTAAATTTACCACGAGTTGATAGTGCATAAGGACATTGGTCTAAACTTGTTGGAAGATTGTTAAGCAATGCGTAGAGGAAAGTTTCCTTCTCTGGTATCAATCTTAGTGGTAGCAACCTTGGAATTAGCCCTGGCTGAATCTTTTCATGCGGTCCTAAACGAGCTAGCTTTTCCAAGTCAGCATTGGTAAAGTTCATCAGAATGGATTGTGCAACATCATCGAGATTATGGCCCATGACAAGAACATCGGCATTTAGTTCCTTTGCTGCTTTATTCAAACAAGTTCTTCTAAAAACACCACAGTAGGTACAGGTACCAATCTCATCACTTTTCTTTGCTACTTCATCCATCGTTATACCAAACGTTTCTTTAAAAGAGATGATGTGGTGAGGAACTCCTAACTCATTACATAGGGACTTTGCTAGCTTTATTGTTTTCTCTCTATATCCTGCTATACCCTCATCTACCGTAATTGCGTAAATTTCAGCATGATTTGACAATATTTTATATGTTAAATAGAGGGCAAGCGAGCTATCTTTTCCTCCAGAAAGGGCAACAGCTACCTTTTTAAATCTTCTTTCTCCCCTTTGTTTTCTAATTTCTCTTTTAACTCTCTTTTCAACATATTGGGTAAAATGCTCTTTACATAGATGAGTTCCATTGTATCTGATGAATGTTACCGCCGGTTTTGAGCATTTGCTACAAAGAAGAGTCATCTCTAGAGAAAGAAGAAAGTTTCTATAAAAGGATTGTGGCAATTATCTATCTAAATTTATCTCAAAGGCAATCGCTGGATGTTCAAGCTCAAAGGCGAGTATTGTGGAGGGATGCAATTCACCAAAAACACCTATCTTTTTACCTCCACATAACATAGCTGCACACCTTCCTTGAATAAAGGCAGGATGATTTTCTCTTTCAAGACTTATTTCCATACCGAGATCTTTTGTAAAACCTTCTACGATCGATCTACAGGCAGTAAAGTTAGCCTTTGCATCTACCAGAAGGGCAGCAACATGCATTTCATTTTTTGCATCATCATTTATCACATGATTTACTTCAAAGATTTTCTGTGGGAGAGGATGATGTCTATTTTCTCTGCAAATCTTGAGTAAAGAAGGCAATAGGTGCACACGTAGACAAGTGTATTCCTCGCTGATAGGATTTTCAATCTCAACCACTTTTTTCTCTCTCATACCAAGCTTTGCAAATTCATCCTCTTTGTTGGAGAGTGCCAGAGTAGTGACTTCATTGAAACCCAAACCTATCATCGAAATTCGTGCTTTTTCATATTGCTCATATCTCCCGAGAGGTTTGCCATAGGTAAGTGCCTTTGGAATATCTTCTTTAAATCTATCAAAACCATAGCCTATAGCTACATCCTCAACAATATCTATCTCATGTAGTATATCTGCACGCCAAGGTGGGATTAGAACCTCTATTTTCTCCTTATCTATGATTTTGGTATCATACTCCATCCGTTGCAGACTATTTTCAATCTCTCTATTGAATAACTTTAATCCCAGTATGCTTTGAGTATACTTTAATGATAGAATCTTCTTTTGAGGGGTTAACTCTGGATAGATAAAAGTGCTTTTTCCTTCTTTGACTGTGGTGGTATACAGCGTTCCTCCTCTCTCTACCAACGCAAGTGAAGCTATTGTTAGTGCAGTATGCACAGCATTTCTATCTGTTCCTGTAACGTCTATGAATATGTTTTTTGTGAATGGTGTAACCTCTGTTAAAGCTCCATTAATGATTGGCGGAAAAGAGAGAACATTATCTTGAGAATCGATCAGGAGAGGATACTTTTTCTTTCCTTGTAACAAATGAGCATAGTTTATACCCTTTGGATGTTTCTGTAGAATTTCATCTAGATCCATCTCCCTTGTATCTGCAAGTGGGACAAATTTTACAGTTTTTGGATCAACTGCTTTGTAGGTAAAAGGTGGCTCAACCTTATCAAAGTCATGTACGCCTATCGCCACTTTTTTTCTATTTCTACCAATGCCAAAATGCAATTTCTCCTGTAAATCCATGAGAGAGGCAATTAGTTCATCGCTCATTGTAACGTTCTTTATAAGTGCAGTAGCAATGAACGGTCTCACCTCAGAAACAGAAGAATCTACAGTTGTAACAATGTCTGATTTTTTAGATGAATACTTCTTTAGACCTGTTTCAAAACCGAAAAAAGCCCTTGATGCTCTTGCAATGCCCTCAACAGATACAAGGTCTGGTCTGTTTGGAAAGACCTCTATACTTATCTCATCTCCTTCAACCTTCTCTATTTCAGTACCAATAAGAGGTATCTTTTCCAGAAAACCTTCTTTTTGCAGGTTATACCCTAAAACCTTCAGGAAGTCATTGTAACTGAAATTTACTGCTGGCATGTCAAGCAGAGATATGATTAGGTATATTTTATTTTAGGGGTTTATAGACTACAAATGTTTACTTATACATTTAAACAAGGTGTTATAAAAACTGTTTTGAAACTAATTTCATTCATAAAATTTGATACGGGTCTACCGGGATTTGAACCCGGGTTAGAGGCTATTTTCAGCCCCTTTCTTTACAGGTAAAGCCACCTTCTCTTTAAGAAAAGGGCTTCCGGAGGCCTCTGTGATATCCAGACTACACTATAGACCCTCAAAAAAGCATAAAAGTAAATCTAAAAAAGTTTAATGTGAAATTACTGTCCCTTATTTGTATTTGTTTTGAACTCTGTATAACCGCATCTACCACAAGTCCATCTATCCTTGTGTTCTGCCAGGAATACGCCATCACCACACTTTGGACAGGTTTTTCTCAATCTTATTAGCTTACCCTCTTCTATCTTGTAAAGACTATTCTTTGCCATCTTCTCCCTCTTTTACCTTTTCTTCTGCTTCTTCCTTGGTTTTCTCTTTCTTTTTTTCCTCAGTACTATCTGTCTGTTCTTCTTTCTGCTCAGGTGGTTTCTCTGTTTTTTTCTTCTTTTCTTCTGCCTTTTCCTTCTCCACTCCAAACTTGTTTCTCTTCAGGATGTATTCCTTCTCAATCCTTTTTGCATCATCCATGGACTTGTAGATTTTCGCATAGCCTATACTCTGCTGAATCCCAAATTCAGGCTTTAAATATTCTAGTACTATGTTTCCCTTCTTTGCCTTCAATATCTCTGCCAAATCATTTTTCACCAGTTCTCTCTCTGGAGTCTTTTCTCCTTCATGGATCACTCTAAAATGCACCTCTGTTCTGTTGAGTAGTTTATTTTCCTTCTTCTCCACGATTTCAATGTTCATATTTATCACATCCTTCAAGCACCTTATTTACCATGTCCTTTTCCCTTTCAGTTACATCTACAAGTATGACCCCTTTATTCGGCAATCCATATATTACTGTTCCGCTGGGTGGAGCAAAAAGAATGGCAATAAGAGATGCCATATCTTCTTCACCATCAACTATGATGCAAACCGTCTTTTCTTTACAGATTTCATAGGCTTTCTTTACAGCATTCCATAATTTCTCCGTTATAACTGATGCAGGATTTTTTACTTTTATCTTTATATTACCATAGTCCTTGAGCACATTGTAAATCTCTTCACCACAATCTCTTCTTTTACATCTAAAGTCTATAATTGCTATCTTTGGTATAACTCCATATTTCAAAATTGTAGCAGTGACCATATCGCCAACAGAAACAATAAAATCTCTTTTCTTTAAATAGGAAATCAGAGTTTTCTCATCCAAAAGACGCCCAATCGGTCTTTTCAGTTCATCTCTGAGATTCTCTGGCAATCGGTATCTAACTTTATCTAACTTTGAGGGCATAGGTACCAGACTTTGTTATGTTCATTTTCTGTGCAATCTGAGAGCGAACAGGGTCAAAGATAACCACATAACCTCTCCATCTCTTCGAGGTTGGTATTGAACATACCGGGCATTCGGTTTTATCGGTAATAAGATGACAATTTTTACAAGCATATAGTATCTTCATTTTTTCTTTTTCCCTCCTTTCTTCTTTTTCTTTTCCGTCAGCTCTTCTTTCTTCTCTTTTCTATCTTCTTCTATCCATTCATGAGCTCCAAGAGCTGGTTGTCTCATAGTCAAGCCTATCTTACTCTCTCTAGGCGAGAGTTCGTTCATACTCACTGCAACTATTCTAGCTCTTATCTTGCTTCCCACAGTAAGAACCTTCTTACTTTCTTTTCCAGTAAGTCTCTCATTATCGATATCAATCTCTATAAAGTCATTCATTATCTGGCTCATATGCACTAAAGCATCTATTGGCCCTATATGACAAAATGCACCAAATTCTACAACCTCACACACTAATCCATTCACTACCTCTTGAAGGACAGGCATAAATACAAGGGCATCGAACTTAACCTTCTGATACATTGCCCCGTCGCCATGTATTATAATGCCTTCTCCTACAGGTTCCACCTTATCAGTTACTACTATTACTCCATAATCCTTTTTATAGGTACCTTCAAAGGTTTTATGGACCATATCCTCTACTACCTTCTTTAGATCCTCGCTGAATAGATGTGGGGGTATTCTTATTGTATCTTCTATTGTTACCATCTTATACACGGGAATTCCTCCCTTTACAAATTGCAGGGTGGGTAAAGTTTCTTTCTTTATAATTTTTTTGAAATCAAATTAAATAGAGATGAAAAGTGGTAGAAACACTAGTGACACTATAGACATTAGTTTTATAAGTATATTTAGGGATGGACCGGATGTATCTTTACATGGATCACCTACTGTATCACCTACAACCGCTGCTTTATGAGCAAAACTACCTTTTCCACCTAGATTACCCTCTTCAATATATTTCTTTGCATTATCCCATGCACCGCCAGCATTGGCTAGGAATATAGCTAGCAGAAATCCAGTTACTGTTGCACCAGCAAGTAGACCTACAAGTGCTTCAAGTTTCCATATACCAATTATTATTGGTACTATAACTGCTAGAAGAGAAGGTAATACCATCTCTTTTAGAGCTCCTTTTGTAGCAATTTTTATACATCTATCATAATCTGGTTTACCTTTACCTTCCAATATCTTATATTCTCTAAATTGTCTTCTAACCTCATTCACCATCTTCTCTGCGGCTCTACCCACTGCTCCAAGCGTGAGAGCCGAGAAAACAAATGGTAGCATACCACCTATAAATAAGCCTGCCATAAGATATGGAGAGGTTAGAGACATATTCATAGTTACATTAAGTGATTCTGCTCTTTTCACAAATGTAAATATTAATGCAAGAGCTGTTATAGCAGCAGAACCTATAGCAAAACCTTTACCCATAGCTGCAGTTGTATTACCAACAGCATCAAGTTCTTCTGTTCTCTTTCTAATCTCACCACCTAACCCAGCCATCTCCGAGATACCTGCAGCGTTATCTGCAACGGGACCATAGCAATCTGTAGATAATGAGATACCAAGGGTTGAGAGCATACCTATTGCAGCAAGTGCTACACCATAAAAGTTTGCAAATTCAAAGGCTAGAACCATTGCTACCGCTGTAGAGATAATAGGTATAACAGTACTCATCATACCGATTGACATACCTTCCAGTATATTTGTAGCAGCACCTGTCTCTGCTGCTTCTGCTATTTTTTTAGCTGGTCTACGTTGATGGGAGGTAAAATATTCGGTTGATAAACCTATTATTACCCCATCTACTAAACCGACGAGTATAGCATAAAATGGATTAAGATCATTTAATAAAACATATGTGGCTATGAATGCTAGAATAGCAAATATTATAGATGCTCCAAATAAACCATTTCTAAGAGCAGTATAAGGATTTTTAGCCTTAACAAAAATCATACCAATTATAGAGGAGAAGATGCCTAAAGCTGCTATAAACATGGGATATACTATCCCATATTTACCATATACTGATAATAGTAACCCTAGACTCATACCTGATATTATCGAATCTACATAGCTTTCAAATAGATCAGCACCCATACCTGCTACATCTCCAACATTATCTCCAACATTATCTGCTATTACAGCAGGGTTTCTAGGATCATCTTCTGGTATATTCTCTTCTACCTTACCAACGAGATCTGCCCCTACGTCAGCGGATTTTGTATATATCCCACCACCTACTCTAGCAAATAAAGCTATACTACTAGCTCCAAAACCAAAACCAAATAGTATATTAGCGGAGGCATTACCATATATCAGGAAGAATATACTTATACCTAATACTCCTAATCCAACTACAGAGAGTCCCATAACTGCACCAGATGAAAATGCAACTGTTAAACCACTAGCCATTCCATCTTTACTTGCCTCAGCAGCTCTAGCATTAGCTTTAGTAGCTATTCTCATACCTATATTCCCAGCTAATGCAGAGAATATTGCTCCGACGATAAATGCAATACTTGTCTCCCATGGTAGATCGGTGAAATAACTTGTAATGAGAAGTACTATAACAACTGCTACAACAAAGATAGATATAATCTTATATTCTTCTTTGAGAAATGCAAGAGCTCCTCTATGTATGTAATCAGATATCTCCTGCATTTTTTTAGTACCCTGAGGTTTCCTAGAAACATAATATGCGAGAAAACCTGCTATAATTAGTGCGATCAACCCGCTTATTGGGACTATATAAGATACTTCCACAACTCCTCACCATCGAGATATCTAAGGGGATTTATTTAAGTATTTTTCTTTTTTAATTTAACGAAACTGTCAAGAAGAGAACCATCAACTTAAGACATCTCCTTATAAAAATTGATAAAACCAGCAAACGATTTTACCAAATAGAAGAACCTTCCCCAGAAACTTTTTACCCTAGATTTAAACAGATTATATCTCGCTCAATATCATTCCTCTCCTTAAACCCCTATTTCATATTATCCAAAAATCTCTATAATCTGAATAAGGAGATTAGAAACCATCTCAACTGTCTGAAATAATACTATTCTAGTGTGGTAAAAATACTTCGTAAATATTCCTTATTTTTAAAATTTAAATGGACAACAACTGTCAAACAATCCTTTTAAAGATTCTCTGGCAAATTTTTATTAGTATGAGGAGGATAAATAAAATCTCAATATTCATTGCGATGATTGTGCTAATATCTTGTCTATCTGCTACTATAGCTCAATCTGAAAGTGAAAATGTAAATGATTTAGGCGATAAGAAACCTTTTGAGCTTTACAGCAGTTCAACAACAAATCCCTCTGCACCAGAGGAGGGTAGTAGTATTTCTATACAAGATATAGTTGTATATAAGAATAAACCTGATGAGGACACCTCAGACAATAGTGGTGAGAATGATCAAGAGGCAGCAGATAGCAGTGGTACAAATAATGACCAGTCCTCAAGCAATACAGATTCCTCACAGGAAATTCAAACCAGTTCACATTCAAATGGTGGAAGCTCAGGTAGCTCCAGCAATAGTCGAACTATTCCAGACCAGAATAAAGAAGAGACAAATGGATCCAAGACAGCGCCAGAGATAGGCGAAACCGATAACGAAACCAACGAAAGTTCATTTACAGATATCCTGGATTCCTTTTATCGCATACCAGATGATGACCCTTCAGATAATCATCACTACACCAGAAGCCATTATGCTACAATAGATGATGGGTCTGAGGGAATAAGTCCATTGTATTATGTATTGGTGATAGCGATACTGATAATATCCTATTTTGTAGCAATAGATTTGCAGAACAGATTAAGGAAAAAAGACACAGAAAGTAAAGAAGTTGAGACCATAGATGTAAAAAGGATTTCAAAGAGAGAGGAGATTATCTACATACCAAAGAAGAAAACAGTAAGCGAGTTTTTTGAACAGTAAATCAACGGGTTCAATTTATATATGGGAAGTGGAATTACTGTCCTCATTAATCTTTTGAGATGAGGAAAAATGGAAAAATACCAATCTATATTGAGAGAAAGATTAGATGAAGAGAACTACAAAAAACTCATGGCAGTCGATAACCCAAACGTTCACGAGTTTGTGGCAAAGTACATAGAGCTTTGTAATCCAAAATCTGTGTTTGTCTCTGATGGCTCTCCAGAGTCGTTGAAATATATCAGAGATGCCGCCATAAAGAATGGCGAGGAGCAGAAACTTGCTATAGAAGGGCATACTGTACATTTTGATGGTTACTATGATCAAGCTAGGGACCGAGAGCAGACAAAGTTTCTTGTATCTAAGGATACCAAGTTAGGATCATCGCTTAGGACAACAGATAGAGAGGCAGGATTAGAGGAGATTCATGAACTCCTTAAGGATATAATGAGAGGACATGAACTCTACGTGTGTTTCTTTTCTCTCGGACCAACCAATTCTGTATTTTCAATCCCTTGTCTGCAATTAACAGATTCAAGCTATGTGGCGCATAGTGATAATATTCTTTATAGACAGGGGTATGAGGAGTTTATTCGCCGAGGAAAAACCAAAAACTTCTTTAAATTCGTCCATTCTGAAGGAGAACTCGATGAGAGGAATACTTCAAAAAACATAGACAAACGCCGGATTTATATAGATCTGGAAGAAGATACAGTTTACTCTGTGAATACCCAATATGGCGGTAACACGATAGGTTTAAAGAAGTTAGCTATGAGACTCGCAATAAATCATGCAGCAAAGGAAGGATGGCTCACAGAACACATGCTTGTTATGGGCATTCATGGACCAAACAACAGAGTAACCTATTTTTTGGGTGCATTTCCATCCATGTGCGGAAAGACATCTACTGCAATGCTTGATGGTGAAACTATAGTTGGGGATGATATAGCATATATAAGGAAGATAGACGGGGAGGCTAGAGCAGTCAATGTAGAGAAAGGTGTTTTCGGAATAATTAAGGGTATAAACTCAAAGGATGATCCACTTCAATGGAAAGTCTTGCACACTCCAAACGAAATCATATTTTCTAATGTGTTGGTTACAGAGGATGGACACGTTTATTGGACTGGAAAAGATGGAAAAATGCCAGAGAAGGGTACAAATCACTCTGGTGAGTGGTGGATTGGAAAAAAGGATGCAGAGGGAAAGGAAATACCACCGTCTCATCCCAATGCAAGGTTTACAGTAGCATTAGATGCCTTTGAAAATCTTGATCCAAAACTTGACGATCCTGAAGGTGTGAAAGTTGGTGCCGTAGTTTATGGGGGAAGGGATTCTGATACATGGGTTCCTGTCCAAGAAGCTTTTGACTGGGTACATGGAATAATTACTAAAGGTGCCTCTCTTGAATCTGAGAGAACTGCAGCAGTACTTGGCAAGGAAGGAGTTAGAGAATTTAATCCCATGTCCAATCTAGATTTTCTTTCTATACCCATAGGCAGATACATTGAAATAAATTTAGATTTCGGAAAAAAATTGAATAATCCTCCAAAGATATTTTCAGTCAACTATTTTTTGCGAGATAGAAAAACAGGCAAATACTTGAGTGAGAAGGTAGACAAAAAGGTATGGTACAAATGGATGGAGCTGAGGGTACATAATGATGTCGATGCAATAGAAACACCTACAGGTTTCATACCAAAATATGATGATTTAAAACCTCTGTTCAAAAAGGTCCTTGCCAAGGATTATTCTAAAGAACTTTACATCAGGCAATTCACCATTAGAGTACCTGAGAACCTTGCTAAGATTGAGAGAATAGCGAAGATTTACAAAACCAAAGTGTTGGATACGCCTCCAATTTTATTTGAAATTCTGGAAAAAGAAAAAGAGAGATTATTAAGGGCAAAGAGTAAATACGGCGATTATATCTCTCCAGAAGATTTAGTATAGAAGACCTAGAGATGAAAGCTCTGCAGCCAGTTTGTCTACGGCTCTGGATACATCCTCAACCTTTCTTGCTCCTGTACAAACTATCTTCCCAGAACCAAATAGGAGCATTGCCACTCTTGGCTCTTTCAATCTATAAACCAACCCTGGAAACTGCTCTGGCTCATATTCGACGTTTTCTAAGCCGAGACCCATGGCAACATCATTAAGATTTAACTCAGTTCCTAGATCTGAGATTGCAACGATGTTTTGAATAACAATCTCAGGATTTTTGTATACCTCTATTCCCATATCCTTTAGTTTCTTTGCAATTATATCAACAGTTTTTCTTACATCCTCGATAGTCTTTGCTCCAGTACAGTTTGCCTTTCCACTTCTGAAAAGCAATGTTGCTGTCTTTGGCTCTTTCAATCTATAAACCAACCCTGGAAACTGTTCTGGTTCATATTCTGCGTCTTCCAGCTCCTGCGCTATGACGTCCAAATCAAGCTTATCAGCAAAGGACGTCGATGCAACTATATTTTCTACTTCCACATGCGGCATATATTTTCCTCCTTTACGAAATTTCCATAACTACCTTTTCTATGGATTCTTTAACCTCTTTTTCGCTTATACCTCCAGTACATACAATCTTTCCAGATTTGAATAACAGTACCGTGGTATTGGGATGTTTATATATTAATCCAGGGAACTCTTCAGGTATATATTCAACCTTTTCTCCAACATTCTTTTTAACCTTCTCAAAGTCGATTTCCTTTCCAAGATTTGCAGATGCAACCACGTTTTGAACGTTTATTTTAGGGCTTTCGTTTACCTTAAAACCATGTTCCTTCAATCTTTTGATTAGGATACCTATTGCATCCTTTGCCTCTTCCAAACTCTTTGCACCTGTGCATACAACCTTTCCACTGGTAAGAATAATCACTGCAACTCTTGGATAGTCTAGAAGCATAGACACGCCAGGAAACTCATCTGGATCGTATTTGGAGTCTGGTATTGCTTGAGATATCTCTTTGAGATTCACTTCTTCAAGCAGATGAGCAGACACTACTACGTTCTCCAACTCTATATCAACCATAGAAAGGATTCCCTCCCTAGGGTATATAAATACCTTTTATAAAGATTTTGTTCTTAAATAGACCTTACCATACTCTATCTATATCTAAATCAACATCTCTGCTTTTTTTCTTCTTTTTTATCTTCTTACCTCCTTCTATACTATCCAAAAGACTACGAAATTCATCCACCTTATCTCTAATCCTTCTCTCGCAAGCTGCTATTGCTACTTCGCTCCTTGTTTTTTCTATCAGAGATCGTATCTTATCCTGCTTTTTCTTTATTGGAACAAGAGAAGAAGGATAATCAAATCTGAGCACAGCATCATAAATTCGTTCCATAGTGTCTATGTACTGATCAGCATCTTCAAGTCTATCTCCTCTCAGAGCATCCAATGCAAACCTTCTCAACTCTCCGACAGCATCACATAAACCAAGTAAAAAGGCAGAAGCTGATACTCCTATCTTGTCAGGATCAGGAAGCGATTTTTTTTGTGCCAGATTTAGTATACATCTTGCCTCTACCACTTCTTGAGCAGCATTTTCAACAAAACCTGCATTTACAATCTCAGGATGCGGTGTTACCATCTTGTAAACCATTCTAAGCTTTTTATGAGCCTCATTCACAAGTTCTTCTGCTCTCTCATGTTCATTTCTATGAATCAGTTGAATACTCTTTCTACAGAGAGATACTATCCCTCTTGACTCAACAAGAACCTTTTCTCTTATTGAGTCTACTTTATCTATCCTTTTTTCTATTTTATTCACTACTCTATCAAGATTTCTCATAGGGTAATCACTTCCCCGGTTTATTCACCCAGAAATCAGGTTCCTCTCCTTTCAAAACCTTGATCACCTGTTCCGCACAAATTGTTCCTGCTTTTATTTGAGCTTCTTTGGTATTTGCTCCAATATGTGGTGAAAGAACAACATTGTCCAGAGTAAGGAGTTTATTATCCTTTGTTACAGGCTCTTCTTCAAAAACATCTATGGCAGCACCTGCTAACTTGCCAGTTTTTAGTGCATTGTATAAAACTTCTTCATCAACAACCCCACCACGTGCACAATTTATCAGATAAGAGCCCTGTTTCATGGTGGATATTCTCTTTTCATTTATCAAATGATGTGAGTCTTCATTGTGTGGAATATGCAACGATACAAAATCTGACTGTTTTAGGAGCTCTTCAAGCGATGCTAACTCAGCACCCATTCTTTTTGCTTTTTCCTCTGTACAGTGTGGAGAATATACAAGTACCTTCATTCCAAGACCCTTAGCAATCCTTGCAACATGTTGAGCTATGTTCCCAGAGCCAATCAATCCAATGGTTTTGCCATAAATTTCTGTACCCTTAAGTTGTTTCTTTATCCATTCTCCTCTTTTCATAGATGCATCTGCCTTTGGTATGAATCTAGCTAAAGCAAGGAGGTGAGCTATTGCAAGCTCAGCAACACTCATTGTAGAACCTGTGGGAGAGTTAACAACCTTTATCCCAAGTTCAGTGGCTTTTTTAACATCTATGTTATCTACTCCTATACCGGCTCTCCCTATGACCTTTAGATTTCCTGATGCTCCCTTCTCTATTATATCTGCTGTAACCTTTGTTCTGCTTCTTACAATAATGCCATCATAATCTGCAATCTCTTTCATTATGCCATCGTGATCAAGTTCCTCAAACTTCACTTCAAAGCTATTATTCTTTAGAAGTTGTATTG
>Ga0190304_1000550_pt1 | contig 17564 bp, 18 predicted proteins | sample 48700712_MG_FD_161670 | JGI IMG/M metagenome (GOLD analysis project Ga0190304, IMG submission 161670) | Hydrothermal vent sediment bacterial communities from Southern Trench, Guaymas Basin, Mexico - 4870-07-1--2_MG | ecosystem: Environmental > Aquatic > Marine > Hydrothermal vents > Sediment ...
TAGCATCAGGTTTAGAGAAAGACAAAATTGTTATAATTTATGATTCTATGTATGGATTCATTGAGAAGGCTATAGCTAATATTATTGATATAGTAGAATCCAGAGGTATTCCATTTTCTGTCCACAAATTTACTGATACGATCCAAAGTGATTTGGGCGAAATTTTATCAGATATTATGGATTCAAAAATTATTATCCTAGGAGTCTCAACTTATGAAAATGATTTATTTCCTATAATGAAATATCTTTTAAATCTAATGGTAGAAAAAATTTCTTTCAGGAAGAAGATATTAATTATTTCGTCCTATGGATGGGGAAAAATAATAAGCAAAAGAATACCGGAAATTTTTCAGAAAAAGTATGATATCGTTAAAGTTTTAGAGTTTAAAGGAGTTCCGAAAGAAAAAGATTTTATGGAATTAAAAAAAGTTCTCTCTGAAATGCTAGTATAAAATTTAAAGTATGAGAATATGAAAAACGAAGATGTTATCAGAAAAGCTCAAAAAGCTCTAAAAGATGAGTTATTTGCATCTAAAATATATGCTAGATTATCTAAAACTTATAAGGATGAAAGAATTCAGAAAAAACTATTAATGTTTTCTAAAATGGAGAGCAATCATTTAAGTTTTTGGATAAATTTTCTGAGAAAACGAGGATATGATACAGTAAACATATTGAAAGGTAGTAAGATTAAGATATATTTCTATTCGCTCTTGTTTAGGATACTAGGTTTAGGACTTACATTAAGAATGCTTGAATCCGGAGAAAATGAGGCAATAGAGCTATATTCTGAATTACTCGAAAGCTCTGAACTATCAGGTGATGAAAAGAATAGTCTTAGAAAAATTTTAGAAGACGAATTTGTTCACGAAACAGAATTTTCATATGAAGAATCACGATTTGAAGAATTTTTAGAACACGTTCGTGATGCAATACTTGGTATGAACGACGGATTAGTAGAAATACTTTCTGTTACAACAGGATTAGCTGGAGCATATGGTTCTCCATTTTATGTAGCGATAGGTAGTCTTATCGTAGGATTGGCAGGAGCACTATCAATGGGAATTGGATCATTTGTAAGTGTTAGAGCACAACGTCAGGTACATGAAGGCATCCTTAAGAACGTCGCTATAGCAGCAAGATATGTTCCTTACCTCTTCCAAGAAAAAATTATGAAATTTATGCTTAAAAAAGGACTAAGCAAAGAAGTTTCTATTAAAATATCTGAAGAAGCAAAGGTAAATGAAAAACTGCTTTCAAAAATACTTTCTGAAGAAGAATATGGATTGAAAGAAGAAAAGCTTGAAAATCCTTTAATGTCAGGAATCTATACAGGGTTATTTTATATTTTTGGATCTTTGTTTCCTCTCACTCCTTATTTTCTTAACTTACCAATAACTATATCATTATTTTTATCTCTATTCTTCGCCGCTATCGCACTTGCATTTAGTGGCTTTATTATTGCGATATCTGCAGGAATCAAAGTTAAAAATAAAATAATGGAAATGGTATTTTCAGGTCTTGGAGCTGCTGGAATTACTTATATTATAGGTAAAGTTGCCTCTATCCTCTTTGGCATTGAGATATCGTAAGTGAGATTTTTGAAAAAAGAATTATTTAAATTGGATAATATATTTGAATGTGTAGTATCTAAAAGAATAAACAGATTTGTTGTAGAGGTAAGTATATCTAAAAGCAGATTAGAAAGAGCGCATATAAATAACACTGGAAGACTCTATGATTTGCTTGTGAAAGGAAAAATAGGATATTGTATTTTAAGAGATAATCCTGGAAAAACACGATACAGATTATTTGCTATTAAGCATAATCTAAATGGAATACTAATCGATACTCTTATGCAAATGAAATCATTTGAAAAATCTTTAGAAAAAAATTTTATTCCTTGGCTTAAAGATTGTGTAATAGAGAAAAGAAATGTAAAGTTATATTCTTCAAATATTGATTATCTAATTAAATGTAAGGAATATAACGTTTATTTAGAAGCTAAGAGTACAACCCTCTCTCATAATAAAAATAAATATATAGCTATGTATCCGGATTGTCCATCTATACGAGGTAGAAAACATATCTATGACCTCATTAAACTTGTTGAACGTAATGGTAGAGGTATAATACTGTTTATATCAGGACTACCTAGTGTTAAATACTTTAAACCATATAAAGATGGTGACCCAGTTATTTTTAATCTTTTCAAGAAAGCAAAGAAGAAAGGAGTATTGTTAAAAGGTATAAGCGTGCATTTTGATCCTAAAGAAAATAAAATATTTTTAGGCAATAATAACCTTAAGATTTTAATTTAACCTTCTAATATTTCTTTTACTTCTTCCTCTCCTTCTCTCAATTCCTTCTTCTGTTCTTCATCTTCTATATTTAAAAGTGCTAAAAATTCTCCGACATGTGTTTTTTCTTCTTTAGCCACGTCCAATAAAACCTTTTTTAAGTTTTCATTATTTGTCATGGCAGCTAATTCTTCATATAAACTTATAGCATCAAGCTCTGCTATAATAGCTGTTCTTAAAATAATCTTATCAATATCTTTTGAAGAAACTTTTTCTAAATTGATAGGTAGTTTTGACATCATTCTCTTCCACCAAGTTATATATACTTTACTATACTAATATCATTTGCTATAGATCCAATATTTTAAAAATACTACATTTTTGTAGTACTCATAATGGTCATATATTTATTTACCTCACGTATATTTATTAAGTGACTAAGGTGGGAAGAATGACAGTTAGAGTAGGAATAAATGGATTTGGAAGAATAGGCAGATTGTTCTTCAGAGCAAGTCTAAATAATAAGGAATTCAATGAAAAATTGGAAATAGTTGCTGTTAATGACCTAGCTGATGCTAAGACCCTAGCTCATCTTCTAAAATACGATACAACATTTGGCATACTTCCATACGATGTAAAAGTTGAAGGAGACAAAATAATAGCTGCTGGACGTGAACTCAAAGTTCTTAGCAATCCCGATCCATCAAAACTTCCGTGGGGTGATCTAGGTGTCGATATAGTACTTGAATCAACCGGTAGATTTAGAGAAAGAGAAAAGGCTGCTCTTCATTTACAAGCAGGTGCAAAGAAAGTAGTTATTTCGGCACCAGCTAAAGGACCAGATATAACGGTTGTTTTAGGAGTAAATCATAAACTATATGATCCAAATAAACACAATATCATCTCAAATGCATCCTGTACTACAAATTGTTTTGCACCACTAGTAAAGGTTCTACACGATAACTTTGGAATAGTTAAGGGAGCTATGACAACAATACATGCCTATACCAATGATCAACGAATATTAGATCTAGTACACCGTGACTTAAGGAGAGCAAGATCAGCAGCCGTTAACATAATACCGACAACAACAGGCGCTGCAAAGGCTATCATGGAGATATTTCCAGAGCTAAAAGGTAAATTATATGCTATGGCAGTAAGAGTACCTGTACCAGATGGAGCACTAGTTGACTTTGTAGCTGAATTAAAGAAAGAGGTAACTAGGGATGAGGTAAACCAAGCATTTAGGAAAGCAGCTGAAGGAGAATTAAAAGGAATTCTACAATACAATGAAGACCCAATAGTTAGCCAAGACATAATAGGCAATCCCCACTCATCAATACTGGATTCAGAATTTACCCAGGCAGTAGGTGGAGAACCAAGCAATATAGTAAAAGTCCTTTCGTGGTACGACAACGAATGGGGATTCTCAAATAGATTAGTTGAACTAATGGTATATATGGTAAACAAAGGAGGATTTTAAGCTCCACTCCTCTCATTTGAAAAATATCTCGGAGATCTAAAAATATAACAATTATTTTTTATATTCTTAATAAAAATTATCCTATGAAAAGGAATATATTTTATAATGCCTCTATCATCTTTATATTCAAATCCTCTAGAATAAACCTTTAAAATCTTAGATGCAGAAACTTTTTCAATATCACCGGGTGCACCACGCGATAAATAACAGATCTCATAATCATCGGGTACCTCACGTTTATCCCATATTAATTTATTTAAAAAATCTCTAATAGTAAATTTTTTAACCATTAGTGACCACCAACTTTTTTCTATAAGCAGTTTCAACTAGAATTCTATAGCCATTTCTGCTTCTAATTCTATTAAGCAACTTCTTTCTATTATTAGTATGAATAATAATATAATAACCTCTAATTTCAACATCTTTAACATATCCGAAAAATCTATTAAGAAAGTATTTAGCCTCATCGGTATCAATCTCAACACTTATGTTTTCGCATAAAACTGGACATTTCGTACAAAATTTTTCTTCAATGAAATCTAAACCAATACATGGTATCCTATAGCCAAATTTTTTAAAGAAAGTATACGTGCTTGCACAACATGCAGAATAGAATGGAATTAATCCCTCTTTTTTTGCCTCTATAGCAATTTTTTCTTTAATATCTTTAACATATATATCTAATAATCTGTCTTTTCGAATTGTTCCTCTAATTCTCTTATTAATTTCTTCTATTTTTAAACCCTTATCCTTAAGTCTAGCAATTATATTATTAGAAACTCTAAAACCACCTATAACTACACCCTCTACACCATATTTCTTAGCTAATCTAATAATCTCTCCCGCTTCAAATTCATTAACTCCAGGTATGATGGGTCTTAGAAATAAAATGGGATGCAACCCATATTTCTTTAAATTTTTGATAGTTCTAAACCTTAGATCTGGTGAAGGAGAAAAAGGCTCTAACAATCTATATTTTTCTATACTAATAATTGTTATTAGACTACTAAGTGATACATTTCTAAATGAGGCAATTTTTCTCGCTAATTCTTCATCTATATATGTTTTTGTAGAAAATTGTATAGGATTACCTAGATACTTACTGAACGCACTGATATATTCTAATGTTTTATTAACTCCTATAGACAGAAAGGGTTCACCAACACTTCCTATAGCTATATATGAACCATGTCTACCAGGTAAAAAATAAGGATTACTCAACAAAGCATATACAATCTCCTCACCTGTAAGTCCATATGCTTTAGCATTACCAAAACTATATCCGATATCAGGAATATAACAGTAAATACATCTATACGTGCAACCAATAACGCTATGTACTGTAAATCCACAAGGCCTTGGTTTTTTCTTAGCATGGTAATCATTTAAAGCTTTTCTTATCGACTCATCTGACAACTTCTCCTCCAGTCGTTTTTTAATCAAAATTTTTTTATAAAGTAATTCTCTAAGAGATAATTTTAACTTAGCCATATTTCTCATTCAGTTTCTGCTCTTTCCTTAGCTTCCTTTATACGTTTAATAACGTTGTCAGGTAATACAATGTCCTCCTTCCTATAAACTGTTTTACTTAAAACAACAAGTCCTTTACCATTGACAATATCTATCTCATACATATGCTTATCATGCTGTGTTTGTCTCATCTTTTCTATAATTATGTATCTTCTTAAAACACCATTTCTCACTCTCCTCCGAAACCTGATTATACCGTCAGCTATATGTTCAATACCGAATCCAAAAGCCTCTGAGGTACTTATAGCGTATTGTGATGTAGCAATAACCGTAAATCCCCATTGATAGAAAACCTTCTTTATATAATATGAATATTTTCTAGCCATAGCAGGCTTATCAAGCCAAAAAGCAGATAAACTATCAATAATTAGACGGGTATGCTTGAAACCAATTCTTTTTTTAATCATGATAATTTTTTGTACAAGTTCCTCTATATTTAGCGATAAAATGGTATATTCATCTTCCTTAGGCCTTAACAATGCATCAATGATAAACATTTTTCTATTTTCAATATATGGGATCAAGTCCATTTTAAACTGTTCAGCCTGTCTTATTATTGACTCACGACTCTCTTCAGTAGTTACAAAAATAGCAGTTTCATTATTTACTAAACCTTCATAAGCAAAATGAATACAAAATATTGTTTTTCCACATCCCGGTTCTCCTACAACAGCGACCAGAAACCTTTTAGGTATACCTCCCTGTAACATCTCATCTATTTTAGGAATACCAGTAGATAATCTTTCAATTTTCATAATTATACTTAATATAAAATTAAAAATCTAAAATAAAATAGTTTACCTATATCCTGGCCTATAGTTAACATATAATGGCAACATCGAACTTATTCGTGGATATTCCTTTATTTCATTCAAAATCTCTTTAATAAATTCATCCTGTGTATAATTCAATATTTTCCTATCCTTTCTCCTCCTAACACTTAAAATATTTTTTTCCGCCTCTTTTTTCCCAATAACAACTATATATGGTATCCATTTTCTTTCAGCATCACGAATCTTTTTGGATACACTCTCATCTCTATCATCAATGTCAACTCGAACATTATTACTTATGAGTTTCTCAGCTAAATCTTTTGCAAATTTATTATACTCTGAAGAAAATGGTATAATTCTAACTTGGACAGGAGACACCCATACAGGTAACATAGGCGACTTACCTTCATTCATATTTTTTAATGCTGTATCAAATAATGCATAAATATATCTCTCAAGACTTCCTATTAATGCAGTATGAATGATAACGGGATGCCTTTTATTATTATTTTCATCAGTATACGTTATTCCAAATCTCTTAGCATTACCAATATCTATTTGAAAAGTACCTATCTCCCTAGGTCTTTTTAGTCTATCAACTATGTTATATTCAATATTGATTACCCAATAATATTTATTCTCTGGAACAAAATGTAGAAGCACAGGCTTATTCTCATACCTTACAAGTTTCATGATATAATCCTTGTTTCCCTCATAAAAACTTCTAGTTAGATTATAAATGGAGTAATACTCCCTTCCAAGCTTTCTTATCTCCTCATATATTTTTTCATGTATCTTAAAAGAAACCTCTTTCGCCTCATTTATACTCTTACAAAAGATGTGTAGATCAGGCATAATGAATTTTCTCATTCGGAAACATAATGTTAACTCACCTGGCTGCTCAAGACGATAACTGTCAGCAATTTCAAATGCTCCAAAAGGTAGATTTTTATAACTTATGTTCCAATCCTTTATCATAGCAAATTGCTGATGACAAGCTGCATATCGTAAAACAAGTTTTTTATCTTCAACATCTAGAGAATAAAGTCTATCTCCGAATAGCTCAGCATGCTGTTTAACGGGTTTAAAATCTAAATTAAACATATTTGTGCCCCTAACCTTAAATACTGGTAAGCCAAGACTTTTCGCACATTTCCATGAATACTCGCTTACCGCATCTAGAATAATCGTTGCTTCGGGACCATATCTCATATGTCCCAGATCACTCATCGGTTCCCATTCAAATCCAAATCTTTTACAATACTCTAGGTATTCTGGAGTACCACCGGGAGACTCTTTTTTTAGAGCTTCTCGTTCAACAAGAATTTTAAAATTTTGAGGCAGATCTCGTCTTTTATAGTCATCAATATTTATCTCTGTTCCATCCGGCATAAGAATAAGATAATCATCACTACTTTTCTCTTCTTTTTCAACACTAATTGTTTTTGAAAATTCAGCAAGCGGATGCCCATAACATGTAATAGTAAATCTTTTATACCAGCCGAAAGGTGCTCTATAAACAGTAATTTTTTCTGATAATTTTTTATATAATAAATCTAGTATTCTAATAGCTTGCTTAGGTGCCGCCAAATTATCAGACAAATGGGCATATGGATAAATCAAAATTTTATCAACACCCAGATTTTTACATGATTTAAGAATTTCATCACTTGCATTATTAACGATTAATTCAGAATTTTTTTCATCACTTTTTTCAACTGTTATAAAGCAAACCAAGATTTCGTCAAATGCTTTTTTTCTGTATTCTTCATCTAGTTCTTCTGCATGTTTAAGAGCTTTTTCCCGAGCCTCATATTCAAAATATTCAGCATGTATACCAAGTATCCTCAATTGAATCCCCAAAGTTATTCTAATCTATCAAAATCATATCCAAGTTTTTTAAGCTTTCCTCTTATATTCCCCATTTCCCGCTCTATTTTTGCAGCCTGTTCCTCGATAGAAATCTCTTTTTTCTTAATCCTTTTAATTTTTAGTCTACATGTCCCATCAGGCAAAAGAGCATGCTTTGTACATGTAGCAAATTGGCATTTATAACCAATACACCTGTCACCTGTCCAAGCACACCATGCCTCCAATCTTCCACCAACCCTCTTTATTATCAGAGCCTTCTTAGTACAATAAAATGCTCTAAAAGGACATATTGGTGAACATTTAGTAGAGGCCACAAATATTCCTCCCCATATTCTTTTTTAAGATAGAAATACGAAAGTAGTATATAAAATATTTATATAATTTATTTTATCCTTTTTAAATTCATACTCAAACCTTCTCTTTCGAAATACATTAGCTATATATTCCCTATATTCTTTTTAAGGAATAATAAAATTTCTCTCTTAGAAGGAATGGACTGAGCGCCTAGACGCATCACTTTTAAAGCAGCTACAGCATTTGAAAATATACTGCATTTTTCAACATCATTAAGTGTATGCCAACAAACTATAAAACTGGCATCAAAAACATCTCCTGCACCAGTAGTATCTTTTACTGTAACACTAAAACCTTTAGTTGTAACTATATTATCGTCTAGAACTACTAATGAACCTTTTTTACCAAGTTTCACAACTATCATAATATCTTTAAGATAAGTTAGCATTTTTTTATCCTTAAGATATTCATATTCTCTCTTATTAACAAAAAGTATATCGACTAATCCTTCTAATTCACGGAACAAGTTGTATTCCTTTCTAATAACAAGACTCCCAGGATCATATGAAACGAAAATATCCTTATCTTTGACTATTCTAAATTTATCGATAATATCACTGACCAGCACACTACTAGCATGGAAATTATTTATATTTTTCAAATCTCTATATGAAAAAACTATATCAGAGATCTTTGAATTTACACCTCTATAAGCTACCATAACCTTATTTCCAGTTTTTTCTTCTACCAGAATTATAACCCTACCAGTATGGCCTTCTATAACTTTTAAACACGAAATATCTACACCATGTTTAACAAAATTATTTTTTAGAAAAGCCCCATATTCATCTTTTCCTATCAAACCTATAATTTTAGAGATATGGCCTAGTTTAGATACAGCGATCGCAAAATTTGATGCTGCTCCGCCAGGAAACAAAAAATGATTTATAGCTAATGCCTCTTCGTCAAGAGATGGAATTTTGTCTACAATATAAAACATATCGACATTACAATTCCCTATAGATGCAACAACGATTTTTCTCTTGAATATTTCTTCAAATACTTTCATTAAATATCCTTTTATTTATGATATCTAATATTTTTATTGGGGTTATTTTAATGGATGATAAAAAGATAGAATTATTAGCAAATACTAAATCATATTTAGAAAAAAGAATAAAGGAATTACATGAAGAATTAGCATTCCTTGAAAGTTTACTTGAGTTAGTTAATGAAAATTTATCAAAGAAAAGCTTTGTCACAGCAACACAAATAACAAGTAAAGAAAAAAAGGAAGAGATAACACCTTTAAGAAAAGAAAAAATAGGAGAAAAAGTTTTAGAGATAAACATTACATCACGTACCGGAGAAATACTAGCAATACTTGAAGCTTATGAAAATATAGCCATTGTTAAACCTCTCGTTAATTTAAATATTACAACACAACCATTTAAGGCCTTTCTAATAAATAGAATTCTGGAAGGTTTTAAACGTAAAGACGAAGAAAGAGTATTAAAAGGAGAAATACAAGAAAATGAAGCTTTCAACTATGAAATTGTTACAGAAGACGATTCCCTTAAAGAAATTAGAATGTATAACTACAGAACAAAAGACAGACTATTTGAACTAAGAGGCGCCATTAGGTGGACATTTAGTAGAATGCTCGAAAAATGATTATACTACTGTAGTCTTCTTTTGACTCCTATACATTTCGATTAACTCCTTTTCCGTAGTTGCTTGCTCAGGATTTTTATCAAAACGATATCTCCCAGTAAATCTAGGAAATCTAACAGCTAAACCTACACCCTCCTCAATTATACCTAGGGCACATGTATGAAGTGGACTCAATGTTAATTCAGCACCTATAATTTCTAATACAACAGCTGGAACAAACCAAACATCTGCCTCTAATTTTGATATAACCCTAGGATGTTTATGAGGTATCTTATAAGGACCCAAAATCTCTGGTAACTTTTTCAAATCTTCATCAGTAAAGCCACTACCTACTTTACACACAGTTTTAAAAACATCTTCGCTAGGACTATATGCAGCCATTAATAGCGCTCCATAGGTTCCTGCTCGCCTACCTTTACCATGAAAAGCACCAACAACAACTAGATCAACAGTATCAGTCATTTCATATCTATAATCTCTCTTATATTTTATCCAGAGCCAACCTCTTGCTCCCATCTGGTAAATAGCATTACTCTGTATAGATTTACACATAATGCCCTCGCATCCCTCAGACACAGCTTGTTCGAAAAACACTACTAAATCCTTTGAATTATCGATGATCTTATATGTAGCTATTCTTAACTTATTATTAGGTTCTAAAATTTCTTCAAGTTTTTTTCTTCTCACAATTAACGGTTTATCAATATATTCTTCTCCATCCACATAAAGCAAATCAAAAAGATAAACATTAACAGGATACATCTCCATAGCCTCCTTTACACCATATTTACGTCTCCTATGCATCAAGTCTTGAAAAGGTAACATATCACCAGTATCAGGATCTATGGCTACAATTTCTCCCTCAACAATAGCCTCTCTCGCTCTAATATATTTCTTGACTAAATCCATAACATCTGGATAATGATGAGTTATGTTCTCCAACCTCCTACTAAATAGAACAATTTTTTGATCCGCCTTATGAGCCTGTACTCTTTCACCATCATACTTATATTCAGCCATACATGTTCCTCCAAGCTTATCAAGTATTTCTTCAGGCTTACTCAATCTCTCAGCCAACATAGGTAAAACAGGAATACCAACAGTAATCCTAATCTTTTTTACACCATCCAATCCTTCAGTAGCTAGTACTTTAGCTATATACCCCATATCAGGATGAACATTGTATGCTCTTTCGATGACATCTCTAGCATTTTTACTACCTGTAAAAGCTATTGAAAGAGCATCTAAAAGTGTCATATCAGCTATACCAAGCCTCAATTTTCCAGAAATAGTTCTAAGCAGATATTTGGCTTCAAGAGGAGAAGAATCTCTTAAAAGAGAAACTAAAAGTGAAACTTTTAGATCTTGTGATCCTTCACCACTAGCTCTTGCTATTCTTAAAAGAGTATCATATATCCGCGATACAGTTAATTTTCTCTGCACATCCTTTATTTCGCCACCTAAAAAATCAATTATGGAACCTACTCTACCTCTCTTAGAAATAAAAATCTGAGCAACCTGCCCTAAATCACCTATCCTTTTTAGCTCATTTTCTATATTTTTAACACTTGTACCCAGAGCTAAAGCTAATGCACGCATCATTAACCTTTCAGCTATACCTAATTCGACTCCCTCATAATCAGGTCTCAATTTACCCTGAGTCAAATAAACAACCTTATCTATAACATTAGAAGGGGTTTGTTTAAAAAGTGCAACTAGCAAATCTGTCATAGCAATACGACTACTTGTTTCCTCGATCTTCTGATAAAATTCAGCTAAAACTAAATACTCTAAGTCACCTTTCTCCATATTATCTTTCCCTAACTTTTTATCTTCTACCACATATAGGATGATATGGATCAGTTATAGTTACATGAAGCAAAGTGCATCTATTTCGCGACTTATCGAAGAATATACAATCGAAACAAGTACCTTTAATAGCTGTCTTTTCTTTTTTCGGTTCTACTCTTGGCATTGTTACCTCCTTAGTTGGCATAGACGCTTTTTCCTCAACAATTTTCTCTACAACTGGTGGCTTAGATATCTCAATCTTCTCAGCTTCACGGAGCTCTGAAACAATGTATTCTTTCTGTGGCTCTTCTTCTGTAATTTTTGGTTCTTCTTCTATAATCTTTGACTCAGGTTTCTCAACCTCTTCAGCCTCCAAAGGCTTAGCAACATACGTCTCTCCCACATCATACTCATGCACACGTTTTTCAACACTCTCTATCTTCTGTACTTCTCGTTCAATCATAGGTTGTTGAAATGCTTTTTCGACAGTCAAAGTTTCTTCACGAGTGATAATTCCCTCATAAGCCAATATTTGAATTAACTCTTCTTTAGTTGGAAAAGATCCCTCAAAAACTTTTTCTTCATCAACTACAATAGCCGGTAATTTTTGAATTTGATATTTTCTAAACTCTAAAGTATATAATCCCCCAAAGATTTCTTCTAATTGTTCAAGAAACTCAGGAAACTCATCAAGATTTTTAATTTTCACTACCCTAACTTTTAGTTTTGGTCTCTTCTCGGGAGGAATTTGTCGAATAATATTACTTAAATTTCTAAAAAGCTCAGCCGATTTATCATCTCTACCTATGTAAAGCTTGATAATCTTTTGATCCGCCATCTAAATTAGCACCTCAAAAATATACTCTATATCTACTATTAATTCCTACTCTTTAAAATTTAATTCTTAAATACATTTTAATTCACTATTCGATTAACTATTTTATTCATTTTAAACGTTAAAATAGTAAAAACTTACATTATAATGAAATATAGCTGATACATCATTCTCATATTATTCATTTCTAGAAAATGTAAAATCGAGTATCCTTTCAACTATTTCTCCTTCAGGAAAAATTTCGGCAAAAACTTGCGCTTGAAAGGTATATATTTTTACTTTTGAATATCTCCATGAATCTGGAGGAAGCCCAGCTTTCAGACATGTTTGAGAAAGATATTCCTCTACACTCCACCTATATTCAACCGGAACTTGTGGTAACAATAATCCTCTAAACATGCCCTTTTCTATTATTAATCCGTCTCTGCCTATTCTAATTTTTTCAAGAAGCTCAGAAGGATCCTGATAAATAACTAGTTCAGGTTTAGTTAGCACACTAACTTCAAAAACTACATTTTTAAGTTCTTCAGGTAGCATGGGAGGAAATCTTGGATCATCAGTTGCAGCAGAAATAGCTGCCTCTATCGTTGCTTCAGCAAGCGGGTAAACAGGTTCAGGAAAACCGATACATCCCCTTAATTCTCTTCTCCATAAACCATCTTCATTCTTAACAATTCTTTCAATAGTTACAAAAACTCCTCTCTTCTCCTTTAATTTCTCTGGAGTATTAGATGGAATCTCAATTTTTATAAAGTTTGTAAGATACTCGTTAACTGCTTTTCTAGATAATTTAACCAAAAATTCTCCTTCCTCTTTGCTGAGCCTAACATTCATTAATATCACCTAAAATCTTTTGCATATTTTTCAAATGTCTACCTAGCCAATAAATATGGCCACATTCTATACACTGATAAAATATATTTTGCCTTATATAAATATAAGATGAAACCTTATTCCTTATTTTTCTTTTATTAACAATTATCAATTTACCATTACATTTAGGACATCTAGTTTGTTTAAAATCAATATGTATGTTCATAGATACGTATTTTTTAAACACATGCAAAAAATGGCAAATATCTGTCGTTGAAGTATAGATGGCTGTCAATCCATTCTTTATACATTTTTTAAAGAGCTCGACATCCCTTGTAATGAGAAGACAATTAGTATTTTTTAATAACATTGTAATCTTTTTATCTTCAAGATATTTATCATATAACACGTTATATCCAAGTATTCTTAACCATCTAGCTTCTTTACCCATCATCGAGTCTAGAATAAAGCTATATTTCATCAAACCATCTCTTAATAAGTTTTTGTCTCGTATAATCAATTAAATTGTAATCGTCTACAAAGTATTCAAGTAGATTGTTTCGAACAATCGCTAAAACAGAGTATTTAGATAAAATTTTCCTAACTTTTGATACATTCAAATCCATAACATCAATCACTGGTACGAAATAGCCACAGAAATCTGCAATAGAAGTTTCAAAAAAATAGTCATTTTTCCTTTTATTAACTTTATTGATAACTTCTTCATCAATTAAATAACTAATAATATCATACGATGAAACTATACCTCTAAACTTTCCTTTAAAGATCATTGGCGAAAAATTGCTATTATATTTATTCATTTTCCGAAGCGTACCAACTATAGTTGTATTAGGAGTAACCACACATCGAAATCTTTTATAATAAAAATAATTTAGATCATTTAATAATAGATATTTACTAAAATAAGAAAATAGTGAGCGAGGTGTTATAGCACCGATTATATTAAACTTATCAGCCTTGAGTATCATATATTTTTCATTTCTACCATAGAGTTTTGATATAATATTTCTAAAACTTGTTCTTTTCATAAATACACTTAATTTTCGTGTAAACGGTGAAACATCACGAAATAGGATTTTATGAAGATTTTCTCGATTCAAAACTAGTATTTTAACAATATTATCTATTGTTATATATTTATCACCTATCCCGACAACTGGAACTCTTTCTTTAACAAAAATATCTATTATATCATATAAAGTACAATTACTAACAATCACAGGTATTTTCTCAACTATTTTCTCAGATTTATACCTCATCTCACATCCTATAATAACCTATTAAATAAAATCCTCCCTTAGGCAGACAACTAGCAATAGATTCATATAAATTATTAATTACAACTTCTTTATTAAGAATATCAGAAACATATTTTTCTATATTCTTCTTAATTTTCTTTATCATAAATTCTCTCTTTACCCTACCTGGACGCAAAACAAATATAATATCAGACTTTTTTTGTATTGGCTCTTTAGGACCATAATAAATTCTATAAAAGATATCAGAATTTTCTTCGATTAATTTAAATCCTATAACAAGCTCTAAGGGAACATTTCTAATATAATTCTTTTTTCCATATATCATAAATGCTCCTTTTGGTAAATATTCCCCAGACGGGGGTTTCTTCGATACCTGTCTGCCATAAACCCAGTAAACATCTATAGAGTATAAACCTAACTCCCAAGCCTTAGAATATATTGCTGCAAAGCTACTAGCTTCAGATATTGTTTTATCATCAATAGACCCCTTTTTAGTCTGCACAATTACTACAGAACCACCGTGAATATCTGCATGAAAAAACAGATCATCTTCTTTTAAATATTTCTTGACTAAAGTCTCATTTTGTGATGCGTCACGACCACCTATTACTTCGATACCACTTGATGATATAAACCAGCGAAAATTTTCAAACCATTTCCGTTTGGGGTACCGGTTTATGATTAATTTCTCTTTTCTTAACGATTTATTTGATGTTAGAAGTATTCTAGCACGTTCAATCTTCCTTTGATATTGTTTAGCTATATTATATATCTCAGAAATATTCTCATAAAGAGACTTAGAAGCATTAAGCATAAATCTTTCATTGCTAAATTTTACGTAAATAACATTCTTTACGAAATTAATATCTTCAACAGAAGAATTCATTCCTATCAAGGTTTTTCTTATTTTTTCATAGTTCTCTTTGTTTTCTCTCATCTGCTTATATTTTTCTAAAAGTAACTGATACCTATAATAATTTTTCTCCAAATGTTGTGCAAAACTACGCAATACATTTATTTTATATTCAAAACTTTGTATGCTTTTCTCAATTATTTTTTCCTTTCCCATATCTTTTTTCTCTTCATCTCTAGGAAAAATATAATAAAAATGCTTATCTAGAAAGTCACATATATTACCTACCGGGTTTATTTCATCACTTCTAATTAAAGGATAAAAAGGAAGTATATCGATAACTTTATCATTTTCTCTAACGAAATAATATTTTTGATTTAGAATTGCTTCCTCAACCATTGAAATAATGATATGTAGACATTCCTTTATTCTCTTCCAACAAATATTTTTTATTTTATCCGATGGATCAATACCACTTTTCTTTAAAGCATGATCTATGAATATTGGAGATATATTAATATTCTTTAACAAGAAATTTATTATTCTCTGATTAACCTTTGATTTCTCTATTTCAATATAATCAATTAATAAAGGATCTATTCCCTTAGCCGGCGGAGGACTATATTTTTCACCCTGTAAAATTTTTCTATCCCTATATTCTCTCATTCTATAAGCAACAATTATATTACCTTCACTATCGGTTAATATGACATTACCTTCTCTAATCCATTCAAGATAAACATGATAGAACTCTGAACCCCTTCTAACCACCATCAGATAAATCCGATCACCATTAACTTGAGAGAAAGCTTCAATAACACTATTATTCAAATATTTTCGTAGCTTTTTTACAAATGGAGATATAGTCAATTTCTCTAACTTTGAAAAAGAAACAGGATATAATCCTCTTTTCATATCGAACATTAATAAAAAATCATTATCTCTCCCTCGAATCTTAAAGAGAAGTCTATCATCATCTACATTGTATATCTTTTTTATCCTAGAACCTTCTATATTCTGGAAACATTTATTTAATAGTATGTAAGCATCGATAGATGACAGAACTTTGTTCATCATACCTACAACGAGTATATATTATGGTGATAAAATAAAAATATTGATAAACATGGACGGCTCAAAAAAGCAGTATATATATCCATTATTGTCTGCTATAGTAGGAATAATATTAGGAATTACTAAAATATATTGGATAATTGGAATACTAACACTATCTATTATACAAATAGTAATAGTGTTCTATGAGTATAAAATAAGAAAAAACATCGATAAAAAGATGTTACTGAATGTAGTTATAGAGAATGTAGGATTAATAATATTATTCTGGAGTATTTCTTCAACAGTTATTTCTCAGTAATACCATTCTTATCAATATTTACCTTCACAACACCTTCATAAGGCGGAAAAAGACTTTTAATTAGTCTTGTATTTCCATCAAGTTTCTCAATAATTATTCTTTTACCAATATAATGAAGACATCTTGGATCACATAATATTTTGTCATTGATAAAGAAATCTGTAACAACGACACAAATATCCTTTTTTATCGAAAGATCTAAAAGTTCATTTAAAATGAGACATATCATCGCAATATTCCTATTATACTGGTTTAAATCTTTATAAAAAGAAAAATGAAAAGAAACACTATCCAAGATAATTAAACCTATTCCTTCAATATTCCTTAACGACATAACAATTTTTAGTAATTCTTCAATAGTGAATGCTCTTGCGTATATTATGTTTTCTAGTGTTTGTTCTGGGTTTTGTTGTCTGTATTTTGCTATTTGTATTATTCTTTCTGGCCTGAATGTTCCTTCTGCGTCTATGTATAGTGCTTTTGCTTCTAGGCCTCCCTGCTCTACAGGCAGCTGCACCATCACAGCAAGCTGATGACATAGCTGAGTCTTACCAGCACCAAACTCACCTATAAACTCAGTAATAGCCTGAGTCTCAACACCACCCTCAAGCAAATCATCCAAACCACGAACACCAGTAGAAATCCTCAAAACACCCCTTCTTTTCTCCATGAATTCCTTTGCAGTAATAAA
>Ga0190304_1000558_pt1 | contig 17458 bp, 9 predicted proteins | sample 48700712_MG_FD_161670 | JGI IMG/M metagenome (GOLD analysis project Ga0190304, IMG submission 161670) | Hydrothermal vent sediment bacterial communities from Southern Trench, Guaymas Basin, Mexico - 4870-07-1--2_MG | ecosystem: Environmental > Aquatic > Marine > Hydrothermal vents > Sediment ...
CTCTCTGTTAGTGTTTTTCCTGGAGAGCTGTTCCACCCTGAAACTGGTTTCGAGGAGAGAGGAGACCTCTCCGGCGGAAACTCTGGTCGCCGTCTTTTCTATCTGGGAAACGAGATCCTGATTCGTCAGCAGTTCTTTCCCCGCCCCGATCTTGAAGAGCAGAAGGTCCCGCAGTAATCCCTGATAAACGTTGAAAAAGGCCTCCAGATCCCCCTTTGATCCGGTCCCCTGGACAGCAGGGAGAATTCTGTCTCCCACCACTTCGGGCTTTCGAGTCCGAAGGAGTTCCAGAAGGTATTTCCTGAGGTCCAGGAAGCCCAGTTCGACCAGTTTGAGTGCCTTTCCGGGGGAACCTCCGCTCAACCTGAAGAGGAGTTTCTTTTCGTTCAACCCTAAGTCGAGAGACATGAACTCTCCTTCGTCGAGGGGCGTGAATTTTACCCTCCTTGCCCTGGATATGATTGTAGGAAGTACTTTTTCGGGCTGCGAGGAGATCAGGAGAAAGGTGGTTCTCGGCGGTGGTTCCTCCAGTGTTTTAAGGAAGGCGTTTTGAGCTTCCAGGCTGAGGTTCTCGGCATTGAGAATGAGGACAACCCTGTACCTTGCCTCATAGGGGGCTTTCGAGAGCTCCTTTTTCAGCTCCCTGATCTGATTAATAGAGATTTCCCTGGCAGGATCGTAAGAAGGCGGCCTTATCCTGCCTTTCTCGCCCATTTCCTCAATCCAATCTTCGGGATTGCCCGGCAGGAGGACGATGAGATCGGGATGAGAAAAGCTCGAAATCATCCTGCAAGTGCGACATCGATTGCAGGGCCTGACCTCCGGGTTCTCGCAATTGAGGGCTTTTGCGAACTCCAGCGCGAGTGTAGCCTTGCCTATTCCTTCTGGACCTTCGAAAAGGTAGGCGGAAGCGATATCCCCGCTATTTATTGCCGCACTGAGGAAGTTTTTTGCCCTTTTCTGACCGACCACCCTGCTGAAATCAACCTTCACCGCTCGCCTTCCTTTCGGCTTCTCTGTTTATTTTCAGGAGCAACTCCTCCATCTCCTCCCTCGATTTTTCCCGCGGGTCCACTTCTTTGAGTTCTATGACGCAGCGCGAGAAAGGAACCGGCACTTCGAACCTGTCCCAGCTGCCCAGTTTGCGGTGTCTCGAGTAACCTACGCCGATCAAAACGGCCGGCACGCCAGCCATTTTCAAAAGTTTAAAGGTCTCCTCTTTGAAATGCCATCGGGGCCCTTTAGGACCGTCAGGGGTAATGGCTATGCTGGCGCCCTTTTTCAGGGCGTCCAGAAGTTTTTTCCCTCCTCTTATTCCCCCCCGCGTGGAGGATCCGCGAGCCAGCATGTAGCCGTATCTGAGGAGAAGGCCGGCTGCCATTTCTCCGTCCCTGTGGGCGGAGACCAGAGCGCAGATTCCTCTGTTTCTCCAGGAATAGGGGAGGGGAAACACCTTGCTGTGCCAGAAAACATAGGCACAGGGAGCGGCGGGGTCGTTCCCGTTTATCCTGATCCTGAGGGTTTTTATCCACAACGGATAGAGGAGGCCTATTAGCTTTTCCAGGAAATTCCTCATCTCAGGGGGAGATCATAACTTTGTCGCGAAGGGCCTCGAGCTTTTTGGGGCCTATACCCGGGACTTCCAGAAGGTCTTCAATGCGTCGGAATCCTCCCTTTTTTCTCCTGAGCTCGATTATCCTTTTAGCCGTTTTCTTCCCGATGCCCGGCAAAAGGATGAGCTCGTCGTATCTCGCGGAGTTCAGGTCGATGGGAAATATCGATTTTATCGGGCGAGCGGTCTCCTCCATTTTTTTAACTTTACTTCTGCCCTTCTCGATGAAAAGGAGGATATTGCCAAGAGTAAAGGACAGAACGAGAAAAATGAGGATCGCTGTTTCTTCCCTGGATAGTTGCAGGTTGATCTTCAGTTGCTGCCAGTCCATCAGAATTTAAAACTGGCGTTTGCCGTTAAACCTATCTCCTTGCGGGTCCTGCCCGTAAGCCGGTTTTTGTCGACGACGTAGTTGAAATTCAACCCTCCGGTTACGCTCCTCGAGAAGTTATAAGAGCCGTTGAGTTCCAGAGAAAACTTCCGGTTGCTGGCGGTGGGGGTGCCGGTCTGTATCGTTTTGGAATCCTCTATGTTAAATCTCAGGGAGGTGCTCAGCTCACTCTTTATTCTCAATACTTTCCTGCCGAAGAGGGGCAGCTTGAAGCCCTGTGGGTTCCTGAAGGAATAACTTACGTCGAAAGAAAGGACTTTTCTGTCGTTCTCCTGGGTTGAGGTCTGGAAGCCGTAGTTTTTCTGTTCGCTTCTGTTCCAGGAAAAGGAGCTGTTGGCACTCAGCCCGTTTTTAAAGTTTAATCTCAGTGAGGGGGAGAGAGATTGGTCCCAGCGGTCCTGCGTCACGAGGTCCTGAGCCAGGTCTTTTTGTTTCTGGCTCGATCTGTTGAAAGTGGCTTGAAAAGATGCACTCTGCAGGTAATTGTCACTTTTGGGAATGATCCCTTTGAGCGAATTTATGTTCAGGGTCAAATTGGGCCAGGTGAGGTTAACTGCCCTGTATTTCGCACCATAGCTTTTGTTGTCGGTGATGTTATAGTTCCAGGAATAATTCAGGCTGGCAAAGGATAGATTGAATCGGCCCGAGATGTTGAACGTGTTGCTGAGGCTTCTCGTGCTTCTCGTGTTGTCGTATGAAGGGAGTTCTATTTTTTCAGTGAATCCGAGCCGATATTTCCAGTCCGGCCTGTCAGTGGCCATCCTGTAGTCGGCTGTCCTGTTATAGGTATACGAGAAGGAGGGAGCCTGGAAGAAATTGGCCAGTTTGTCGAAGAGTTTGAGTATGGGATGGAAAGGGCCTCCGCCGCCGGGGACGGTGTCCATCGCCTCGTTTCTCAGGGAGCCTATGAACCTTAAGAATCTCGGAATTTCAAGCGAGAAACTGGCATCGAGATTTGTGGTCTGGTTGAAATCGCGAAGCCCCAGGGTGTCCATGATCAGGTCTTCCGGCCTGTTCTCATCGTAGTGCGCCCTGTATGTCAGGTTGGGAGATAAGATGCGAAAGAGGCTGAAGCTGTAATTGAGGGTCAATTCTTCCGATCTCCCCATCTCTTTACCGAAGAACCTGGATTTGTCCCACAGGAGATTGTGGGTGCGTCCCATGGAGTAAGAGGCATTTAAATTCCTCAGGATTCTATAGGAAATGGAGCCGTTTATTTCCCCGATCTCCCTCGGGGTCACGGTCTTCGTCCCCGACATAAGGTCATAGACATGAGTAGAATCCTTGTTGTAGGCCAGTGAAAAGCTGTAATTTGACGGGAAGTAGTAGATCTCCGTCCCCAATATTTTAAGAGGTTTCCCGACCACAGGGCTATAGGAATAAGAGAAGGTCAGGGTCCTTCTCATGGAATTTGTCATTTTCGTCGGCGTCTTGCTTTCGTTCTCGTTGCCAGAAAGCTGGAGGGCGATGGGATCCACGAACCACTTTAACAGGCGGTTCTTGGACCCCCTCTTGCTAAAGCGAAAGCTGAAGCTCTGGGCAAAACCGGCGCTCTTCTCTGCCTGTCGCTGCTCGTCGGTCAGCAGGACATCGCTTCCGACCCCATATTTGGGCAGGTTTTCGTTTTTGCTCCTCGAATAGGTGAGAGGCAGTGAGAAACCCCATTCTTTCGGGAGGAAGCTCTCCAGATGAAAGGTGGTCGACGCCGAATAAGACTGTTTGGTCTCCCTGCCCGGAGTGGACGATGTGAGAGAGCGGAAGTTGTCTTCTTCCCTCGTCACAGTCAGGTTGCCTTCGATGATATCGGCGATCTTGAAATCAACGCGAGTGTTCATGGCGATCCCACTTTCTCTGTGGGGTCCCGACACACGCAGCTCGTCGACCCAGAACTCGCCTGTGAGAGGTGTGTCGGAGCTGTCGTTCAATATCCCCACCTCGTACATCCTGATGTCAGTCAGGGTGGGCCTACCCTTGAAAGCAAGGTTTCCCCTCCTGTAGTAAGCATATTGATTCTGGGCAGTGTCCAGTATGGACTTTTTGAATTGAGTCAGGGAATCGAGGCATACCGACACCGATGTCCACTCGTTGTCCTTGAGGCGGAACCTGTATTCGTAGAAGTTATTGGTGTCGGCGCCGATCCTTATGAAGAAAATGGGGTAAAAGTCCATGGGATATCTTGACTTGAGGAATAGCTTGAGTTCCCTGTATTCCAGGATGTCCTGCTTTTCATAAAGCACCCTGTGAGCTACGCCCCCGTGGTTTTTGCCCATGTTCTCGAAGGTGAGGGTCATCGACTGTTCTCTCTCCCAGACACCCCTCGTGTCTCTCTTCAGTTTGACCTGGGGCGGGGGACTGTAGTAGGAATGTTCCTTATTGTTGGCAAGCCCGACCCTGAACCTCTCCGTTAATGTGTCGGGAGGATTCAGACTGTCGACAGTGAACAGCCCGAAGTTCCTCCAGCGGTTGCCGGTGATCTCCATCTTGGCGATCATGATCGTGTCCGGCCCGCTGAAGTCGGAGATCCAGAGGCGCGCATAGCGTATCTGGTCCCATGAAGGATTTCCGAATGTCCTGTAGTAGCGGGAATCTTTTATAGGTATTCTGTAATACTTCCAGCCTGCATCGGTGACGGTATCGGGCCTTATGAAACTTGTGTCGTCGAGGTCAATGGTGAATTCGAAATAATCGTTGCTCTGATCGACGAACCCGTTGTTGTCCAGATCCATGTTGTCGGGTTCGCCGCCGTTTTTCTCCGTTCCGTTGATCTTGCTGTAGTCCCATTTCTTCTTGGGGTCATAGTGATAATCGTCGTTTCCATCGTCGTACTGGACGACCCCGGAATCGGGTGGGGTCCATTTGTCGTCATCGCCCATAACACCGTCAAGACCAGTGTCCTCTGAATATTCGAGGGTTCCGTTTCCGTTCCTGTCCTCGTTGGTTATGTGGTCGCTGGGGTCGACTCCTCTGACCCTGCCCGCCCTGTCCCTCCACACCCTGGCTTCGGGAATGTTGTAACCGAGATCGATGTTGAGTTTTGCACCGCTTCCCTTGATGAATATCTCCAGATAGTCCATGTTCGTCATGTCGGTGCCCACCTTGCTGAGGATCGTCTCCAGGCTGACCCATTTCCTCTCGCCCGATCCGGCGGTGTCCACTACGATAAAGAGAACCGTGGTGTTTTTGTCCTTCTCTTCCTCGGATAGATTGGGATAGATGTCTCCGGCCTTGACCATGTCGGGGGGTATAGCCCAGATTATTTTCCCCAGGCCTGCTGTGTCCAGGGGAGCTCCTGTCGTGTCGAGGGGTATGCTTCCCCTCACCCAGGAAGTACGCGAGATGGGAAGGGCCGAGGCGAGTTTCACGCCCTCCATATCATCCAGATAGGCGTCGTTTTTGATGTTGGGATTGGGAAAGGATTTGGCGATCTCGCCGTGTACGCGAAGGTAACCGGGCTCCTCGGTGGATATGAGGGGCAGCTTGTTCAGAAATGTCGTGAGAGCCGTGAGTTTGAGATCCAGGTTCATGTCCAGCTCACCGAGGACATTTCTCGTGGGTTCCTCCCCGAGCCTGGGCCTTTCCTCTATCGTCCCCTCGCTACGCATGAGCCATGACGAGCCGATTTTGAAAACATCGGACCATTCGTATTCAAATCGAGTTGCCACCAGGGATTTCTGTTTCTGCGATATGAAAGGTGCGTAGTCAAAAGAGATGCTCAGATCGGCATTGGGGTCGCTGAGGACCTCGTCGTTTAAAATTGTCAGTATCCCCGCTTCGTAGTCTATGGTGTAATCAACACCCTTTTTGAGTACCCTGCCGTTGTATTTCACGACTTCACTTCCCTCAATGATGTTCACCACACCCAGGGAGATGATGTCCGATCTCTGGCCGAGCACCACATCCATGTAATACTTTCTTCCCTGGTCGGGCTGAAGCGTCCTGTACCAGTATATGGCCGAATCGGGTTCTGCCAGGGCGGTATCCTGAAAGGGAAGGGGAGAAGGGAAAAAGAGGTAGCCGTTCACGAGGTCCAGAATAGTGACGAGCTGACCGTTTATGGTCCTGGTCTGTTCAACACGTCCATCGCCGTTCACATCGAGCCCGAGGATCTCCAGATAGGTTTTGCCGTTTTCGCCCGTGGAATCTATACCCGAGGCCTCTTTTTTAATCTGAATCTGGAGCTTGCTGTAAACGAGATCGGTGCCTCCGAGGCTATAGACGTTTTTTAACTCGAGAAGCCAAAGGCTCTTCTCAACGTATTCCTGGTGATTCTGAGGATTCGGGTTTATGTAGATTGGAAGGTGCCCGGGGCGGATGAGCTTCAGCTTGAGGTTCGTAGTATCGCTCACGTCGCCGACGGTTTTGCCCGAGTAGGTCGTATAGTAGACTCCCAGAATCTGGGGGTCGCTGAGGGGGTTTTTCAGTATCTCCAGGACGTTGCCCGGATGAAGCGTGTAATCTATTCCCCTCTGGAGCCAGTTAAACCTTCCCGAATCGAGATAGGTCGTATCCGGCTCCGCTGCGTCTATTTCGTAGAAATAGGCAATGCCGGGTTTTGCGTTCATTATCGAGTCGTTGGAGTGATTTCCGTCATCGAGGAAGACCTCTATGTTGGTGATGGAGTCGGTCTCTCCCAGCCAGAAAAACTTGCCCTTTATGTAATCCGCGTCATAGATCTTTATGGTGTCCATGCTGGTTCCCGGGGTGATGGTTCTGTTCTGGGTCTCTCCCTGCTCCCTGGAAGCTACGGCAACCAGCTTCAGCCCACCGAACTGGAGTTCCGTTGAGAAGCCGAAGAGCCCGTGGCGAGAACCGCCGGGAAAGCCCGTGTACTGGGTGGAGGGAAAAGAGAGGGTGATGTCGCCCGCCTCAATTTTCTTGATGACCTCGTCCTCGTCGCCGGTATATCGGAGTTTCACGGTGTTCTTTAGCTGGTTTTCGCGTTCTGAGTCGTGGTCCACCTCCACCTGGATTTTCTGTCCCACGGTGCCGGTGAGCTTGACGCGGAGCCTCTGATCCATAAGAAGCTGCGGAAACTTGGAGGGTGCGCCGTATTCGGAGGAGAGCTCATCAGTGTAATAGCTCGTTCGGCCTCCCAGAGATATGTCCTGCTGGCCCTCGATCTGGAGCTTTCCTCCCTTGCCGAGAAAGCCGAGTCCTCCGGGCATCTCGAGGGGTATCTCGATATCGGGAATAAGACCTCCCCCCGATTCCCTGGAGCTTTTGGTCTTCAGGCTGTCGGTGAAAATGGACAGGAATTCGACCTTTACCGTGTAATTCCACCTTTCTTCGAGATAGGTGGGTTCGGGGAGGACGGACGTCGTATCGACGGGCTGTCCCCTGTAAAACCGAAGTTTAAACACAAGCCCCAGGTCCGGCTCGTAACATACAGAATCCTTAATAGTTGTGCCCTTAAGGATTTCTTCTCCGAGCCTCTCGTCCAGATTGGGAAGGTCCCACGATCCTAAAAGGACAAGTGTCAAGAAAAGGCTCATCAACCTGCAGCAACCCCTTTAAATGGTTTTGAAGTGCTTCAGAACCTATTTATCTTATGTAGGAATCGGTGAAAAGTCAAGCTATGCAGTTGACCTGACTTCATATCGTTCGTATAATGAACGAAACACAGGCGAAGAGGAGGATAATGATGTCCACATTGCTGCTGTATTTTTCTTTGTTTGCTCTTCCCCTTTCATCGCTCAGGCTGAATATCGAAACGAAGGTACTCGACAACGGTCTCACCGTCGTCGTGGTCGAGGATACGTCCAATCCTCTCGTTTCTGTTCAGGTCTGGTACAGGGTGGGGTCGCGCAATGAGGTCACCGGGCTCACGGGCATATCTCACATGCTCGAGCACATGATGTTCAAGGGCACTGAGAGGCTCAAACCCGAAGAATACTCTGAAATCGTGCAGAGAAACGGAGGGACGGAGAACGCATTTACCTCCGAAGACAAAACGGTTTACTGGAGCGAGCTGCCGTCGGACAGGCTCGAATTGGCCCTCGACCTCGAATCCGACAGGATGGCGAATGCCGTCTTCAGGGAGTTCGACTCCGAGAGGAAAGTTGTCATGGAAGAGAGAAAATGGCGGACCGAAAACTCACCCTGGGGTTCGCTTTACGAGGCATTGAGGGCCGCTGCTTACATCGCTCATCCCTATCACAATCCCGTTATCGGCTGGATGTCGGATATAGAATCTTATACCCTTGAGGACCTGGAGAGGCACTATCACACCTATTACGTGCCGAACAACGCTGTACTGGTCATCTCCGGTGACGTGAAAGCCGATGAGGCCTTCAAACTGGCGCGTAAGTATTTCGGGAAAATCAAAAAGGGGAAAACTCCACCGCCCGTCAGGACAGTGGAACCGGAGCAGAGGGGGGAGCGCAGGGTTATCGTCGAGAAGGAGGGCTACACTTCGATGCTCGCCATCGCATACCACATACCTTCCTTCACGGACCCGGATTTTCCAGCCCTTTACGTACTCTCTTACATACTTGGAGCGGGAAAGGGTTGCCTTCTCAACAGGGTGCTTGTTGAGGAGAGAGAACTCGCTACCAGCGCCTATTGCTTTGCGATGCAATCCATTGACCCCGGGCTTTTTTACATCTTCGCTGTTCCCCAGAGGGGTGTCGATACGGACAGCCTCGAGGAGGCCATTTTTTCTCTTCTCGACACCCTGAAGGAGAAAGGGCCAGGTGCTTTTGATCTCGAAAGGGCCCTGAACGTTGCCCTTTCCGATGAGATCTCGGGCCTTCAATCTGTCATAGGCAAAGGGTATGGGGCCGGCCAGTTCGCCCTCGTGGGGGATCCCGGGATGGTGAACGAGTGGCCCGAAAAGCTCGCGTCCGTTAAGGCGGAAGACGTGAAAGATGTCGCTCAGAAGTATTTCAGGGAACAGAACAGGACAGTGGCTGTGCTCAAACCCATACCCCCAGCCAATCCCGAGGAATACATGAAGAAAATGGAAGAAGGCTCTAAGAAGAAATTCAGGAGGTAGCGATGAACGCCCTTTTGCTTGCTCTGGTTTTATGCGGTCAGGGGACATTTATCGTCCGCGATACCCTTCCCAACGGCCTCGTGGTGGTCGCAGCCCGAAAGGAAGGGCTGCCCCTCTTCAGAGCGTTGCTCGCCTTCAGGGCGGGAGCTCTCTATGATCCCGCCGGTAAGGCCGGCACTGCCTATATTCTGAAGGACCTTTTCCAGCAGGGTCCCGAGGGAATGACTTCCACGGAGCTCGCCTATGCCATCGAGGGGCTCGGCGGCGAGATCGGTTCTCGAGTCTCTTACAATGACCTGAGAATAAGCCTCGGCGTCCTGTCGCCTCACGCCGATTCTGCCCTGTCCATACTGGCCAGGGTCGTCTCGAAGCCGGCCCTCAGGCCTGAGGACTTCCAGAAGCTCAAGAGGCGTGCCCTTTCGAGGCTTCAGCAGGTTTACAGCGATCCCAACAGGGTTGTCAGCAGGCACTTCAGGAGAGCACTGTATGGCGAACATCCCTTAGGAAGACCCATCGAAGGCGATGAGAGCAGCCTTGAGGCCCTGACCCTCGAGGATGTCAGGGATTTTTACGAGCGTTTCTGTTATCCGAACAATGCCGTTCTGATTATCGTGTCGGACATCGAACAGTCAAAGGTAATAGAGATGGTCAGGAGGCACTTCGGGGAGTGGGCCCCGGGGAAGGTGAAAATACCGGAAATACCATCTCCCAGGCCCGTTGAAGGGAAATATGTGGAGATCATCGACATGGATGTCAATCAATCTTACATATCCCTGGGGCATCTCGGCCTGCGAAGAAGCGATCCCGACTACAACGGAGTGCGGATCATGAATTACATCCTCGGCGGCGGCGCCTTTGCCTCGCGTTTTTTTAAGATCGTGCGCAACGAGAAGGGGCTTGCCTATTCCGCCTATTCATATTTTGAGGCCGGTTCGAAGTTTCCAGGTTATTTCATAGCCCATCTCGAGACCTCGGTGGACAACACGAACGATGCGGTCGGCCTCGTTCTAAATTTGATAAGGGATATGAAGAGAAAAGGCGTGAAAAAAGAGGAACTGGATGATGCCAGGGCCTATTTTAAGGGTTCTCTTCCCAGGATGACCGAGACCTATGACAGGCTCGCCGATGCCATTCTTTTTGGTGAACTCCAGGGCCTTCCCGACATGTACTGGGAGAAGGATGTGGAGGAGATACAGAAGATGGACGTCGACTATGTCAACGAGATGGCCAGAAAATATCTCGATCCGGAGAACTTCGTCCTCGTCATAGTTTCCGACACATCAAAGCTGAGGCTGGAGATACCGGGCATCTCCCCCGAAGAGGTACACTACGGCGAGATTAGATAGTTTTCCATCTCGTTGGTGAGGAATTCCAGGGCTTTTTCTATGTCTTCGGCCAGATACCTGTCCTTCCCGATGGGAGGTATAACGTCTGAAAGCGCCCTGTAAAGTTTCTTTACAGGTTCTGCTGCCGCATCAGGGCCGCGCAATCGAAGGGCTTCCCGGGCGGTTATCATCTCTATTGCCAGCACCTTCTGGGTGTTGGCGAGGATCTGTCGGGCTTTCAGGGCGGCGCCCATGCTCATGGAGACAAAATCCTCCTGGTTCCCCGAAGTTGGCAGTGAATCAATCGAAGCAGGATGGGACAGGACCCTGTTCTCTGAGACAAGGGCGGCCTGGGTAACCTGAAGCATCATCAATCCAGCGTTCAATCCGCTTTTTTCGGCCAGGAAAGCCGGAAGCCCCGAGAGCTCCGGTGTCAGCATGCGGAAGGTCCTCCTCTCCGAAATCGAAGAGAGGATGGTCAGGGAGATTCCCAGGAGGTCTGCGGCGATCGCGACGGGCTGTCCGTGGAAGTTGCCGTTGGAAATGATATCGCCGTTTTCGAAGACCAGGGGGTTGTCAGTGGCAGAATTCATCTCCCGTTCCACCGTTTTTAACACGAATTCCAGGGAGTCACGGACTGCCCCGTGTACCTGGGGGATGCAACGTATGGAATAGGCATCCTGGACACGCTTTTTCTCCCCGCCCGTCAAAGCCGAGTTTATCGTGTAGAGGTTGATGTTCTCGATCACTTTTCTGGCGCCCGGATGAGGTCTCACATCCCAGATCCTTCTGTCAAACTCCTCTTTAACGCCCTCCAGGGCCTCAAAGGTCATGGCCGCTATGAGATCGGCCGCTTCCGCGAGCTTGAGGGCACGGTGAAGCGCCAGCGCCAGTACCGACGTTGAAACCTGAGTCCCGTTGATGAGGGACAATCCCTCCTTGGGCTCGAGATTCAGGGGCTCGACTCCCTTTCCCTTCAGGAATTCGGCAGTCGGGACCTTCTGCCCCCGATCCAGGATATAGCCCTCGCCGATCAATGCGAGCGCTATGTGGGCCAGAGGAGCGAGATCTCCCGAAGCTCCCACCGAGCCCTTCTCGGGCACATAGGGTATTATGTCCTTCTCAAGAAATTCCAGGAGCTTTTCGACGACGACGGGCCTTACACCCGAATTGCCCCTTGCCAGGGTGTTTGCCCTGAGAAGCATAGCCCCTCTCACCTCGCTGCGAGGGAGGGGCGAGCCCACACCCACGGCGTGGCTTCTCACTATATTGACCTGCAGTTCCCTGAGGTGATCCCTCTCTATTTTAACTTCGGCGAGCCTGCCGACGCCTGTGTTTATTCCGTAGATCGGACGATCCGACCTCACTTTTTCCTCGACCTTCTGCCTGAGGAGCTCCAGCTCCTCCCTGGTTCCCGGTGCTAACCGGGGTGTTTCCGTTCCCTCGGCAACTTTGACGAAATCGTGAAGGTTGAGGTTCTTGCCGTTGATTTCGATCATTTTCCCGTCCTCCAGAGGCCTTTCAGGTATTCGATGGCTTCCTCGGGCGATCTTGCCCTCCTCACCTCGATGGGAAGGGAAGTTTCCAGTCCGAGTGCTACCAGAGGCTTGCCTATCCTGACCGCCGTTGCCATTTCTATGAGGGTTCCCGGGCTCAGCCCAACCGAGATCAGTGCTCCGGAAGCCCTCACTATCAGGAAATTTCGCATCTCCCCGAGCCCGGTGGCGATGGGAATGTCGATACAGGAGTTGCAGCTCGTGGGATCGTCTCCGGGAAGGAGGCCGACGGTGATTCCCTTTGAACTCCTCGCTCCACAGGCTGCAGCTTCCATCACTCCTCCCAGCCCTCCCGTTACAGTTATCCACCCCTGAAGTCCTACCAGTTCTCCGACACGGAAGGCGAGCCTGTATATTTCCTCGTCAGGATGGCTGGGTCCTATAACGCCGATGATTCTGCGCACATGGTATTTTATATAGCAACCTTTTAAAGACTGTCAAATTTTTTGACAGCTCGGCCTGAATTCGAAGGGATGCCTGGATTTTCAATTGGAAAAGAGGGGTATGTCAAAAGAGTTTACACTTCAGGACTTTGCCAATCTGTAACTAACTTTTTGAAATTCAAGGGAGACAAACGATCCGTGAAATTCACGGGATGTAAGGGATTTTGGCGCTGAATTTGTATTTTCAGTTGTACGATGAGAAGAAAACCCATTCCCGAGAGAGAAAACGAAAGAGGCTCAAAGGCGAGAAAAACACCTGACCCATATTTCTGCCTCCTTCTCACAGCCCTCTTCCTGGTCCTGTATGACCTTTACTGGGGTGGGGGTGGGGAGTGGATGGGGATACAGCCATAATGGGAAAGCCCGATTAAATCCAGGGCTGCTTCCCCCTTCCTCTCGCGCCGGGCTGGGCTCCGAAGGAGCCCAGCCCGACTCCTTTGAGAGGTTTTTTAGTTTCCTATTGAATAAAGCACCGGCATGAGGTAAAGCCTGCTTTCCCTCAAGAGGGAAAGGGGCCAGAGGTGATCGGAAGCGGATGTCAGGAGAGGGAACTTCGCCGAGTGTAAAGGATAGATCCTGATGTCGAAGGCACCCTTGATTTCGGCGAGCTCTTTCGCCTTTTCTATGGCTTCCTTAAGCCCTCCTATGCTGTCGACGAGCTTTCTCTCTTCCGCATCGGATCCCGCCCATACCCGTCCTCTCGCCATGGAGTCGACTTTTTCGGGATTCAAGTTCCTTCCGCTCGCTACCCTTTTGACGAAGGTCCAGTAGCCCCAGTTGATTTCCTCCCTGAACTTCTTTCTCTCCTCATCGGTCATCCTCCGCCAGGTGGAAAAGGCGTCGGCGTGTTTACCCTTCTTGACGAGATCGGAGGTGAATCCTAACTTGTTGTAAAGTTCTTTCATGTAGAACTTCACTGCCAATATGCCTATAGAACCCGTGATGGTCGTGCGGTCTGCCAGGATCTCGTTGGCGTCACAGGAGATATAATAACCACCGGAAGCCGCCACGTTTCCCATTGAGACCACGACGGGCTTTTCCTTCTTCACTTTTCTTAACTCACCGGCGATGATTTCAGAAGCGAGGGCTGATCCGCCCGGTGAATTAACCCTGATGACGACCGCCTTTACATTTTTGTCCTTTCTTAGTTTTTCAAGGACGCGCACCATTGCATCGGAACCGATGCTTGTGCCGGTCAGGAAGCTTCTCCCGCCCTCTCCGGTCACGATGCCTCCTTCTGCGGTGAGAACTGCGATAACAGGAGGTGTGCCCCAGAAGAGGTTATAGGGCTTTTTCCCATAATATTTCCAGAGATCGACGAATTTGATCCTTTTGCCGAGGTCCTCTTTCACCAGGTCTTCGACCTCGAAGGGGAATAGGAGTGAGTCGACCAGGCCTTTCTCAAGGGCCTCGTCGGAATTGAAATAACCCTCATCGATAAGTTCGTCCAGCGACTTGAATTTCCTCGATCCTTTTATCTTTCCCGTGATCTCGTCGTAGAAGACCTCGAGGAGCCGCGACTCCTGTTCTCTGTCGGCCTCGGACATGTTCTCGCGCAGGAAGGGCTCGACGGCCGATTTGTATTCGCCGACCCTCTCTATCTCCGTTTCGATCCCGAGCTTCTCCAGTGTCCCTTTCAGATATATCTTCCGGAAACAGATCCCCGGCATCGCCACGTCGCCGCTGGGTGAGAGCAATATCCTGTCGGCGACGCTCGCCAGGTAATAATCGGTTATGGAGAGGTCATCGGAGTTCACGTAGATCTTCTTCCCCTTTTCCTTTATTTCCGCCAGTATGTTTCTGAGCTCTTCCCTCTGAGCCATGCCGAGTCGGGGGTATTCCATTTCCACGAGGAGTGCTTTGACGCTTTTATCGTCTCGCACCTTTTTGAGTGCGTCTATCAGCTCGGGGAAGCTTTTTCCTTTTGACCTGCCAATAAAATCCCTTTTCCTTTCTTCGGGATAAGATCCCGAGAGTTTGAGCTTCACGACCTTCGCCCTGTGTATCGTCAGGGCCGACGGATACTCCCGGTTTGAGAAGCAGACAGAGGAAACCACTTCGTCTTTTCGGTAATCGAAAGATGCACGGGAAAAGCCAGTTCTAAGTTCAAGCCCGACCCTTATCTTTTCGTCTTTTCCCGAAGATGCCATAAGTACAACGCCTTTCAGAGGTTCCAGCGACAGGCCGTACCAGTAATTTTCTATGGAATCGGCGTAGAGGAGGTCGCCGTAAAGGGTAAGGAAGTTACCGAGAGGCCTGAGCCCCAGGCCAAACCTCGCCGAATTCGGACCCCCCTTGGGAAATCCCGCCGCAGCGCCGAGAGAGAGGAAATTCCACGGCCTGAAAGTGAATCCTGCTCCAAATCCCTTTTTGTCTCCGAAATCCCAGGAATAACCGAAGTAAAAGTTGTTTTTAAGCTTAAAAGAGGCTGAAAGCTGATAATAGGCCGTGTCTCGCCACCTGTAAGCCCCGAACCCCAGGTTTCTAAGGGATAATGACAGCGTCACGGCCGTGTCCAGATCGGAAACTCTCCAGCTCCCCATGAATTCCAGGCCGTTCCTTATCGAAAATCCCGCTGGATTCAGAAAGGCCGACGCCGCCCCCTCGGCGGTGGCTACCGAGGAGTTCTCAAAGAGGCCAAGAGACAGGGCCAGCAACAGAAATGACTGCATATCATACCTCCTCAGATTTTCAACTCGAGAGGACTTTCCTTATCTTCTCGAGGGCAAAGTCGATTTCCTCCTTTGTTATCACCAGGGGAGGGGCGAAACGTATAACCTGTCCGTGGGTGTCCTTGGCCAGGACGCCCTCTTCCATGAGTTTCTCGCAATAGGGTCTTGCTGTCCCACATTCTTCTTTTATAACGACGCCGATGAGAAGGCCCTTGCCCCTGATCTCCTGGATGCAGGGATTTTGTATTTTCCTCAGCTCTCCCATGAAGTAGTCGCCGAGCTCCTTAGCCCTTTCGGGAAGTTTTTCCTCGACGATCACGTCCAGCGAGGCGATCGCCACGGCTGCGCCCAGGGGGTTCCCGCCGAAAGTTGACCCGTGGTCGCCAGGTGTGAAGACGTCCATTATCTCGTCGTCGGCGAGGATGGCCGACACGGGATATAGCCCTCCCCCGAGAGCCTTTCCGAGGATCATTATGTCGGGTCTCACGCCCTCGTGATCGCAGGCGAAAAGAGCTCCTGTCCTTCCGAGGCCCGTCTGGATCTCATCGGCTATAAGGAGCACGTTGTTATCCCTCGTTATCTCCCTGACTTTCTTGAGGTATCCTTCGTCGGGAACCACCACGCCGCCCTCGCCCTGAATCGGTTCCACCAGGAAGGCCACGGTGTTTTTCGTTATCGTCTTCTCAAGGGCATCGGCATCGTTGTAAGGGATTATTTTGAATCCAGGCGTGAAGGGGCCAAATCCGTATCTGTACTGCTCCTCAGTGGAAAAGCTGATAATGGTTATTGTCCTTCCGTGGAAATTGTTTTCGCAGGCGATTATCTCGGCTCTGTTTTCCTCGACACCCTTTTTCAGGTATCCCCATTTTCTGGCGGCCTTGAGGGCAGTCTCGACGGCTTCGGCGCCGGTATTCATTGGCAGCGCTTTGTCGTATCCCGCCAAATCCGTCAGCTTTTTGAGGAAAGGGCCCATCACGTCGTTGTGGAAGGCCCGCGATGTGAGAGTAAGCCTGTCAGCCTGCTCTTTAAGCGCTTTGACTATTCTGGGGTGACGGTGTCCCTGATTGAGCGCCGAGTAAGCGCTGAGCATGTCCAGGTACTTTCTGCCCTCCACGTCGTAGACCCAGACGCCTTCTCCCCTTGAGATCACCACAGGAATGGGCTCGTAGTTGTGGGCGCTGACCCTGTTTACTTCTTCTATGTAATCCCGCGAGGTTCTCATGTCTTCTCTCCTTTTTGGCTAATTTTAGTGTTTTACACGTGTTTCATCAATTGATGGTCAGAAATAAAACAGGTAGCGAAGCTTCACGACGGCAACCCTTTCCAGAGCTATATATTTTCCTTCCTGATTCTGCTCCAGGTCGTTGATCGCGATGTAGAGCCAGGTCTTGGGCCTTGGATTGTAAGAGAGCAGGAAGCCGAGCCGGTGGGACTCGAAATCCCCGGTGGATTTCAGGAAAACATGTTCGGTGTACAGGGTGAGAAAAAGGTCTTTTCTGAGTGAATAGGTCACCCGGGGCCTGATGGAGGTCGTGATTTCCTCGGTACTGCCCCCGGGCGTGAGCTCGATCCAGCTCGATATACGGGCCGAGGTGTTCAGCCTCGGAGACCACCTCATCCTCAGGAACCCCCCGATCATGCCGCTCCAGGCCAGGTAATCTCTCCTGTAATTGTAGGATCTGCCCCACCAGGTCCAGAGGTTGCCCGAGAGCTTCCTGGACCAGTCGCTCCAGATGGAGAAGTTGAGGGAAGCTGAGTTGTAGCGGAGCTCGCCTTCACAGGCCTTCGAAAGCCCAACGTTGGTGTTAAAGCCCCAGAAGTTTCTGAAATGGAAGTTCGTTCCGAAAGAAAAGCCCTTTCCGTAATAGAGGTCGTATCCCGTCTTCGACGCGCCCAGGGCTGCCCAAAAAGTTATTTCCCGTAGGGGGCCGGTGTCAAAGCGAAAAATGGGGCCGAATCCGAAAAGAAGCTTTCTTAGACCCTTCCAGGGGACATAGCCGACTTCGCTGACCGTATAGTTGTCTCCGGTGTACTTCAGTGAAGCGACGATGAAGTATTTATCGGTCATCTTGTTGAAGCCCGACCCGAAGGCTATATCCCGCACCCCACAGGAATCGGCGATGCTCGCCTCGGTCACGAGCTGGGCGGAGGAGGACCTGAAGACGCCTGAAAGGAGCAGAGCCCTGTTGTGTCCACCTTTTCGCTCCTTGCCGGAGTAGAGGAGTTCTATCAGGGAATTCCCGAAGAGCTGTTTTTTGATGCTACCTATGGTGTAGAGTGCGGCTTCTTCGCCGTCCTTCTCGCCGGTGTGAACAGCGATGAGACCGAATTCGTGTCTTTCTCCCTTTCCGATCACCTTAAGCCCCGCGTTGATGGGGACTTCCTCTCCTCCGGGGAGTTTTTTGCCTATCCTTCTCGAGTAGAATATGTTGAAGGGGCTGTAAAATCCCATCTCTCCGAACCCG
>Ga0190304_1000559_pt1 | contig 17448 bp, 17 predicted proteins | sample 48700712_MG_FD_161670 | JGI IMG/M metagenome (GOLD analysis project Ga0190304, IMG submission 161670) | Hydrothermal vent sediment bacterial communities from Southern Trench, Guaymas Basin, Mexico - 4870-07-1--2_MG | ecosystem: Environmental > Aquatic > Marine > Hydrothermal vents > Sediment ...
CGTCTCTATTTTTTATTCTATCTATAGTTAGGTTGTCATCTTCTCTTTTCCTATCCATCAATCTCTTGTATCTTGTCTCTGGAGATGCGTGAATTGCAACCAGAAGAAAATCCTTTCCAAGTTTTTCCCTAAAAAAATCCATTTCCTCAATGTTTCTTATTCCATCAATCACTATTTTATCATGAGATTTATCAATTTTCTCCATAGTTCTCCTTGCCCAAATATCCATACCATGCTTTTTTCTCATTTCATCTGCTATTCTCCCAACATTTTCATCGTTAAGCCCCAATCCTCTCTTTTTTACCTCTTCCCATATACAATCTCCCATTCTTATAACCGGTATTCCAAGCTCCTTTGCTATCTTAACAGCCTCACTTTTTCCAGAACCGGGCATACCTGTAAATGCAATAATCTTCATTCTGACACCTTCAGATAATAAAGTGCAGGGGGTGCGATTCGAACGCACGAAGGCCTACGCCACAGGGTCCTAAGCCCTGCCCCTTTGACCAGCTCGGGTACCCCTGCACACTTTGGGAAAACGTGAGTTCTTCAAAAACTTTGCTGGGATTTTATGAGAACCTCTTCCCCGTATTTTGTATAGCATTCTTCGCAGTAGTTTCTTGCAATTAGAGAATGCAGATGAAAATCAACTCCCTCCTCTCGATAATACCATTCATCTTTATTGATTGTCTTTCCGCAATTTGTACAAACTATTTTTTCCAAAGCCTTTTTTCTAACGAGTTTGGTTTTCATCCAATATCTCATTGCACAAGTTTATTTATAAGTTTTTTCTTACGGGATAATTGGCTGGAAAATGGAAGATTGGATGGAAGAGATAGAGGCATTGAGAGAAAATAAGGATAGATTCTTTGCAGAGCATTGGCAATCTCCAATACCGCCAGAAAAAAGAGTAGAATTTAAGGGGTTAAGCTATTTCCCGCCAGACCCAAAATACAGATTTGAGATTCCCTTACATGAGCATGAGAAGAAGGAATATTTACAGATCACAGACACAGGAGGAAATATAAGAGAGTACATTAGATGGGGAGAATTTAGATTCAAGATAGATAACAAGGAGTTAAAACTTCAAGCCTACAAAGATGATCCTAGGGACAAAAGACTATTTGTTCCCTTTAGAGATAAGACAAATGGAAAGGAAACTTATGGTGCTGGCAGATACATAGATCTCGATGAAGATAGAGACAAAACTCCAGATGGGAAATGGATTCTAGACTTCAATAAGGCATACAATCCATGGTGTGCATACAGTAAGAACTACGTATGCCCTTTTGTTCCTCCAGAAAACTGGTTACCCATTCCAATTTACGCTGGCGAAAAGAACTTCGAGGAATAACTTTATAAATAATATCATATTATTCCAGAAAATAATAGCGGGGTGGGGTAGCCAGGAAATCCCGACGGGCCCATAAAGCCCTTTGGGAAAGTGCTTTACCCCAAAGGACTGGAGAGACCCGTAGATCGGTGGTTCAAATCCACCCCCCGCTATAAAATTGATTTTTCTCCTGGAACTCTGGGAAATACTTGTACATCTTTGATATGTTTAGTACCGGTAAGAAATCTAACCATCCTTTCTATACCAAATCCACCTCCAGCAGATGGGACGAATCCTTTCTTTGCCATTTCGATATACTCCCTGTATTCTTCTTCCTTGCCTATTTCTCTGATTCTACTCCGAATCTTTTCAATATCAATCTCTCTTTCACCACCACTTAGAGCCTCTCCATATCCTTCCGGATAGATTAAATCGTAATTAAGAAAATGACCGGGTTTAGCAGGGTCTTCTTTATCATAAAATTCTCTCTTAAAACAGATGACCCAGAATGGATATCTCTCAGATAAAGATGCTTCAACCTCCCACTCATCTCCAAACTTATCGATTAAATCATGAGATGTGTATACTTTTAGATGCCCGGTTGGTATTCTTAACTTTCTGTCTAAAAATTCAAACTCTTCCTTGCAAGTTTCGGATAACCATTTCCATACCTCAATTAAAAACTCTTCAACTAATGTAAATACATCTTCTTTTCTAGCATATACAATTTCAAAATCAACCTGAGTAAATTCAAATAAATGTTTTCCAGATAATCTTTTTTCTGCTCTCTCCAGTCTTACATTTGGAGAGAATATCGCTATTTTGTCTAATCCGGAGCTTATCGCAACTTGTTTATGTAAAATCATACTCTGCGTTAATTTATATTTCTCTCCAAGGTATTCTACCTCTCCAACCTTTACAACACTGCTATCCTGATCTGGTAATAGAGGATCCGTATACCGTGAGAGCAGCACAGGCATCAACTCATAGAATCCCCTCTTGTAGAAGAATTCTCTTGTTTTGTATAGTAAGGCAGATTGGATTTTAAGCACGGCCTTTTTTCTTTCATCTATTAGTACCATATATTATACTAAGTCCAGATCGCATTTAAAAATTTTTAGAGATAATTTGAATAATGTGATAAAAAATGCAAATAAATGGAAAATTTTTTGAACAATGTTCATATTACTACGATTATGTCAAAAATATTTCTAAATGAAAAGGATATTGAAATCCTCAACCAGCTATATCACAATTCAAGAACGAGCATAAGAAAACTGGCGGATATGTTAGGAATGAAACCATCGTCTGTATTCAACAGACTTAAGAAGTTAGAGAAACAAGGAATAATAAAGAGATACACTCTGGAATTGGATTATAATTTAATTGGTAGAAAAGTTAGAGCTTACGTTTTCATAAGGTACGATCCCTCATCAAAAAGAGACCAAAACGAGTTATCAAATGAAATAATAAAGATAAAGGACTGTGAACGTGTAGATATTATAACTGGTGAGTGGGACCTTCTTGTTCATGTAAGAACAAATGATATTCCCTCTCTCAGCAATATAATTCTAAACGAGATACGTAAAGTGAAAGGAGTCTCTCATACACTATCTGTAATAATCCTGAAAAGTATTACCAAACCGCGTCTCTTTTAGATAACTTTTATTCTGTCTAGACCTCTGCTACTTTTTGCAGACAATCCTTAAATAAAAGATTAGGCTTATAGAGCAATGGGGAACTCTGTTATGGCTGAGGTTGGCAGTTATACTATAAAGCCTTTCTCTAAGCAGCGTCAAAATATCAGTTTAGTAGCACATGAGGGATGGCTTAAGCACAGCATTCATGCTGTACTTGAGTTTGATGTAACAGATGCAAGGAGAATAATAAAAGAATATGAAAAAAAGAGTGGAGAAAAAATATCCTTTACAGGATGGCTCATAAAGTGCGTAGCACAGGCAGCAAGTGAATATAAAGAAATTAATAGCTGTAGACATGGATGGAAGAAAATAATGGTTTTTGATGATGTTGATGTTGGTATTCCTGTAGAACGATTCGTTGATGGCGAATATAGGCCACTGGGATATGTAATCAGAAGGGCAAATGAAAAAAGTGTAGCTGAAATAACAAAGGAGATAAGAGATGCGAAGAATGAATTTGTAGACGAAGCAAAGGAGGTTCTTGGTCAGAATCTCAGTAAATTCGAAAGATTTGTTCTTGGTTCACCTTTGTTTATAAAGAAGTTTTTATTGTGGATCGTAAGAAGAAATGGTATTCTCAAAAAGAAGTATTTTGGCACCATAGCACTAACTTCCATAGGAATGATTGGTAAATTCAATGGCTGGGTGATACCGCTTGGTGGTACATCTTCAACCCTTATCGCAGTTGGTGGTATAACAGAAAAGCCAGGGGTAATTGATGGAAAAATTAAGATTAGAGAGTATCTGCCTGTGGTTGTTACAGTTGACCATGATCTAGTTGATGGCGGACTTGTGACTAGGTTTATTGATAGATTAACAGAGCTGGTTGAAAATGCTCATGAATTGAAGGATCTATAGTTCTTACTCGTAATGTAAATTTAGCTTAGGAATATCAATTCCCTTGCCATTTTCCACATATCCGACAATCCTTACCCTTTCGTCAGAACGTTTTTCTACAATATCTAAAGCATCATCTGCAAACTCTTTTGGCAGAATTATTGCAAAACCCATGCCCATGTTGAAAGTCTGGTACATCTCCCTATCCTCTACATTTCCATTCCTTTGTAGAAAAGAAAAAATGGGTTGAGGATCAAAAGGATCATCAAGAACAAACCTTACATTATCCTTTAACCTCAGCAGATTCCTTACTCCCCCACCAGTTATATGAGCAAGACCGTGAACCTCTACATTTCTTATAACATCTAAGATCTCTCTCACATATATTCTGGTTGGAGTTAGCAGTACCTCTCCAATAGTTCTGCCTTCATACAATCCATCAGGAAATTCATCATCATATGATAATCCCCTTTTCTCGACAATTTTCCTTGCCAAGGTAAATCCATTAGAGTGTAAACCGCTGCTCTCTAAACCTATTATAACATCTCCCTGCTCTATTCTGCTTCCTACTATCAGCTCATCCTTTTTCACATAACCAAGACATGTTCCAGCCAAATCAAATCCTCTTATTATCTCTGGTAGGGTTGCGGTTTCTCCGCCGGCAATGGAAACATTTGCTATCTCAGCACCTCTAGCTAATCCCTTCCCTATCTCTCTCGTAATCTCAGGGTTAGGGTCTTCTATTGCCAGATAATCAACGAACGCTATTGGCTCTGCACCTACACATATTGCGTCGTTTACATTCATTGCTATGCAATCTATCCCTACAGTATCCCACTTTCTTATTGCACTCGCAATCTTAACCTTGCTCCCAACACCATCAGTACATAAAACCAGAAACCAATCGTTAAAATCTATTAATCCTGCAAAATGACCACCCATATATCTGCCAATATCTTTTCTGTTGAAGACAATATTTGAGACAAGTCCCTTTATTGCCCTTTCCTCTTTGAATATGTCAACACCACTCTTTGCATAGGTCATCTTTTCCATGGTATCAGTGCCATCTTATAATCATCTTGTTATGATAAACTTTTTGAATATCTAAGAGCTGTTTGAATATGTGAGACTATCTGATTTAGGAGAAAGGGCACTTATAGAAGAAATTCGTAAGGTCATAGATAGAAAGCATGAATTTATTGGAGATGACTGTGCCTGTCTACCCATTGGTGAAGATTATATTCTGATAACAACAGATATGGTGAGAAGAAAAACGCATATTCCTAAGGTAATGAAAGCAAGAGATATAGGGTGGTTTGTTGCTGCTGTTAATCTCAGCGACATTGCAGCCATGGGTGGAAATCCATTGGGCTTACTTTTTTCACTTGGTTTGCCTGAAGATATGGACAGCTCAACGGTAAAGGAAATAATGCAAGGAGCTAAAAAGTGTGCAGAAAGGTATGGTATCCATATTATTGGAGGAGATACAAAAGAACATAATGAACTTACTATTTCAGGCACGGCAGTAGGGATTGTATCAAAGGATGAAATACTCCTTAGGACAGGAATGAGAGAGAGTGATATTTTAGCGGTAACTGACTGTCTTGGTAAGGCGGGTGCAGGGTATCTTGCATTAAGACATGGAATTGAAAATGTATCACTCGATGGCTTGATACACCCTGTTCCAAGGATAGAAGAGGGCAGGAAGCTCTCAAAATATGCCACGTCATGTATGGACATCTCTGATGGACTGGCATCATCGCTTTATCAGTTGATGACCATGAACAACCTTGGATTTGAGTTAAATGCAGAGAAAATTCCGATTTCAGAGGTTGCTGTTTCAGTAGCGGAGAGATTGGATATAGATGCGTATACTATAGCCACAGATTATGGTGGAGACTATGAGTTGCTTGTAACAATTCCACCAGAAAAGTTTGAGGATGCGAAAAAGGAGTTTAGTAAAACACCTCTTATTCCAATAGGGAGAGTAGTAAAGGAAAATAGAATAACGATTATATCCAATGGAGAAAAAAAGGAACTAAAGAATATAGGTTATGAGCATTTCAGAGATGTTGGATAAGGGATGTAAAGGAAAGCATTTATAAGCAGAGATTCCAAATATTAATGGATGGTGGACAGAAGAGCCATTATACTTGCCATTGCATTACTCTTCATCCTCACAGCTGTAGCATTTTCAGGCTGTCTCGAACAGAAGATAATTAATGAAAAACCTGTAATTTTAATCAAATATCCCAGTGATGGTGCGAGAGTATCGGGTATTTTTACCATAAGTGGTACAGCAACTGATCCAGATGGAAACGATTCCTTACTTAGCATCGAGGTTAGGATAGACAATGGAGAATGGAAGCAGGCCTATGGCTCCAGCAAATGGAGTTTTGAGATAGATACAACACAGTATGAGAATGGAGAACATGAGATACAGGCAAGGGCCTATGACAATGTATCCTACTCAGATGTAGCTTCATTAAATATCTACATCGATAGTTGGGATGAATATCAGAATGTTCACAGATGGGCTGTTTTTGCTGCATCTGCAAATCGGCCAGACATCAAAACAAAGCTGGGAAATGGAGGTCTAGTGCTTGCAGAGGAGATGGCAAGGTACTTCATAGAACATTATAGTTATCCTGCAAGTCACATAACAATATTATTTGATGATGGTTGGATAAGAGATAAGAACGGAGAGGGAGAGAGAATCTCAACGTTGCAAGAGAGGGGAGATCGCATATCTGGTGTTTCCTATGGTGCTGCTACTCTGAACAACATAAAACAGGTTCTGGCGGGTGTTATAGACAAGGCAAATGCCTATGATGATAGTGAGGTATTTATATGGATGTTTAACCACGGAATAGGCGATGAAGAAAAGAAGTATACTGGTGGAAAGATACTGGAGCATAGCGAGTTGATACTGTGGGACGGAGTCATGTCTGATGATGAACTTGGAGAAATTCTCTCTCCACTTCATGCAAAACTCTGTCTTATAGTTGATGCCTGCTATAGTGGTGGTTTTGCAAACCGTATCATATTTAATATCCCTACATTGCTAAACTCCAAACTTCCAGCAAATGGAAGAATTATAATTACAGGTGCAAGCAAGCTTACCAGAGGATATGCAAGTACAACATCGGGTCCGCTTTTTACATACCTCTGGTTCACTGGAATAAAAACAGGAGATGCTGATGGATTTAGAGCAGGATTATTTGAGAGGGGAAGACCAACGCATCTGAGATTTTTCAAGGACGGTAAAGTTTCAGTTGAGGAGGCTTTCTACTTTGCCAGATACATGCTTACAACTAAGGAGTTCAGAGATTATATGTGGATGCAACCACAGATGAGCGACAGATATCCAGGCAATCCACCCTTCAGAAATAGGGGAGAGATGCTACTGGGTACATAACATTTATTTTCTTTTAGGATATTGTTTGGATGATGAAAAGGAAAGCTTCCTTCTGGGAAAGGAGAGATGATAAGGTTCAATGTCTTTTATGTCCGCACAATTGCATAATTGCAGATGGAAAGAGAGGGATATGCAGAGTAAGAGAAAACGAGAGTAAAAAGCTCTATACTCTAATATATGGCTCAGCATCATCTATAGCTGCAGATCCAATTGAAAAAAAACCTTTATATCACTTCTATCCAGGTAGCTGTGCACTATCTTTTGGAACAGTTGGATGTAATCTCTCATGTAGACACTGTCAGAACTACTCAATATCGATGGCAAGACCAGAGGATTTTTCCCTTCACGAATTAAGTCCTGAAGAGCCTGCGGATCTTGCAAAGGATAGAGGTTGCAGAGGAATTGCATGGACTTACAACGAGCCAACTATTTGGCATGAGTTTACTGTGGATGCGTCCAAGATAGCAAAGAAGAGAGGTCTATATGTTGTTTATGTCAGTAATGGATACATCAATGAAGATCCCTTTAGAGAGATTGGTGAATATCTGGATGCAATTAATATAGATATTAAATCCTTTAATGACAGATTTTACAGAGAGATAACAGGTGGGCATTTACAGCCTGTTTTAGATACCTGCAAACTTGCCAAGGAGATGGGCATACATCTCGAAATAACCTATCTCATCATTCCAGATTTAAACGATTCTATGGATGATATAGAAAAATTCTGTACATGGGTCTATGAAGAAATTGGATATGATGTACCTATCCATTTCACTCGTTTTTATCCACATTACAAGATGAAGGATAGAACTCCAACTCCTCTTGAAACATTGAAGAAAGCCTATGATTTAGCAAGAAAAAAAGGACTGCAATATGTCTATCTTGGTAATGTCTCACCGGGAGATTACGATAACACCTACTGTCCAAAGTGTGGAGCATTACTCATAGAAAGATACGGCTTTTCATCTGAGATTAAAAATCTAAAAGAGGGGAAATGCACTGTTTGTGGAGCAAAGATGCCTGTAATTATGGATTAAAGGAAGAGAAGTATGGGAGAAAGAACCATAAGGGCAGCTGAGAGAAGGGTAGTTACCTTTGTTTCTGTAGGTGTTGAAACGTAGTTAATATTCAACAGCCCATGTTCCTTCAGATATATCGCTGGGATTACTATCACAGATATCGCAGCCACTGTTGAGAGAAGATGCCATAGTGTAAAGGGAATTGCCACAGTATAGCAGAGTATTAACCCATTTAAAGTATGAGGATACCATCCGAGCCAACAACCAAAGTTTGTCCATAGGTCATATAGAAGAACACCTACAATACCTGTACCCATGACAACCGGTATATTCAAGGTGCTTTTTCTGTTGGATATCAGAAATCCGAGCAGTGCAATTAAGATAAATCCTGACCAGGTAAACAGGAAGATATAGTTGTTTCCATAGTAAATGTCAGTTATGAGCATGATCAAGAATGGCACGATAAACGTATAATAACCTCTGAGCAATAAGCCACTCAGTAATGATATCACTGCAACAACAAAGAATAGATCCATCATAAAGACTGGCTGAGTAATGCCGTTTATGGTAATGTACCACGATGGCGTGTTTGGAAGAAAATTCCTGAGATATATCCTACCCAGAACACCAGCTATTATAAGTATAAAAGCACCAATAATCCTGTGCTTGTTATCCAATAAACGTTTCATCATATTCATCTATCCTGAATAGATTTTGTCCTATATTAATTTGCTGAAGTTGTTACTGAGGTGAATATATAACACAATAACTTTTAACCTTCTTTTTCTTTTCGTGTAATAAATGATATCTCTTGGAATCGAGGGCACGGCTCATACAATAGGTGTTGGAATAGTGGAGGATAGAAACGAGAAATGCAGAGTACTTGCAAATGTAATCAAGATGTATCACCCAGAAAAAGGAGGGATTCACCCAAGAGAGGCAGCCAATCATCATGCAACCCATGTGCCTGAGTTAATAAAAAAAGCATTTGAAAAAGCCAATATAGGAAGCAGAGAGATAGATATTGTTTCCTTCTCACAAGGTCCTGGATTGGGACCATGCTTAAGAACAGCAGCAACAGCAGCAAGAGCTCTTGCCCTCTCACTCAATAGGCCAATTATCGGAGTTAATCACTGCGTTGCCCATATCGAGATTGGTAGAGGAACTACAGGTTGTGATGATCCAGTACTTCTCTATGTATCTGGTGGAAATACTCAGGTTATAGCATTTGCAAGAGGAAGATACAGGGTTTTTGGAGAAACCTTGGATATAGGTATAGGAAATTGCCTTGATAAACTAGGCAGATATCTGGGTCTACCTTTTCCAAGTGGACCGGTTATAGAACAATTAGCAAAGAAAGGTAGGAAGTATCTTGATCTTCCCTACACTATAAAGGGAATGGATGTTGCTTTCTCTGGTTTATTGACAGCTGCACAACACTATCATGAAAAAGGTGAATCTATAGAGGATATCTGTTATTCTGTACAGGAAACCGCATTCGCTGCATTAACAGAGGTAACAGAAAGAGCAATGGCTCATGTTGGTAAACAAGAAGTCTTACTTGGTGGAGGAGTCGCTTGCAATAGGAGATTGAGAGAGATGGTAAAAACTATGGCTAAAGAGAGAGGTGCAAGATTCTTTGTACCTGAAGACTCTCTCTGTGCAGATAATGGCGCTATGATTGCATGGACTGGATTGCTCATGTACAAAAGTGGAATCAGAATGAGAATTGAAGAAAGTTTTATTGATCAAAAATTTAGAACGGATATGGTGGATGTAAAGTGGAGAACATAATTTATAGAGGTGCGGAAGCAGAGATTATAGTATCAACCTATCTGGGTAAGGAAGTTATCAAAAAGCACAGAGTTCCAAAAAGCTATCGTTTGCCAGAGATAGATAAGAGATTAAGAGCTCATAGAACAAAAGAAGAGGCAAAACTTATGCTTGAGGCAAGAAAAGCAGGAGTATCTGTACCAATAATATATGATGTTCATCTTGAAGGAGCTACAATTACTATGGAGTATCTCAAAGGAAAAAGAGTCAAGGAACTTATCTCAGAACTTTCAAATAGCGAAAGAAAGGATTTATGTCATGCTATTGGTGAGGCGGTAGCTAAGCTTCATAATAAGAACATAATCCATGGTGATATTACAACTTCAAATATGATATTTCTCAATGGAAGAGTACATTTCATAGACTTTGGTTTGGGAGAAATAAATCATGAGATTGAGGCAAAAGGTGTGGATTTACATGTGTTAATGGAAGCTCTCTCGTCTGCCCATTCTCAATATCCAGATTGTTTTGATTATGTATTTGAGGGATACTCGAATGAATATAAGGGCAATGTAAAAGAAATAAAGAAAAAGATCGATGATATAATCAGAAGAGGAAGGTATAGGGAATGAAAACAATAGTTTTTGTGACCCATAATGATGGCAAGTTTCGTGAGGCGCAAGAAAAATTCAAAGCTTTAGACATCAAGCTCCAGCAATACAAAGATGGCTATCCAGAGATACAGGCAGATACACTTGAAGAGGTTGCTCTTTATGGTGTAGAGTATTTGCAAACAAGGATATCCCTACCTTTTTTCCTTGAAGATGCGGGTCTTTTTATTGATACTCTCAATGGCTTTCCCGGAGTTTATTCTGCATATGTTTTTAAGACCATTGGATGCGAGGGCATATTGAAACTTCTTGAGAATACTGCCAGGAGAACAGCCGCCTTTAGATCGGTTATAGCGTACAAAGAGCCAAATAAAAAGGCTATTCTTTTTGAAGGAACATGTAGAGGGACAATAGCTAACGAAAAGCGAGGTACAAATGGTTTTGGTTATGATCCTATTTTTATTCCAGATAATTCAATCCAGACCTTTGGAGAGATGGATGTGAAAACAAAGAATAGTTATTCTCATAGAGGGCAATCTCTACAACGTTTTATAGAATATATGAAAAAACAAGGAAAAGGTTAAATGATTTTGTTAAATATCCGCTGCTTGCAATTTGTTTAAAAAGGTGTTAAGATGAAAAGTTTAAGCAAACAAGATTTCCTTAAATTCGTGAATAACCTTATTGCAGACGATTTCTTTGAAGTTCATGGAGTAAAAGCAAAGGGCAAACGTTTTGTCTTTGCTCCTCTAGATTCGGCAGACGAATTAAGATTGGATTACGATGTGACTATACTTCCTCCTAAGAAATACTTTCTTCCACAATACGAAACATTACTCAAATATGATCTCTCCAAATCAACCGTTGCAGTTGAGAGAGAGGAAAAAAAGAGAGTAATCATTGGAGTTCATCCCTATGACCTAATTGCACTTCAGCAGATGGATAAGGTGTATTTTGATACATACGTAGATAACTTTTATAGACAAAGAAGGGAAAATACAATCATTATAGGGTCAGATATTCTAACTGTCTCAGAAAGGTCTTTTGCTGCGAGTATGAATGCACATACAGTTTCATCAGGATATGATCTGATGGTTACTGATATTGGTGACACTATTGTTATAGATATTGGGACAGAAAAGGGAAGAGATCTGCTTGAAAAGCACGCTCCAATGGTGAGAGACGCCCAAGAGAAGGAAATCAAAAAGGTGGAGAAACTTAGAGAGAGCTTACCTGCAAAGTACAAAAGATCTCTAAAGATAGAAAAGGAGAGTTGGAAGAAGCTTTTAGAGAAATCTTATGAGCATCCGATATGGAAAGAATTGTCGGAAAAATGTCTTCAATGTAGCTCATGTACAATGGTATGTCCAACATGTTATTGCTTCGATGTAAGAGATGAGGTATCTCTTAGTACCAAAGAAGGAACACGAATTAGAACATGGGATGGATGCCTTCTACCAGATTTTACAAGAATAGCAAGTGGTGAGATATTCAGAAAAGAGAAGATAGACAGATTTAGACATCGTTTTTACAGAAAAGGAGTTTATATTCCTGAACGCTATAATTTTGTTGCATGTGTTGGCTGTGGGAGATGTAGTATAGCTTGCTTACCAGATATCGCAGATCCACTTAGTGTCATGAATGGGCTTGTTGAAAGAAAAACAGAGGCTGGAGGAGAAATAGTAGTTGAGATACCAGAAACTAAGAAAGAAATCGAAGAAGTTTCATATGTTCCAAGAAGTGCTACAATTAAGAGAATAGAAAAACTTACTGAATTTGAGAAGCTTTTTGAGATAGAGCTTGATGATGGCAAACCATTCTACTATGAACCTGGACAGTTTGTTGAGGTATCTATTTTAGGAGTAGGTGAGGCTCCTATATCTATATCTTCTCCACCAACTGGAGGATCATCTTTTGAACTCGTTGTAAGAAGAGTTGGTAATGTTACAAACAAATTGCACGAATTAAAAGTTAATGACAAGATAGGAATTCGAGGGCCTTTTGGTAGAGGATTTGATGCTAAAGCACTAGAGGGTAGAAACCTAATCTTTGTAGCTGGTGGTATTGGGATGGTTCCAATGCGATCACTAATATCTTTCATTCTCAATGATTCCAATAGAGATAGATACGGGATGATTACAATACTTTATGGTTCGAAAACTCCACAGGAGGTTCTTTTCAGAAATGAGATAGAGGAATGGAAAAAGAAGAAAGAGGTAACCGTTAAGCTTACTGTTGATAAATGCCCTGATGGGGTTTGTTGGAATGGATGTATCGGTCTAGTTACCTCTCTGTTTCCACAGGTTAGATGGAGAGATGTTGAGAATACTGTAGCCATTGTTATAGGACCACCAATAATGTATAAGTTTGTTATAAAATGCCTGCATACGATGGGAGTGAAGGATGAGAATATCTATGTTTCTCTTGAGAGGAGAATGAAATGCGGTATTGGAAAATGCGGTCATTGTCAGATCAATGGTGTATATGTATGTAAGGAAGGTCCTGTATTCAATTATAGTGAGATAAAAGACCTGCCGGAGGCGTTTGAATGAACAAACCACGAGTTGCCTTCTTTGATTTTGCAAGCTGTGAAGGTTGCGAGCTTCAAATTGCTAATTTAGAAGAGGAAATACTTGATTTAATTGAAATTGTTGAAGTTGTATCTTTTAGAGAGGTTATGAAGGAGCATTCTGATGACTATGATATAGCGTTTGTTGAAGGCTCAATTATGCGTCCAATGGATGAAGAGAGACTAAAAAGAATAAGAAGTAACGCAAAGATTCTTGTTGCTTTTGGTGCATGTGCAACTATTGGCGGAGTAAATAAGATTAGAAATCAGTGGCAACCTGAGGAAGTGCTTAGGGATGTTTATGGAGATGTTGATTTGAAGGGCAACAAGTTTTTTGATGTTTTTAAAACAAAAGCTGTTGATGAGGTTGTTAAAGTTGATTACTATATCTATGGTTGCCCTCCACCTAGAGATGAGATTAAAAAAGTTATTACTGCTTTGGTTATGGGCAAGAAACCAGAGATACCAAATTATCCAGTTTGTGTTGAATGTAAGAAGAATGAGAATGTTTGTTTGTTTGAGCTCGGTAAGTTCTGTCTTGGTCCGATTACCAGAGCTGGATGTAATGCCATATGTCCATCGAATGGTAGAGCCTGTGATGGATGCAGGGGTATTTTAAGTGAGCCTGATACCAAATGTGTTGAAGATATACTAAAAAGATATAATCTAACCTATGATGAACTAAAGCACAGGTTTACAATTTTCAACTATCGAAGGGAGGAGGAGAGATGAGCAAAGACATTTCAATTAACGTTGAACATGTTACGCGGGTAGAGGGACACGGCAATATTGTTCTTAATGTCAAGGATGGTAGGATTGAGAAGATAGAATGGCAAGTTTCTGAAGCACCAAGGTTTTTTGAAGCCATGCTCAGAGGTAGGAACTATTGGGAGCTTCAACCTATTACTTCAAGGATTTGCGGTATTTGTTCCATTGGACATTCTTTGGCTTCGTTGAAAGCAACTGAAGATGCTTTTGGAATAGAGATTTCTGAGCAAACCTATGCGCTAAGACATCTTGCAATTAATGCTGAGAACATGCAAAGCCATATTCTTCACATCGGATACCTTGCTGCTCCAGATCTTTTTGGTGTTGGAAGTGTTTTTCCTCTTGTAAACTCTCATCATAGAGATGCGTTGCTTAAGATTGTGAAACTTCATAGATTGGCAAATGAGATGTCTGATCTGATCTGTGGTAGAACAACCCACCCTCTTACTCTAGTAGTAGGTGGATTCTCAAAGATACCGAGTGAGAGACAACTGGTTGAACTAAAGGGACAATTAAACGATAATAAAGGAACATTAAGAGAGATTGCTGGAGCAATAAAAGAAGTTGCAGATAGATTACCTGATTTCTCTAGAGAGACCGAATTCATAGCTCTGAGCTCAGATAAAGAGTATGCACTGTATGAGGGCGTTATAACCTCAACGGATACAGGTAAACACATTGATTATAGAAACTACAGAGATGTATTACAAGAATACATTGTTCCTCAATCCACTGCTAAATATGCGAAGCATGCTCGTGAATCATATATGGTTGGCGCTCTTGCCAGGTTCAATATAAATAGTAGGCAGCTATCTTCAGATGCTTTAGAAATAGCAGATTTATTTGAACTAAAACCTATATGTTACAACCCTTTTATGAACACAATAGCACAGATTATAGAGATAATGCATAATATCGATGATTCAATAGACTGGATAGATTTCCTTCTTGATAGAGGACTTAAAGATGAAAAACCTGTTGATTTCAGGGTAAAGGAAGGCAGGGGAGTGGGATTAGTTGAAGTACCAAGAGGTTTACTTGTTCACGATTACACATTTGATGAATATGGCAAATGCGTTAAAGCAAACTGTATTATCCCAACTAATCAGAACCATGGTAACATCCAAAAAGATATGGAAGCTTTTGTTCCACAAATACTTGATAAACCAGAAAAGGAAATCGAACTGAATCTTGAGATGCTTGTAAGAGCGTATGATCCTTGCATATCTTGTTCAACCCATTATTTAAATATTGAGTTTATTAGATAGCTATGTCATCGTTTGCAGTTATAGGGCTTGGTAATACATTAAGGGGAGACGATGGGATTGGTATTATTCTTATAGAAAAGTTAGCAGAAGAGAGAAAAAAGTTACCAGAAAACGTAGAGCTCATCGATGGTGGAACAGGTGGCTTTAATTTGATTCATTCTCTCTCTAAATTCGAGAAAATCCTTATTATTGATGCCTTAAATTTTCATGCGTCTCCAGGAAGTTATAAATTCTTTAAATTGACAGAGGAGCATTTGAAAACAAAGAGCGTGCATATAGATTCACATGAAAGAGATTTTCTTAAGGTTATTGCTCTTCTTAGAGAAATAGGGACTCTTCCAAAAATATTTGTCTTTGGCATTCAACCAAAGGATACTTCGTATAAACTTCGGATATCTAAAGAGCTCGAAGAAAGAATAAATCACTTTATCGATGTACTTCACGAAAAAATTCTCTTTATTAGTAAAGAATCATAGTAAAGGAGTATCTCTCAACCAATGAATATCACTGAGATACAATTTCCTTATATCCTTTAAACCAAGTTTTAGCATCGCTAGTCTTTCTAAACCTAGCCCCCATGCAAGAACCGGATTCTTTACTCCAGCAGGTATAGTAACCTCTGGTCTGAAAATACCGCTTCCTCCAAGCTCCATCCATTTGCCATTCCAGAAAACTTCTACCTCCATACTAGGCTCAGTATATGGAAAGTAGGCAGGTCTTAATCTTATTTTTTCAAATCCCATTCTTTTATAAAACTCTTTCAAAATACCAATTAGTTGTCTAAAGTTCGCTCCTTCTTCATGCACTATTCCCTCTATCTGATAAAATTCAGGAAGATGGGTTGAATCTAAATTCTCTCTTCTGAATACTTTTCCTATAGAGAAAACCTTTGCAGGTGGTTCAGGATGCTCATATAGATACCTTATAGTGTTGACCGTTGTATGTGTTCTCAGTAGAATCTTCCTTGCCTCTTCTTCAGAAAATTTATATCTCCATCCAGTTGAGGCAGTATTTCCTCCATTTTCATGTATCTCTTTAATGATCTTCAAAAGTTTCTTATCAAGTTCTGCTTTTTTTGGTATCTTGCAATAGAGAGTATCCTGCATCTCTCTGGCTGGATGATCCTGTGGAATGAATAGCGCATCCATGTTCCAGAAACACGATTCAACATAATTTCCTTCTATCTCTTCAAATCCCATTGACAGGAATATCTCTCTTACACGATTTTTGAGCTGAACCAGAGGATGAGGCTTTCCTCTGCTTGCTACTGGAGAGAATACATTTATTTCATACGGCCTAATCCTCTTTTTCTTCCATTCACCACTCTTTATTATCTTTGAAGTAAGTTGTGTGATTTCTTCCTCTATCTCCAAACCTTTTTTTACTATCTCTTTTCCCTTATCATTAAGTGAAATCTCTAGAGACACAACTTCTCTCTCCTCAATGACGCCTTTTCTTGATTTGAGGAGAGTTATAACATTGCTATCAACCTCAGAATTTGGATTATTCTTTAAAAACAATAATATCCTTTCATCTTCTGTTTCTTTATCAACAGCATTTTTCCCTTCAGCGGTTATCTCCAGTATGGTTCCTTTATCATCTTTATTTATATTTGCCCATCCTCTCTTTTTCAGCCATCCCACTGCTATGGGTATCTCCTCTCTTTCGAGCTTATCCTGTAAACTACTTAGTAAAATTTTACCTCCTTTCTCTACCATATAACGGAGTGCTCTTTTCTCTGGTAACCCCTTATCAGCCAATCGCTTTCCTTCTTTTCCTAGAGAATAGAGCTTTTTAATACTCTCTTTTGTTGATATTAATCCCTTGAAACGAAGCCAGGATATTGCATTCATTGCTTCGTTTTCATCTTTGAACTTTTCTGTTTTTATGATATCCTGGAGTGATCCAGAGCCTCCCAATCTATCTAAGGCTAGAAGAACTCTTTTCTCATTCACAGAAAGTTCTTCTCCACTGATTTTGCTATCAGGCATTGGAAATATCAATATTCTATAGGATATTAAATATATCGAAAATTACAATTTTGCTGCTAAATACCTTATCCATTCCATGACCTTTTCCTTTTCTTTATAGTTGGGCTTTTTCAACCATCCTCTAAATGCTTTACTTCCTATCAGTTTACCAGATACTT
>Ga0190304_1000560_pt1 | contig 17442 bp, 13 predicted proteins | sample 48700712_MG_FD_161670 | JGI IMG/M metagenome (GOLD analysis project Ga0190304, IMG submission 161670) | Hydrothermal vent sediment bacterial communities from Southern Trench, Guaymas Basin, Mexico - 4870-07-1--2_MG | ecosystem: Environmental > Aquatic > Marine > Hydrothermal vents > Sediment ...
AAGCGAACGGATAAAGCAAGGCGACCAGTCGTTCATAAAGCCGCTACTGGAAATCGATGGTGTTCCGGAAGAGGAAATCAAAAAGTTTGTTGACCCCTTTTACATAGCCGAATATTATACTCGGGAAAGCCGAGAAGTTGCCAGAAAAGCGGGCTTCAGCATAGACTGGCGTAGAGAATTTCACACCGTTATGCCCGCTTTCCAGAAGTTTATCGAATGGCAGTATCTCCGCTTAAAAGAGAAAGGCTATGTTATCCGTGGAACCCACCCAGTCGTATGGTGTCCACGCTGTCAAAGCCCAACCGGAGACCACGACAGACAAGAAGGCGAAGGCGTAGCCCCAGAAGAGTACACGCTCATAAAATTCGAATTCGAAGACGCCTATCTACCCGCCGCGACCTTCAGACCTGAAACAATCTACGGCGTAACAAACATGTGGATACACCCCGACGGAGAATACGTAAAAGCGAAGGTAAACGGTGAAACATGGATTATAAGCCGAAAAGCAGCTGAAAAACTGAAAGAACAAAAAAGAACAGTTCAAATCTTAGAAGAGTTCAAAGGAAGAAAAATCATAGGGAAAACCTTCCGAAGCCCAGTAGACGGAAGAGAACTTCTCATACTTCCCGGATGGTTTGTAGACCCCAACCACGCAACCGGAGTCGTTTACAGCGTCCCAGCCCACGCGCCTTACGACTGGCTAGCCCTAAAGGACCTACAGGAAAACCCCGAAGCTCTAGCCGAGTTTGGAATAAAACCCGAACAAGTCAGAGCGATAAAGCCGATTTCTCTGATAAAACTTGAAGGATTCGGCGAATATCCAGCCGTAGAAATATCAGAACGGATGAAAATCAAAAACCAACATGACCCAAAAGCCGAAGAAGCCACAAAAACCCTTTACAAAAAAGAATTCCATGCAGGAGTCCTAAAAGAAATATGCATGGAGTATGCCGGGAAAAAGGTAAACGAAGTTAAAGAACAGCTCATCCGCGACTTCAAACAAAGGGGAATCGCTGACTCCATGTACGACTTGCCGCAACCAGTGGTCTGCCGATGCCTAACACGGTGCATAGTAAAGGTTCTAGAAGATCAATGGTTTCTGAAGTACTCCGACCCAGAATGGAAAGCAAAGGTCAAAGAAGCATTGAACCGTATGACGATTTATCCGGAAACAGCTAAACAATGGTTTTTCGACGTTGTAGACTGGCTTCGAGAATGGGCTTGCGCAAGAAAAACGGGTATGGGTACACCTCTGCCGTGGAGCAAAGAATGGATAGTTGAAACCTTAAGCGACTCCACCGTGTACATGGCTTTCTACACCATCAACAAGCACATACGGCAACACAACATACCGTCGGAAAAACTGTCCCCCGAAGTCTTCGACTACATATTCTACGGAAAAGGCTCACCAAGCAGAATCGCTGAAAAACAAGGAATAGACCAGCAAGTTTTGGAGCAGATGCGTGAAGAATTCCTCTACTGGTATCCCGTTGACCTACGAAACTCAGCGAAAGAACTCGTGCCCAACCATTTAACGTTCTTCCTTTTCCATCACACAGCCCTGTTCCCACCCGAACAATGGCCTCGAATCATAGCCGTAAACGGCATGCTAATGATAGAAGGCGACAAAATGTCAAAATCAAAAGGAAACTTCGTCACCATGAAAAACGCCATAGAAACCTACAGCGCAGACGCCACACGTTTGGCGTTACTTCTCGCAGCAGAAGGAATGGACGACCCCGACTGGCGAAAAGAAAGCGTTCAAGACGTCAAAAACAAGCTCGAAGCCTTCTACCGGTTCGCAGAAAACATAATCCAGAACGCGTCAGAACCAAAAACCGGACACATGGAAAAATGGCTACTAAGCAGGCTACAATCAAAAATAGAAAAGGTCACGGAAAACATAGAGAAAATGAAGACCCGTACTGCAGCCGAATGCGCCTTCTTCGAAGTATGGAACGACTTCCGCTGGTACAAACGGCGAAAAGGCAAAATGAAGGCTGAAATCCTCAAAGAAGCGTTAAAAACATGGCTACGACTACTAGCTCCCTTCACACCTCACATATGCGAAGAGCTATGGAGCAAAATGGGCGAAAAAACCTTCATATCAACAACCGAATGGCCGAAACCAGACCCAACAAAAATGGACCTAAAAACCGAAGAAACCGAAAACCTCATACAAAGTATAATGGAAGACACTTTCAACATAATAAAAGCAACAAAAATCACGCCTAAAAAAATATGCTACTACGTCGCTTCAGCTTGGAAATGGAAGGTCTACCGCAAAATACTGGAAAAGTCGCTCGCTGGAAAAATTGAACACGGGGCGATGATAAAGGAGCTCATGAAAGACGAAGAGCTCAAGGAAAAAGCAAAACACGTTGTAGCCCTAACTTCGCAGATAGTTAAAGAGATAAACCAAATGCCCATGGAGAAACGTAAAACCTTCGCTGCTCTAGGCATAATAGATGAAAAAGCAGTGATTACCGAAGCCAAAAACTTCCTTGAAAAAGGGTTCAACGCAAAAGTTGAAGTCTACATGGAAGACGATTCAAACCGCTATGACCCCAAAAACCGAGCTACCCTAGCATTGCCGTATAGACCAGCAATATACATAGAATAAGGCTAAAGAAAGTTTAGACAAACCGGCGAAGCACTTGTAACGTCTGCGAAGTAATTCGAATGTGGTAGTTTCTCCTACCGCGACTACTCGTAGTCACATAGAAGTCTTTCTCCGGCTTAAGGTTACAACCATAAACCAGCGCCAGTATGGTACGGCAAATGTTTATCGTCGTAACCTTTTCACTTTTTATTTTTTCCTCAATTTCTTTCTGCAGCTGCCTCGGATTAATAGTATATATAATCTCAGAAACGCCGTTCGCTTTTCTATAACGAACCTCCATGTCCTGCAAAAGGTATTTCACAATATCGTAATAGGGCGTTTTCCCCTTCTTTATTAAATAAACATAATTAACCAACGGGATAGGAAGGTCAATTGGTTTAACTTCAGACATCCCCCTAACCCAATAATAAATTGGTACGTACACATTTAAAAGGTTTAAGGAAAAATTTTCCATAAAGCAAAAAACCCTACAACAAAATACAACACAAAAGACATTACAGAAACTAATATCTAACACATAAACAAAAGAGAAAACAAGCCGCACAAAGAGGGCCCGTGGCGCAGCCTGGATAGCGCGTCGGCCTTCTAAGCCGGAGATCCGGGGTTCAAATCCCCGCGGGCCCGCCAAACTTTTGGACGGCTTCAAGGGGCGGATCTCAAAATTGATATTCGGGTTTGGAACGGAAATTATAAATGTGTAAATAAAATATAAATGTCTATCACATTCCAGTTTGACGTTTAAGTGTTTAAGAGGTGTCCTTGTGAGCACGCATGCTGAAGCCTTAAAACTTCGCTTGATGATTATCGAGCTGCTTCAAACGGCTAAGAAGACAACGAACCCTGAAACTGGCCGTCCCTATACCTACCGCGAATTATCGAACAAGACAGGCTTGCCCGTTACTGTGCTCAGCCGCTACGCTAAAGGACACGTGTTGCCCAACGTGGAAAGGGCTAAAAAACTGTGGAAGGTTCTATCCAAACTCGTTGGTTTAGAAGCGCAGATTCGGCGCAGAATAGTTTTTAACGAGGAAGGATATTTCGACAACACAAAAATAATCGGTAACTATAGCATTTTGAAGCACGCTGCCCATTACGCTCTGGCAACTTTCGCTGGGAAACGAGTTACCAAAGTTCTGACAGCGGCTGTAGATGGAATTCCCCTAGCAGCTATGGTGTCTAACGCGTTGGGCGTAAACCTAGTCATTGCAAAGAGAACGAAAGAAGTGGGCGTAAAGGCGTTCCTAGAAGAAACCTACGTCCTACGCGACTCGGGGGTTACCATGACTCTATACGTTCCTAAAGACGCCATAAAAAGACGCGACAGCGTCCTCATAGTCGACGACATGATAAAAACAGGGGAAACACAAATGGCGCTCGTAAACCTTGTGAAAAAATCGAAAGCTGAACTCTCCGGAATATTCTCCTTAATCGCCGTAGGAGAAGAATGGCGGAAAAAACTCAGCATACCTCGAAACTGCCCCGTGGAGGTAATAACTAGAGTAAAACCACCGCAACAAAAATAGAAACTCGTAAAAATTAAAATGGTTAAACTGCCGATTATATAACTGGGAGAAGGTTAATGGAGAAATCATATTTTGTAAAATAGCAGTTGTAATTCTCCTAGCATGTATGTTCTTTACATTCTTTACTGGTTCTAACTCGGCAATACTCGAGATAGTTGAAGCAGCGGAGAAAACCCCTCAATTAAACATGCGTGACCTAGGATGGTAGCAATTTTCTTTGGAGAAGTAGCCTCATAGTTACACGGGAGTTTAAGGATATTAAACTTCGTATATCTTTGTTCTGTCGTTGTCGGAGCTAGTTAATATGCGCTTATAATCCGTGTGTTTGAGGTAAACTTTGAATCGTGCCAAAGCCAGTTAACCTTGGGGTTAGTAAACGTTTTATACAAGAAGCTGCGTATATGATGAGCGCGTTTGAGGGATTTGTTTGAAGTACGAGATTAGGTACCAGCCGGCATACTCGCTTTTGGAAGTCAGCTTGAAACCCAAGGAATCCATCGTGGCTGAAGCTGGAGCTATGGTCTACATGAGCCCTAACATCAAAGTTCAAACACGAAAAAGAGAGAAGAAAAGCTTGTGGAAAAGCCTTAAAACCACCCTTCTCGGCGCAGAATCCTTCTTCGTTAACGAATACTTTGCGGAACAAGAGGAAGGTAAGGTCGGCTTTGTTCCTGCACCAGTAGGAGATATAAAGCATCTTGAAGTTAAAGCTGGAAAGGGACTGATTCTTCAGAAATCCGCCTATATAGCTTCTACGACTGATGTTCACCTAGATACGGAATGGCAAGGTTTCACTAAAGGGCTCTTTGGACAAAGCCTCTTCATGCTCAAGGTTTCAGGACAAGGCGACTTGTTCGTGAACGCTTTCGGAGCCATAGACCACCACAGCCTTAAAACAGGTGAATCCCTTATCGTGGACAACTACCATCTAGTAGCCTTCGACGACACATGCCAATACAAAGTCAAGAAGTTCGGAGGGCTAAAATCAACCATACTTGGAGGAGAAGGCCTAGTAACAGAAGTCCAAGGACCCGGAGAAGTATACATCCAAACAAAGAACATACGCGAATTCACAGATTGGCTCTGGGAACTATTACACAGAAAAGTAGAAGAAACAGCAAGAAGGGTTTCGGAAGGAAAAGGAAAGAAAGGCTTCAGTTTCGGAAAAAGTTTCGGCTAGTAACCAGAGCGTTAAATTGTCGACGGGGCCAAATGTATAATTTAGAAATCTCTTTGGTTTTCTCTTAATTATCATTGGAGCGCGTACCGAAGTCTGATACAGCTTAAAGCCCACAATCACCCTCCTTTTTTATCGAAAGTTTTAGAATTGTCTCTGAGAGAAGTATCCTACCGAGGATAGTAAATGGGATTATTAAAAATATTGCTGAATTGGCGGGATTTTGGGAACAATTTTCGGCATAGTTTTTCCTCGCAGTTGAAGTAATGGATAAGCACTAAAAATCAAAGCTGCATAAGACTCATCGCCATAAGATGAAGAACCAAAACGCAGGTACATCCAAATGGTGCGGGGGGCGGGATTTGAACCCGCGGAGGCCTACGCCAGAGGATCTTAAGTCCTCCCCCTTGTCCTAGGCGGTCTGGCTCCTTTTCCGCTCTATTTAGACCTGGCTCGGGTACCCCCGCGCACCGTGAGAATAGCTTTCTAACTCAAACATTAATTTTTCTAAAACCTCGTCCCGCTGTCTTCTTTTAAAATTAGAGTTACCAACTTTTCTCTTCCATGCTTTTTCCTTTTTATAATTAGATTAAAAGTCGAAATAATTCGTTTCCTTAGGAAAACATGACCTTAGAGTCATTGCGGATAAAAACTAATTATAAAGAAAGTTTAAGAATTAACAGATATTAAATCACGAAGTTGAATTTGGATTTCCCTTAGCTTCAGTCCAATTCCCTTTTCGTCTAATCTTTGCTTCAGCTTGTAGAGATCATAAAAAATGGGTAACACTTGTTCTTCAGCGATTAAATTAAGAGAGATAGCTGTGTCTATAACGTAAATAAGATCTGTAAAGGATTTTTGTGGTTGTTGTAATGGATTTGAAAGAATACGTCTTATTGACTTCTTTTGCTTCTTTTTCAATAATTCATCTTCCTTTTTGAAGAAAGCTTCTAACTCTTGCAAGTCTTCTTTAGAGATGTTCCATCCGCTTCCTCCAACATTTTCTTCCAAGTGATCTAGGGTTGACGGGCCGGTAAGGGCGCATATAACTTCCGGATGACTGAGAACCCAAGCGATAGCTACTTGGGTTGATGTTCTCCCATACCGTTTTCCAAGCTCAGCCAGTTTTCTGTATACCTTTAAACCGTATTCAAAACGTTCATGTTGAAACAGTGGATCTATGACTCGTATATCACCATCTTCAAAATTCGGCTTTTCCTTGAATCTGCCTGTGAGAAGCCCTCTTCCTGTTGTGCTAAAAGCGATGATTCCTAGGTTATACTTCTCATATAAGGGGGAAAGACTTTCATAGGACTCTTTACTGACTGCGCTGAATTCCGCAAGAGCTGAAAGAGGATTTCCGTTTTCACAGTATTCCTTTATAGCTTCTATGGGGAGATGCCCCACTCCATAGTGGCGAATTTTTCCCATATCAACTAGTTCTTCTAAAGTATTGACGACCTCTACTATAGGCGTGGCGAGATCGTCGAAGTGTATTTGATAAAGATCAATGTAGTCGGTCTTTAATCGTTTCAGACTTCTGTCACACGCCTTCAGCACATATTTTCTTGAAAGATTCGGTTTATATCCTCCCCTAATTCCCACTTTTGTGGCGATAATAACCTCTTCACGGAAAGATTTAACCCGTTTTACCAAGGATTTCCTCAGCATTTCCATAACTTTCGGCGGTATCGAAAAAATTCACGCCAAGTTCGAAAGCCCGCTTGATCATCATTCTAAATTCCTCTATATCCTTTGAACCATAAACACCACTTAAGGAATAAGTTCCCACTCCAACCTCAGAAATTTCCAAACCCCTATGCTTCCGATACTTCATAATTGTCAAAGCCTTAATTCAGCGACTACGCTAGCTATAAAAACTTACTACATAAAAGTTTTATTGAGCTTAATAATATATGAAGCACATAAGCCAAAATGTTGACGCAATAAACTAATTTTTTCCAAGCTTAAGCATGAACGAAACCCTTCTTCCAATTTCGAGAGAACGATCCCTTGACCTACTGGATTTGTATTCGCTAAATTTGCGATAATATCCGCGAACCCCTCTTTTGAGAAATCAGGCCATCTAGAGTAAGCTTCTATCATGAATGAGATGGATTTTGTTGATTGCAATGCATCTATTTCTTGCTTGCTCGGCGGTTGCCCTGATCTAGTCACTTTCTCAAGAAGATCGAGAAGTTGATTTACACCATGACTATCTACGATTATGATTTATGCTCCGTTCAAATGAACTGAACATATAAAATTTGTGGATAAACGCTCCCTATAGATGTATTCAAAAATGTTTTGCTAATCACTTCTTTCCTGCTTCAATGATTTCATTATCACGTCAAGTCAACTAAAGCTTGAAAATGAAAAGGTGGTTTGAATTATATGAGTTGATTGTGTATTTGACTGTTCGAGGACAAAAGTTCATGTCTATATATAGGCGAAAATATAAAAATGGCTTCGTTCCTGCCTAAAGTAGTGCAGTAAGTGACTAAGACGAGGCCTTTAAATGAAGAAAATCGGGATTTATATTTTTCCTAATGTAGAGGAATTAGATTTCATCGGTGTTTTTGAAGTTTTAGCTAAAACCAACGCTATGAAAGATGAAGGCAAGTTGCCTATCCAAAAACCGTTGCAAGTCGATATTATAGCTTCTCAAAAAATTGTCACTTGTGCAAATGGTCTATTAGTAAAGCCTCATAAGGTTACTGAAGACTTTGAAGATTATGAGTTGCTAATAGTGCCTGGTGGAAAAGGAATAGCTAAACTTGTTGATGACGATGACTTTCTTAAAAAAATAAAAAATTTTGCGGTAAAACATGTGATATGTTCTGTCTGTACAGGCATATTTGTATTAGGAAAAGCTGGTCTTCTGAAGGGGAAAAGGGCAACCACTCATCGTGAGCATAAAGAAAAATTAAAGGAATTTTGCGAAGTCGTTGACTCTCGAGTTTACGTTGATGGGAACATAATTTCTGCTGGTGGAATTGCATGTTCGCTAGATTTAGGTTTAAAGATTCTAGAGCTCATCTATGGAGAAAAAGTTGCTAGAATTGTTGCTGACCGCTTAGAAATCCCCCTCAGAGATGAGGAAGCTTGAATAAAAATAGAGATTCTTTACCAAAAGAAGATGTTATACACTGTTGCGTCGTTCACTGTAGAACCTTTTCTCGTTTCGACTGCTCCCTTTATTTCTTTCCATCGAGCGGATGTTGCTGCTACTTTGAGAGCAGCCAGATTTAATTTTTCTAAAACCTCGTCCCGCTGTCTTCTTTTAAAATTAGAGTTACCAACTTTTCTCTTCCATGCTTTTTCCTTTTTATAATTCCCTCTTCTTCCATGGAGGAAAGTATCTGCGAAGTTTTTGCTTTCGAGAAACCAAGTTTCTTGGTTATGTCTGATTGGTAAAGGCTTCCACCAGATTCTTTTAAAAGCTCAATTATTTTCTCCTTGTCTTCGATTTCGCGGGGAAGTTTCTCGATTTGAAATTCCTTTTTTTCTCGCTGTTTTCTTGATCTGAAAACTATCAGGCTAGTTGCCCCTATTCCCGTGGCAGCGACGAGAACTATGAGAAACAACAAGTTTTCTGCAAGAAAACTCCCTATTCCTACGGGCTTTCTTGTCAAAATGATTCTCGGGGTGCGCTCTTGAAGGTTCTCGGTTGTATACCATTTAAGCGTGTGTTCGCTTGTTGCGTTTGGCTTTGGAGATGCTGCAACGTCATAATTTTCGGGATACGTTATTATGAGCGTTCCGTCGCCAAACATGAACGTCTCCTTTAAAAATACATCCCCAACCACAATTTCCGATTCGTTGGCTTTCTCAGCGAATCCAACCCAGTTGAACTTGTATTTCACGATTCCGTAGGTGCCGCTATCTGTCTGCGAAATGCTTGCTGTTAACTTAAAATCTTCAGCGTACATTTCTTCTCTTTCAACTCGGAGCCATATCCTGTTCAGAAGTGCAGTGACATTATCTGAAAATTCCTGCAGAGTATCCACGGATGAACGAAAGAACAGTGAAGAAAACTCTGCTGTTTGGTTCTCGTTTTCGAGAAGAGTTTTTCTTTCTATAGTCCAAGTAGCCGATCCATCCGAGCTTATGGCTATAGTATAGATCGTGCTCCACTCCAGTGAGCTATGGCATGAGTTAGTAAAAGTAGAAAACGCTAGAAATGCCAGCAAGATTAAACCCGCATATCCCTTCCACATGGAACCTCAGAATAAAATACTCCGAACAGACTATTTTAAGGTTGAGAGTTCCCCCCTCTTTGTTGTGAAAATGACGATTTTTCTAGTTTATTTCGATAAAATAAACTTAAATGAACGTTTATAAATCATATTAAACATTTTTTAAAGCTATAAACAGAAAATAAACGAAAAAATGTTTTTATTTGCGTTTTTACACATAAAAATTCGAGGTTGAAGAAAATGAAGAAGATATTGGCTTTAACAGTCTTTCCGTTGGTTCTGGCGATGGTCTTACCGGCTATGGCTATTACTCCGGTTAATGAAGAACCCCCTCTCCCTGAGGAGATAAGCTATGTGATACTGTATGGTGAAGTAACTGCCTACGGGGAGCTTCCAGCAATGGGATGGATGAGAACCTACGCTGTAATTGGAGAAGATGCGGAAGTCGATACCATTATACTTCCCAGCGGAATCCCAGAAGAACTACAGTCACCCAAAGAAAACTTCACATACTCGTTCATATACGCAAGGCTGGACAACGCCTCAATAGTAGAACTGAACTACACTGGATTAGATGACCTTTACATATCTGGAGCCTGGTCAGTATACAACGTGAGCTTCACCTACTACGCATATGAAAACTTCACAGTAGACGTTGAAACAATAGTTAGCGGAGCACCAGGAGAAATGCTTGTTACAAACAACTGGTCAATATTCACCATAAGCATCCAAGGAGTTCCAGTCATATCCGGAAGTGTCCATCATGTGATACAACGCGCCTTTGAGCTCCCTCACTGCGACATCGATTGTAACTGCAAGGTTGACTTGTTCGATCTGATGAAAATCGCAAAAGCTTACGGAACAACCCCTGGGCTACCGATGTACAGCTTCGATCTAGACCTCAACCTTGACTTCGTCATAGATATCTACGACCTACTGCAGATATCAATAGAGCTAGGAAAAGAATACTAATCCCTTCTCCCTTTATTTTTAGAGGAAAATAGTAGAATTCACATAAATGAAAGGTCGGAATACCGCAGGGGAAATGGATGAACAGGAAACAGGCAATAGCCACAGTCCTAGCGGTTCTTTCGCTTTCGATACTGGGTGTTGGGTTATGGTACTTCTATTTCTCTAGAGCATACCATGACATCGAAGTTTTGAATGTTAAGCCTCCTGCTAGAATATACATCAACTACCTGAATGTTGTCGCAGTATCAGTGCGAAATAATGGAGATGAAGCCGAGTCATTTAACGTTACGCTCTACTATAACGACACAGTTATCGAGGTGAAAACCGTCAAAAATTTGGCGCCCTCCTCCATAGTTAACCTGACCTTTAATTGGGACACTACGGGTTTATCCCCAACTTATTATGTTCTAAAAGCCGAAGCGGATGTTGTTTCTGGAGAAACAAAAGTTGAAAACAACATTTTCCAAACATCTGCTTTGCAACTAGTAGTTAAACCTACAATTTCTCTAAACCCGTCGGCGAAGACGATTCACATAAATGAAACCTTCACTTTAGCTGTCACCGTTTCCAACGTTGTTGATTTGTATGGTTGGGAGTTTAAGCTTGGCTGGAACGCTAGCTTGTTAGAAGTTGTTAGTGTTGAGGAGGGAAGTTTTCTCAAATCAGGCGGTGAAACCTTCTTCCTTAAAAAACTTAATGCTTCTGAAGGATTTGTTCACGTCTACTGCACATTACTTGGAAACGTTAGTGGAGTCAGCGGCGGAGGCACATTGCTGACTGTTGAATTCAACGCTACTGGAAAAGGAGAATGCGACATCCTTCTTGATAAGGTTAACCTCGGAGACTCGCTTATACATACAATTCCTTGTGTCCAAGTAAAGGGACATGTAACAATTGAGAACCCTGGTTCCGGTAACAGTGAAGAATCTAGTTCCAAAGCAACGCTTTACGTCAACCCAAACTTTAGCTCCGTCTCGGTTGGCGAATCGTTTTCCATAACGGTTGAACTTTCCAACGTCACGAACCTATGTGGCTACGACTTCAAACTAAGCTATAACAGCACAGTGCTTAATGCCACCCACTTGTGTATAGCTCCTATTTTCGACGATGCAACGCAAATCATCAAAGAAGAAATAAACGCAACTCTCGAAAGAATATGGGTCGCCGTAGTATCTGCACCGCTTAACCCGCTAAATGGAAGCTATACCCTAGTAACAATAAATTTCACAGCTCTTACCGAGGGGTTTTCTTCTCTCACCCTCTACGAAACGAAACTCGGGGATGACACGGCTGAAGCTATTGCTCACAGCATAATAAGCGGATACGTAAATGTGAGCTCAGGAGACGGTGAGACCATGCAAGGTTCCGCCGTGTCCGAAGCAAGCTTCTCTCAAACTGGCACGACTGTCTATGTGAACCCTGCAGTTGTCAATGCGTCCGTAGGTGAACACTTCTTCCTTTATATCGACATCTCTGATGTTGTTGATTTGTATGGTTGGGAGTTTAAGCTTGGCTGGAACGCTAGCTTGTTAGAAGTTGTTAGTGTTGAGGAGGGAAGTTTTCTCAAATCAGGCGGTGAAACCTTCTTCTCCGAAAAAACAAACAATACCGCGGGATACGTGCACCTTGCCTGCACCCTCCTAGGCGATGTCTCCGGCGTTAACGGAAGCGGCATATTGGCGATAATCGAGTTTCGCGTGAAAGCTCCCGGCGAATGTGCATTAGATCTCTACGACACCGCACTCGGAGACTCCAATCTCCAGTCAATTCCTCATGTGACAAACGACGGGTACTGCTACTTTGTCGAAGAAACCGTTGAAAGCGGAGGAGGCAGAGGTCGTCCGCCCATGCCAACCTAAAATTCCCAATATGGTTTAGAGCCTTACAAGTTTGAGATTATCAGAGGTAGAATGGCTTTCAATGTTTTTCCTTTCACCGTTATTTTAGCCCATTTCTCAACTTCCCTGTTTTGCGGGTTGAACGCTATACTCAAGCCTACTTTTTGGAATACCGGAATCATTGTAGGGTCGTCGCCCACGGCTACACATTCATTCGGTTTTACACCAAATTTTTCAAGAAGTTTCTCGAGAACCTCACCCTTATTTTTTATCGAAACACGTATCTTCACCTCACCGGTTAGCTTGCCCTCAGACACCTCAAGCTCGTTGGCAACATAATCGTCAACACCGATTTCCTTCGCTATCTGTTCTGCAATAAGCGACAAACCCGCAGACAACAAAACAATCTTGACGCCTCTGCCGCGTAGAAACTGGAAAACTTCGCTTACCCCATTTCTGTAGGGAATCTCAGAAACAATTTTCCTAATTTTACTTAACGGCGTCCCCTTCCAAAGCGAAACATCCAGCCTAGCCCACTCGTCATAGGAAATTTCACCTCGAAAGAAAAGCTCAGCGTTTCGCTCTCCACCATTCAGCCAAGTCCCCAACCTCTCATGAATAAAACGCCAACAACTCTCAACCTCGGTCAACGTCCCATCAACATCGAAAACCGCCAACTTCAACCTCAGCGTAGAACCCTCCCCCAACCAACCACGTCTCTACACCAAACTAAATGGAAAATCCATCCATATTTCCTTATTGCGCAGAGTCATGCCTGATTTCTAGATGGAACCCAGAGGCAGACATAAACGGAGACAACTAGACCGCCATGAAAGACCTAGCTTATATGCAAAACTTCGAAAAATAAGCATATACGTAGAATTTCTGAAATATCAACTGTACACAAATAATTAAATAGCAAAATACCAATTTAAGGGAAAAGGGATGTAAATGGATGATAAAAAATAAAACCAGCTTCTACATTATTCTAGTCGTACTTGCTATTATAGTTATAACTATAGGGTTGGAAGCATTTTTCAACAATCAATCCTCCAAAGAACCACAAGAAAGCAATCTTCACCCTCTTCCTGCATCAGCAAAAATACTTTTTGTATCTAACATGGATACAGGTAGCCGTGCAAAGGAAATATACTCTATGAACGAAAATGGAGGTGATATAACACGGATTACGTATTCAAATTATCACCACAAAATTGTTGGTATCGACAAAACTAAAAGATACATTGTAGCCACTCGTGTTGAGAACGATACCAATCCTCCAGCAGGACTTGGCGACGAAGATAGAAAAAGCTTATGGATTCTTGACCTTGAAACAGGCAGCGAGAAAAGACTTACCGATCCGAATAATAACGCTGAAGGTAACAGTTTTTCTCCTGATGGCGAATGGATTGTTTTTCATATGGTTGTAGCTGGTGATACCCAAGCAGATATCTATAAGATAAAAAGAGACGGCACCAACCTAACTAGGTTAACCAAAACAAACGATGCAACCGAAAGCGATCCTGCATGGTCCAGTGATGGGCAGAAAATCGCATTTGTTTCTTACAGTGCACAGATTCAAAGATTTGTTTTAAAAATTATGGATATAAATGGAGATAATGTAAGAACAGTATACGACCCCAACGATACAATATCTACCCCCTATTTCAAACCAGGTGTATATGATCCTTCATGGAGTCCTGATGATCAATGGATCGTTTTTGAAAAACCGGTACAGTACGCGGGTGAAAATGGAGATGCTGGTATATGGCATATATTCAAGATACATCCAAATGGAACAGGACTGATCGACTTAAGTGAGAATGGCGGCCATACGGATATGGCGGAATATCTTCCTTCCTTTTCCGAAGACGGAGAATATGTTATATTCAGTGCACGATACGGTTCATCAGATCCTTCAAATGTGCAAATTGATATTTTCATAATGGATAAAGAAGGGGGCTCTGTTAGAAAACTTACCAATATGGGTAGTTGGGAAGATTTTGGAGTGTGGATAAGATAAGTAGGAAAAATAAATTTTTAATAATTACTGCGCTTTTTATCGTTATTATTGCTGGAATTTTTATTATAGAATTTAAGAAAGATAACCGTACGGGCTCAGAAAGTTTAAGAATAATATTTGAAAGCGGTAGAAATGTGCCAAATAATGCGAAGTACCCTCAAAAATACATTGAACTATATACTATGAATCCTGATGGTTCTAATGTTAAAAGGATAACAAACAACCTTTACTGGGAGCATAAACCACAAGTTTCTCCAGATGGTCAAAAAATTCTGCTTACCATCCATTTTTCTCCTGAAAATGTTAGTGAAACAGACCCAGGTTGGGAAATTGCTACAATGAACATGGATGGAACTAATCTTACAAAGCTGACTGACAATGATTATTTGGATACTGATGCTCGATGGAACAGTGATGGTACAAAGATAGTTTACGTATCTGATTCCAATCATAGAACAAGAGACGATCTAAAAAATGGTCTCTTACCGCAATATGACATATACCTTATGAACCCTGATGGGACGGGAAAAACAAGGTTAACTTTTGGAGAACCCGGCGAAGTTAATGCTGACCCCTGTTTCTCTTCTGAAGGAAATATTTACTATGTTCATTCTGAAGGATATTCTAACGCTTTTGATCTATGGAGAATGCATGGAGATGGAAGTGAAAAAAGCCTTGTTTTTGCTCACAGCGATTTAATAAAAGCGATAAATGATCCCTTTTTCTCTTATACTTGCAACAGAATTATTTTTGAAGGAAAAATAAGTGAAGGTTCAGGGAGACAAATGTATAACCTCTTTACAGTGGATTCTACTGGAACCAATTTAACTAGAATAACCTATAACGACGGAGAATCTGACATTTGGCCTAGCTTCTCTCCAGATGGGACGTACATTGTCTACTTTACATATGAGTGGGATGCAGACGGCGGTCACACGCAAAAAATAAGGGTTTCAAAATCTGATGGAAGTGGGGAAAGGGAAATATCCACTTTCCCTTGGGAGTCTTTTCCAAGCTGGTTTGAAAAATGAACGGTTTTGACCAATTCTATTTATGTGATGATTAAATGAGGTAGAAACAGCGGATAATTCTCTAACTTTCAAATTTATCAAAACTATTTTGTAATCCGTTGATTCTTTCCTCTGTATTCCCTTGCTATGATCATTGTCGAAGTTAAAATAACGCTCGGCACTTTTCTCTCAGCTGCTCGTAGCGTCATGGATGTGTTGCTATATGACTATGGGATAAAATACGGTTTGTTCACCATAAATAATAGAGCCTATCCCCGCGATTTTCAGCGTTTGGTTCAGGGCAACTCAACGGCTGCTAGTTTCTACACTTGGTGAACATAAAAGCCACTACAAACACAGTGTGACCGGGAATGATAATACCCTCATTTACCCTTGGCTTTACGGAAAACAGCGATATAAAACAGAGAAGGAAAATAGCGAACAAGCTCAAAAATCCAAGAATACTCAGAATAACGTTCCATACGTTCCGACGATGGAAGGCAACCATGGAATACGCAAAAACCAAGGACATACTTCACGTGATGCGTTTGCTCGGTCACAGAAACATAAACAACACGCTCATCTATACGCAGCTTGTCAACTTTAAAGACGACGAGTACGTATCAAAGGTTGCAACAAACGCTAAAGAAGCCTGCCAACTGGTTGAAGCAGGCTTCGAATACGTCTGCACGACACCCGAGGATCTCATGATATTCAGAAAGAGAAAATAGAAGCGTCCGGGGTTCAGCTGAAGCGGGCGGGGTGGGATTTGAACCCACGACCGCAAGCTTAGGAGGCTTGCGCCCTGTCCAAACTAGGCTACCCGCCCTCACGTTTTCGTTAAAGGAAACATTAGCTTTAAGATTTTGGTAAATACAACCTGGTCAGCCTGAAGAAGGAAAAGGAGATATCTGGGAATTTTGAGAGCGGCGTGAAAGCTAAAATCGTGTATGAACAAAATTAATGTTTAGACTCTTTACTCCTAAACCGCTTGTATCTTCTTCTCGGCTAACCTTTCACCAGTAAGGGGGCATCAGCGGATAATAGCCATATGGGATAAACCATGGATTATAGCTGTAGCCGAAGGGAGTGTACTGCCAATTTTGCCAAAGAAGGTGATTCATGAAAGCCCAGTAGGCATAGAACCACGGCGGGAACCAAGGTGAAACATATGGTAACATATGAGGTAAAGGTACGACCGGATGCGATGCGTAACTAGGTTGTTGCGTAAAACCGTGTTGCCTCATAGGAGGCCGTTGATATGATAAGGTACTTTTAGGAATGAAATTTGGACATGCAGTTCCGTTTGGGTCAACTTTTGCTCCTGTGAGAAGGCATATTCCATCCCTAAAGTTTGCACATTCCGAATGTTTAGCAATCCCTAAACTCATATAATAATCCCCCTAAAGAAAGGATCGACGGAATATAAAGCTGTTACCCTAATTTTTCTCAATAATTCGCTAAACAAGGCAGCTTAACCTAAGCTTGTCAATTTTCTCATATAGTACTCTTTTCCATCGTATTCAATTTTGACAAGTTTATTTTCTTTCAGTAATTTTTCAATAACATCCCATTCCGCTTCAGCCTTTTCTAAGAACTTCATTACCGCTTCTTTTCGCATTGGATGTACTGCTGTTATGCTTAGTAAGTCTTCTTTAACATTACCCGTAAGAGTGAAAGCATTCCCCTCATAACCTATCAAATACTCAACCTTATTCTCACCAAGCGTTTCAGTGAATACTTGAAAAGCTCGGTTTAATGTCCTTTCACTGGCAGGTTTAACCCACTTTTCTGCTGGCGGTCTTGTTGGAATAGCAATGTAAGATTTGCTTAACCCTCTGATGTTTTTAAGGAATTTCGCTATTTCTTCAAATTCATTTCCGTAATTTATGTCTCTTATTAGCATTGTTTCCGTGATTACCGTTCCTTTAAATTCCTTCGCAAATTCAATAACTCCTTGTAAGATGTCATCTAATTTCAGGCTCTTATGAGGCCTATTTATTTTCTTCCAGAGATTTTCTCTTACAACATCGACTTTCAATGAAACCAAATCTGCTTCCATCAAACCTTGTCTAAC
>Ga0190304_1000561_pt1 | contig 17427 bp, 17 predicted proteins | sample 48700712_MG_FD_161670 | JGI IMG/M metagenome (GOLD analysis project Ga0190304, IMG submission 161670) | Hydrothermal vent sediment bacterial communities from Southern Trench, Guaymas Basin, Mexico - 4870-07-1--2_MG | ecosystem: Environmental > Aquatic > Marine > Hydrothermal vents > Sediment ...
CCTGTGTCTCTGTCCAAGCTGTACATACATCAGTGACATCAAGTGTTTGGGCATAATCTCCCTCCCCCATCATGGCTTACCAGATCTATTTCTACAAAACCTGGCCTCCATTTATTCCAATCCGCAAAGGTCCTTACGAATGTGTTTTCGCCTTTTAGGTGAAAGGCAATCTTTCAAAATCGCTTTATATAGCATACTTACGGGATTTCTTTCAGGACAATCGCGGATTTTGGGTGAAAATTCCTACTTGACAAAAAGTTTTTTGGGGATAATCTTTCTGAGGTTTTAGGTGGGGAGTTTTATATAGAAGAAGGAGAGGTATATGAAAAGAGTAATTTTGTTTATTTTGGTTTTTATGGCAGTTGTTTTAACAGGTTTAAGGAGTGCACCTGCTCAGCAAGTGCTTTATGGCGCCAACGGAGCAGGAGGTAATCTGGCTAGCTTAATGATTATTAATCCCGACACAGCTCAAGTTCAAAGAGTCATAGGACCAATTGGTTATTCAGTTACCGGACTGGCCTTTGCCCCTGATGGCACACTGTATGGGGTTACCACATGCAAGGATCCCAATTGTCCCCGGTGCTTGATCAGGATTGATACAGAAACAGGGGCAGGCACAGTGATTGGAGATATGGGGAATGATGCTGATAATAATGTAGCTGACATCTCATTTAGTCCTGCTGGGGTGCTTTATGGCTGGGCCGAGCCAAGTTACGATGATTTAGTGACTATTGATACCACTACTGGAACTGCTACACTTGTTGGAGATTCTAATTTAAGCACATTTGGGAGCGGGCTTGCCTTTGCCCCTGATGGAACGCTTTATTTGGCTGGTGATGGTGATAATGGTAATTTCTACACTATTGACCCTACAACAGGATTGCCTACGGGCAGCGTTACCCTTGATGGGATGCAAGATTATTCAATTGGTGGCTTAGCTGTAAATGAGAGTGGGACTATTTATGGTGCTCGCAAACTAAGCTGGGAAGGAGGTCCTGCTAATGATCTTATTACAATTGACCCTATAACAGGACACATCACTTCTATTGGAATAATTACATATAATGGAAAACCGGTTGAGCATTTTGACTCTATTGCCTTTAGCCCACCACCTCCAGCTGCTCCAACTGCTGTTCCTACCCTTTCCCAATGGGGCATGATTATTCTTTCATTGCTTTTGGCAGGGACAGCTATTTTTGTATTACGCCGTAGATTACATGTTTCCTGAGAAACAATAACATCAGGGGCTCAGTGCCCCTTGAACCTTAAAAACAGATAAAAACCAATCAAAAACGGCTCAAACCTTATGATCATATTATCAGTAAAACTCCACAGAAATTGATAAATAGCCAATCGTGGCATACTTACGGGGTCAAAGCCCTTTCCCATAAAGACTTCTGTTAAGGATTTTGTCTCAAGAGAAAAGACATAAAGGATATGAACTGTAATGAGTATCAAAATCACCTCTACATAGGCTCTTTTTTTCCTTTTAATAAAGGAGTAAAAGGCAGCCATTATAGCAAATGTCAACGGTGCATTAAAGGTATAAGCAGATGTCTTTACTGGTATGCCGATGAGCATTTCTCTCCGATATGTATAGCGTCTAAATGTTGCCTCCAATATGTCTTCATTTTTAGTAGTTTTAATCTCCTTAAACTCACTATCTTTGACCGCCATAGTTAAATTCGATGCTATATATGTTATTGCATAACCATAATAATCCTTTACCTGTATCCAGAGAATTAAAAATATAATATACGCACTGAGGAAAATTAAAGCTGTTTTAAGAATTAGCCCTTTAGTCTTGGTCTGTGTTATTTTTGGCATACTCAATCCAGAGCAAAAACATTGCTATGGCAACTGCTATCATTATGCCTTGTGCCACATAGATGTGGATGTATTTAAAGAGGCTTTTAAGATATATCCCTGAATATCCCAACGCTGCTATCCTTATGATATTTATTACCTGTATTACCAAAAAACCACCCACAATGCCAATCAGCCTCTTTTTCCAGGTAGCAGGAAATGCAATAATAGCCACTGCATAAATCATCACTGCCTCAAGGCCATTGCAGCCAAATCTAACATCCAGGCTAATTCCAGAAACCTTAATTATTGAGCCTTGATATGTGCAAGGTATACCCATTATCTCCAAAACCATAGCTGTAAGAGACACCACTGCCTGGGTATAAAGACCATTTATGTCAATAACCTTCTGTATAGGTGTAAATCCTATCAGAAGAAAAAAGAGCCCCATAAGGATTAAATATGTGATAATAAACCTCTTTATGCTCATTATTTGAGTAAGATTTGCTTTTTTACTCTGATGTTGCTCCTTTTTCATAGGTCTGCCTAGTTAATCCTAATTTTCTATAAAGCTATTATACTAATTCTAGCTAGATCAACAACCGATGAGTGAGAAAGGAGTCTGAGAAAGGTGAGAAAGAGTGAGAAAGGGGTCTGGTCTCCACATTTGACATTAAACTGGTCTCTCTGATTCATATGCGTGAAAGCGTCAGGCTGTGTAAAAAGTCAAAAATTCTGGGGAAAGTCCTAAAATTTTATTTCCAAGATTCAGCTTAAGATTTTTTTCTTGTACCCCTGAAGAATGAATTTTTTTCGCACCTTGAAGTCCAAAATGTGCTGAAAATTTAATGCTAAAATCCTGTGCCTTAATATTTTTTAAAAATATTTTTTCTCACCTAAAATTTAGATTAAAATTTTAAAAAATTTCAAAATCTTCATTTTAGGGCTAGCAGGAGTTCATTAATACTATAAAATAATTCAAAAATCAAGACCTGACCCCCAGGCGTTCAGCACTGAGCCATTGCGCTTATCATTTGGATCTCCGTTAAAACTACTTTGCCGTATTCCTGTTTGGGTATGTTTGACAGGAGACACAATTTTTGATATGTTTCAAGCAAAATATACTGCCTCTCAAAGAGTGATATCTTATTTGAAATAGAAAACTAGCAAATTGAGGAATTTGAATGCTTAATGAAAAGACTATTTATGAGTTGCATACTTTGCTTCACAAAGGGGAGGTTAAACCTCAAGAGATTGTGGAGGATGTCTTTCAACAGATTGAAACAGTAGAAGAAAGGTTAGGGGCGTATATTACTCTTACTAAGGAGTTGGCCTTAAAACAAGCACAACAGGCCGAAGAAAAATTAATAAGACAAAAAGATGTTTCTCCTTTAACTGGAATCCCTTTGGCTATTAAAGATAATATTTGCACACAAGATGTTAAAACCACCTGTGCTTCTGAAATTCTATATAATTTTATTCCTCCCTATGATGCCACTGTTATAAAACACCTTCAAAAGGCAGGTTCAATACTGGTAGGAAAAACCAATATGGATGAATTTGCCATGGGTTCTTCAACCGAAAATTCAGCCATAAAGATTACTCACAACCCCTGGGATTTGGAAAGAGTGCCTGGAGGTTCTAGTGGAGGTTCGGCTGTAGCCGTAGCTGCAAATGAATGCATTGGAGCATTAGGTTCGGATACAGGAGGTTCTATTCGTCAGCCTGCTTCTTTTTGTGGAGTGGTGGGATTAAAGCCTACTTATGGCTTGGTTTCTCGCTTTGGTCTGATAGCCTTTGCCTCTTCTTTAGACCAGATTGGGCCTATAACCAAGGATGTAAGAGATGCGGCCATTTTGCTTTCTGTTATTGCTGGACATGATGAAAATGATTCTACCTCTGCACCTGTGACCAAAAAAGATTATGGTCAGCATTTATATTCAGAGATAAAGGGTTATCGGATTGGTGTGGTCAGAGAAATACAAAATAAAGGATTGAATAGTGATGTCCAAAAGGTAATAGAAAAAGCTATAAACATATTTTGTAATTTGGGGGTAGAAATAGTAGAAATTTCTCTACCTCATTTAGAATACGCTGTAGCGGTATATTATATTATCGCTCCTGCCGAAGCTAGTTCTAATCTTGCTCGCTATGATGGGGTAAAATATGGTTTTCGTGAAAAAACTGCCAAGAATTTGATGGAAATGTATTGTCAAACTCGCTCCCAAGGTTTTGGGTCAGAGGTAAAACGACGGATTATGTTAGGCACATACGCCCTTTCAGCAGGATATTATGAAGCCTATTATAAAAAGGCTTCACAAGTAAGAACTTTGATAAAGCAAGATTTTATACAAGCATTTGAAAAATGTAATTTTATTATTACCCCTGTTGCCCCTACCCCTGCTTTCAAAATTGGAGAAAAGGCAGACGACCCATTACAAATGTATCTTTCAGATATATTTACCATTCCTGTAAATTTAGCTGGTTTACCTGCTATTTCATTACCTGGTGGTTTTAGTCAAGATGGCTTGCCTATAGGTCTACAAATTATAGGGCCACATTTTAGCGAGGCAACCTTACTTCAAACTGCCTATCAATTTGAGCAGATGTTAAACTTAAAGAAAAAACCTAAATTATAAAATAAAAGGAGATTGTGATATGGAAATTAAGCTAGTAGGGAAGGAAGTAATTCCTTTGAAGGGTGATGTCTTAGTGGTGGGAGTGTATAAAAATCAAGTTTTAAGTCCAATAGCAGAGGTAGTAAATAATGCCATGTCTTCTCTCTTAAAGGATTTTTTAGTGGATATCCACTTTGAAGCAGAGGCAGGTGAGACCGTATTTATGCCTGGACATAAACAGGTGAAGTTCAAAAATATTGTGGTAGTTGGGCTTGGAGAAAAGGAAAGGCTTCAATCAGATACTATCCGCAAGGCAGCGTCTGCAGGATTAAAGAAGGCAAAGGAATTGAAAAACAAAGATGTATATTTTGAACTTTTAGGAGAAGAAATTTTTGGAGAAAAAAGCGCTCAATTTCTCATAGAAGGGATTATATTGGGAAACTATCAATTTAAAAAATATAAAAAACCAGAAAAAAAGGAAATAGAAATACAAGAGGTAAAGGTCCTGGGGCAGAAACAACACACTAAGTTTATACATCGGGGTAAAATATTAGCTGAGGCCACTAATTTTACTAGAGAAATTGTTAATGAGCCAGGCAATGTGGTAAAACCAGCAGATTTGGCTAACATTGCCCAAAAACTAGCAAAGCAATATAACTTGGGATGTGAAATTTATGACCAAAGTCGTTTGCAAAAGGAAGGTATGAATGGTATTGTGGCCGTGGGACAAGGAAGTAAACATCCTCCTTACTTCATTCATCTTATTTATAAAGGAGAAAAACCTAAAAAAAAGCTGGTTTTGATAGGCAAAGGTATTACCTTTGACAGTGGAGGTTTAGACCTCAAGCCTGAAAAATTTATGAAGACTATGAAGTGTGATAAATCTGGAGCATGTGCAGTATTGGGCATTATGAAGGCAGTGGCAGAGTTAAAATTAAATTTGGAAATTCATGGTCTCATCCCAACTGCCGAAAATATGCCTAGTGGTAGTGCCTTTAGGCCAGATGACATCATTGTATTTAAAAACGGTAAAAGCGTTGAAATTGGCAATACCGATGCAGAAGGCAGGCTTATATTGGCAGATGCCTTAATTTATGGTTCAAACTTAAAACCCCAGGTGATGATTGATATGGCGACCTTGACTGGAGCATGTATGGTAGCCTTAGGGCATTATACCACCGGAATCTTCTGTGAAAATCAGGAATTGACAGCTCTTTTTCAAGATATCGCTCAAGAAACCGGGGAAAAATTTTGGCCTCTTCCTTTAGATGAAGAACTTAAAGAAGAGATTAAGGGTAGTTTTAGTGATATTAAAAATATAGGTTCCCGTTATGGTGGGGCTATCACTGCTGCCTTATTTTTAAAGGAATTTGTGAGTGAAGATGTGAAAAATTGGGTACATCTTGATATTGCTGGTCCTGCATTTTTAGAAAAGACCTGGAAATATTATGCAGAAGGGGCAACTGGGGTGCCAGTACGTACTATCATTAGTTGGCTACAGAAAGGAGCAACCATTGGAACTAGGACTTCGGGATAAAATTGCTCTGGTAGCTGGCGCTAGTAAAGGATTAGGTAAGGCCATTGCTTTGGGTTTAGCTAAAGAAGGAGCAAAGGTAGCCATTTGTGCTCGGCATAGAGATGTCCTAAAGGCCACGGCCCAAGAAATAAAAACTATCTCAAACACTGAAGTTTTACCTATTAGGGCTGATGTATCTATATCCAAAGAAGCAACATACTTTGTACGAGAATCTGTCAATTACTGGGGAACAATACATATCCTGGTTACAAATGCAGGAGGACCGCCTCCTGCTTATTTTGAGGAAACCACAGAGCAAATGTGGGAACAGGCCTTTCATCTTACCTTAATGAGTGCCTTAAACATGGCTTGGGAAGCTATCCCTTATATGCGTGAACAAAAATGGGGGCGTATTATTGCTATGACTTCTATTTCAGTAAAGCAACCAATTGAGCGTTTAATGCTGTCTAATAGCCTTAGAGCAGCGGTAGTGGGCTGGACAAAAACCTTGGCTGATGAATTAGCTAAGGATAATATTTTAGTAAATAGCATATGTCCTGGTTATACTCTTACGGAAAGAGTAAAAACACTAGCTCAAAATTTGGCCCGAAAGGGAAATACTCAACCAAAAGAAATCTTTAAAAACTGGGAAAGCAAAATACCCCTAGGTCGTCTGGCATTACCTGAAGAGATTGCCAATTTGGTGGTATTCTTAGCTTCAGAGCGAGCTAGCTATCTAACCGGAAATGTCATTCAAGTAGATGGCGGTTATTATCGGGGATTGATATAATCCTTTGCAAAGGATGGCGTAAATCACATGGAATGAAGGCTATTTTTTGGATGTTATTTATTCCTTTGATATGACCCACAAACACCAATCCTCTTGCCCGAGAAATGCCTATAACACTTTTAGGTGGTCTCTCGCGCCAATAAAAACCATCTTGGATATCGTCTCCAAAAATGTTAATTAAATATTCATAAGGACACATTCCATTTGCTTCTAAAATAAAATTCAAAGCTCTTTGGGCAGAGAAACCAAGTTCTTGAACTGTTTGCTTCAGATTTGATTCCTTTTTTAAAAAAATATTAATAGCCTGAACATATTGAGTTTTGTTTTTACAATCATCAGTTAGACCTAAAAAGGTATATATGGCTTCTAGCCATTCTATGGGTTGTTTTTCCAATACAGTAGCTAAATCCATATCAGCAGAAAATACCATTCGCTCAATTTCCTTACGCCATCCAGCCATAAGGGCATTAGAAAGGCTGCTGGGTAATGGATTAAGGGCTTTGCCTTCGTTTATATCATCAAAATGATTCCAATCTTTATTAAGATATAATCTGATAACTTCTTCCTTTTTAACCACACCTTTCAGTAATTCCAGAAATTTAGCCTCAATTTGGTCAAAGAACAAATAAAGTTGTTTTTCTATTTCTCTTAATGTGGTAAATGAGTGAGTTGTTTCAAGAAAAATGAGAAAATTACTCAGTTTATCTATAAGTTGGGTAAGATAAGATAAGGTTTTTGTCATAAAGGGGTTAATGGTTTCTGTCTTTTCTACTGCTCGTAAAAGACGAAACCCTGCATCTAAAATGGTCAAAATTCTCCTTTCTAATTCTAGTTTATAATCCTGAATTTGGTTACCCAAACCTGGGTCTGATATTTTATCATCTTTTGAGCCCAATTTGACATTTTGATAACTATATGCCCTAAATCTAATTGCTTCTTTCAGATTACCTTCCAAAAATTTTTTGCCTTTTTCAATGCGTTCTTTGGTCAAACATTCCAAGACGCATCTTCTTTTATAAATTTTTAGCAAACCCAAAATTTCTTTCTTATCTGAATCCAACCACGCAGCTAAGCAATTGCTATTTTTTTCTAATTCAATCCGAAAGTGTGAATGGGCTTTTAAAAAAGAGACCAATTTTTCTCTTTGGTGGATATCAAAGTAAGCTTTACTTAATAAAAGAGCATCTTCCCTAGCATCAACACATTTTTCAAATAGATTGAGGATTGAGTGCTCAAGCATGCTCTTGCTTTTACCTTAATGTAAGCTTATAACACAGTTTTCAAAAAGAGTAAATAGGGAAATTTTACCCAGGAGAAAAAAATGGAAGAATTTTATCATTTTGCTATAGATATATCTTTGAAGGCAGGAGAGGAAATCTTGAATTTACTCCCTCATATTCATGAAATTAGCTACAAGGGAGCGATCAATTTAGTTACAGAAGCAGATTTAAAAAGTGAAGCTATCATTAAAAAGGCTATCAGGAAACGCTACCCAAATCATACCATTTTAGCAGAAGAAAGTGGATTGGAAGAAAGGGGAGATATAAGATGGATCATCGATCCCCTGGACGGAACCACCAATTTTGCTCATGGTTTACCTTGGTTTTGTACTTCTCTTGCCTTGGAAATAGAGGGAGAAATTGTTTTGGGAATAATATATAACCCTGTTTTAAAAGAGTGTTTTTCTGCCATTAAAGAAAAGGGGGCCTTTTTAAATCAAAAACCAATAAAAGTTTCTCAAACCAAAGAGTTGGGCAAAGCTCTCCTGGCTACTGGTTTCCCCTATGATATTCAACAAAGTCCTGAACCAGTGATGACTAGATTTAGAAATATGATTATGCATGCTAGGGGAGTTCGCCGTGTCGGCTCTGCTGCCATGGATTTGTGTTATGTAGCTTGTGGTCGTTTTGATGGTTTTTGGGAAGAGCGATTACAGCCTTGGGATACTGCAGCCGGGATGTTGATTGTTCAAGAAGCAGGAGGAATGGTATCTGATTTTTCTGGTAATTTTTATTCCATTTATGGTAAAGAGATCTTAGCCACCAATGGATTTCTACATAAAGATATGTTAAAAACTCTTGAGAGGGAAAATTTATGAAAAAATGGTTTCCCTCCGGAAAGAAACCTTCACTTCTCAAAGCCCAAAATCCGTAATAACTTTAAAAAACTTACAAATGGAGTAACTAACTTTACGCACAGTATATAAAAATTGTTTTTTAATTTTAAGCCATAATCAGCCTGTTGAAAAAGTCAGCTGCACATTACCTTTACCTTTTCGTTTCACTTCGCACCCTTTGGGCTTACGGTTTTGACAGCGCTGCGCCGCGTGCTCCTGAAAAACAGATGTCTGGACAACCATTTCTCTTGATTTTTCTCCTCTAAAAACGCTCAACCTGCCTGATGTATTTTTACTAATTTTTATTGGTCTGCTTCATCACTTCGTTCATTGTGTCTTTATTACTTACTGGAAACCCGTTCTACATATTCACTGGTACGAGTGTCCACCCGCACTATGTCTCCTTCATTGATAAACAAAGGCACTTGAATTACAGCCTCTGTCTCTAAAGTAGCAGGCTTACTTCCTCCGGTAGCAGTATCTCCTTTCACTCCAGGTTCTGTTTTTATTACTTCTAAATCCACCGTTTTAGGTAACTCAATCCCCACTGGTTTTTCATTGTAAAAGAGCATTTTTACTACTATATTTTCCTTCAGAAACTCTCTTTTTTCTATTTGCTCCGCATCTAGGAATATCTGGTCATAGGTTTCTAAATCCATAAAGCAATAATGCTCATCTTCTTTATATAAAAATTGCATCTCTCTTTCCTCTAAACTGGGACGAGGGATCCGGTCACTGGTGCGAAATGTATGTTCTAAAACTGCTCCAGTGATTAAATTCTTCAACTTTGTTCGCACAAAGGCTTGCCCTTTGCCTGGTTTAACATGGAGAAACTCTATTACCTGATAAGGCTGTCCTTTAAATTCGATTTTAAGTCCCCTTCTAATATCACTTGTGGTATACATAATTACCCCCTGTTTCCTTTTTCTGCCTGGCTATCTCAGCTACTGCCCTAACCGCCAATAAATAACTTTGCACACCAAACCCAGAAATCTGTCCTATAGCCACCCCACTAATATATGACTTATGTCTAAACTCTTCTCGTTTATAGATATTAGAAAGATGAACTTCTATAGTAGGAATATCCACGGCCAGAATGGCATCTCTTAAAGCCACACTAGTGTGAGTATAGGCGGCTGGGTTAATAATGATAAAATCATATTTCCCCTTTGCCTCTTGTATAGCCTCCACCAATGCCCCTTCATAGTTAGATTGGAAAGTGCTTACCTCAAGTCCATATTTCTCTGCCTCGGTTTTAATCAGGGCATTGATTTTTGATAGTGAAGCTGTACCATAAACAGAAGTTTCCCTTTGTCCTAATAAGTTGAGATTCGGTCCATGTATAACCAAAATATGAATCTTCATTTATCAAGCCTCTCTATTAATTCTTTAAAATACTGTATTTTAGAAAAATTGTTAATAGGCACCCGGGGGGGAGATTTAGAACTAGCCTGACTTTTAAAAAACAAATATTTAATTCCCATCTCTTTGGCAGCCAAAAGAGGTGCTTCGCTATCATCTATAAATAAAGTGTGTAAAGGATCGAGTTTAAGTTTTTCTTTGAGTCTTCTCCAAAATTTTTTGTCTTCCTTTGACAAACCAATGTCAAAGGCACAAATTACTTCATCAAAATATAAACCCAATTGAGTATGCTTTAATTTCAAGCTAAGAGATTTATAATGAGCATTGGTGACTAAAAACACCTTTTTACCCATTTGCTTCAGAAATTTTAAAAAATCCACTACATAGGGATGGGTATCTATCAAATAGGCTATTTGTTCCTTTAAGGCAGAAAGGTCTAAGCCTAATTTTTTTGACCAAAAATTCAAATCTGTCCAATTTAAAGTGCCTTCTTCCCTTTGATATAAGGCCATGACTTTTTCCTTTGCCTCTTGAAAACTGAGCCCATATTTCTGGGCATATTTTTCAGGCACCAGCACTTCCCAAAAATAGTCATCAAAATATTTATCTAAAAGGGTGCCATCCAGGTCTAAAAGCACCCATTCAATATCATCCCAAAATATCTTATGTTTGTCTTTCATAGTTCAAATACAGAAATTTAGGCTCATCGGACATCATTAAATTGCAGAAAAGTGGCATAAATAACTCCTCTTATCTGGAGTAATCTCATCTATAAATTTAAATCAATCTATCATAATTCTTTCTAGATGGTCAAGAACAGGATTTTATCCCAAAATCCGTAATAGCTCTAAAAGAAAACCCACCTGCCTGTCGACAGACACGGCCGTCGGACAGGGGCAGACACGTTAGAATGAAAAATCAATCGCGAATTTTGGGAAGGGAGTGTACATTTTTGCTCTTAGAGTGACAAATTTAGCCCCATTTCCTTCTCTATATATAAATATTTAATTTACACCTTATTCTTTTGGTAAAAATGGGCATTTTGCAATCTCTCATTGTGGCATGAAATTTGCTGAAAATTGAGAATAACAGCGTTAAATGACAATAACAATAGAAAAAATAGGCATTTTAATTATCAAGATTATTTATTGAGAACAAGGGAGGTAAAGGTGCGGTCCTCGGGTAATACAGTTATGAATGCCGATGAGGTTTCTAGATGGCTTCGTATCCCCAAATCAACTCTATATAAACTGTGTAACAAGGGTCAAATTCCTTGTACTAAAATAGGCAAACACTGGCGGTTTGACAGGAGTATACTTGAAGCTTGGTTTGAACAAAAAGTAAGGGAAAAAATTAAAAACAATCAAAATTATCAAATAAAATCTTGACTTTATTACTACTTTATGGCAAAAGAATAAAGAAATGAGTATTTTAGCAAGCTTGCAAACATTCTTAAAACCAATTTCTTTGAGAGTCTTTTTGAAAGGGTTCATCAACCGTTCCTTATTAGGTATTGATTTAGGTCAGCATACTATAAAATTACTTCAGTTAAAACTTAAGAATTTGCAAATTTTAACATTTGGCTCATATACATTACCGCCTGAAGCTATAACAGCAGAAGGAAACAAAAGAGAGGAATATCTACTTACTGCCTTAGACGGATTATTGCGGGAGCTTAAAATCAAGCAGAAAGAAGTGGCTTTGTGTTTACCTTCTAGGTCTGTGATTATAAAGAAAATAGAGTTACCTCGTATGGAAAAGGAAGAAATAACCTCAGCCGTTTTTCGAGAGGCAGAACAATATATTCCTTATGAATTAGAGGATGTAAATATAAATTATCAAGTAGTTTCAGAAGAAGCAGAAAAATCGGATAGAATGGAAGTCCTTCTTGTTTCAGCTAAAAAAGAAGTTATTAATCGCTATGTAGCCTTAGCAAACGAAGTAGGCCTTATACCTTATGTAATTGATGTAGAAAATTTTGCCCTGGTTAATGCGTATGAAATATGTTATGGAAAAACCCCAGGACCTTTAGCTATAATAGATATTGGTGCCAGTAAAATAAATGTAGTTGTTGTGGAAAATAATATTCCTGTTTTTAATCGTGAGGTAGCTATTGGAGGAATATACCTGACAAGAAAAATTCAGGATAATTTAAATATGGATTATGAACAAGCTGAAAAGATCAAAATTGAAGGAACTTCTGATAAAAAACTTTTATCTGCTCTTAAAGAAGTCTTTGTTACAGTAACCCAAGAGTGGTTACAAGAAATAACTGCTGCCTTAAATTTTTTTGAAAGTAGCACAAAAACAAAAATAAATGAAATTTTTCTCTGCGGCGGTTCTTCCAGAATAGAAGGTTTCTCTGAAATTTTAGAGAAATCTTTAAAAAAGAAAGTGCACAATTTCAATCCTTTTAATACACTCAGGTATGATAGTAGCCATTTTGACCCTGCTTATTTAGAATATTATAATTATCAAATCCCAATAGCCCTTGGGCTTGCTTTGAGAACTATGGTGGAAAAATGATTAAAATAAACTTACTTCCCCGGGAAGAAATCAAGACAGCTCCAGATATTAAACGAGAAGTTTCCATTATTTTTCTATTGTACATTCTTTTGGCGTTGATTGGTGCTTATTTCGTCATGAGTATTAATAGTCAGAAAACAAGTCTTAAAAAGGAATTACAATCGCTCCAAATAGAACTTGCTAAATACCAAGATATTCAAAAAAAACTAACTGATTTGAAAAAACAAAAAAAGATTATAGAACAAAAGATAAAGGTAGTTTCTGCTTTAGAAAAAGAGAGGAAAAAAGTAATAGAAATCTTAAATGCTTTGACTGCTAATTTTTTAGTAAACAAAATGTGGTTTGAAGAAGTAACTTTAGAAGGAAATCAATTGAGTATTAAAGGCATAGCTTTGGGTAATGAAACAGTAGCAGAATTTATGGAACGATTAAAAAAAACACCTTATTTTCAATTAGTGGAACTGATCAAGACCGAAAAGAAAAAAATTGCTGAATTAAGCTTAACCAAGTTTACTTTAAAGTGCAGTGTTAGTGTAATAGGAGGAAAGGCTTAGTGTTAGAAAAACTTCAAGGGTTATCTTTATCTAAAAGAATCCTAATTTATATTCTTATTCCTATTGTGATTGGAGTGATTTTTTGGAATAAATATTATGCTCCCTCTATGGCTGAAATTAGAGGTCTTAAAGCACAATTAGAACAAACTACCAAAAGATTGGAAGAGGCAAAACTTGCTCAAAAAGAAATAGACCGAGTGAATAAAGAAATAGCGGAGATTAAAAAGAAATTTTATGAGGTAAGTCGCCTTTTACCTACAGAAAAGGAAATACCAGGATTGCTTCGCAATGTTTCTAGTCTGGGCAATGATGTTCATCTAGAGTTCCTTTTATTTCAACCTCAGAAAGAAGTAATAAAAAATTTTTATGCAGAAGTGCCTGTTCGTCTAAAACTGGAAGGTGAATATTTGAATATGGAAAAGTTCATTAAAAAACTATCTGAGTTACCCAGGATAATCAATGTATCCAAGCTTAAATTTAGTAACCCTAAAATGGAAGAAACCACTCTAAAATTAAAAGTAGACATGCAAATTCTTACTTATCGCTTTATTCCTAAACCAAAGGCGTCAGCTAAAAAAGGGAAAAAAACAAGGTAAAAAGTGATGAAACCATATAAATTAGCACTAATTGTGTGTTTTTTGTTAAACTTCCTTTTTATAGGAAATAGTGGCAGTAACCAGATAGACCCTTTTAGACCGTTTATCAAATTAACAAAGGAGACTCCAAATCCAGAAAACTTACTCCCTATTCAAAGATTAAAACTCTCTGAAATAAAATTGACAGGAATTATTTGGAATACGCAGAATCCCTTAGCTTTGATAGAAGATCCAGCAGGAAAAGGTTATGTCTTAAGAAAAGGAGACCTTATTGGTCTTTCTGGCAGGGTAAAGGAAGTAAAAAAAGACAGAGTTATTATTGAAGAAAGCTATATGGATATATTTGAAGGTGAAAAAACAAGGTTTGTAGAATTAGTTTTGCCCCAAAAAGAGGAGGCCATTTTGCCATGAAAAAATTTATGTATTTTATAATTTGTTTTTATTTAATAGGTTTTGGCCAAATCCTAGCTAGTGAAAAGGCAACATTTATAAAGGAAGTTCAAGTTGAAAGTCAAGCCAAAAAATTAAAAATAGAACTTGTGGCTAATGGTCCTATTTCTGATTATCTTTTTTTTACCTTGACTAAACCACCTAGATTAGCAATAGACATTCCTTTGACTGATTGCAAAATTCCTAGAATCTATCCTTTAAACAACCCTGTTTATCCTCGTTTGCGGTGGGCACCCTTCAAGGGGAAATTGCGTTTTGTTATTGATTCTAATTTAAAACAAATTCCTCCTTATAAAATCTCTGCTCAAAACAACAGATTGAAAGTATTATTGCCTTTGGAAACCCCTTCTTCACCATTAATAGCTGTGAAGGCCATAGATTTCGAACAAATATCGCCTCAAAAATGTCGGCTGGTAATAACTAGTGAAGGGAAACTACAATATGAAGTTTCCCATCCTAAATTGCATACTATACTCTTACAATTAAACAATGTAAAAATGCCTTCTTATCTTTTGAGAGAACTGGAAACAAAACACTTTCCCTGTGGTATAGAACAAATTTTGCCATATTCTATAAGTAAGAACAAGGTAGGAATAGAAATAAAATTAAAAGAGAGAATACCTTTTAAGATAGTAACTACAGAGGAACATTTATATCTCACCTTCACTACTTCTGGCAAAAAAGTGAAGAAAGCTAAAAAAGAAGAGTTGAAACCAGAGGTCTCAAAAAAGATAGAACCTAAGGAAGAAAAACCTCAGGAAGTAGTTAAGGCAAGTCTACCTGTAAAACCAGCTTTTGTTTCCCCATTTGTTCAAAAACTACCCACTGAAACCCAAATTATTTTTCCTGGCAGAATAGCGGTGTTTACAGGACAACCTATTTCTTTAGATTTTCAAGATGCAGACATCAAAAATGTATTTAGAATTTTGGCTGAAGTAAGTGGTTTTAACTTTGTGGTAAGTGAAGGAGTAAAAGGGAAGGTTACTTTGAAATTAGATAATGTGCCATGGGATCAAGCCCTTGACTTAATTTTACAGACATACAGTTTAGGAATAGTAAAAAGAGGAAATGTATTACGGATTTTGACCCTTGAAGACCTGAAAAAGGAACAGGAAAAATTGATTCAAACTCAACAAGCATTAGAAAAAAAGAAAGAATCAGAACCGTTAATCACAGAAGAAATCCAGGTGAATTATGTTAAGGCGGCTGATCTCATAAAACAACTTAAAGATATCAAAACTAGCCGTGGAAAGCTCACTTATGACGAAATGACCAATAGAATTATTATGACAGATGTAAAACCAGCCCTTAAAAAAGCCAGGGATTTGGTAAGAAGCTTGGACATTGCTCCAAGACAGGTGATGATTGAAGCTAGAATTGTAGAAGTAAGCACTGAGTATACCAGGGATTTAGGGATTCAATGGGGACAGCATTTTTCACATACCATGACTGAAACAAGTAATATCATTCAGACTAGAGGCGGAGCAGGTGGAGGAGATAAATTTGAGTTTGAGATGGGAGATAGAAAGTGGAAAGGAAATATCCCTCTTATTGTTAATCTTCCCCCAGAGGGAGCTTATGGTGGACTTGGTTTTACCCTTGCCCATTTAGGAAAGGCTTACACTTTAATATTAGATGCTAAGCTTCAAGCTATGGAAAGCCAAGGGAAGGTAAAAATCCTTTCAGTTCCCAAAGTGGTCACTATGGACAATCAATCTGCTCTTATTTCTCAGGGCTTACAGATTCCTTACCGTACTACTTCTGAAGCCGGGACTTATACTCAATTTCAGGAGGCAGTCTTAAAACTGGAAGTCACCCCTCACATCACCCCTGATAAAAAAGTCAGGTTAGAACTCAATTTACATAAGGATTCTCCAGGCATCCGAGAAGAAGGTATGGATGCTATTCCTATTGAAAAAAAGGAAGTAAAAACTACTCTTTTGGTGGACAACGAAGAAACAGTAGTAATTGGAGGCATCATCACCGAAACGAAAGAAAGCAAAAAAAGTACAGTGCCTTTTTTCTCCCGTATTCCAATTTTTGGCTTGCTTTTTCAAAATAAAATGCAGGGGACACAAAAAAGAGAACTTCTTATGTTCATCACCCCTAGAGTGGTAGCACAAAAGGCAAGCATTCAAGAAAATTCCTTTATAAAAAACGCTTATTAATGCGGGTAGGTTTCTTCTTTTCTGGTGGTGCAAGTAGTTTAAAAGCTGCTTATCAAAGTGAGCTTCATGGGAGAAAATACCACATCGTATTTGCCTTGACAGATAAACCGCAGGCTAGTGGTATTAAATTTTGTCAAAAGGTTGGGTTACCCGTTATAGTTTTGGATTATAAGAAATTTTGCCAAGAAAGAAATTTAAATTATCGAAATCTAAAAGACCGTTTTTTCTACTTTGAGGAAGTTCTAAAGAAAATAGCTGATTTTAAAGCAGATATTATTGGCTTATCGGGATTTATGTTGATTGTGACTGAGCCATTATTATCTACTTACAAAAACCGCATTTTTAATATCCATCCGTTCCGTTTAGATATTCTATCAGGTCCCCAGGTAGAGAGATTAGATGTAGGAGATCTGATGCCAGAAGAAGTAGAAAAATTAGCAAAATTGAATCAATTACAACGTAAATATAAAGGCGAAGATGCTGTTTATGATGGTATGATTTCAGGAGAACCTTATGCCCAATCTACTCTCCACATTGCTACCGCTTTATTTGACGAAGGGCCTATTATAGTTATGTCTAAAAAAATTTATTTTGAGCAACAATGGGTCAAGCGTTGTTTAAAAATGCGTAATTTTAAACCCTTGCGAACAAAAGCTGATGCTATTCAAGAGCAAATGAAGTGGGAATGTGACGGTCCGGCCTTTATTAAGGGTTTAGAATTGGCAGCAGAAAAACGGATAATCATAAAAAATAGCACTGTTTTTCTAGACGGTATACCCCTTCCTTATAAAGGTTTTCAATTAGAAGGGTAAAAACTTAGTTCCAAGTCTGTGATAACTTTAAAAGAAAACCCACAAATCTCTGTGTCCCTGCCCAAGGGAATCCTTCCGCCCTGCCTGTTGGCAGACACCTCTGCGAGCAGAGA
>Ga0190304_1000562_pt1 | contig 17381 bp, 20 predicted proteins | sample 48700712_MG_FD_161670 | JGI IMG/M metagenome (GOLD analysis project Ga0190304, IMG submission 161670) | Hydrothermal vent sediment bacterial communities from Southern Trench, Guaymas Basin, Mexico - 4870-07-1--2_MG | ecosystem: Environmental > Aquatic > Marine > Hydrothermal vents > Sediment ...
CACTTTTGATGATGTTTTACATTTTTATAATGCAATATTTAAAGGAGATAATTTGAGCACAATTGATTTTGAAGATTATTATTTTTTTGATTCATATACAGAAGATTATCCTGGTGAAATTTATCAAGAAATAGAACCAGGAGGCAAACATATGCAAGGAGGACCAATAAAAATAAGTAGATTTGGTTATCTTGATGGTGCTTATGGCATAAAAATTTTTGGAAGAATAAATTTAATAGCCTGGGATATGGATGAAGATTATAATATAACTTTAAATGGTTTAAGTCCGCAATTTTTAACAGTAAATAAACATAAAGTAACTTTAAATATAAATGACATGGAAAAAAAAGAATTTAATTATCAAACAGATTTAGATGTAAATTCAGAAGAGTTGGGAGAAGTTTCATTTTCAACAAATTTAGATTTAGAATCAATTTTAAATACAACAAATATGGCAAATGGAACTGTAACAAAAAAGAATATAGCAAATAAATCCTATGAATTAGTAGATACAATTCCAATGTATGATGATGAAAGAGGAAAATATAATTATACAATTAAAAGAAAAGCATTAGTGGAATTAATTCAAAAATCCGATCATTCCGATGTAGAAGATATAACTTATTATTTGCCAATAAAAAAAGATTCAATATATCAAGATATTGAAGTAAAAGATATGGAAGCACCAACAGATCCAACTTTTCCCGGAGATGATCAAGAAAATTATTCTACAAGCTTAGATTTAAAAAATAAAATCAATCGTACTTCTTCAGATGTTCTAGATAATTCAGGAGGAGAAGTTAATATAACAAAATCAACAAATTCAACACAAGTAATGGATGAAACAATTAATCAAGTTAACTTTGATTTTTATACAAATTTTGAATACGAGGATATTTCGGAAAATAAATCATTTTATACACATAAAACACAAGTAAGAGACACAGAACCAGTCTCAGGTTATCTAACAGACACATATATTCGAAGAGAATCAGGACAAACCCCTGAAGACGCAATAAAATCTTTAATCTATCATGATGAAGATAATTCAGCATTACCTGTAGATACAATTATTGAAAATACAACAGAAAACTATTATGATGTAACATTAAAAGATATTGCAGGAAACGAAAATTATTTAGGAAATGTAGAGGCAGATCATCCAGTGGGGATAGATAATCCCTCAGACCTAGAAAAAGCATGTGGATTAACACCTTATCCAAATCCAAATCCTTATGGAATAAAATATTTCCAATCAGATTTCGGACAAACAGAAATTTCAGTTTACGACATGTCGGGAAGACAATTAAAACAGAATGTTTACAACAGTTCATTTGGTGAGAACAATATTTCCTATGATTTTGATTTTCCCCAAGGAGTTTATGTTATAACCATGGAATCAGAAACTTGTAAAGATTCAAAGAAAATAATTATTGATGGAAGAAAATAGTTTCCTTCTATGAAAGGAAAGATTAATTAGAAAGTTTCCTTCTAAAGAAGGAAAGATTTAAATTTAAAATTTCCCAATTATTTTTATGAAATTTAAAATTTCTTGGAATAATAACATTTATGATTGTGAATGGTTTGATGAAATTAATTTTGAAAAATTAAATAATGTCACAAGCATTTTAGGTTTTATTTTTGATGATAAAGGAAAAATTTGTATTGTAAATTTTCCAAATAAAACAAATTGGACTTTGCCTGGGGGACATTTGGAAGATTATGATGAAAGTTTTGAAGCTTGTTTAATTAGAGAAGTTGAAGAAGAAGCAGATCTAGAATTAATCGATATAAAAAGAATGGGGTATGTTAGTGGATTAAAAAGAGGAGATTCTGAAGATAAACGGGATTCACAGTTAAGATATGTTGCAAGAGTTAGTAAAATAAAAAAACAAACAATCGATCCTGCAGAAGGAATAATTCCAAAAAGAAAATTTATTCATCCTCATGAATTTTTGGAACACACAAAATGGGAAGGAAATGGAGAACATCAATTAAAAAAAGCAATAGAACTTTTAAATAAAAATATTTAAAATATCCTTTCTACGCTCGGGTTATTAAAAAATTAAATTAATCTAAAACCAAAATATATTCTTTTTTTTAAAACTAAACTTTAACTTTCAAAATTTTTTTCTATTAATTATTTTTATTAAATCTCCGAACTATTTCGTGAGATTTATTTTTCAATCCTACCCAATAATCACAATAAGCGGCCTCAACCTAGCAACTTTTAAACTAATTCCCAAATCATGAATAACATTAACAACTTCATCAATATCTTTATATGCCAAAGGATTCTCGTCAGCAATAGATTGCTTGCTTCCAGATTTAACAATAATTTCCTTTTTATCCAAGTCTGCTTTAATCTCCTCCAAATTCCTCTGACCAGATTTCGAACGAGACATAGCACGGCCAGCACCATGAACTGAAGAACCAAAAGTCAATTCTTCTGCTTTCTTAGTTCCAACCATAACATAAGAAGCTGTTCCCATAGAACCAGGAATCAAAACAGGTTGTCCAACCCCACGATAATCTTCAGGAATTTCTTTTCGACCAGGACCAAAACTACGAGTAGCACCCTTTCTATGAACACAAACTTTTTTTATTTCACCATTAATTTTATATTCTTCAATCTTTGCAATATTATGAGAAACCTCATAAACAACATCAATCTTCACTTCAGGAAAATAATGCTTTAAATCCTCTCGAATCCAATGAGTAATTAATTGTTTATTAGCAAAAGCAAAATTAGCGGCACAAGCCATAGCAGAAAAATAATCTTTACCTAATTCACTTTTAATCGGAGCATTAATTAATTCCCTATCTGGCAAACCCTCAATCCCATATTCAACTTCCATTTTTTTAATATAATCACTAGCAACCTGATGTCCAAGTCCACGAGAACCACAATGAATCAAAATAACAATTTGATCTTTCTTCAATCCAAATTTTTTAGCAATATCATTCTCAAAAATTTCATCAACAACTAAAACATCTAAAAAATGATTTCCCGCACCAAGAGTTCCCAATTGTCCAATGCCTCTTTTTTTTGCTCTATCCGAAACCTTAGAAGCATCTCCACCCAAAATACAACCCTCTTCCTCCATATGCAAATAATCCTCCGGAAAACCATAACCCATTTCAACCAATTTTTTAGCTCCACCCTCAAGAATTTCATCCAATTGTTTTGGACTTAATTGAAAAGGACTTCCACGACCAACTCCAGAAGGAATTTTTCTTTGAAGACTATGAGCAATCTCTTCTTTTTTAGGTTCTAAATCTTTTTTAGTTAAATTAGTTCGAAGTAATCTAACACTACAATTAATATCATAACCAACTCCCCCTGGAGAAATAATCCCTTCTTCCATATCAAAAGCAGCAACACCCCCAATCGGAAAACCATAACCCTGATGACAATCAGTAAGAGCAATAGATTTACCAATAATTCCAGGAAGTTTAGCAACATTCTTCACTTGCTCCAAAGTTTTATCTCCCTTAACAGATTCAATAATTTTCTCAGAAACATAAATCATTCCAGGAACATTCATTCTTTCTTTCTTTGGAATTTCATAAACATTTTCACTAATTTTTTTAATTTCCATGAAAAATTAAATCTTTTAACCTTTAAATAATTTGATGAATTGGTTGAAATTCAAAATTCAAAATCCAATTAGTCATGTTGAATTTAATTCTGTAAAGGACTTAATTAATATATTTAGGGCTCCTTCTAGAAAAACATTGGAAAATCAAAAAAAATTATATTCTTCCTTTTATTTATAATAATAATTGTCCAACAAAGGGAATTTGCTTTTGATAAAGCCATGCAAGGTATTACAAATAGCAACAAAGAAGGAATTGGAGTTACAGTTTCATTTACAGCAATGCAATCAAATAAAAGATATATTGAACAAGCAATAAAAGATTCAATTGATGCGGGAGCAGAAATTTTTGGAATTCAATCATATGTTCCAAATAAAGAATTGGGAGTTAATGACCCAGAATTTCTTAATGCCAAAGAATTATATGAAATTTATAGTAATCAAAGAGAACTAAATAAAAAATATGGAGATAAAATAACATTATTAGAAACAGAAGTTTTATGGCATTTGATGCACGCTGATGATCCTTTAAAAAAAGCATCTAGAGAAAGTGAAAAGTTTTTGGGAGGATGCGGTGCAGGATATTCGGGAATTTCAGTTCTTTCTAATGGAATAGTTTATCCATGTAGAAGACTTCCTATTGAAATAGGACACATTAGTGAGGGATTAGTAAAATTAATTACTGAAAAAGAAGTAATGCATAATTTAAGAGATTTAGAAAAAATGAAAAAAAATATTAATTGTGAATATGTTTCTCATTGTAGGGGTTGTAGAGCTATAGCTTATGCAACAACTGGAGATTATCTAACAAAGGACCCCATGTGTTTTAGAAATTTAGTTAAACCTTCCGATCTTAAAGATATGTATATAGAAGATGCAACCCTCTAAACCAATAATTGTAGATAGTATGCGAAGATTAGATCCAACTCTAGTATTAGATTTAGGTTGTGGTTCTTGTAAATTTTCTCAAAAATTTATTGATAAGGGAATTAAAGTTATTGGAGTTGATAAGAATAATACAAGTAGCTCTAAAAATAATTTTATATTTATTCAAAAAAATATACTTGATTTTAACTTTAAAGAACAATATGATTTAATAATTGGAACAGGTATTTTGCATTTTTTAAAAAATGAAGAAGTTTGCAAACTAATAAAAAATATGCAAGAAAATACTTTGATGGGAGGTTTTCATTTTTTAATTTGCATGTCTGATAAAGAAAGACCAAATGATAAAATTCACTTTTATCCAAATGAAGAAGAATTAAATAAATTATATGCTAATTGGAAAATTATTCATAATGTTTCTTGTTTATCTAAAAAACATGGAGAAACAAATCATCAACATAAAATGATTATCTTTCTAGCTGAGAAAAATTAAAATGATTGAATGGAATAGAAATATTTCAAAAATTTATGAATTAGGCGGAAAAAAAATTGTTTCAAAAGAACACCGAAAACTTATTTTTTTAAGAAGAGAATTATTTTTTTATGACTTATTTAAAAAAAATCCAATAATTCATACCCCAGAAATTTATAATTCTAAGGGATTAAATCTTCAAACATATTTTATTGAAACTGAAGATAAAAATATTTTTCAAACAATCCAAGATTGGGCAAAAGTTCATTCCTACTTTATGAAAAAAATATTTGAAAATAATGATTTACTTATCCAACATGAAACTGAGAGTATCAATTCATATATTTTTAAAAATATAAACACTTTTTATGAATTTGGCCCAATTATAAAAAATAAATTATTGGGGGTTAAACTAAATAGAGAACTCAAAACCCTTCTCCATGGAGATTTACAAAAGAAAAATATGGTTACTTTTAAAGGAAATAATTATTATTTTGATTTTGAATTAGGGGGCATAGGACATCCTGGAAGAGATATAGCTTCTATGATAATTTCAAGTCCAGAAAAGAAAAATGAATTAATAAAAGAATATAGGGAAAATATAAATTTTGATTATTCTGGTATTGAAGAAGATATAACCCATTGGTTATTATTAAGGACGGCACAATTATATTTAATATTTGATAAAAAAAAGGAACAAGAAAACAAAAAAAAAGCTATTAAAGATAAATTATTAAAAATTATTCAAACCTTTTAAATTCTCAAACATCCAACACAACCTGCGCAATCCATCCACCTTCTTCTTGCCCACTTTCTTCTGTCTCTTTTTTTCCAATTTCTTTCCTAACAAACATGGAATTATAAGTCACAGCTTTAACATGAGAATAAACTTCATAATCTCCAGAATCCCCAATAATCTCACAATTCAACTTTAAATTTTTTTCATCAATTTTCATTTTCAAAATTTTTGATAAAATAAATCCCTCAGAATCAAACAAAAACAAAAGCTCCTCTAAAAAATTATATAATAAATTTTCCAAATCATTTCCTTGAACATTAAATTTAATTTTCTTTTTTTTCAAAACATCTTCCTTACAAATAGATTCCACAAAAGCATAAGCACAATTAGAAAAAACTTCCTCCAGACTCTTACCATAAGCTTTAAACTGAACATCAGCAGTATGTTCTATAAATTCATATTTCATGTATAAATAAAGTTATGCAGTTTTAATAATATTGCCCTAAGAATCTTTTAAAAAATTTGTTCACTGCGTTCGTTATTGATTTGTTATTATTCGTCGCACTGCGTACATTGTTTGAGTTTAGATTTCAGCAGAGTTAATCTTCGGGTTTTATATAAAGATAATAATCTTTAAGGGAATTTTCTTTCTTAATAATTTAATGTTTTAGAGAAGGAATTTTAATTTGCGTCTAGCTATTAAAATTCCACGAGTATTACAAATCTAATAACTAATTCAGAATTTATTTTTTAGATAATTATTTGTCTTAAGAGCGAAAAGTAAATTTGCGTCTAGTAATTTAATTGAGCAAGTATGTTCTCTAAATTATTATCTCCTCATAACAAATAACTTTAACTTTTCTAGGTGAATAAACATTGTCATAAGAATTTATCAAAATTTCCTTAGAATAAATTTCTCCTTTACTTTCAAAATCAAGAACACATGCATCTTCTGGTAAACAAATATTCATAAAACAATTTTCAAATTCTTCTAAAAAATAAATTTTTAAATTCTCAGGAAAACCACTCTCATTAGAATTGATTGGTAACGCACTTAAACTTAAAATATTTTCTCTAAAAGAATCATTTATCTGTACCGTATTTAAAAAAATTGCTTGTTTTTGATTGATAATTTTTCCTTTTTCAAATTTCACTTCATCACCTTTTATAATTATCATTAAAACACCCATCAATAATAATATTGCTAAAAATACTTCAACAATTCTTATCCAACCTTTTTTATTTTTCTTTACCATATTTTAATAATTAAACTCCCAATTTTTTCATTAGCATATTTATCTAAATAATTAATTGAAACCTGTTTTGCAAAAATTTCTGTTTTTAATTCCTTAAATTCACCACTTGTTATATTTGTTCCATCAGCATATTCAAATTGAACATGGAAATCAACATTACTCGGAATTCCAAAATTGTTTTTTACAATACTATAATTTGCTTCCATTTCTTCAATAAAAGAAATAATTTTTTTTTCTAAAATTCTTTTTTCACTAGAAATACTATCTACTTCAACGGACACACAATCTGCTCCAGAAAAGCTTCCCGTATTTTCAAAAAAATTATCAGAATAATAAGCTTTTACAAATCCCAATCCTCCAGGTATAAGAATAGTATTTCCAACAATTTCAGAAGCTATTTCCCCAGATTTATTTTTCACAATAACAACCCTTTCAGAAAAATCATAATCTGGATTTAAAATTTCTATACATCCCCCTATATTATCTGTATTATTAATTCTAGAGGTATAAACTAATCCAGAAATTTCTTTAATGATTTCAATTTTAATGGTTTCAAAAACATCTTCATTTTGTTTTTTTGAGTCAATGGGTGAAACGACAATTACATATGCAAAAATTAAAAAAACAATAAACATAGTAAAAGATAAAATCATTCCAACATGTGATCCTTTTTTATTTTTCATTTTAACCCAAGATAATATTTGCAATAGTTGATATCAAAAATGATAAAAACATCAAACCAAAAGAATGCTTAACCCCCGCTTTAATATTTCCCTCAGCTAGTTTTCCAATAACAAGCCCAGTAAAAAACCCTTGAACTAGAATCAAATATAAAAAAGAATTAGAAATTTGTTCTTGTTCAGCTTCAACATTTCCCGTGCTACCCAATCCTCCGCCTCCAAATCCTAAATTCCCTCCCACATTACCCATTCCAGAAACCATCGGAATAATTTGAAATTGCATAATAATAATAATAATAATAAATACTAAGAAAATAATATATCCTTGAACAACTAATGTAGAAATTGAAGCTTTTCTTTCTTTCTTTAATTTATCTGACATATTAACTGCATCAGCAACAGCCTCAAGAATTTCCCCAATATCTCCTCCTGCTCTTTCTGCTTGCCCAATTAATGTCAAAGCTCTTGCAATTGATTTATTATTAACATCTTTTGCAAAAACTTTCAATCCTTTACCCAAGGGAATTCCTAATGAAATTTGATTTGCTAATTTTTTAATATGTGAAGTCAAAACACCATAATTTTTATTAGTCATATTGATGATGCTTTTACTAATTGGAGTTCCAGTTTTTACACTTTCAACAAGATTTCTTGCAAATTCCAAAAACATTTCTTCCTTTTCTTGAGCAATTTTATTTTCTTGAGTAATTCTGATAATTATTGGGAGTGTTCCAATTAAAATTCCTATTCCAATAAAAATTGAAAAATTTTCTCGATTAAGAAAAAAATAAGCTATTAAAATTAAAATTAAACCAATTCCAATACCAATCAAATCTTTATCTTTTATTTGTGTTCCCATTATTTTTGCCTCTTTATTTGTAAAAATGTTAAAAATATTATATTTATAACAATAACTCCTAAAATAATCATTAACCCAATCGCCGTAATACTCATGGAAATACCTAATCCACTTATTTTCATAATCATCATTAAAAGCATTAAAATCATTGGAGCTGCAATAACAAGACTAATATAAATATCCATAAAAGTTTCAGCAGCTTTTGCAGCTTTTTGTTGTTCAATTTTATAATCAAATAATAATGTTTCAGCTCTTTTTTCAAAGAATTTAGGTAAATCTCCTCCAGAATTAATTGTAGTTACAAGCCCATTCAAAAGTTCAGCTAATTCTTTACTCGGACTATTTTTGGCAGTATTTTTCAAAGCACTAACAATATCATATCCATATAAATTAATTTCATTAATCATTTTTTTAAATTCTTTTTCAATAGCTGGATATTCTTTTGTAGAAATAATAATTTTAAAAATATTAATAGGATTAATCATAGATCCAGAAATTGCAGACATATGAATTGTTGCAAAAGGCAATTCTTCATCAATAGCATATTCAGCAGATTTTTTTTCAAGAGAGGGATAAATATACATCATTAAAAATGTGCCAATAGGCACAACAAATAAAATCCAAAAAACTTTAAAAAATCTTATATTCACCATTTCAGTAGCACGTGTTATAATTGGAAGTGTTGCTCCAAAATTAAAAAATAAAAAAAACAAAAATAAAAAACCTCCCACAATTAAAGATAATAAAGTTGTTAGAAGAATCATGGAAACATATCCAGTAGGAGTATAATCTAAATTTGCCCTAGTCAATTCATTTTCCATTTTTTTGAAAGATTCTTTTTTCAATAATTTTCTCGAAAGTTTTGAAAATAATTGGCTAGCTACTTTAAAATAAATTGATTTATCCTCTTTCTTTTTTTCTCTTGCTTTTTTTTCTTTTTCTTTTGATTTTTTTAATCTTCTTAAAGTTTCTTTTTCTAATCCTTTTGGGGAAATTTCTTTTAATGAGAAAATTTTTCCCCCTTCGCTAAATAATTTATTTTTTATTTCTTCATTTTTATTTTCTTTTTTTTCTATTTCTTTTGATTCTTTTTCAAGAGATTTAGAAAAAATAAACTCATTTAATTTTATTTTAATTTTTGAATTTGAATCAATTATTTTTTTATTTAAAATTTTTATTTGAGAATCAATTAAATTTTCTTCTTCTTCTCTAGAATTAATTAACAACTCATTTAATTTTTCAATTTCTTCAACAGCTTTTTTTTGATCTGTTAAAATTTTTATTATTGTTTGCAGTTTATCTTCTTTTGAAATCATATGTTCTTAATTTTCATTTGTTTTTTAATTAATGGACACCCGAGGCTCCACTTGGGGTCATCCCTTGTGGAAAGGGCAACCGTCTCTGTGTCGAGTAGGGAGTATAAAAATTCGTTTTTTTGTTTTTTGCGAATTTGTCATAAATTGTTTTTGAAATCACCTTTTTTAAGAGGTGGATGCCTTTTCAAAAAAATTCCCAAAGGGCGACCGTCTCTGTGTCGAGTAGGGAGTATAAAAATTCGTTTTTTTGTTTTTTGCGAATTTGTCATTTAATTAAATTTCCAATTTGTTCATTTAATTTTAAACATTCTTTTTTCAAATCATTGAATTTTTTAGGATCATTTTCTTCTTTTGCATTAGCCAAATTTTTCAATTTTTTATCTAAAGAATTAATTAGCTGTTTTACAAAAATTAAATTTTCTTCTTTCATTTTATATCAAATTTTTTTAAAACAGTTTCGGGTTTTTTATAGTATTCATTGATAATATCTTGCACTTCATTAAATTTGAAAACTTTTTGTTGAAACATTTTATGTAATAATTCGGCCCTCCTTCTAAATTCAACGGAAAGTAAATCTAAACTAATTCCATATCTTTCTTTTATTTTTTGAAACATTTTACTTTCTTTCTTAAAATAAAATCTATCCTCGGTTGCATTCCACACAAAAGGAGTATTTGTTAACGCAATACCTTCCGTATCAACATTAACAATTTCAACAATTTCTCTTAATTTTCTTGTTTCTTGATTATTAACAATAGCATGAGTCATAATACACATACTATCCAAAACATTAAGTAAAGAAGGAGACAATTCAATTGGAGGAGTTTCTAATCTTTTAATAACAGTTTCAATTGAATCAGCATGCATAGTAGCAATAGAAGAATGTCCCGAGGCCATACCCTGAAATAAAACAGAGGCCTCTTTACCTCTAACTTCTCCCACAATAACATAATCTGGATTTTGTCTAAATGAAGCTTTTAATAAATCATATAAACCCACTTCCCCCATTTTTCCCATCCCTGTTGCAGCACGAGAAACACTTGGTAACCAATTCTCTCTTGGAAGATTTAATTCACGAGTATCTTCAATAGTTACAACTCTAGCTTCAGGAGGAATAAAAAAAGTAATAGCATTAAGCAAAGTTGTTTTACCTGAAGCAGTTCCACCAACAAGTAATAAATTCATTTTATATTCTACAAGCAACCACAAATAAGCAAGCATTTCAGGACTTAAAGTTTTAAATCCAATTAATTGAACAGGTGTCCAAGGAGTTTTAGTAAATTTACGAATTGTAAATGTTGGACCTTTACTTGTAATATCTTTAGTATATGTAGCATTAACCCTAGAACCATCAGGTAAAGAACCATCCAAAATAGGTTTAGCATAAGAAATATATTTCCCACATCTTTGAGCCAATTTTTCAACAAAACTTTCTAATTTTTCACTACTATTAAAAATTAAATTTGTTTTAAGATTTCTAAATACTCTATGAACTATATAAATTGGAGTATTAGCTCCATTACATTCTATATCTTCCACAAAATAATCTCTCAATAACGGTTCAGTTTCATTAAATCCAATAAAATCTCTACAAAGATAATAATATATTTTTTTATAAGATTCATAACTCAAATTAATTCCAAGTTCAATTGCTAAAAGTTTTAATCTTCTATCAATATATTCAAAAAGAGTTTCATTTCCTTGACCAATAATTTTTTTAAAATTAATCATGCTTCTAAGTGCAGCAACAATTTGATCCCGATATAATTCTTCTTCTTTTGTTAATAATGGTTCTTCAATTTCATACATTACTTCATATTTTTTAGGATTCCAATAAATATGCACATAAGTAAACGGAGAAATCAAACAATATCTCACATCAATTTTAGTTTTATCTTTAATTTTTTTTAAGGGAGGGATTTTTGGCGTAAAATCAATCGCGACTTGAGGATAATCCAAAATTCCTACTTTTTTCTTTATCATTTTAAATATTCAGTTTAATTCAAAATCAATTGTTTGATTTATTCCTCCTTTATTCGAGATGAATATTGTATATGGGGTAGGGGATTTAGAAATAATTTTATTTTCTTCTTTCCCAAAATAAGTTATATTTAAATTTTCATATTTTTTTGTAAGGGTAATTTTATAATTTCTCCCTTTCTCTTCGGTCAATATTTCTATTCCTCCCTCTTCAATAATTTCCCCTGGCTGACTATAAAGATAATTTCCCTCAAGTAAAAATAAAATAGAATCATTTTCACAATTTATTTCAAGTTCTCCTTTTTTTAAACTGATTTCAATTTTCCTTTTATTTCCAATTCCTCCTTCTTTAATTTCAGTTATTATGGAGTCAATTTCTTTTATCATCCCAATAGATTGTTCAATTATTGCTTGATCTTGTAATTCTTCTATTTTAGGTTTTACAAACGATAAAACAAGACCAATTAAAACAAAAGCAACTAAAGTATATGTAACTGTTTCAATCCAAACTTGTCCTCTTTTTTTCATAAAAATCACCTTTATTTTAAAAGAGATTTTCAATTTAAATAGTTAATGTCTTCAACAATAATTTATTTGTGAGGTGGAATCAGCAACATCACATTGATTTTGATTTATTTTTGGAGCAAGCTCAATTTTTTTAGGAAATGAATCAATTCCATAAACATAATATGTTTTTCCTCCTTCTTTAGAAGGTAATTTCACACCTGTAGAATTGTTTGGATAATTTGTAACTCCTTCAATTGTTATATTTTGATTAGTCAAAGTAAAAGTTTTAGAAGAAGTTTCCATCGAAATTCCAACCAATAAAGAATCGATTTCAATCTCTCCTCGACTTATAGAAATTTGTAAAATATTATCACTAGAATTATAACAAGTATATTCACCATTAATTTTTATTTTTTCAAATATTCCATAACAAGATTCAGTTTTTTCAAGACGTTCTTCAACAAAAGATTGAATAGTTCCCCAAATTCCTGCAATCAAAGCTATGGCAAGTGCAATTAAAAGAACAGTTGATACAACTTGAGAAAGTGCTTTTTTATTTTTCATTTTATTTCAACTCATTGAAACATAAATTCCATGTCTATCCTCACAAGTATATGCTTTTTCGCCAGTTGCTGTACTTCCAATCAATACAGGAATTAATAATATTTCTTCTCCAGGGGTAGAAATTATTCCAGAATAAGTTCCTCCTTGAGTTAATCCAGTTTCTGGCCAACTTCCATCATCTCCCAAAAATTCTGTAGAATAAGAACCTTCTGAAGTTATTTTAGCTTTCAATTTGTATACTGGAACATTTCCAATGTTAGATACATGAACATATCCACCTGAATAACCTGCTTCCAAAGCAACATCTTCACATACTAATTTAATATTTGTGTTAGTATCAAATTTAGTTATAGCTTCTTCAGTAATTCCTCTAAACCATAAGAATACAATCAAACCAATCACAATCACAATAGCAATTAATAAAACAGTTGCAATCACAGGGGATAGGCCTTTTTTATCTCTCATATTTTACCTAATCTTTTTTAGTTTTTAAATTTAGTTACAATTTATTTTTTCAGTTATCTTAGCACCACTACAACTAACAAATCTAATTTTATTATTTTCTTCTTGAAATCTCGCAGGAATAAATTCAATTAATTCTATATTTGGAGGCAAATTATCAAATATATACCCATTTTCATTTCCTGGTTTCATAAAATTTTCATTTCCCAATGTAACTACAACGGCACTCCCATAAATTTCTCCAGGAGGTTGATTCAAATTTTTAGATAAATCTATTGTTGCAATTTTTTGTTCGGTATTATTTGAAGCATGAATAAAAAATCCAGCTAAATTAAATTTCCCATTATTTTTCAAAGTTATATTTAATTGATTTGTAGAACAATTATAATCTTTCAAAACAATCGAAACTCCTCCTGGACATTCCAAAGCATCTGCAGGAACATATGTTTTTAGATAATTATATACAATTACACTCATAACAATTCCCATTGTAACTAATAAAACATATCCAATTATTGCACTCACAGCTTTTTTGTTTCTAACCATATATTATATACCTCTCACTATTAATTATATGGTGAACTAGATAATAAAAGTTTTGTCCTTTTTCTAATTTGAAAATATATTCATTCTCTTCAATTTTAATTTTAAATTCATCAATAAAAGTATAATCTTTTTCAATAATCCCACTTTCAGTTATTTCAAGATATTCTGTCCCATTATATACACTAATCAAAGTTTCCTCGATTTTATTCCCAAAAAGTTTAATTGAGCCTTGTTTACCAAAAATGAATAAACTATCTTTCTCCACTCCAATTTTATTTATATAATTTTTTGAAAAATTAAGAAAAATATCTCCAGTTTCAATATCACTTAATGAATTATAAGAAACATAATCCAAAATATATCTTTTTTCAATATTCAATTCATCTGATAAATATTTTAAATCAAAAGTTTGAACCCTTTTTCCAGAGTTAACTATTGTAATAAAGCCCATAAAAATAGAAATAATGATAATTATTGTAACCAGATAAAATTGTCCTTTTTTTTCCATATATCTTTTATTGAATTTTTATATTTAAATATTTTTAATTTTAATCAATGGACCCCAGAGGGTATCATAGGCTGTTTTTGAAACCACAACTTAAACCAAAATCACTGCGTGGATTTTGTGTTTCAAATTTTTCCTCAATTCGTGGATGCCTTTTCAAAAAAGATTGTGCTGGGAGCTTTGGCGAGACGGTATCTCTGAGGCTCATTGTAAAATGGAGTCATCCCTTGTGGAAAAGGTGAGCATCACATTGTCGAGGGTGAATGCCTGTGTAAACAGGTTCTTGTGCCCTTTAGGTATAAAAATTCGCGCCTCAAAAAGTTTCAATCGAATTCTGTTTTTGAAACTTTTTCTTTAGCAAAACCCGCGGTCAAACCCACAACTTAAGTTGTGGGGTAGCAGATTTTAGCGAATTTGTGATTTCTATATTTAAAAGAGAATAGGTAATTTTTGTTATCAAAAATTGAACATACACCCCTATTAAAATTGTAGGCAAAACAGTCAGCTCAAAATTTCTAACCGGGCAACCTTCATAACTCCTCTCCTTTGCAACCCACTAAGCACCCAAAAATCTGTTTAGAGCTGCTAGGGTTCCCCCTCCTGACCCATTTCGCAAATATCAGATCAAAGTGGACAAAGTGTCAACAGAGACACAAAGACCCAAATCAGTCCTTTATCACAATTGCTCGTCGTCTGCCATAAAGCCCATTTGCACCTGAGAGAGGGGCTAACTCCCCGACCAAGCCTACCAAAATAAAGAGTGATTTTAGTATATAAGATTAACTAATTATATTTTTTGGAAATTTAGATTCTATATCTTCCCATAAACTAATTAATAAAAACAGTCTTCAATTTCAATATCAAACTTTCCAAAAATCTCGTTTGTAAATTCAGTAAAATCAGAATCATTAGATAAAACTCCAATAGATTCTTCTTTATGTTCTCCTAACTCAATAGCTTGGCATAATAACAACCTATCCGATTTTTCAGGCAAATTATTAATCCTCTGTCTTATTTTATTATCTCGTCTCCATCCTTTCAGGTGACCAATCTTCCTATCAGTAATTTCTTTTAACTTTTCTGGAAATTGTAAATAAAATTTATTAACTTCTACAAGATTGTTTTGCGAATTTTCAATTAATTCCGAAATTTCAGATTTAATATAATACTTATTACAATATTTATCTAGGGATTTTTTTGTAGCATTCAAAATTGCAAATGTTTTATAACTATTTTTTGGATATTTTAGAACATTTTCACAAAAATGAATAACTTCATTAGTAAGAATTTTTCCGCTACTCAATTCAGAATAAACAATATCAGAAATAATTAATTTGCATTTAGAATTGGTATTAGTAATATCATTTATTTTCACTTTTAACCAATTTAATTTTTTAGAATAAATTTTAGGTTTTTGTATATTAGCAATAGTTCTAAAAATACACACATTGGTATCAAGAAAAACCAAACTTTCAAATCTCATAGGCTGTTTTTGAAACCACGACTTTCAAGTCGTGGATGCTTTTTCAAAAAAGTCCCTGAAAGGCGAGCGTCACATTGTCAAGAGTGAGTGTAAAAATTCGCGTCTTGAAAATCTGTGATTAAGCCCACAACTTAAGTTGTGGGGTAGCAGATTTTAGCGAATTTGTGACTCTTCTTTAAGCTCAAATTCAAAAACAGAATCACATACATTGTTAGAAAAAGCCCATTTATTAATAAATTTGAATATTATTTTTTCCTCTGATAAAATTTTATTAAATTCCTCTTTTGTTTTTTTTTCTTGATCTAAAAGTATAATTTCTCCCCATTTATCAACATATTCTTCAGTCTTTCTAATCAAAACACCTTTAACAACTTGATCAACATCTTTTTCCAAAATTTTATTCAAAAGATTTTTCATATAATCAAAAGCCATCAATATTAAATCTTGTTTTTCTTCTAACTCTTCTTTTTTTTCAATAATTTGAGTTCTATCTTTCAAAAGAGACAAAATATCCTGAATTTTAGATTTTATAGAATTCTTCCACTCCTCAGTTTCATTTTTTGTTAAATAAAATTTATCATAACAAGTTTTTTCAAGTATTTTTCCATAAGGAAAAACCCCTTTTTTTTCTCCTTCATAATTTGAAATTATTTCTTTTATAAAATTTGAAAATATTTTTGCTTCAGGATTTTCTAAACTTTTCTCTCCCTCTTTTGTTAATTTTCTAGTTTCTTGAGGAATTGTAAATACAGTATCTTTTGAAAACTCAATAATGTTTTTTTGTTCCAAGATATTAATTGTTTCTTCAAGTTCTTTGGAGTATGGTCCATAAAGATTTTTTTCAAATTTAAATGGCAAAATAATATTATTTTCAGTAGAAGACAAAAACATAAGTTTTTGTAATTGCTTTTTTCCAAGACCCTTTGTCAATCCCAAAAGTCCAATCGCAACACTCTCTTTATCATTAAAAGATTGAAGTTCCTCTTCTCTAACAAAATCCTCAAAAGAAATATTAGATAACATAGATATAGCCCTCATTATTCATATTAATATGATAAAAATATAATTATTAAATGTTGGTATTCACTTAAAAATTTAGAAATTACATTCAGAATTATTTCTTTTTTTGAAGTTTTCTTTTTCTGATGAAGATGAAACCCAAAACTCCCAAAGCTAAAATCATAAATCCAGTAATAGCAGAACCTGTTTCACCCAATGTTGCAACTGCGAAACCTGTAATACCTTTTCTTTTTGGTTGTAAATCAGAAGAATCAATATTTTCATTTAATGAATTAATACTAATAATTTCAGCTTCATTATCTTCACCTGAATTTAAAATAGTCTTTGGAATACTTTCCTTTTGGGATGAACTGCTTGTACTACTTCCTCCACTACTACCACTATCGTCATTATCATCATCGTCAGTTGAACAAACTCCACAATCTGTCGCACAATTAGAACAAGTTTCAGATCCACTACAAATTCCATCTCCACAATATAAATTAATAACAGAACAAATACTAGGTTC
>Ga0190304_1000566_pt1 | contig 17264 bp, 20 predicted proteins | sample 48700712_MG_FD_161670 | JGI IMG/M metagenome (GOLD analysis project Ga0190304, IMG submission 161670) | Hydrothermal vent sediment bacterial communities from Southern Trench, Guaymas Basin, Mexico - 4870-07-1--2_MG | ecosystem: Environmental > Aquatic > Marine > Hydrothermal vents > Sediment ...
TCCTCATTAAGACCCTCCTTCACTTCTTTGGAAACTTGGCATCCAGCGTGCTCAAAACATCGTCTAATCTATCAGGCTGTACCCACAAGAGCTTTAATTGATCCCAGAAGGTCTTCTGCCATTCTCCTCCAACGCTGTCATCGAGGTCTGGTGCTGACTCTACATTGGCTACAACTTTTGCAACATCCTTCATGGGTTCCCAGTAGTCGTCAATGGAAACCTTCTTCCATGTTGCCAGCTTTCCTGACTTAGTGCCCACGTGAATCCTCTGTCCTTCTGTTGCTAAGAATTTGGCAAGCTCTATGGCTTCTTTTGGATGACTCGTGTACTTGGGCACCATAAAGTAGTCTGGAGCAAGAACCATTGCTTTGACTCCCGGTAGTGAAATTAAGCCTAGATCTGTGGGATCATCAACCATTCCGGTTATCCAGGTACCCATGAAGTACAATGCATAGTCTCCCTTCCACCATAGATCAACTGCGGATGTCCATTCTATTGGATCGCTGAAGTCTCCGGCTTTCAGAAGGGGCACAAGTCTCTGCTCGAAGATGCTCTTTACCTGTGGATCTTCCCACTTAACCTCTCCGTTTATAAGCTTGAGCTGGAGGTCTTTTCCTCCAAAGGTCAGAATGAAGTGTTCAGTTACATCAGAAAGTGGCCATCCTACGCTATCGCCGCTAACGATTGGAGCTTTAACTCCCGGTATTTGCTTAATCTGATCGAGCAACGCCACAAACTCATCCCAAGTTTCGGGTGGCTTTAATCCGTGCTTCTTGAAGAACGACTTCCTGTACCAGAATCCAGGCTTGGCTGCTGCTGTAAATGGAACACCATAAATCTTTCCATCCGCAGTAACTGTGTCCAGAATCCCAGGAACGTATTCGTCAGGGTTTATTACTCCGTTGAATTCCATTAAATGACCTTTTTTGCCCATTTTTGCAATGAACCAGCCCCACATTGCTATGACATCAGCTGGAGTATCTCCCGACTCAAACTGGAGAGGTAGAATCGTCGAAAGGTCTTCAGCCCTGTATGTTTTGTATTCCACCTTTATATTTGGATGTTGAGCCTCAAAGGCCTTGATAACTTCCATAAAAGCATCAAGCTCTTTCCCGGACCATGGCCCTATTACCTTCAAAGTAATCTGCTCTACCGGCTTTGTTTTCGTAACGGTCTCTTTTTGTGTTTCTGTTTGGGTAATTGTCTCTTTTTGTGTAACTGTTGTTGGTGGGGTCGTCGTTGAGGTGGCAGTCTGTTGGCCTCCAATACATCCACTTGCCACTACTGCAATGCCTAAAACTCCAACTAAAAGCAAGGCTATGAAGCCCTTTTTCCCACTCATGGAAACACCTCCGAAATCTCTTGAGGGAGTATATACTAAAAGTATATATACTTTATGCATGGCAACCATACCATCGACGAGCATTAACTGCATAGAGGAAGAGGAGAAGCATAAAAATTGAGAACATAAAATTCATTTTAGAAGAGAAAGAGTCATTTGAGTGCTCTCGTAGTCCTCTATAACTGCAAACATTCCTCCTACCTTTACGAGCCTTTTGCCCGTTTCTATGTCGATGTTATCCACCTGAGCATCAAAGGAAACAGCATATCCCACCACTTTCCCCTCTAGCTCCTCAATCTCCAGTGTCTTTAAGTTCTTTGCAAGAACTTTTGCATAAATAACCCCCTCGTTTATATGGCGTTTTATGAAGTCTGCAGCATGGAAAATGGCAAAGAAGCGAACATCACTGGGTTTATTGGCATCTTCCAAGACCAAGCTGGACTCCTTGAAAACTTCTCTTATGAATGTGTAGTGAGAGAATATTATCTCCGGATATGTGGATTTGAAACTTGGCGGGTTTCTGGGCTTGAATCCTAAGTTCTGGATGTCGATGACCTCTTTTCCATCGCTCATGCCGATGAAGTGACTCAAACCACCAAAGCGCCGCACAAAGAAATTTCCCACTCCTTCAAATTCAGATAGATCCAGTTCTCTGCCAAGATATAACGATACCGTTACTCCTTTCTCAAGGGAGGATATGATATCATCTTTTATAATTGGAATTATCCTTTCAGGGGCAACCAGAATCACCTCATTTTTTGCATTTTCAATGAGCTCTCTTGCCATTTCAATTGCTTCATCTAAAGAAGCTGTTCTCCATATGCCGGCTTTTACATCTTCCACTTTTGCAGCCTGAACTTCTTTTTCAAGACGCTCTTTCAGTTCATCAAGCTCTTTTTCAAATCTCAAAAAAGCAACCCTGGGGCTGAAGGCAACATAAACTTTTGGAGATCCTCTTATCTCATTTACAAAACCTCTCGACTTTAGAAGGGCTATCGTGTCATAAACCCTGTTATAGGGTATTCCTGTTCTTTTGGAGATTTCTCTGGCAGTGCTGGGGCCATAAACCAGCAAACTCCAGTATGCCAGTATTTCGTACTTTGTAAAACCCAGCTTGGTGAAGGAGGATAAAAGTTCACCACTAATCATCTTTATCGCCTCTGCGATAGGAATAAGTACTTTTCGTATATATATTTTATGGGAGGAAAATATGAGAGATCATCAGACAGACTTATTCACAAGAGTTCTCAGCAAAAGATTTATATATTGGGTAAACAAATATTTACCTGGTGAAGCACATGTTGAACCTATCCAAAAAAATAGGTATTTTATTGTTGATTCTTACCGTTAGTGGTCTGGCTTTTGTTGTTGTTAGTGGAGATGAACTTCCTCCCTTACAGCCACCACAGCAAAGCCCTCAAGAAGCTCCACAGGAACCCATACACTCCCCTCCTCAAGAATCTAAAGCTCCAGAGCCCCCCACACCCCCACAAGAAGCTCCACAACCCCCCCAGCCGCCAGCCCCACCTTCCGAAAAAAATATTGCTAAAGATGAAATATGGCACGCATATATAGAATTCCAAGAAGTTAATGAAATACTTTCAAACTCTCAGACAACAGAGGAAGTTAGGGATCTTGAAGATTTGGCGAAACAGTTTTACATAAAATCCGAGAAACTTTATGAAGCTGGCAAATACAAAGAGAGTAAAGTTTATGCACATTTAGCTATAGAAGCCCTACATGGGGTAAAGGATATTATGAGGGAGGGATGAGAATGCCTATGCCGCCGCTTCCTCCGGGAATGGAATTCCTTGGGTGGCTTGTGTTGATTGCAGTTATAGCAGGGGTTGTGTTCTTAATAACTAGATATTCGAGTTCCCAACATCCCACATCTTCATCTTCAAATCCAAAAATGGAAGAGACTATGGAAAGGCTCCTCGAGGAGATTAGGCTTTTAAGAAAAGAGATTAGAGAGCTTAGAGAAGAGTTTAAGGAATGAAATGGGGGATGCGATATTACTCAACAAGAAAAAGACATTGCTCAGAGGAGTGCGGATATCTTTAAGGCACTTTCAAGCCCCATACGGCTTAAAATACTCTCTCTATGTTTGAATGATGAAAAAACCAGTAAACAATTGAGAGATGCATTAGGCATATCTAAACCTCTCCTAATTTCACATCTCAGAAAACTAACAAATACCGGGCTTCTGGAATATAGAGTGGAGTTCGATGAAAAGAGAATGATAGTTCGAAAGTACTATAAAACCAAGAACATAGACCTGTGCATGATGGAGATTCTGGAGAAAATAATAAGCGAGATGGAACCTTAACCTTCTATCCCTCGAACATTCCTCCAGCTCATGCTGCTTTCAATGAGTTCTTCTATCGTCAGATGCTCCATTCCAGCTATTTCAGGTTCATAGTTTTTTAATAGGTCCAAAAGCTCCTTTTTTGAGAGCCTGCTTTCATCAAAGATTATGATTGCCTTCTTCGTGTATCCATTTATCGAGACCCTGTAAGTTGCAAGATTCTTTGAAAGCTCGTATTGAAGCTTTTGAGCTTCTTTCGGCTCTACTTTAAGTCTCATCTCCAGCTTTGTCAGCTCCATTCTCCTCCCTCCTCAGAAGTACCATTTAAGGTTGAGGTATGTCTTCTTGTAGAGTTCACTGTTTTTCATCCTCTCTATGAATTCCTTGGTTCTAATGTACTTGTCCTTCTTGTAATCCCAATCGGGGTGAAGGGCTTTCCATTCCTCCCATGAATAGCTGAACTGTGCCTGTACTTTGTCTCTATACAGCTCTGGAATTACATTGAAGGCACAGAAGGGAACAATTCTTCCATCGGGCATTGCATAATGGATAACACAGCGTTCAACCCTCTGCACATCGTAGTTATACTCGTCTTGGAAATGCATCATTCCAAGGAAGAGCGTCTTGTGATGGAATTCACCCAGTGCATCATAGGTACCCCGGGCAAATGCGTTCTTTATGATGCTGAGCACATCGAAGCTTTTTGGAGCATATTTTTCGTCGTAGAAGTTCTTGAACTTGAGGAAGATCTCACCCCCGACTTTGAGTTTCTGGAGCTTTCCGAGGCGCTTCCAGTTGCTCAGCTCTTCTGCTTTCTCTTCTAGAAATTCCACAAACCCTTCGACATCGATAAATCTTGGGATGGGAATTACTTCCTCCCCATCGAGGAATACGTATGTGGCAGCACCGCACGCAAAATGGGATGTCATATAATAACGTTTGCCCGTGAATTCCTCAAAAAAGCGTGCAATATGTCCCGCTATTGGAATAGCATACCAGTCATCCCTTGCAATACTCCCGTTTGTTTGTTCTTCTATCTTCTTTATTGCTCCGGGAATCGTTATCCTGAATCTCTGACGCTCCTTCGTTGGAACCCTCCCCACCATTGAGAGGGGCTGGAAGTTAACTCCCCTTATGATGTCGAGATGATTGAGACCAAAATTAATCATGGCACCAAGTTCATGATCATTGACATTTCTGATTGTTGTGGGCACCAAGACTATTCCAGGTCCTCCCGCCCTTCTAACGTTCTCCAGAATTAACGGTACTTCCCAATGGTTCTTCCAGTTCGTCTGGGGTGTCATTCCATCATAGCTCATGTATAAAGTGTTTACTCCTGCTTCCCTTATTCTCTTAACAAACTCGGGCTCAAAGGCGAGCCTTATTCCATCTGTGTTTAGCTGCACGTGATCGTAACCTTCCTCTTTCGCTATTTTTATTATCTCTATGATATCATCCCTCAATGTGGGCTCCCCACCCGTGAACTGGACAGCATTGGCGCCTATCGACTGCTCCTTCTTGGCGTTGCGGAGCATCACCCTTATCTGGTCAAGTGTCGGCTCGTAGATGGGCTGCCCTTCCTTGGCGTAGAAAAAGCAATACCAGCACGACAAATTACACCTATTCGTTAAAACAATGTTAAGGAGGCTCGTATGGGAGTAGTGTCTCTGACACAAACCGCAATCGAGGGGACAGTTTGCACCCGTGTTCTCAACGTTAAAAGAGGTAAGCTTCCAATCATAAGCCCATCTTGAAAAACGCTTAAACATGTCAGCATCTTCATAATAAACTTCCGTAAGCATGCCTTCGGGACATTTCTTGGTTATCCAAACCATTCCATTCTTTTCCCAGACGAGAGCTTGAACTATGCTCCTCGTTTCGGGACATATAGAATATGTTTTGTAGGGTAAACCCTTTGTATATCCAAAGGGCGCACTCTTGAGCATTTCCCTGAATTCCTCCTCGCTGATCTCAGGATGCTCAATGATTTCCCGGATGTGTTTCGTTGACTGTGCAAATTCTTTTTCGCCGCTTGGAGTCTCGCCCGCGTTCTCCATACTTATCACCTCTGATTCACTGTTACAAATAAAGGGTATAAAAACTTTTGCGTAAATATGAAGATTTACTTTCATAGGGGGTGCTCATGATTGTGGATATCACCTTTCCATGAGCCAAATTAAAAAGTGTTAAAAAGAATGCAAGCATCAAATAAGCTGGTGGTGAAACGTGCCTGCAAGGGAGATGAGAATGGAGATGTTTGTGCGCTCTCTCCTCAGGAGGGATTTCTCAAAAGCCCGTGCCCACCTGGACAAGCTGGAAAGGATTGTGGGTGAGGATGAATGGGGTAAGGGATACAGCAGGGCTATTGAGGGCTTTGTAAGTGCCCTGAAGGACAATGAGGGAGATTCACTTATCTTCAAGCTCATAAACGAATTTGACAGGGAAAAGGCTAAGGAACTTCTGGAGAATTTCGAAGGTATAGCGTCCCAGGAATTTAGAGATGATTATGAAAGGGGATACTATACTGCATGGAAGGAGCTTTTAACCGCATACCTCGCTCAATCAACTCTGGAGAGTGTTGGTCGTGGGAAGAGAAGAGCAGCTAAGAAGGCTTGAGGAAAGGATAAGGAACTGCAAAAAATGTCCTCTCGGCGAACTAAGAACGAATGCCGTGCCCGGGGCGGGGAATTACAGTTCCAAGATAATGTTTGTGGGGGAGGCACCTGGTTACTGGGAAGACCAAAAGGGTTTACCCTTTGTTGGAAGGGCGGGAAGGATTTTGGATGAGCTTTTGGAGAGTATTGGATTGGATAGGGAAGATGTTTACATTACGAACATTGTGAAGTGCCGTCCCCCAAACAACAGAGACCCTACGGAGGAGGAGATAAGGACCTGCTCTCCTTATCTGGATCTCCAGATTGATATTATAAGACCCAGAGTAATAATACCCTTGGGCAGGCATTCCATGGCATACATACTTAAGAAATTTGGCTTTGATGTGGAGCCTATAAGCAGGATACATGGGAAGATGTTTGAAGCGAGAACCCTCTTCGGCAGAATTATCATAATGCCAATGTATCATCCGGCAGTCGCCCTTTACAGACCCGCAATGAAAGAAGAGCTTGAGAAGGACTTTCGGAAGATAAGGGAATTGATAGATGGTATATCTTAATTTTCTGCCATATTTTGGAGATTTGTTAAAATTTCATTCATCTATTGAATACTTTTCTATGTTGAAAAAGCTCATACAAAAGTTTTTCGCCCGTTTTAAGTATGCTGAACTGCTTTTTTTGGGAAAGGTTTTTATGAAATAAGAGCGCATTAATGAACTTGATAGTACTATAAATACCATAGACATCCAGCAGATGCAGGATTTAAACAGTAACACTTCAGTGCTTCGGGAGCGTTCGTGGAAAAATTTCGGAAATTGTCAAAATGACCTAAAAAATTACGAAAGATTTATATTGCATTCGAATGAGAAAATGGCCGCGGCTTATCTCTAAAGGTTTGGAGGTGTCAAATGTATGAGTGATTTCGGTATATTGTCTTTGCTGCCGCCGCTGGTGGCTATTATATTGGCTGTATGGTCAAAAAGGGTGTTGTTTGCCCTGTTTGCTGGTGTATGGATTGGTGGAGTTATGGCCTCTGGATGGAATCCACTAACAGGCACCATAACAACTTGGCAATGGGTTATTGAGAACGTAACAGACAGCTGGAACGCCACGATATTGGTTTTTGACTTCCTGATTGGTGCGGGTGTTGGATTGATTTACAAATCGGGAGGCGCTCATGCAATCGCAAGGGCATTAACAAAGAGAATGCACAGTAGCAGAGCAGCTTCAGTGCTTGGATGGCTTCTTGGTATCCTTGTGTTCTTTGATGATTATACTAACACCATCATAGTGGGTAACACAATGAGACCAATAACTGACAGAGCAAGAGTTTCGAGAGAGATGCTCGCCTATATTGATGATTCAACCGCAGCACCTGTAGCAGGATTAGCAATTGTCTCTACATGGATTGGTTATGAGATAGGACTTATCGGTGAATCCTTTGATGAACTTGGGATTACACTTGGTTCATATGCAGCATGGCTTTCTAGCGTTCCATACAGGTTCTATTCAATCTTGGCTATAATACTGGTGTTTATTGTCGCTTACACCCATAGACATTATGGTCCAATGCTTCATGCCGAGTACAGAGCCAGAACAACTGGCAAGGTTCTCCGCGACGGAGCAAAACCATTGATGACAACTGAAGTCGATCTTGGAGCACCGAAAGAAGGTGGAGACATATGGAACTTCATTCTACCGATCCTGAGCCTTGTCTTCATAACACTCTATGGAATGTGGTACACTGGTGGTGGAGGCGCAACTTATGCAGAAGAGGGCTTAATGGGAGTACTTTCAAACTCTGATGCGGCCACTGCACTCCTATGGGGTTCATTCAGCATGGTATTAGTAGGATTAGTCCTAATTCTTGGAAGGAGACAAATGACAGTTGAGGAAACTGAAACTGCAATTGTACAAGGTATGAAACAGATGATGATGGCAAGTGCAATCTTAGTCCTTGCATGGAGCATTAAAAGTGCTACAAGTGCTGTTGGAACAGCAGACTATGTGGTGAATTTAGCTACCAGTGCAAACGTTCCAGCAGGTATAGTTCCAATGATTGTATTCTTGGTTGCAATGTTCATCTCATTCACAACAGGGACTTCATGGGGAACATTCGGCATTTTAATGCCAATTGCAATCCCGTTGGCATACCAAATTACAGGTGGGGAAATTGGCCCAGTACTATATGCATCAATAGGCGCAGTTTTTGCTGGTGGTATTTTCGGTGACCACTGTTCGCCGATAAGTGATACTACAATTATGAGTTCAATGTTCTCAGGAAGCGACCACATAGACCACGTGAACACTCAGATTCCATATGCAGTAACAGCGGCTGGGAGTGGAATAATACTTTACATCCTATTCGCAATAGGGATTCACAGCTGGCCAATTTTACTTCCAATAGGTACAGTACTCTTAATAGCTGCATGGTATGTCCTAAGCGAGTGGTACGGCAAGAAATATGGAATTCCACATGGAAAAGTGCCAATTTATGTTGTTGAGGAGTGATTCCCCTTTATTTTTATCTATTCTTCCTCCTTGAAGAGCCTTACCCAAAAACCTTATATATCTACCTACCTATCTACCTATCATGAATGGAATACAAAAGCTTAAAGAGATAAGAGGAAAGGTAAAAGAGGAGCTGGATCATATTCCCCGAGGGAATGAAGCTCAGAACATGCTGAGAATGGTCTATTGGAATGCTCGACTCAACAGTTTGGGGAAAAAACCAAGGTTTAGAAACAAGGAAGAATGTTTGAAATATGCCATTAGACTTGTTAGGGAGACATACCCGGAGTTTGAACCACAATATGACAGGGAATTTTTTGAATTGGATAAAGAGGGTGGTAACAATGATAATCGATGAAATAATTCTTGGAGATTGCTTGGAATGGATACCAAAACTCAAGGGGATTCATTTAAGCTTCCTCGATCCTCCGTTTAATCAGGGAAAAGAATATCGCTTTTTTAACGACAAATTAAGTGATGAAGAATACTGGGGATGGATGGAAGAGGTGGTTTATGAAATCTACAAAATTACGGAAGATGGAGGGGCAATTTATTTCATGCAGAGGGAGAAAAACACGGAGTGGGTTTTAAAGATTCTCAGAGAGGCTGGGTGGACTCTTCAAAATCTAATAATATGGAAGAAAATGGCATCTGCCGTTCCCCAGAAATACAGATTTAATAAGGCATATCAGATAATAGCTTTTGCCACAAAAGGGAAGAAGCCAAGGGTGTTCAATAAATTAAGGGCGGATTATCCTTTAGCTCCATGGCACAAGTATCCAAGAGAGAATGGCATGTATATTCATGATGTTTGGGAGGATATTAGAGAGCTCACATCGGGCTATTTTGCCGGTGATGAGCCAATCAGGGATAAAAGCGGTAAGAGGCTCCATCTACAGCAGTCGCCGGTGGCTTTGCTTTTAAGGATTATACTCTCTTCAACGATGCCAGGGGATGTAGTTTTGGATCCCTTTGCAGGGACGGGAACCACTTTGGTGGTTGCAAAACAGCTGAAAAGGCATTACATCGGGATTGAAATTGACCCGCACTATGTGGAAATCATCAAGAATAGGCTTTCAAAACTCAGGAAGGCGGATGATGTGGGGAGATACAGAGAGTATTACAGATTTACAGAAGATTTGGATAAAATATGGCCAGTTCATGAAAAACCTTTAAAAGCTCCCAAACAAAAGACACTTCTCGATGTTGAGCTATCCCAACATAGTGGAAACATTCATGAAGACGGTGGAACTGCTGGAGTCAGGGAAAATCAGTCTACATGATGGATTAGAGAAGATTATTCTCACCTCCTCCCTTTCGGATTTGGCTTACGTGGATGGTAGAAAAACAGCGCATGATCTGGGATTCGATGTCTGGAAAAAGCTAAAGCCCTCCGATGAAAGACTAAAACAGAAATTGGGGCTTAAAAATTTGTATACCAACTCGCAGGCGTTTCCCGATTTCATGTTTAAATCTAGAGTTAACAACGGCCAGCTGGTGGGAGGGGAGATACTGGAGCTAAAGGATGCCCAGGGAGGCAACATCGCATCATTCAACTCCACAATACCAACCGAGTATAAGACGTTGAAGGAAATTGAAAGGTTAAATGGTCAGAAAGGGAAAACGGTAATTAAGATAGCTGAACTTCTGGATGAGAATTCAAAAAATGCAGAGTGGAGGATATACAAACGCAAGTGTTTTTACATGATTAGAACCCATAAAAAGCATCAGGACAAAATCAGGGTTTCTATCGTTGACGGAGCATTTTTTGAAACCATTCCGGAGAGGGAATTAATACCCTCCATGTTTCAAAATATATTTGACAGGCATGCTGGAGAATATGAAATCCCCGATAATATCAGAGAGGATGCTAGACAAGTGTTTCGATATCTAACGGATCATATCCTCATATCCTTCTCCCAGGATATAACCAATGCTTCAATAAAGCCGAGATTAAGGATAATGGCCGAAGCAACGAAAGAAGGGAATCCTCACTGGAGGGAGTATGGAATACCGGAAAAGACCTTTAATTTAATAATCAAAGCTGATGGTGAGGCAAAGATTGTGGAGGACATTATAAAGAAGAGAGAGATGCGGATACAAAAACATAAAATAAAACACAGAAATGATGGAGAATTTCTCGTGTTTAGTTACAGGGTGAGGTGAGAGGATGCTGGTGAGAGCATTTGTACCATCCCACATAACCGCTTTTTTTGTGCCGAGGTTTAATGAAAACTATCTTTTGGCGGGATCCCTTGGAGCAGGGGTGAATTTAAATAGGGGAATAACGATCATTGCGGGTATTGAAGAGGGTGTTGAAAGGCAGGTTCGCGTGGCATTTAACGGCAAACCTGTAAAAAGAAAGAGCGCTGTAATAAGCTATTCCGTTGCTGAAGAGATAGTTCCAAGAGATTTCCCTGGAGAAGTTGAGATCTGGGAGTACTTTGATTTTCCAAATGGTTATGGGTTTGGAAACAGTGGAGGAGGTGCACTTGGGACCGCCCTGGCACTTTCGTATGCCTTTAAAAATAAGACAATGCTCCAAGCGGCTCAGATAGCACACAAGCATGAGGTTCTCAACAGGGGCGGTCTTGGAGACGTTATAGCCCAGCTCACGGGGGGAGTTGAGATAAGGATCAAAGAAGGTGCTCCCGGAGTCGGTGTTGTTGACAATATCTTTTTTGAGGATTACAAGGTTCTGGCGGTTCCGTTAGGAAGGCTCTCCACGAGGGAGGTTCTCGAGGGTGATATGATTAAGCTGATTGAGAGAGAAGGTATGAAAGCTCTTGAGAAACTCCTCATGGCTCCCAATGTGGAGAATATGATGCGGCTATCGAGAGAATTTGCTGAGAATACCGGGCTCCTTGAGGGAGAGCTTTTGGAGATTGCAAGGGAACTTGATAAGGTCCTAAAGCTCCCGAGCTCAATGGTGATGCTTGGAAAAAGTCTGTTCGCCTTTTTAAGGGGGAATGAGATCCCAAAGGCTCAGGAGACTCTGGACGAGCTTTCAATAGAACGCTACGAGATCTGTGAAGTTTGGAAGGGAAAACCCGAAGTTGGAAGATGGTTTGGGAGTGTGTCTAAGAGTTATCTATGAGGTACATGTTTGTTTGAAGTTTTGCATTGTTTGAGCGTCTGAAGCCATGTAGTAAACACCAAGCAATCTTGGACACATGGTTGGTTAACCTTTTATCCTCTTCTGCTCTAAATATGCTGGTGGTGAGAGATGTTATATGCCGAACTTGCTGAACTCTACAGCCGTCTGGAGAAGACAACTTTAAAGACTCTTAAAACGAGGCTTGTTGCGGAATTTCTAAGAAAAGTTGAGGATCCAGATCTCCTTGAGATAATTCCATACCTCATTCTGGGCAAGGTCTTTCCGGACTGGGATGAGCGTGAGCTCGGAGTGGGTGAGAAGCTTCTCATAAGGGCAGTTTCCATGAGCACGGGTATAGATGCCAGGGAAATTGAGAATTCAATTAAGGATACAGGGGATCTTGGAGAAAGCATAGCCCTTGCTTTAAAGAGAAAGAAGCAGAGAAGCTTCTTCTCACAGCCCCTTAAGATAGAACGCGTTTATTCGACCCTCGTTAAGGTTGCGGAGACTCAGGGAGAGAGAAGCCAGGACAGGAAGCTCAAACTCCTGGCAAATCTTTTTATGGATGCAAAGCCGGAGGAGGGGAAGTACCTGGCTAGGACCATTCTGGGAACAATGAGAACCGGGGTCGCCGAGGGTCTCTTAAGGGATGCTCTTGGAGAGGCTTTCAGGGTGGATGTCCCCCTTGTAGAAAGGGCATTCATGCTCACGAGCGACTTTGGCCATGTAGCTAGGATTGCCAAGCTTGAGGGAAATGAAGGCCTTTCAAGGGTTGAGATGCAGGTAGGAAAGCCCATCCGCCCAATGCTCGCCCAGCAGGCGGCGGGAGTTAAAGACGCCCTCAGGGAAATGGGAGGAGAGGCAGAGTTCGAGATCAAATACGATGGGGCGAGGGTTCAGGTTCATAAGGATGGGGACAGGGTTATAATATATTCAAGAAGGCTCGAGAACGTTACCAGGTCAATACCCGACGTCGTGGATCAGGTTAGAGCCCATCTAAAGCCCGAGAAAGTTATAGTTGAAGGTGAGCTCGTGGCAGTCGGTGAGAATGGAAGACCGAGGCCTTTCCAGTTTGTTTTAAGGCGTTTCAGACGCAAATACAACATAGACGAGATGATAGAGCGTATTCCCCTTGAGCTGAATTTCTTTGACATCCTCTATGTGAACGGGGAGAGCATGATTGAGAAGACGCTCAGTGATAGAAGAAGAATACTCGAAAGCGTCGTTGAGGAAGGAGAGGGCATAAAGCTGGCGCTCAAGCTTGTCACAGGGAATGAAGAGGAAGCCGAGCGCTTTTACAGGGAAGCCCTTGAGATGGGACATGAAGGGCTCATGGCGAAGCGTTTGGACTCCATTTATGAACCCGGTAACAGGGGAAAGAAATGGCTTAAGATAAAGCCCACCATGGAGAATCTCGACTTGGTTATCATCGGAGCAGAGTGGGGTGAGGGAAGGAGGGCCCATGTATTCGCCTCGTACCTCTTGGGGGCGTATGATGCTGAGCGCGGTGACTTTGTACCCGTGGGCAAAGTTGGAAGCGGCTTTACGGATGAGGACCTTGTGAAATTTACGGAGATGCTGAAGCCTCTCGTGATGGAGGAGCACGGTAAGGAGGTTAAAATAGAGCCCAAGATTGTCGTGGAGATTGCATATCAGGAAATACAGAAGAGCCCGAAGTACGAGAGCGGCTTTGCTTTGAGATTCCCGCGCTACGTGTCCCTCAGGGAGGATAAAAGTCCCGAGGAAGCCGATACTCTGGACAAAGTCGCCCAGCTGTACACCCTGCAGGAGAGAATGAGAGGGAAAAAGGTATAAACCAAAAATGCACATATAACTTGAGGACGATGAAATTAGTGCCCAGCATAGCCTATCTTCGCATTTACAAGCAGACATTTGTGGGTTACTCGATGGCTCTGGCTGGCTGGATAGGTGAGCATCTGGTTAATGAAGGAGTGCTCCCAAAGCCCATATTCTTCTCCCGCTCTCTTAAAAAGCTCAACTTTAAATTCATGGGTGAGGAGAGAGGGGAAGAGCTTACTCAATTCTTCGCCAACAGGAATGTGGGTATAACAGTTTCCCATGATCCATTTCATGATTCCCTCTTTCTCCAAATATACCCACTGAAGAGGAGGATCTCCTCAGCTATGACGGTTAGAGCTCAATATCTGGAGTTTTACAACCAGTTTGTCGTCTCAATTGAGCCTGCCCAAAAGCTTCCTCGCGGCATTAAGAGCCTTGGAATAAATCCCCTCATCCTAGAGGATGATTATCCCATGAGCGTTCCCTACTGGGGAATGGTGCATGAGGATTGGGAGAGTGACTTGAAGCTCCTCGTCATGCTGGATGAGCTTTTTGATGAACTCAATGAGAAAGAATACCGCTGTCCGGTTTGTTTCTCACCTCTGAGAAGAGAAGGCTATTCTCTAAAATGCGATACGTGTGGCTTCACGTTTGTTGGTGAGGAGAACTTTGCGGAAGTCATCGAAGAAGCGGCAGAGGGAGAAGAAGCCGCCTTCTGAAATGGAAAAGGTTATATTGCATAACGTTAAAATTCTAATTAGAGCGTTAAAATTGGGTGGTCGATATGAAGAGGAAGGTTAAGGTCATTACAGACCCGAAGGTAATTAAGCTGATGCTTGAAGATACCAGGAGACAGATTTTAAGGCTTTTGAGGGATAGGGAGATGACGATCTCCCAGCTCTCTGAGATATTGAAGAAGACGCCCCAGACCATCTACCATCATGTTGAGAAGCTGAAAGAGGCAGGACTCGTTGAGGTTAAGAGGACGGAGATGAAGGGGAACCTTGTGGAGAAGTACTACGGTAGAACCGCAGATGCCTTTTACATAAACCTCTACCTCGGTGATGAGGAACTGCGCTATATGGCAAGGGCAAGGCTCAGGACAAAGCTGGAGATTTTCAAAGCACTTGGCTTTGAGTTCAATGAGGATGAGCTCTTGGATATAATGGACAGGATTCTGGAGAAGGAGCATGAGAGTAAAACACGTATTTCTAAGATGATTGAGGAGAAGGAGGAGGCTTTAAAGGACTTCTCCAACGAGGACATAATCCATGCTATAGACTGGCTCTCAATAGCTGAGCTTGGAAGGGATGAGGAAACACTCGAGCTTCTTAAAAAGCTCGGTGGGATACTTGAGAGAAATAATTAAAATTTGATTTGGGAGTAGGGAGTATTATGGCGAAAGGGATTAGATTGCTGGTACTGGATGTTTTAAAACCCCATCAGCCCATGGTGACGGAGCTCGCCCTGGGATTGAGCGAGCTTAAGGGGGTTGACGGGGTTAACATAACCCTCGTGGAAATAGACAAGGAGACGGAGAACATCAAGATAACGATAGTTGGAGATAACCTGGACTATGAAGAGATTGTCAGGACCATAGAAGAATTCGGGGGGGTCGTGCACAGCATAGACATGGTTGCTGCCGGGAAGAGGATTATAGAAGAGAGTGAGACGCCTCAAGATAGACTTGAGGAATATTGAGAGTAGATGGATATGAAGGAAGTTCTTATTATTACTGATCCGGAAAAGATCAAGTTACTTGCGGATAGAACTAGGCTTGAGATAGTTAATTTGCTCAGGGAACGCCCGATGGCAGCCTCCGAGCTCAGTATTATGCTAAAAAAGGATGTCTCAACAATATACCGGCACCTAAATCTTCTGGAAAGTGCGGGATTCATAAAGGCAGTGAGAAAGGAAGGGAATGAAAAGCTCTATCGAAGGACTGCTAGGATATTCCTCATAGCCCCTTCCCGGGAAGGAGATCTGGTGACTCCAATCATGGACGTTATACACTTTCAGGAGGCGGAGACTCTCTATAACCTATTTACAAGCGCGGGATTTGAAATTGAAGACAAAGACATGTTTGTAGAGATTATAAAGACCTTCCTAAGTAATTTTGAAGCCCTTTCAAGGGATCTCATTAAACGGCTGGAAGGCATCGATATAAACCCAGTTGAGTTTATACACCTCATGAATCTCCTCGTTTTAATAAACTCCCCCAAGCTGCAGGAAGAGGCAAAAAAATTAAGGGAGCTTTTGAAGCTGGATGACATGTGATTGAACCTAACATCCCCTGCATGCTCTATCGAGTTTGTACCAGAAGAAAAACGGGAAAAATGAAATTTAGAACTCCATCACCCACTTAACTGCTAGTGGAACTTTTTTCGCAACCTCCAGCGCAGTGAAATTCTCTCCCATCTCTTCCTTCACCATATCTCCCGCTAATCCATTAAGGAAAGCTCCGACTGAAGCCGCCCTAAACGGATCGTTTCCCAGAGCAAGCAAGGCCCCAATAATGCCAGCTAAAACGTCTCCCGTTCCGCCCGTCGTCATCCCCCTGTTGCCCGTTTTATTGTACTTCCAAGTCTTCCCATCGCTTATTATATCATAAGCTCCTTTGAGCAAGATTGTGCCGTTAATTTCTCTCGCCTTCTCGGTGACGAGCTTTGCTTTCTTCTCTAAGCTCCCCTCAGGCTTTTCACCAAAGAGAATCTTGAATTCCCCAGCATGTGGAGTCAAAACAAAAGTTTTATCCCTTAAAACGCTCAAGTCCTCAGCTATAACCTTGAGAGCGTCAGCATCAATTACCATTGGCTTCTTGCAGTGCTTAACGAATTCTCTTACAAATTCTTTGGTCTCCTCACTCAATCCAATTCCCATTCCAATTGCTACGGCATCAGCCTTTTCTGCTAAAGCCAAGACTTCCTCCAGGTGCTCTTTTGAGAAGTTCTTGCCCTTAACGGGTCTCAAGATTAAGTCTGGGTCGTTTATTCTCCCCGCACTTTCTTCAGGCATTGCTAGATAAACGAGATCAACTAAATAGGAAGCAGCTTTTGAAGCTAAATAAGGTGCTCCAAAGTAGTTCTCGCTTCCTCCGATTATCAAAACTTTGCCATTTTGACCTTTATGCTCTCCTTTTTTCCTTAACGCAAACTTTGCATCTCCAGGACCAACTAAATGGTAGAGCTCTTTGGGATAACCAATCTTAGCTATTATCCTTTCAAAACCTTCGTATTCCTCTTTGTCCCATTGGAAAGTTACCGCAAAGTCGCAATTTACTCTAACACTCGAAGGATAACCGCTCGGTAGATCAACGCTAACTATCTTAGCTTTTCCAGAATATTCATTGATTTTCTCAACAGCGCTCCTTATTGGCTCTCTCGGCTCTCCCTTAGTCCCCGCGCCGAGTAAAGCATCAACTATGACATCAAAACCTTTCAAACCCAGAGCTTTTATTTGACTTGAGTCTTTAAGAACTTTAATCTTTACAAAATCGAGCTTCTTGAGAATTTCCCAGTTGTGCTTTGCCTCTTCGCTCCTGATTTTCACCTCATCACCGACCAAAAAGAGAGTAACATTATTCTCAAAGCTAAG
>Ga0190304_1000567_pt1 | contig 17255 bp, 17 predicted proteins | sample 48700712_MG_FD_161670 | JGI IMG/M metagenome (GOLD analysis project Ga0190304, IMG submission 161670) | Hydrothermal vent sediment bacterial communities from Southern Trench, Guaymas Basin, Mexico - 4870-07-1--2_MG | ecosystem: Environmental > Aquatic > Marine > Hydrothermal vents > Sediment ...
GGTTTAATCAACTCAGCGATTTTATAAAGGCGTTGGTCAGGAACTTCTACTATACCTAAATTAGGATTAATGGTAGTAAAGGGATAATTGGCTACTTCTGCCTTGGCTGCAGTTAATGCATTAAATAGAGTAGATTTACCTGCATTGGGTAAACCAATAATCCCACATTTAAAACCCATTTTGCTTCATTCCTATCAAATTCTACCCTTTATGTCAAATCCTAAAATCCCCGAGTGAAACGGAAAGCAGCGTGCTAAACTAGGAAACAGGTTGGGTAAAGGAATAAAATGTCTTAAATGCAAACTTTAACAGGGCCATGTTTTAGGTGAAGCTATGTTTTTTAAAAATTTGCTTTATTTTACTACATTTGACCGCTTTTTTTAAAGTTATTACGGATTTGGGATATAATATATAAATGCACAAAAAAAGCACTATTTGGCATGTTTATTTACCACGGGATAAAATTGCTTTATTTCAATGGGTTTTGGGTGAATATGACGGATTAGCCCAATTTCACACCCTAGATAGGTTTAAAGCAGTGGTACAACTGATGATTCCCCCTGGAAATGAACCAGAAGTAGCTAGGGTAATTCAGGCTCTCCAGGAAGAATGGCAATGTGAAATCAAGTTATTTAAATCGCCCCCGCCAAATTCGGCAGTTAACAATTAATGAAGTGTCTCCGGCCCTTTGGGTGAAGTTATTTGCTGTCCTTTTTCTTGAGCTATTTTTAAATACTCGTCTACTTCCTTTTCCATATATTGGCTTACTTCATCTAATTCGGATATATCAACAGTAATACCGGTAAGGGCCATAAAAACTTCAATTACTGCTTTGGTTGCTTTTGGATTTTCTATCTGGACGGTATAAAAAGGGATTTCTCCTAAAAGGCAAATTGCCTCAAATCCTCTTTTTTGGGCCACACCCAAGAGTGAACCATTCATTCCACTAATAGTGCCCCTTTTCATAAGACGAATATTCTGTTGGGTAATTTTTTGTAAAGTTTGCTCATCAGAACCTACGGCCCAAACACCAGGAATAGTTTTATGACTAATTTCTAAAGGCATAGCTGCAGAGGTGAATACTTGTTTAACACCGTATGACTGGGCAAAATCCAAGATAGTATTAGCCAAGATGTATTCTTTTCCTGGTACTGGCTGAGCATCACCGATAAAAATAAGGAGCGATTTGTCTTTTGACTGCCAAAAATAAAAGTTGTTTTGAGGAAGAAAAATGGACTCAATTAATCCTGAGTTGATAGAAATCCCTGGTAATTGAAAACAGTCATCTGCAGAAATAAGGGCAATTTTCTCCGCTGGGAGATGACTCTGTAAGTATTTAGCTACACTTAAGGCTACATATCCCATACCTGGCCAACAAGCTAATAAAGTCTGAGTTTGAAATCTCTGTTTTCTAAAAACCTCTATTGATATTGTCATTTTTCTCCTATGTTTTATAATAATTTTCTACTTCAAGGCTATATTTTCCCTGTTTTTCATAAATAATAAGAGGAAATTCAACCTTTATTTGTTCTTTTCCTCCCTTCATAGCTTCCACCAACACAAAATTAGCTTCCTTATTTATATAAGGATGTACAAACCGTAATCGTTTGGGTTCTAAATTATAACTGTGCAAAGCCACAAAAAGATATCCATACCTAAAAGCAGGATATATAAAATAAAATCTTCCCTTTTGTTTTAACATAAATTGTGTTGTTTTTACAATATCTAATAGAGAGCTTTTTACTTCATGTCGGGCAATAGCCTTTTCTGTATCAGGATTTAAACGCCCACTTTTTAGGGAATAATAAGGTGGATTGCTTATCACTACATCAAAATTAGCATGGGGAAATTTTTCTTTCAATTCTTTAATATCTGCTTGAATTATTTCCACTAAGTTTTCTCTTTTATTTAGAGTCACATTTTTCTTAGCCAGAGAAACTAGACTTGGCTGAATTTCTATTCCTATTATTTTTTTTATCTGGGGAAATTTATAAGCTAGAATTAAAGAGATAATTCCACAACCACTACCTAGCTCAAGCACAGTTTCCCTCTTTTTTAAATAGATAAAATTGGCCAGAATAAAGGCATCAATGCCAAAACGATATCCATTCTTATGTTGATAGACTTTCAAATGACCCTCAAAAAAGCTATCTAAAGTATAGTCTTTCACGGTTATAATTTAAGACTGTTAATCACTAACCCAGTGAGAATTTTTGGATAAAAATAACTAGATTTTCGGGGGATTAAGTGGGAAGAAGCTACCACCTCTTTCAATTGTTGTGGTTTTATGGGATTGAGTAAAAAGGCCATTCTACCTCTACCTCTTCGTATCCACCTGATTGTCTCTTGAGCATTGGTAACATAGTTTATAAAACCTTCTTGGTTCATCTGTGCTTCAGAAAAACACAATATTTTCTTAAAAATCAGTCTGTTTAATACCATTACATCCATTTTCTTTAAAACAAGAGGTAAGTTCTTTGCCCAATTTATATCTTTAAGAATCAGGATATAAAAAACATTTAGCATATCTTGACAATAAAGACCAATTGCAGTCTGTGTCTTGTTGAGTTCATTAAATCTTGACCAGAAATCGCCTTCCTCCTTATGCACCTCTATATCAAAAAACTTTTTTAAGGCCTGGATGAAACTTTCTAAATAAAATGACTTCAAAGACTTCTGAGGAATTACCCGGTGAATAGGTAAGATACTTAATGATTTATCTCTCAAATTACTTAAATACATAGAGACATAATTAAAAGACGCATCTGGAGAAATATGGTCAAATCTTTTTTTCATTTCTTCTTTATATGCTAAAGCGGTCCGATAGCGATGGTGACCGTCAGCAATAATGATTTTTTTGTTTTTCATAAGTTCTTGAATGGTTTTTATTTGTTGTTTATTGGTTATCCTCCAAACAAGGTGTCTAATATTATCTATTTTTACATCAATGAAAGGTGAGGTAGCATTTGTTACTGAACTTAAAAAAGGACAAATTTGGTCTTCAGAATCGTTATAGAGGCCATATACCTGACTAAAATGGGCCTGAGTAGCCCTAAGTAATTTTAATCTTTGACAAACTACCTTAGAAAATGTCTTTTCGTGATTTAGGATGATGCCTTTATCCATGGGTTCTATTTTTGTCCTAACAATAAAACCCCGTTGAAGTTTTTTTTCTCCATTTAAAGAGTACTCCATGTAATATGGATAAATGGCTTCTTGTTTATCTGTTTTTAAAATTCCCTTTTCTAACCATGTTTTAAAATAAATGGCTGCTTTTTGAAACCAGTTTCTATTTTTTCCCAAGGTTAAATGGACTATATTATAAGGACTACGCTGAGTAAGAATCTTCCTTTCTTCTTCAGAAATTATATCATAAGGAGGACTTACTACATCCTCTATTTTAACTCGTTTTTGATTATAAATAATGCCCCGAAAGGGTTTAACCTCTGCCATAAACTCTAACCTTTAAGCCAAGGGCTAAATAACATACTGATTTGATTTTCGCAAGCATGGTAACCAGACTTTCCTTGTTATAGATTTGTCTTGATCAGGAGTTGATTACTCATTTTAAATCCCTCTGCGTAGCAATAAAAATCTTCCTCACCCCAGCCAAACGTGCCCTATCTATTACTCTTATCACCCATTCTATAGGAGTAGCCTTATCTGCTTTGATATTCACCATTAAATGATTTTTTTCCCCTATTTTATGACAAAAAATTTGATAAAGTTGTTCTAAGGTCAATGGTTTTTTTTCTAAAAATATTTTGCCGTTAGCAGTGAGATAAACAGTTAATTCTTCTGTGTTCTGCATTGTGGTAGCGGTTTTAGCATAGGGTAAACGGACATTAATACCTTCTTCCCTCAAAAAATTGGCGGTAAGTAAGAAAAAAATAAGTAACAGAAACACCATATCAATGAGGGGGGTAAGGTTAAATTCTGGTTTAAGAGTTTTCCTTTTAAACTGAATCATCCTGGAAAAATCTCTGTTTTTCTAAAAGATTTAAGATACTATTCAGACAATCTTCCAGTTCAGTCACATAATCATTGACACGATTAGTAAAATAACTATGAAACATAAGCGTGGGAATGGCTACTGTAAGACCAAAAGCAGTAGTTAACATAGCTTCCCAGATACCTCCAGCTAAAAATCCGGCATTGACCTTATTGCCCAGTTTTTCTACTACCATAAATGCTTTAATCATACCCATAACCGTGCCCAATAATCCCAAAAGGGGAGAGATATTGGCAATGGTAGCTAAAGTGGGCAGGTATTTTTCTAATCTTCTTACCTCTTTCTGACCTGATTGAAATAGAATTTTTTCCGTAGTTAATCTACTAGGTGTATTTGCTAAACAGTAACCAAGTTCTCTGATCAAGTGATGGGGAGAATGTAAGGCTTCTTCTTTGGCTATTTTTACATCCCCATGAGCAACTAGTTTTTTTAATTTTAAAAGAGCCCAGAGAGAGCCTGTTTTTCTTACTTGAAAATACTGAACGAATTTCTCAATAATAATACCTAGAGCAATAATAGAGCACAATAAAATGGGATACATTAAGATCCCACCTTTTACAAATAAGGCCCACATTAATAGTCTTTCCTTAAAGCCCTTATTTTATGGCCAATACCAATATGGTGGTCCATACCACAAAGGATAATTAGGATAGGTAAACCAATAGTGGTAGATGTCAACCTTTTCTTGGCGCAATCTCCAAAGACAGATTTTCTTTGCTTCTAGGAAAGGATAAGTATATTTAATTTCCCCTAAAGGAAGTTTTTTTACTCCCTTTATTTCTCCGATTACTGTAATTTCTCTTCCTTTAGCATAAATAGCTACATCTAGATAATCTTTATACAACACGAGAAATCTTCCCTCTGATTTATCTACCTCTTTTGGCCTCCCCTTTCTATTTAACGGAAGAGCAAGCACCTCAAAAAGTGTGCCTTCTTCTTTATTTATACCTTTTAAGATTTTTCCGCCCCACATAACAATCTTTCCTTTAAATAACTGGGGATTTTTTTGCACTTGTGAAATAGTGATATCTGGCATTATCTCTTTTTTTAGTTCTGGTGGGATTACTGGAGCACAGGAAAATAGAATAAAAATAACAAAAAACCCTATAAAAAACTTATTTATCTTTTCCACACTCTTATTCCTTTCTAGAATAATACCACATCTTGAAATAAAATAGCAGTCCAATAAATAAATTTAGTTAGAAATATATTCCAAACTAGTTGCAATGCCCAACATAATCTTTCAAACTACTTCCAGTCCAAAAAGAATATCAATTATAAAGATTAAGCTGAGCCAAATAAGGCTTAAATCTCGCTTCATAGGCTTTCAAATTGTAAGTATTAATTATGCTTTTTAATCGAGATGTGTAAATTAGCCCCAATTGGGAATATCGGGGTAAGTATTGAACTAGCTCTTCAGCATCAGTGGTATAAAGGCGTGCTGTTCTAAACTTATCATATGCCCAACCTACATTAAAATTATATAAATAATCTCTTACTGCTTGCAAAATAGAACTATATCGAGCTACCTTATGGTAAGTATTAGGTGGCCGATTTAGAGGAATCATTCCCTCTCTTTTATAAGTCCAGATGCCAAAAAGATTATTTCCCTCCAATGCAAACCGTGAGGTCCCCCAGTTTGATTCTAAAGCTGCTTGAGCAAGTAAAAGGCTTAAAGGAACAACATTTACTCTTTTTAATAATTCTTGGAAATCAGAAGTCCTGTACTTTTTTGTCAAGTGAATAATAAACTTTGCTTCCTTTGGGGATAAATTTTTTTCTACATTTGAGATTGTCAACCTTTGATTTTCAGAAAACTTTGACAAAATTTGTTTTAGCTGATTTTTCTCTTTTTCTATTTCAGTTAAGGCCATTAAAGCTGAGGGAAGAATAGTATGAATAAAAATAGTTCTTTTTTGCTCTTCATTACCAATAGTTTTAAAATCCAAAGGGAAATTTTTGATTATTTTTGAGGGCAATTTTTCTTTATATTCTAAATTCCACAGATCATAAGTGTTTAAAATTCGTATCAGTTCTTGGGTAGAGTGAACTTCTACCAATCTAGGCTCTTCTTGCCTACTTATTTGGGAGACAAAGTTTGTTTGAATCCGTTTGCCTATAGAGTAAAGAGAAAGAGCACAAAGAATGATTAAACTAAAAAATACCCAACTTAAATATTTGTTATTCATTTTTGCAACTTCAGTCATAACTTTTCTGATTTAGATTATATTTTAACCATTAGAGCTTAGCCATATAGACCATTCCTTTTTAAATGTCAATAGTCCAATAAAAATGCACTTTCGATACCTTTGTATCATATACTGCACCAAGAACTCACTATGAGTATAGCACATTTTCTTGCTCTTGACAGAAAAAATTTTCATTAAACATAAAATAGGTATTGGACAAGTCTTAAATATCTATTAAAATGTTTCTATGCTAACTATTGCCTGTCATCAACCAAGTTTTATGCCTTGGCCCGGATTTTTTTATAAGGCTGCCAATGCAGACATTTTTGTGCTTTTAGATCATGTGCAGTTCCCTTTAGGCATTTCCTGGATAAATAGAAATCGATGGAAAAACGCACAAGGATTTTTCTGGGTTACTGTGCCTGTTTGGAAGAAAAATAGGGGGAAACAATCTATAAATAAAGTAGAAATATGCAACGAAAAGGATTGGCCGAAAAAACATTATCAAAGCCTTTTTCATGCTTATAAAAAAGCACCTTACTTTAAAGAACATATTGGTTTCTTTGAAAGGCTATATCAGAAAAAATGGTATAGACTTTTAGATCTAAATCTGGTAATTCTTAATTATTTTTTGAATGTTATAGGCATTGATAAGAAACCTATTTTGAGTTCCTCATTAAATGTGAATAATAAAGCAACAGCCCTTATTATTGAAATTTGTGAGAAGTTAAATGCTAATTGCTATGTAACTCTTTCTACCAGTAAAAATCACATTGACACAGAGGCTTTCAGGAGTAGGGGTATTATTGTAAAATTTCTCCATTTTAAACCACCTGTTTATCCTCAATTATGGGGGAGGTTTATACCCAATCTTTCGGTGTTAGATTTATTGTTAAATTGTGGTCCTAAGGCTTTAGAAATTATAGAAAAAGAAAGGAGTTAATAGTGAATCCCAAAAAGACTGAAAGGAAATTAACTACTCGCATGATCTGGATAGGGAAAACACTGACCATTTTGCAGTCCTTACCTCTGAATAACTATGAAGCCTTTGTTGCTGACGAAGGTAAGTTCTTAAATGCCAAAGGTCATCTGCGAAGGGGTATGGAAAGTTTACTTGATCTAGGTAAGTGTATTTTGGAAAATTATTTTTCTATTGTTGTCTCTCAATACCAGGAAATACCTGTAAAACTTGAAGAAAACGCAGTATTGAGCAAAGAAGAAAGTAGATTACTTAAGACCTTGGCCAATTATTGTGAGTATTTTACTAACTCTTTTGAGGAAATAGGTAAAGAAGAACTATATAACATCTGTAAGCAACAAATGGGTAATCTTTGGCAACTTAAAAGTGCTTACTCTAGATGGATAGAAAATAATTTCCAAATAGCACTCACTTTGCATTGACTAAATATAGGCATTTCCCAAAAGGTGCTGATTACCGATTTTTATCCATTTTAGCCTTGCTTGCTTGGCTACTTCCATGCATCTTTGAGCATGGGTATAAGAAGTAGTAGGTAAGTCTCTTCAGGCTGTTGAAAAAAGCAGATGTATATTACTTTAACCCAACCTGTTCCCTAGTTTAGCACGCCGTTTCGCTTGCTGTCAAAGCTGCTCCGTTTCCGCACCATTTGGGCTTATGGCTTTGGCAGCGCTGCACGGCGTGCTCCTGAAAAATCGAAGGTGGGTGAAAGTTAACCTTGAGGTATCATCACAGTTGGAATTTTCTCTTTAGATAAATAAATCTTCTCCCACCTGCTCTTTATCAACTTTAAAGATGTCGGTTGTAAAATTCTCACAATGCCCATCGCCATAATCTCATGATAATCATCTGGAAATGCCTCTCGTCTTTAAGAATTTGTTTAACCCATTCTTCCATTTATTCCCTATTAGGGAATATATCATATACACATCATAGATGTCAGCTCCAAATAGAGAAGAAAGTTTCATATGCTTTATCTCCCTATAAAATAAGAAAAATATAAATGTCTGAGAGAAAAGCTATGAGATACCAACAATGTCTCCTGATTTATTCCCTAAAAATTAGGGAAGTTTCGGTTTTAAAAATATTAACGGACAGAATTTTAGCATGAATTTTCAGCACATTTTGGACTTCAAGGTGCGAAAAAAATTCATTCTTCAGGACTGTGCGGATTTTAGCAATCTTGACAAATACCCAATATATAATTATTCTATTTTGGTCTTAGTGGTAATTTTGTCTGGCAGAGGCAGGGAAAAATAATTTTTTAAAAAAGGAGGTGTTTTTACTTATTATGATTGTAGAAAAATAGTGCAAGGAGGGATATCATGAAAAATATTTATGGCTTTGGTCAACATTTAATGTTAGATGGTTATGGATGTAACAGGGAAAAATTGGCGGATATGGAGTTACTTTATAATTTCTTAGATACTTACCCATCTGAGATGAAAATGACTAAAGTAATTCCACCATATGTGTTTAGTTGTGAGGGTAAAAAGCCTGAAAATTGGGGGTATTCTGGATTTGTTATCATTGCTGAAAGCCATATCAGTATCCATACTTTTCCTGAGAAAAATTATCTAAGTTTGGATATTTTTTCTTGCAAAGCCTTTGATATCCAAAAGGCAATTAAACATGTAGTAGAGTTATTTGAAATTAAAGAGAAAGAAGTTAGAGTGCTTGATAGGGGAGCAGAATTTCCTCATAATTTTATCTATGCAGCCAAAATTGCAAGTGTAGAGCGAGCGGCTATATCTGGTCAACAATGAAATTGTGTAATTTTGGGGCCTTAACTGAAGCGTTGGCTGATCCTGAAACAGCAAGGATTGTGATTCTTCCTGTTTCTTATGATGGTACTGTTACCTTTAAAAAAGGGACTAGCAGGGGGCCAAAGGCGATAATTGCTGCTTCTAGTGAGTTGGAATATTATGATGAAGAGACAGATTATGAAGTCTATCGTTTAGGAATAGCTACTATTCCTGAGTTGAGTTCTTCTAATCCATTTCCTCAAGATATAATAGATAAAGTAGAAGCAACAGCTTTGGCTTGGCTTGACCGAAAAAAATTTATAGTTATGATAGGGGGTGAACATTTATTAAGTTTGGGTTTGATTAAAGCTCATGCCAAAGAGACAAAGAATTTTTCTATACTTCATCTTGATGCTCATGCTGACCTTAGAGCTCAGTATAGAGGCACAGCCTATAGTAACGCCTGTGTAATGCGTCGGGCCTATAAATATGCTCCTATAGTTTCAGTAGGCATTCGCTCTTTATCCAAGGAAGAAGCAGAATTTATCCAAACAGAACACATACCAACCTTTTATGCTTACCAAGTAAAGTATAATTTGGAATCAACAATTGAACAAATATTAAGTTATTTGAAAGAAAAAGTTTATCTTACTATTGATTTAGATTGTTTTGATTGTGGACAGATGCCTTCAGTGGGAACCCCTGAACCTGGCGGTTTAGATTGGTATGAAGTGCTAAAAATTATCAAAGCAGTTGTTAATGAAAAACAAATTATTGGTTTTGATGTGATGGAATTATGTCCACAGCCAGGTTTGATTGCTCCTGATTTTTTAGCTGCTAAATTGGTATATAAAATTTTATCATATATTTTTGCTCCTAAAGAAGTATAATCTTTAAATTTCAACAGCCTGTTGAACAACTCAGATGTATATTACCTTTACCCAACTTGTTCCCTAGTTTAGCACGCCGCTTTCCGTTTCCGCACCCTTGGGGCTTACGGCTTTGACAGCGCTGCGCGGCGTGCCCCTGAAAAATCGAAGGTTGGTGAGAAAGAAAAAACTTTTTTCCTTCAACCAACTCTACTTTTTAAAAAGCTATAAATAGGTTGGTGAAGTTAACCTTGAGGTATCCAGTTGGAATTTTCTCTTTAGATAAATAAATCTTCTCCCACCTGCTCTTTATCAACTTTAAAGATGTCGGTTGTAAAATTTTCACAATGCCCATCGCCATAATCTCATGATAATCATCTGGAAATGCCTCTCGTCTTTAAGAATTTGTTTAACCCATTCTTTTATTTATTCCCTATTAGGGGATATATCATATACACATCATAGATGTCAACTCCAAATAGAGAAGAAAGTTTCATATGCTTTACCTCCCTATAAAATAAGAAAAATATAAATGTCTGAGAGAAAAGCTATGAGATACCGACAATGTCTCCTGATTTATTCCCTAAAAATTAGGGAAGTTTCGGTTTTAAAAAATTCTTTCTCACCTAAATTTAGTTTAAAAATTTTTTAAAAAATGCAAAATCTTCATTTTACCTCTGGCAGGAGTTCGTCGATATCATAAAATAATTCAAAAATCAAGACCTGACCCCCAGAACTATAAGGCATTTCCCTTGCTATTTAAAAATATTTTTTGTAAACTGAAAAAGTATATGAGATTTGGGACTAAAGTTAAAATTTTAGCTATGGTTTTAGCAGGAGGTAAAGGAGAAAGGCTTTATCCACTTACTCAACATCGGACAAAGCCGGCTGTTCATTTTGGTGGTATTTATCGTTTAATAGATTTTGTTTTAAGCAATTTAGTAAATTCAGGTATTTATTCTATTTATGTGTTAACTCAATACAAGGCTCAATCCCTCCTTCGCCACCTTCAGCATGGCTGGGTAAGTACATATCCCATGAATAGCTTTTTTATTTTGCCTGTGCCTGCCCAAATGAGAGTGCGGGAGACCTGGTATTTAGGTACAGCAGATGCAGTTTATCAGAATATCTATCTTATTAAACAATTTAAGCCCGACTTGGTTGCTATTTTTGGTGCAGACCATGTCTACTTTATGGATATTCGGCAGATGATTGATTTTCATCTAAAAAAAGGGGCGGATGTGACTGTGGCTACCGTCCCTTTTCCTATTGCTGAATGCCGACGATTTGGAGTAGTAGCGGTAAAAGAAGATTGGCAAGTTTTGGAATTTCAAGAGAAAGTTCCAAATCCAAAGCCTATCCCAGGGAATCCTCAAGAAGGGTTGGTATCCATGGGAAATTACATTTTTAATACCGAGGTGCTTTTAGAAGAATTAGAAATTGACGCTGCGGACCTAAATAGCTCCCACGATTTTGGTAAAGATATCTTACCCCGAATTTGCAATACCCGACTTGTTTTTGCCTATGACTTCCGTCAGAATAAAGTCCCTGGGATTGAAGGACAAAATGTCTATTGGCGGGATGTAGGAACCATCGCAGCTTATTATGAAGCTAATATAGACCTAAAGAATCCATTACCAAAGTTAAATCTTTATAATCCTCAATGGCCGGTACGTTCAGTGAAATACCATGACCCACCGGCAAAGGTAGTGATTGATGCTCACGGGCGAATTGGTCATTTAGAAAACAGTCTTATTGCTGGTGGTTCTATTGTTAGTGGAGGATGGGTGAGGGATTCTATCATTGGACGGAATGTATTTGTGAGTAGTGGTGCCCTGGTAGAAGACTCAATTATTATTGGTGATGTGATAATTGAAGAAGGAGCTCAGGTTAGGCGAGCTATTATAGATGAAGGAAATGTTATTGGACAGGGAGAACAAATAGGGTATGATTTAAACAAAGATGCAGAAAGATTTTATCTTGATCCTGATTTAGAGATTGTGGTTGTCCGTAAAAAAATAGAGAATAGAACACTGTAAGATACTCCACCAATAAAGTGTGTTTTAAGCATTTTCCACAAGAATTATCTGAATGTCCATTACATTGGTACCAGTAGGGCCAGTAATGAAAAGTTCCCCTGTTTTTTTAAAAAAACTATAAGAATCGTTATTTTCCAAATATGTTTTGGGATTGAGTCCTAAATTTTTGGCTTTATAGATAGTGTCTGCATTTACTATTGCCCCAGCCGCATCGGTGATGCCATCAGTGCCATCACTCCCTGCTGAAAGTAAAGTAATTCCCTTTGTGCCAGCGATTTCTAAAGCAAAGGCAAGGGCTAGTTCGGTATTTCTTCCTCCCATTCCTGACCCTTTTACAGTAACTGTGGTCTCTCCACCACTAATAAGACATACAGGCAAATTATCTGAAGTTTTCTTAGCTTTTAAAGCTCTAGTGGCCAGAGATTTAGCTACTTCCCTAGCTTCACCATGGATCTCTGTACTAATTATTTGAGCATTAAAGCCAAGTTTAATTGCTTGATTTTTAATGGCATTGAGCGCCTTTTTGTTATTTCCTACAATAATATTGGTTACTTTTTTTAGGACCGGATTATCTTTCTTCAAAGTCTCAGGAATTATACCTTTTTCACCTTTTCTTAAAAGGTCTAAGACATTAGGGGGGACATTTTTAAAAAGATTATATTTTTTTAAGACTGTTAAGGCATGTTTATAAGTAGTTTCATCAGGAGCTGTAGGCCCCGAGGCAATGGTTTCTAAATGATCACCTATTACATCTGAAAGTATAAAAGAGACAATTTTAGCTGGATAACAATGTTCAGCTAGTCTTCCTCCTTTGACTCTTGAAATGTGTTTTCTTACCGTATTGAGCTCTTCTATATTAGCTCCTGCTTTAAGCAAAAGTCGGGTTACATCTTTTTTTTCTTCAAGGCTTATCCCTTTATAAGGAGCAACTAACAAGGCTGAGCCACCTCCAGAAATGAGACATAGCACCAGTGTTTTTTCCGTAGCATTTTTTTTCAAAAGCTCTATCATTCTTTTTGTGGCTTTTAGTCCATTTTCATCTGGTATGGGGTGTCTTGCTTCTTCAACTTTTATTTTTTTTAATCTTCCACCATGTCCGTATTTAGTAATTACCATTGCGGTAGTGAGCAAATCTCCCAGTGATTCTTCCACTGCTAAAGCCATTTTATAAGCCGCTTTCCCAAAACCAACCGTTAAAAGTGTTTCATATTTGCCTGTTTTATATTCAGACAAAACCTCATCTATATAGTCCTTGACTACGGTATAAGGGTCTACAGTTTTTAATCCTACAAAAAATAAATTTTTTAAAATATGTTTATGATTCATATAAAACTAATTCTTATTATCTTCTTCTACTATCTCCAACAATCGGTCAAAAAAGTCAGGAATAGCAGAGACTATGCGACTCCAGTTAGGAATAAGAGGGATGCCTAAGGGGTCTTCCAAAATTTGCTCCCCAGCAATGGTAACGCTATTGGCAAATTCTTCAACAGCCAATGACTCTCCGTGTCTATCAAAGTAAAGAGAGTTTATTAAGGCATCGTTGTGATATTTCCTCAGGGAAGTTTGTGCTTCTCTTACATAAGTTGCTTTCAGTGTTTTAAAAAAACCTTCTGAAAAAATTACCCCCTCACTGGCCAAGGTTCTAAACAGGTTTTTAGCAATATCAACTGTCATTTTTAAAAGTCCCCTTGAAGTATTTTTAGGAAGAATTTCCTGATGTTTATGCTCATAAGTGTCTGCTAGGTCTACCTGACAGATGTTTCTTAAGGAGCAATTTCTGTAAACTTCTCCCAAGACACCAATCTCTAGTCCCCAATCTCCTGGAATCCTATTTCTCCAGGCCAGACTAGCAGTCATAGCAAATTCGCCTGCCAAAAGATAACGAAAACTATCCAAATAAAGAAGAAAAGGAGTAATTCCCAGGGTTTTCATTAAGGCACGGATAAGAGGAGTAATAAATAGACGTGTTACTCGACCATGAAGGCGGTCAGTAACGCGGCTATAATAACCCTTACAAAATTCAAAATTTAAACTAGGATTGGTTACAGGATAACACAATCTGGTAAGTATTTCTTTATTATAAGTTAAAATATCACAGTCATGACAAACAATGATCTGAGATTTTTCAGAGGCTAAGACATAACCGTAAGCCATCCAAGTAGCCAATCCTTTTCCCCTTTCCCAGCAGCAAAATTCTTCTTCTAATTTTTGATAAAGAGTTTGCATCCTTGCTCCATCATTCCAAATAATAGCAATTTTTTGGGGTAAACGGGAAAAGAATTTTTTGGCAAACAGAAATTCTTCCTTATTTGCCCGGTCTAAACTGATTATAATTTGTTCTATATAAGGAACTGTGCAAAGTTCATCAATAATTTTAGGTAGAGCATTCCCTTTAAGCTCACTAAAAAGAGAAGGTAATACCAAAGCAACAGGACGATGCTTTGTATATTCTACTAACTCATTTTCTAAAATTTTTTCATTATCTCGGTTTAAACGATGAAGAGTAGTAATGACCCCATTTTGAAAGAAATCACCCATATTCACCTCCTTAAAATATTATATATTGCTTCAGACCATCCTCCGGGACCTATTCTTTGAGTATAGTGAACATTTTCTAAATTGCACACTTGGTATTTTCCTGATTTTCTTCTTACCACTACTGGAATATCCACTTCTTTTAACATAGGAATATCATTTGGGCTATCTCCAATGCCAACAGAAATAATGGTTTTATGAAGATAAGTTTGCTGATAAATAGATTTTAAAATTTGAACTGCCTTGCCTTTGTCACTTCCCCAGCTAACAGTATAAAATCTGTCTCCTTTGGTGAGATTAAGCCCATATTTTTTTATTTCTTCTTCCAGTAAAAAAAATTTATCTTTGTCATTTTTGAAAACAAAAGGTTCTGAATATTCTCGCTGGGTAGCCAATTTTGCTTCTTCTAAAGAGAGGCCACTAATTTTAGAAATCTCCTTAGCTCCCATTTGAGAAAAACCTTTTATTTGGAAACCTAATCTGTTCAAAATTTCTTGAAATTTCTTTTTTATAACCTCATGAGATTTACCTATTTCAATTACCTGGTATTTATCTATCACTTTATATTCAAAATTATTAAGATTAAGCTTTGTTTTTGGAATAAATATACCACCTCCATTTTCAGAAATAAATGGATAAGCCATAATATCCATTTTTTCTCTATACAATTCTATTTCCAATCGCGTCTTACTAGAACACAAAATAAGGGGAATTCCTCTTTCTTTCAGAAACTTAATGGCTTCAGTTGCCTCTTGGAAACTATAAGTGTCCTCATCTAGTAGAGTTCCATCTAAATCAGAAAAAATAAGATACATCAATTTTTCTGGCATAAATTGAATTTAACCTAAGAAAGGGAAATTAGCAAGAAAAAGTTTTTAATACTCCTGGGGGTCAGGTCTTGATTTTTGAATTATTTTATGGCATTGACGCACGCCTGCCAGAGGTAAAATGAAGATTTTGCATTTGTATTTATCAAATTATGACGGTTAATTGGTCAGTAATGAAAGGAAAATAGTAAAAAAGTCGTCTTGATCAAAGAGGTCGCAGATTTTAGGAGGACCTTTAATACTTATAAAAATGGCTTGCATTTTACCCAAAAGCAAATTATTATGAGGTTATCAACTCAAGGGAGGAAGTTGTATGGCTATAGCTTCTATTGAAGAAGTCATCTCTGAAATTAAGCAAGGGAAGATGATAATTTTAGTGGATGATGAAGATAGAGAAAATGAGGGTGATTTATGTATAGCTGCAGAGAAGGTTACTCCTGAAGCCATCAATTTTATGGCTAAATATGCCCGGGGGTTGATTTGTCTAACCCTAACACCTGAGCGAATAGAACAATTAAGATTGCCTTTAATGGCTAGCGAAAGTCATCCTGGGCCGCCTCATGGAACGGCATTCACTGTTTCCATTGAGGCCAAAAAAGGAGTAACTACAGGGATTTCTGCCCATGACCGGGCCTTGACTGTCTTAACAGCCATAGCGGATGATGCCAAGCCAGAAGATTTGGTTATACCAGGCCATATATTCCCTTTGCGGGCTAGAGAAGGAGGGGTATTGGTAAGGGCAGGGCATACAGAAGGTTCTGTGGATTTAGCCCGTCTAGCTGGTTTAAAACCGGCGGGGGTGATTTGTGAGATTATGAATGATGATGGCACTATGGCACGGATGCCTGATTTAGAAAAGTTTGCTGAAAAACATGGTTTAAAAATTGCTACTATTGCTGATTTAATTTCCTACCGTTTAAAACACGATTGTTTGGTAAAAAGATTAGCTGAAACAGTATTACCTACAGCAATTGCAGGAGAGTTTAAGGCCATTGTATATGAAAGCGAAGTTGACCCCAATCATCATTTGGCATTAGTGAAAGGAGAAATTGATTCAGAACAACCTGTTTTAGTCAGAGTGCATTCCCAGTGTCTTACGGGAGATGTATTTGGCTCTTTGAGATGTGATTGTGGTCCGCAATTGCGTACAGCTATGAAGATGATAGAGAAAGAAGGCAAGGGTGTTTTAGTCTATATGCGTCAAGAGGGAAGAGGGATTGGTTTTGCCAATAAAATTAAGGCATATGCCTTACAAGATGCAGGCCATGATACGGTAGAGGCCAATTTGGCTTTAGGGTTTAAACCAGATTTAAGAAATTACGGTATTGGTGCCCAAATTCTCAGGGACTTAGGTGTTAGAAAGATGCGATTGATGACCAACAATCCTAAGAAAATTGTGGGTCTAGAAGGTTATGGATTGGAGGTGGTAGAGAGAATACCTATAGAAATTCCCCCCTGTAAGGAGAACTTCCGTTATCTGCTGGTAAAGAAGAAAAAAATGGGACATTTATTAAGTATAGATGATGTAGTTCCAATAAAAAAATAAAAAGGAAATAAAAATGAAAAATTTGGTATTTTCAATGTTATTTATTTTAGGGAGTGTAATTACGGCTGAGGCTGTCTCACCTCCTAAGGTGGTAATGGTTATTGCTCATAAAAATTTTCGAGATGAGGAGTTATTTGTTACTAAACAAACTTTAGAAAGAAAAGGAGTGCAGGTAGTGGTAGCTTCTTCTGCCTTAACTCCGGCCAAGGGAATGCTTGGAGGGAGTTATAAACCGGATATACTCATTAAAGACATTAACATAGATGATTATGACGCATTGGTTTTTGTTGGAGGAATGGGAGCCACTGAATATTGGGATAATGAAATAGCTCATAATTTAGCAAGGGCAGCATTAGAAAAGAATAAAGTTGTGGCTGCTATTTGTATTGCTCCGGTAACTTTAGCTAAGGCAGGTCTGCTTAAGGGCAAAAAGGCCACAGTCTGGTCATCTGAAGCAAGTCAATTAAAAAGTTTGGGTGCAATTTATACTGGGAAACCTGTTGAAAGAGATGGA
>Ga0190304_1000572_pt1 | contig 17160 bp, 12 predicted proteins | sample 48700712_MG_FD_161670 | JGI IMG/M metagenome (GOLD analysis project Ga0190304, IMG submission 161670) | Hydrothermal vent sediment bacterial communities from Southern Trench, Guaymas Basin, Mexico - 4870-07-1--2_MG | ecosystem: Environmental > Aquatic > Marine > Hydrothermal vents > Sediment ...
TCCAAGGGAATTCGCCGCCTTCCTGCGGGCGGAAGGTAATGTGATAAGAGAGATTCTGCTCATACCCGGAATGATACACGGAGATAGGCATGCTATCTTTAACATCGCCATGCTTCCCATAGATTATTCCATCGTTGGAACGGTTCACAGCCACCCATCCCACTCAAATAGACCGTCGGGTGAGGACCTGCGCATGTTTTCCAAATATGGAAAAGTGCACATCATCGTGGCTATGCCATATGATGAAAAATCGTGGAGGGCTTATGACTGGAATGGCAGAGAGATAGAGGTGGAGGTAATTGAATAGTTTTTAAATACAGTAACCTTAACGGAAATGATGGACATCTCTGCACTCGATACATTTCTCGCAGCCCCCCTCGCTCCACTGGCTGGAGCGATCCTCTTCTGGTCCATCCAGATACTGATGGCGGAGGGATTAAAAACGCTTCTGAGAGAAATATGGGATAATCACAGAGCTTTTTGCAGATTCTCGAATTTTGTCGCTCTGCTGTTTCAGGCGGTTTCTCACATGCTGGGATACACGTTAACCGGTATAGGTGTGGGAGAGTTCTCACTCAGCATCGGGAATGCAAGGGTTACGCCAAAAAGGGAGAAGAGGGGATTTCCATCCATACTGGCAAATGTCTTCCTGCTTTTCGGTCCCTTCTTCATACCTCCCCTGATTCTGTTTCTGATACTTCTACCCTTTACGCCCGGAATGGAGATAATGGAATGTTACACCTTTTCAACCGCTTTGATATCCTTTGGTTCTCTGCTTCAGCAATATGGGATGAATTTTCTAACAATAATCGTCAATCTGGACCTTTTCAATCCTTTCCATCTGATGTTCCTCGTTGCCGTAATTCTCATTGGTCTCGGTATCAGACCAAGTTTCATAGAGGATGAGGAAAGAAAATACAGGATGATAGATGACCTCGCAAAAATAAGAGACTTTTTCATATCCCACCCAAAATCCATCCTCATCTTTTTTGTTTCCATTTACATCCTCTTCTATATCCTTTACTTCCTGAAGCTACCCTACTACGTGCTCATATTTTCCTTCTTCGGATGGCTATCTCTGATATCGATAGTTTCTCTCCTCATTGCATCCCTCTTCGTCTTCCTCATCATGGTGAGTGACAGGTTACCTTCCTTCAAAAAATATCTTCCCCTCATCGTGTTCGTTCTATCTTATATATCTCTGAGGGTCACATTCACTTTCGTCAGGACAGACATGGATCTGGCAATAACCAATATCGCAAGTTCGTCACTCACATTTGTTTCATCCGCCATCGCTCTCAAAATGGAGATGGACAGACAAAAACTCAGAGAAGGTTTGCAGAGTTTAAGAGAAGTCAAGGAGAAGAAAATCGATAAAGAAGACAAGGAGGAAGGCAAGAAAATCCTTAAAGAAACCGAAAACCAATAAACTTAAAACATCAAAAAGGATGGCTTAAGCAGAGAGGAGGGGAAGATGAAAATAGAGGAAGAACTCCTGAAAGGAGAGAGGATAGAGAAGATCCTCACACCACATCCACTATCCTTTATGGGTTTGCAAGCCCTCTGGATTTTTATAGCGGTATTTGGTATAATCCTGTGGTGGACGGCAAATTACTCACAGTACACCAGTTTCTTGGAATCCTGGTTCACCGTACTGCTCCTGTGGTGGATCGGAATCATAATAGCGGGAGTCGTTGCATCCCTCGTAGCTATAAGATGGAGATTCTTTTTCCTATACGTGACAATCGCGTCCCTGGGAACCTTTCTCGCATGGAGACTTAACTACCTCGTGGATGGAAAGGGAACGAGCCTGTTTATACTGGGATACTCTCTGGCTGTATCCATAATCATGTTCATGGGTGTATACGTATTCGTAAAGTCGCACAGATACATTCTCACCGACTGCAGAATCATATTCAGAGGTGGTGTGCTGAAAAAGAGAGAAAGAACATTGAGATATGATAAAATAACAGACGTTGATGGTACGCAGGATATCCTGGGTCAGATTTTTGACTTTGGAACGATCATTCCCATAACCCAATCCGGCTTTGGACTCGGTTCCGACCAGACCTTTGCGGCGGGCGGCGTCAAAGCAGGGGGGAAAAGATTTGGTATATTTGGATTAGCGGGTGGAGCAAAGGAAGTTAAGACACCGAGAGCAAGAACGTATTACGAACTGCATGGAGTTCATCCGTACAAAGAGGTGAGAAAACTTCTCGAGGAGTTGATACAAGGTCACGTCATAACACCTTATCAGAGAGAGCAGGTCGAGCTCCAGAGGGAACAACTCGAACTTCAAAAGGAGATGAAAGAACTCCTTGAGCGACAAAAGGAGCTGAAGGATTAGATTTAAAACAGAGAATTATATAAGAATCGCGGATGATACCGAAGGCTGTATTCTTCACGAAGGGAATGGGGGTGCACAGGGACAAATTGCAGTCATTCGAGTTGGCATTGAGAGATGCGGGCATAGGTATGTGCAATATCGTAACGGTATCGAGCATCCTTCCACCCAACTGCAAGATAATATCAAGGAAGAGAGGTATAGAGAAACTGAGACCCGGAGAGATCGTATATTGTGTGATGTCCAGAAACCAGACCAACGAGCCCTACAGAAAGATATCGGCATCGATTGGTGTTGCGATACCAAAGGATAGGAATGCATATGGATACATCTCCGAGTACCACAGTTTTGGGGAGAGATGTAAAACCGCTGGAGATTACGCGGAGGATCTCGCAGCCACCATGCTGGCGACAACCCTCGGAATAGACTTCGATCCCGATAAAGCATGGGACGAGAGAAAACAACTCTTCAGGATGAGTGGAAAGATAGTCAAAACGAGAAGCGTAACACAGACCGCCATTGGGGACAAAGATGGCAGATGGACAACCGTCATAGCTGCAGCTGTTTTTCTCGAGGAGGTTTAACAGTTTTCCACTCACCCATCCACAGATAATTTTGAAGCACTCGGGCAGTTAAACTTTTATATAAAAAAGGCATTTGCTTCATTCGTGGAGGGGATGCCCAACAAAACATGTGAGTTTATGGGAGGAAAAAGTGAGGTATGGGACAAACTCACCCACGGTGAGATGGCGTATTCAATCTTGGAAAAATTTCACGAGGGACTGGCGATCATAGACCTCGATTATAACATCCTCATGCTCAATAGATGGATGGAGAATCTTTATGGAAAGGACTTGGTGGGAAAGAAGTGTTACTCGGCCTTTTATGGTAGAAGCTCCGTATGCCCACAATGCCCTATCAGGGAAGTAGCGGAAAAGAAGTCATCCCGGCATATCATATTACCACCCGGAGAAGATAGAAAGAAATGGTTTGAGGCTTTTTTCTATCCACTCACCGATGAAGATGGCAATGTGGTTGCGGTGATCGAGCACCTCAGAGATATCACGGATAGAAAAACGCTCGAGGAAAAATTGAAAGAAGAGAAAAAGAGGTTTGAAGATATCGCATCGCACATCGGCGAGTGGGTTTGGGAGGTTGACAGGGAGGGAAGATATACTTACTCCAGCTCTGTAGTAGAAAAGATCCTCGGTTACAAGCCCGAGGAGGTGATCGGTAGATTCTTTTACGAATTTTTCCTTCCGGAAGAGAGAGAAACTCTAAAAAGAAGGGCTTTTGAGATATTTTCAGAGAAAAAACCCTTCCACAAATTTCTGAATAAGCTTCTACGCAAGGATGGCAGGGTCGTGATCGTGGAAACAGATGGTGTACCGGTATTATCAGATGATGGCGAACTGCTGGGTTACAGAGGGGCTGACCACGATGTAACGGAACGCATGGAAACGGAAAGGAAATTGAGAGAATCTGAAGAGAGATTCAAGTCAATAACAAACGATGTCATGAACGCGGTGGAAGTTGGCTTTCTTCTGCTCGATAGAAATCATCGCATAGCCTGGGTGAACAGCACCTTTGAGAAGTATTTTGGTATAAAGAGAGAAGAATTGATCGGGAAGGGGAAAGAAGAGGTTGTCAAGGAAAGAATCAAGTTTATTTTTGAAAATCCGGATGAATTTGAGAGGAGAGTTCTGTCATCGAAAGATAAAAGTCCTCACGTGGACGCCTTCGAGTGTCATGTCCTACCCGGGGAGAACAGAGAGGAAAGATGGCTCGAATACAGATGCCAGCCCATCGAGACGGGATTCTATGCGGGAGGATGTGTGGAGTTGTACTACGATGTCTCCGAACGCAAGAGATTGGAGTGCAAGTTGAGAGAGAGTATAGAAATTTTCAGATCCATTGCGGAGTATGCAAAGGATGCGATAATAATGATAGACGATGATGGCAGTGTCATATTCTGGAATAAGATGGCTGAGAAGATGTTTGGTTATAGGGCTGAAGAAGTGATAGGGAAGGATGTGCATCTCCTCTGTGCACCGGAGAAATATCATCGGGACTATATAGAGGGATTCAAGACTTTCAAAAGTAGTGGCAAAGGAAAAATCGTCGGTAAAACCGTAGAGATGACCGCCCTCAGGAAAAATGGCGAAGAATTTCCGGTAGAGTTATCCGTTGGTGCATTCAAGATAAAGGCAAGATGGCATGCTGTAGCTGTTGTTAGAGATATAAGCGAGAGGAAGAGGATGGAAAAGGAAATCGAAGAGAAGTTGAAAGAACTCGAAAAATTTTACAAGATAGCTATCGATAGGGAACTACGGATGATCGAGTTAAAAAGAGAGATAAACGAACTCTGCAGGAAATATGGAGAAAAACCAAGATACGAATCCACCGAGGAAGAAATAGACTCGGAGGGGGTATTGCAGGGTGTTTCTTGATGTTCTCTGGCTCATTCCGATCTTCGCCGTCTATGCCACGATCGCATGGTTTCTCAATCTGTATCGAAAGGATAAGGATAAGAGAAAACTCATGTTCTCCATTGTTTTCTTTTTCGCTTCGATCGACTATATTTTTATGCTGATGGGCGCATATCCCAATCCAAACACAACCCTTTCAAACCTTTACCTTCTATCAACCATCCCCCTCCAAATGGCTATATTTCTCGCCGTTATCGAGACACTGCATCCGATCAAAAATTTTGACAGAGTTTTTAACATATTCTTTGGTGTGGTATCTCTCCTCCTCATTCTCTCTTTTTTACCCTTCTCCGTGAAAGAGAGCACCCACCCCATCAGAATAATTCTTGCCATCCTGACAATTTCCCTCTCATTCTTTTCCTTCGTGAAAAAAAGAAATGAGACCGCCTTCCTCTTTGGCATGTCACTCATATGTTTCACAACCGCGAGCATAGGGTTGGCACACGATATACCGGGTCTCGCCATCTTCTCTTTCAGTATCGCATACGTCTTTCTTTCCCTTACTTTCAGAAAAGCATCTTTGAGAGAGGGAATAGACCTGTATTTCTCTCTGAAAAAGGAGCTGGAAGAAACCAAAAGAAAACTGAGATTGAGCGAGGAAAGATATCGCATAATCGTGGAAAACACGAGCGATGCCATCATTACGAACGATTGGAATGGGGTCATAACATACGTTAGCCCTTCTTTCAAAAGATTATCCGGTTACGATCCAGAAGAATTGATAGGTAAAAAACCGTGGCAGATAAGAATTATCCATCCAGAAGATGTGAAGATCGTTTCATCCTTTCATCGCATGGCAAAGGAGCGTGGATTTGCCAGTAAGCCGATAGAGTTCCGCATCATAACGAAGGACGAAAAGATCAAGTGGCTTTCTCAGTCCATATCCGCGGTTAGGGAGAACGGAAAAATCGTGATGTTTATCAGTTCTTACAGGGACGTGACGGAAAGAAAAGAAATGGAACATCAGTTATCGATAAAGGTAGAGGAACTGGAAAGGGCTAAGCGGGCATATCTCAATATAATGGAAGATCTGAAAGAGAATGTGGAAAGTCTGAAGAGGGCGAGGGAAGAGATCAGGAGAAAGAACAGAGAACTCGAGGAACTGAACAAAAACTTGGAAAAAATCGTGAAAGAAAGGACCGCGGAAGTCGAAAAACTCCTGAGGGCAAAGGAGGAGCTTTTGCTCCAGATAAGCCATGATATAAAGACGCCGCTGACGCCCCTCTGCACCCTCCTTCCCATAGTGAGAGAACAGGTCGACGATCCAAAGACCAAGAGACTCCTCGATGTCTGTATAAAGAATGCGAATTACATGAAGAAACTGATAGTCGACAGCTTACAGCTGCTGAAGGTGGAAAAGACCGATCTGAAGATGGAGAACATAAAACTCAGGAAACATGTAGAAGAAATCGTGGAGAATTACAAGATCGACTTGAATCAAAAGAAGATAAGCGTGGATATCTCTATAGGAGACGATATCTTCGTCAAGGCCGATGAGATTAGATTGAGAGAGATTTTTGATAATCTCATTTCAAATGCGATAAAATATAATAAGGAAGGGGGCGAAATCAGAATAGGTGCGGAAAGGGAGAACGGTATGGTAAAGATCTTCGTGAAGGATAACGGAAAGGGTATGACAAAAGAGCAACTGGAACGCGTATTCGACGAATTCTACAAGGCTGATAAATCGGGTCATGACCTTTCCTCTGTGGGTGTTGGGCTTTCCATCTGCAAAAAACTGGTGGAGAGACATGGCGGAAGGATATGGGCGGAGAGCGAAGGACCCGGAAAGGGATCGACATTCTACTTTACGCTTCCATCGGCTTCCGAGAAGGCTGAGAAAATGGAGAGCGTGGCCAAAATCCAAGGTTAAGGTGGTCTTTAAACGGAAATCCGCATTCCCTTGAAGCGCATCCAAATTATTTAAAGAGCACCCACCATTAACTTCACAGCATCAAACATAACAACGCTTATATACAGTTAAAACAATCTCATCTCGTCAGAGGGAGAGGAGGATAAAAATGGTTGATAGGAGTGTAATGGGCATACCTAAGGATATAATCAATATAGACGCATTCAGAGAGAGCATCCAGCAGGTTACCTCACAGCTGGAACAGATAAGGAGCTCATTTTATCAGGGTGTCGAGGAGATAGAGAGAATAAAGAAGATACTGAACTCGGAACACATAGGCAGGTTTTCAGATATAATAACGGAATTTGAGGCCCAGCTGACAAAAATGGAAAAGGAGAGAAATGAGGCGATAGAGAACGCGAGGAGATACGGTCATGAACTCGAAAAGGAGAAAGAAAGATTGATCAAGCTCTGGGATGCCTACAAACTTCAGGAAGATGAACTCAACGAGAGAGACAAGAGAATAGCCGAACTCGAGAGAAAAGTGAAGGAGTATGAAAGTAAACTGAGAGAGACCGAAAAGGACATGAGCAGTAGAATAGAGACACTCACCAAAAAACTCGAAGAGAAAGAGAATCTGCTAAAGGAATATAGCGATTTCAGAAAAAAACAAGCTCTTTATAAGGAGAAAAACAGAAAACTCCAGGAGGAAATCGACAATCTGAGAAGCACACTCAAGGAGAAAGAGGAGGAAATAGCCCAACTCAAGCAAATGGTGGATGAGTTGAGCAAGTACAGAGAATTCGAGGATTACAAGACAAAATACGAAAAATTGAATGTAGAGTTTAACAAAGAGAGAGAAAGACTCGTGAAGCTCTACAAACTATACGAGGAGTTGGAGAGAGAGAACAGCAAACTAAAGGATGAGCTGGACGGCTGGCGCCAGTGGTACAAATCCAATGCAGAACTTCTGGATAGACTCTTCAAATCCACCGAAGACATAAAGAAGAGACTCTCTTCAATCAAGTGATTCACTCAACAACAACTCTGCTTATCCCTTCTTCATCTTCATATACCGTGATAGCGTTTGTCACCATCTGTTTAACCTCATCTATGTGTGTTATTATAAATATCTGTTTGAATCTGTTGGATAGGGCATTCAGTGCATTCAGTATATTCCTGCGCCTGTTCATATCTTGGGAGCCAAAGATTTCATCGAGAATGATAAAGTTGAACTCTCCACCCGCTCTGTCTGCGAGCATCTGGGATATTGCAAGCCTTATGCAGAGATTTGCGAGATCTTCTTCTCCTCCCGAAAATCTGTTTATCTCGTAAGGTATACCGCCATCGTATATCATTATGTCGTAGTTTTCATTGAGTTCGAGCTCACTGTACTTTCCATCTGTGAGGCTTTCCAGCAAACTGGATGCATATGCAGATAGGGTCGGTCTGATTCTCGATATCAGGTCTATCCTGAATTCCCCCATCAGCTTTTCAAGGGAATTCAACATTGAAAGTCTGTCCTCCTCTTCCGATATTCTCCTTTTAATCTCTCTAACCTCTTCAACCCTCGACTTCAATTCCTTTATCTTTTGTTTCAACAGATTGAGTTCACCGAATATCTCTTTTATTTCTCCCTTTATCCCATCAACCTCTATCTGTTTCTTTCTCACTCTTTCGACGGCGAGTTTGTATTTCTCGTAGCATTCCTTAACTTCTCTTTCCAAATTTCTATAAGTGTTTTCATCAAATCTTATCTCGCCGAGCAGAGCGATCTCCTTTTCCTTGATCTCAATTTCTTTTTCTTCCTTCTCTATCTCCCTGATCATGGAATGGATTATTCCCTCTATCCTCCTCAGGGTCATCCTCCTTTTCAGGATATATTCTCTCCTTCTGGATAAAGCTTCCTCCAGTTTTCTCTCCCTGCTCAGATCCTCTTCCAGCCTCTTCAATCTCGCCTCAATCTCCGATAATAAATCCATCTTCTCCTTTATCTCTCTGTCAAACTTTTCTATCAGTCTCGAGTAGTGCTCCCCCAGAACTCTTTCACAGGTTGGACACGTCGCAGATGGACCGAGAGATTCTATTTTCTTCTTACGATCCTCTATTTTTCTTTTTTCGGTCTCTATAGCATTCATATTCGTTCTTTCCTTTTCTATCCTCGCGAGAACACCCGATATCTCCATCCTTAACTTCTCGAGTTTTTTCTCCACCTCTCCAAATTCTTTCTCCACCTCTCCCATTTTCTTTTTTTCCATTTCCCTCTCAAAGAGATTCTCCCTCCTTTCCTTCAGAGACGCCCTCAGCTTGGCGATCTCCCTCTCCAGATTCATCCTCCTGTCAAATAGCTCTTTTCTCTTTCTTTCTTCATCCAGTCTGCGTTGCAGGGTTTCATACTCCTTTTCAACACCATCTTTTTCTTTTTCGAGCATCTCCAATTCTTTTGAAAGAGCATCAAGTTGTACCTTCTTCTCAGATATCCTTCTTTCCACCCTCTCCATCTCTTCCGTGTTTTTCTCTATCTCCCTGAGAAAAACCTCCTCCTTGTCCTCACCCGTTCTTTCGTCCCTTATAGAGATTCTCATGTGCTGCAGAATATCTTGAATCCTCCTTATGTCGGTTCTTATGTTCTTGATCGCCTTGTCGATGGCATCTATCCCGAGCATTCTCATTATGAGCTGTTTTCTTTCGCTTGCACTCATTGTAGATAGCGCGTTGAGCTCCTTTTGCTTCGCAAAAACGGATGTAAAGAAGGTCTTTGCATCCATACCAAACAGATTCTGCACAAATCTCGTCGTCGCCTCCGCCCCGCTGGCCACGGGGCGGTTGTTTATAAAGGCAGATGCAGAAGGAGATAGATTTTTTCCGACCATCTCTCTGATAATCTTTATGTCGTTTTTATTGAATACAAAATCAACCTCGACCCTGCACCTCTCTGTTGGGAGAGCCTTATCTCTCTTGATTCTATCAGATGATGTCCTTGCTGCGACGTGCCCATAAAGAGCCCACGCAAAAGCCTCGAATATGGTCGATTTTCCGACACCATTCAATCCGAATATCCCGACAACTCCCTCCGGGAATTTTATTTCAACGTTCTTGAACTTCCTGAAATTCTGCATCTTTATCGATTTGAGGATCATGTATCCTCTCCCTCGACCTCCTGCAGATATTTCTTTCCAAGGGCGAGAAGTTCCTTTTTGTCTTTTAAATTCTTCTTATCCATGAATTTTTCAAATTCCGTCAGAATATCGGATATTACAACTTCTGATGGAATTACCTGATCAACTGTTTTACCCGCGGAGTGTCTGACTTCAAAGTGCATCGCCTTTGAGAACATGGAAGATATAGAGGATGTGTCGAGAGATTTGTAAACAGATGGGTCGATGTTGATAAGTAGCAATCTCACTATACAGCCGGTAAAATCCCTGCCCGCAATCGAATCCTTTATGATGTTCAAAATCTCCCTGGGTTTCAAATCCTTACAGTCAATGGGACCGATCTCCAGCATTTTTCTCGTGGGTATCTGAACAAACTCCGTTGTTACGGATTTGGAAAGCTTCACTATCACGAAACCCTTTTCTTCATTTATCTCATTGAAACTCATCTTCTCCGTGGAGCCAGAGTAAACGATGTTATTTCTTATTCGGGTAAATCCGTGGTAGTGACCCAGAGCCACATAGTCAAAACCCTTCGTTATGGTGGAGAGGGGAATGATATACTCGTTTATTTCTCCCATCTTGAATACCTCTATACTCTGTACCGCTCCGTGGGTCACCAGGATATTGAAATCCGCCGAAGGGTCGGGTAAAGCGGATTCCAGCGAATCCATAAACTCATCCTTATCCCTGCAATGAGGTACAGTGTGAATGGCGATACTCTTACCCTTAACTTCCAAATCTATTCTCTCAGCCTTGTTGTATATGGGATACACATTTTCCAGATGTTCAAACAGTTTGAAGATGTGCCCCGTGCCCTTGAGTTTGGGCGTCTCGTGATTTCCCGCTATTATTATTGTCGGAATCCCCATCTTTGATAATCTGAGAATCTGCTCCAGAGCAACGCTAATTGCTCGATTTGTCGGTCTCACGTTATCAAAGAGGTCTCCAGCATGAATCACGATATCTGGCATGATATCAACTATACGATTCACGGTTTCAACAAACGCTTTGTAAATATCCTTCTCCCTCAAATTAATACCATCGCTATCTATCTTCCTGTAGGCAGAATATCCCAGATGGGTATCAGCGAAATGTACAACCCTGATTTCACTTTCTTCTTTCATACCTATACCTTACAACATTTGCCGCAAGTATCATTGGATCGAGAGTGGGTGCTATGGGGGGTGCATAGGATGTTTCAAGCTGTACGAAATCATCGATTTTCATTCCGTTAACGATTGCACAGGCGAGGGTATTGATTCTCATTGCACTTCCTTCTCCAACTGCCTGGGAGGAAACTATCTTCCCATCGCCATCAACGGCGATTTTAACGGTCACATCCTCCCCTCCAGGGAAATAGTGGGGCAGATTCCTACCCGTATACTTGCCGTGAACAATGCCTTCACCAAGGTCTCTGAGCAGAGGTCCTACCGCCGCTATCTCCACACCAAAGATTCTGGTTGTTCTCGTTTGAATAAATCCTCGAGGAAGTCCGGCGTCGCCTCCAGCGGCATTTATGCCAGCTATCATTCCCTGTCTGACCCCTATACTGCCCAGGCCAACGGGGAAGCGTTTCCCCGTGAGCAGATCTATATACTCTGTGCAGTCGCCCGCGGCATAGATATCCTTCACACTCGTCATGCATCTGTTATCTATCACTATTCCTCCCTTTTCTCCTATTTCGCAACCGATCTTTCTGGCTATATCCACGTTTGGTTTAATTCCGGTGGCCAGGATAACCATATCCGTTTCTATTCTTCTCTCTTTCCCGTCTCTCTCTACAACGATGCCATCCGCCTCTTTTTCTCCCGTTATCTTTTTAACTCTGCAGCCCGTAAGTATCTCCACTTTATCCTTTATGGCATCGAGTACAATCCTCGATATATCCTCATCTACCATTGAGGGGAGTATCTGAGGGAAGATTTCCACCACCCTGACCCTTTTCCCTTTTTCGTAGAAAGCCTCAGCGAGTTCGAGACCTATCAGACCGGCACCTATTATCGAGACATCATCAACCTTATCAAGATACCCCTTGATACCCCTGGCATCATCCAAGGTTCTCAACGAGAAGACGCCCTTTTTCAAATCATCTCCATTGCGCACCCCTTCTATCGGAGGTACAGACGAATTTGCGCCGGTAGCGAGAACGAGAGCATCATAGCTTCTCTCTATCCGCTCCCCATCTTTCTCTGCGATGACAATTTTTTTCTCTGTATCAACCTCCGTTACAGTTGTTTCGAGATGTAGCTCTATCCCCGCTTTTTCGAACCACTCTTTAGAAAACTCTATGACATCCTTGACCTTACCGGAGATAAAGTAGGGAAGTGCGCACTTCGAGTACTGTGGATATTTTCCTCTCTCGAAGATGGTGACACTTGCTTTTCTATCTGTCTTCTTGGCAAACTGCGCCGCCGTCCCTCCCGCTGCTCCACCACCTATAACAACTATCCTCCTCATCAAAATCTCCACGAAGTGAAAAATGAGAAGGGTATAAAGATTTATTCCTTTTTAACTTCCTCCGATTTTTCCTCTACGGGGGCTTCTTCCTTTTCCTCCGCTTTTTCCTCACCCTCGGGTTTTTCTTCTTTTGGAGTCTCTTTTTCCTCTTTCTTAACCTCCTCTGAAGCCTCCTCGGGAACGGGCCTCTTCAAAAGCTCGGTTTTGTATATCTCGACCCTCCTGAGATGATAAAGTTTCTTACACGCTTTGGATATCTCCCTGGGAAGCTCATCTTCCATTATGCCTTTTATGAGTTCATCCAGGGTCCTTTCTCTGGCATACGACTCGATAACCTCTTTCATTATCTCTCTCAATCTATGCTTTAGAGAGGTCTGTATTCTCTTATCAGTTGTTGCAAGGGGCTTTATCCTTATTACCGCGCCATCCCTGGTTGTAACATCGAATACCCCATCTATCTTTGACCTCCTCCTCCTCACCAGTCTTCTGACGTAATCGTTCGTCATCGAATGCCCTATAAAGTATGTGTGAGCATCGGTTCCATCGACGTTATCTATCTTGAAGTAGAGCTTTATGTGCGATTTCCTGAAATCACCCGTAAGATCCTGAAGGGAGACCTCGGCAACTCTGTTTATGAGCAGTTCCTGACTCGCTGCGGGGGTTTCTGCTATCACGACGTTGTTGAATAGAGACGGCGCTAACACCCTGTACCATACCTTTGCCTTCCATTTATCCTTGACCTTCCTCGCGGCCACTCTTGCCTTTGCTTTTGCCATGTTGAACCACCTGGAGGTGGTAATGTGATATATGATACTTAAATTTATATGGTGGAGAGGTAAAAAGAGAAGAAAATTTGTCGGATGCCAGGGTATCCTCCTCATCATTTGGGGACACCCAGTCCCCTTCATCTGGGAGGGACCCCTGCTGGCATCCCTGTCGCCTTGCGCTTGCACCTCTGATCATCGAGTCACAGAGGCCTTCGATACAAGGCGCAATTAATCTATTGATTTTCACAATTGATTAAATTTACGGTGCGATCTCTGCTGACATCTGAGGGGATACTGGATAGAGTGGAACGGATTACCGGGATAACAAAATGGATAAAAAACTTTGTCACTTCTCTCCCCTTGATTGAGGCAGACAGGTGGTAAGGGTTTGTGTAACGATCGTAACATCTCACACATGTCCAAGACCTCCGAAGTATCAGCGATGAACTCGAGAGATCGACGGTACCGCAACCCTGTAACATTTTTCAGTACAGTTTAAAAACGGTTAAGAAATTACCATCTCAGTGATGCCGGCGTAGCTCAGCTGGTAGAGCGGGTGACTCGTAATCACCAGGTCGAGGGTTCGAATCCCTCCGCCGGCTTTTTTAACCAAATAACTATAAATACGGTTTTACTCCTTCCGAGATCGTGAAACGCAGGGAAATGGACAGAATCATAAACGGGATTGTCAGACTTATAAGGAAAGGCTACAGCAGGGGCATGATCATCTCTGAGATGATAGATGACACCGATATATTCGGCAAAGAAAAACTATTCGAAATCGCAAAGTGCAGAATAAGGGGAAAGAGAAAATTTGGTAAACTGGCTGAAAAACTGTTTTTTGATGAAGATGGTCTCCGCTATTCGACGCCGCCGGAGGTAGCGATGTACAGAGCAAAAAGATTGAGATATGAAACAATAGCTGACGTGAGCTGTGGAGTTGGTATCCAAGCTATCTACTTCGCCATGGAAAGTGAAAGAGTTATTGCGGTTGAAAAGGATCCCGTCAGATTAAAACTCGCTCAGTTCAATGCGGAGGTCTTTGGACTGGATAACATAGAATTCATAAATGGTGATGCCACCAGTAAAGAGATAGCGGAGAGTGTAAAGGCAGACGTTGTCTTCTCCGATCCATCGCGAAAACCGGAGGAGCCGGTCAGATATCTTGATACGCTGAATCCTTCACCAGTAAAGATATATGAAGTATACAGCAGAATAACCAGCAGAATAGCCTTTGAACTCCCTCCCCAGATATCAAAGGAGAATATAATTTTGGATGGGGAGAAGGAATACACCTCTCTCGACTTCAGATTAAACAGATTAGCTCTTTACATGGGAGAACTGAAATCCTGTGACACATCTGCTATATCGATACCAAGTGAAGAGAAAGTCACAGACAGAGATAAAAGGGTTGAAATAAAGAAGGAAGGCAGACCCCTGCTGTATCTGTACGAGGTGGACCCCACTCTCCATAAAGCCGAACTTCTGGAAAATCTCATGGGAAAACTCGAATTCGATGGGCACGCTCTCATGGTGAGTAGAAGAAGAACCCTTCTCACATCCGATGAGGTATATGAGTCTGCATTTCTGAGGAGGTACAATATTCTTGCAACATGTAAATTCGATGTGCAGAGCTTAAAATCAACCCTAAGGAAACTCGATGTCGGGAAGGTCACACTCAGGATGGATATAGACCCCGGGAAATACTGGTCTCTCAGAAACGAGATAGAGAAGGACCTCGCTGGAGAGAAAAAAATCCATCTGTTCAGGGTAGAGGATAGAGCCCTGATAGCCGAGAGAGAATCATCATAAAGTGTGAGCCGATTTTTGTTTTACAAAAATTATAATAAATGTATAACAATATTTAAAAACGGTGAAAATCAACTTTTCACACAGCATCACTAATGGTGGTGAAGAGATTGATGGAAGTGGTGAATCTCATCTGGAAATACCATTGTTCTGTAGCGGTGGCGGTTCTCCTCGTGATAACCGGTACAGCGGGTGTAACATCGCATGCAGTTCCTACAGATACTACAAATCCTCCGGAAGAGGTCGATGTTTTTACTGACCTCGAAGCTTACAACTATCCTCCAAACGAACCATCCATAGATGGACCATCCTCCGGATATGTCAACGAGAGTTACAGCTTCACGATCGTTGCTACGGATAACGATGGCGATGCAATCAAATACTTCATCAGCTGGGGAGACGGAACGACCACGGAAACCGACTTCCTGCCAAATGGCACATCGATCGAGCTCAATCACTCCTGGTCCCAGCCCGGGAACTATACTATAAGCGTGAAGGCTTACGACAACAGCACCTACTCTGGAGAGGTGAAGTGGAAAATAAATGTGAGTGCACAACAACTTGCAGGTGGCAGAGAGGATATAGCGATATATCTGTTGATTGCGGTCATGGCACTGTTGATCACGGTTAATGTGATTGCAGTAATCCGAAATAGGAAAGAGATGGAAGAGAAAACAACACAGCCAAAGAGGTAAAGTATTATCTGTTTTTGATTTATTTTATAATACACCACAATATTTAAATATGACACAAGTTTATTACGTGAGACCACAGTCCCTATAACTCACCGCCCTTGAGGGGGAGAACTTGGAGGTGAATAGAAAATGGGTAATAAAAGGAATGGAGATAGAGTAGAGTATAAGTACATGCTAATCACGAGCATGATAACAGCCATGTTTTTGATAGCAAGTCTCTTTGCTGTGCATTCCATACCTGTGGTAAATGCAAATAGCGGAGGTGACGGAAACACCATTTATGTTCCTGATGATTATCCGACAATACAACAGGCGATAAACAAGGCAAACGATGGAGATACGATAATTGTTGCAAATGGAACATACAATGAGCAACTCATAATCAATGAAAATAACTTATCCATTCAATCAGAATATGGTGCCGCAAATACCATTATAAATGTGACTGGACAGGGCACATCATATGGAGGGATTGTTTTTAAAGCAGATGGTTGTACATTTGAAGGCTTTACAGTAATAGACTATTCCGATGAAAATTACGAAAACAAGATAATCAGAATAGAGGGTAACAATAACACAATTAAAAACAATATTATTGTGGGGAACTTAAATCAACCCGGAATTTCAGATCAAACGGAATATGGAATCCTTTTTCAAAGCACTGCTTCAGGAAATCTAATAGAGGATAATGAGATATATGACATTGGTTATATAGGGATAAATATCTACGGTGCTGAGGGTGCACGCAACAATACAGTAAGAAATAACTATCTTCATGACATAGGAATTTATGCCATAGCAGTCGATAGAAGCCCGAACAATACCATAACTCAAAATACAATTTCGAATTTAGTCGGGGGAACATTGTGGGGGGCCTGCTATGATCCCGATACATATTGTTGGGGCATCGTTGTATGGGGTGCAAATTCAGCTGGCACCCTCATCACACAGCAAAACATAACGAATCTGCCCAATGGTATAGTTCTTTCATCTGCTCAGAATGTTACCATCGAAAACTGTAATATTTCAAACAATGATAATTATGGATTGAAGATTAGCTACACTGGATGGATTGGAAATATACCAGAAAATAATACAATAATGGGTAACACTATATGCAACAATAAAGTGGGAATTTATATTGCTGCTGGAACCGAATCAATAGGTCCTTTCAATATAATTCGTTATAATAACATATACGGAAACATGGAAATTGGATTGAATAACACATCTCCGACTCTCATAGATGCAGAATACAACTATTGGGGAGACGCTACAGGCCCATATCATGCAAATGGGAACTGGGGAGATGGCGACAATGTAAGCGACAATGTTGATTATTGTCCATGGCTGTTAAATCCATATCCTCAACCGACAAATGTTTCCAGTTTTAACATTACGCAAGCAGATTTCAACATGACTGGCTTTTCTCGAGATCAACCTCCCGGGAACCATGATAGACATCCATCAACTCCAACATCTCCATCTTCAGGACCAGATCATCTGAACATAACAAACGTTGAAGGAACATACGACATGGATATTCCACCAGCAGGAACTAAGTATGTCGTTGTTATTTCCGGCTGGCT
>Ga0190304_1000574_pt1 | contig 17148 bp, 18 predicted proteins | sample 48700712_MG_FD_161670 | JGI IMG/M metagenome (GOLD analysis project Ga0190304, IMG submission 161670) | Hydrothermal vent sediment bacterial communities from Southern Trench, Guaymas Basin, Mexico - 4870-07-1--2_MG | ecosystem: Environmental > Aquatic > Marine > Hydrothermal vents > Sediment ...
TTCCTTCTGCATTGTAACTTTCTCCTTCAATGTTTTTTCCTATTCTGACAATTTTATTACCTTCTATCTCAATATCTCTTTTAACGATCTCTCCTCTGTAGTAGATCAGGCCATTTTTGATTATCATAAGTTATATTTTGGGGAGATTTATAAATAGGTTTTTGTGAGAATGATATTTGTTTCTCCTTCATGCCTCTTTTTCAATAGATAACAGCTTCCAAATCAGTCATTTTCGCTATTTCTACAAAATCTCTGTCTCTTGAAACAATCTTTTCCGCTCCGTGGGCTACAGAAATGCCTGCAATGATCACATCTAATGCATTTACAGAGACTCCTATTCTAAGGAGTTTCGCCATTATCTCACTGGATTTCTCTGCTGAATTTGTGTCCAAATTCAGAACTCTCACATTGGAAAAGAATCTTCTGAAAAATTTCTCTTCTTTTTTTGCTTTTTTGTGAAATATTCCAGAAAAGATTTCATAGTATGTAATTACTGTAGTTGCTATATCCAAATCACTGATATATTGCAATGTTTCTTCTTTTCCCCTGAAGAAATCAATAAGAAAACTTGTATCGAGTACTATCATAGCCTCACTTCTGAAAGTTTTCGTATTTTCTTGGAGTCTTTTTCAATGGAATCTAATATCTCTTTATCTTTTAATTTTCCAAAAAATTCCATTATATCCATATTTTTTTTCTTCGCCAATCTTTCTATGACATCGCTGAAACTCTCACCCTCTTTTTTTGAGTTTTTCAGAATCTCATACACATTATCTTTTATGGATATTGTCTTTGTTCCCATATATCTGTGTATGCATACACAGCTATATAAGGATTTCTCTCATATTTTTGTGAGGGGGAAATCAAACCAGAAACATTGTTATAATCCCTGTCAGTATTGTCAGCAAAACGCATAACAGAAGTGTTTTCTTGATCACTTCTCCTTCTATACCTATCTTATTCACCACGGCAGCTGCATTGACTATCTTTGCGGGAGTTATTCCAGAGGCGATTCCTCCTGCTGTGGAATGTGCAGCCATGATCTGAAGGTAATTTTTCTCACCGAGAAGCTTTGTGGATGCTATATACTGGATCCTTGCAAACATCACATTACTCGGAGTCTCTGATCCGGCTACAACTGCCCCAAACAATCCTAAGAGAGGAGCCAAGAGAGCATAAAAGGGTCCTGTTTTTGATAATGCATCTCCTATCACATAGTTCATATTCCTCCCCGTGTCAACTGTGATCTTCCCGTTAACTATGGAACTTCCACTCCAGTCCATGACAAATGCTATTGCGAAAAAGATAGCTGCTGCAATCATCGGTTTATATCCTCTTATTATCCATGTCTTTGTTATATCCTTCAGCTGCTCCTTTGTGGGTTTTAAAACAGGTATTGAGATAAGTGTGGAGACGAGGACCCAGAAGTATGCCTTTGATAGAATCTGAAGATCAACACTTCTGTTCGCCATAACATGAACAACAAATGGTGTTGTGAGGAGTTTATAGGGGCCAATATGATTGAAAACTGCGAGACTCACTATAAGAGAAAAAATCACAAGCGTGATCCATGGGAAAAGAGCTCTCCAGAGAGGCATCTCAGATTTTAATTCTCTTCTCTCGATCTTTCCAGTTCTGTACTTTTTATAGATGACAAGAGCAATAACAACAGCAAGACCTCCGAATATACCTGGAATCATGGGTCCTGTGTATTTTGCAAAGATCATCGTTGTGAATGCAAGCACTAAACCCGAGATCAGAGCATAGGATGCCCCTTTCTTCATCATACTCCATTTTCCCACAAGATAAAGCATTCCAAAGGCAAAACCTGTGGAGATGAAAGGAAGATAGATCGAGATCTTCATCCCGAGGTCATAGGCTATCTGCTCTGCAGTGGCTGGGTTATTGTAAATGGAGTTGGCGATATAATCTGCTGGCAGGGTTATCGGAATTCCAAGGAGAGCAAAGGATGTAAGAGGATTGTATCCCAGGCATGGCAGAGCAACAGAGAGAAAGGGTGAAAATCCAAGCCCCATCATCACAGGTGGGAGCATTGAGACAGGAGTTGCTCCTATCCCAACAAGGAAGGATCCAAATCCTATATTCAGGAGCATTATGAGTTCAGGCTTTTCAAAGTCGTATCTCTTTATCTCAGAGATTATTCTCTTCAAAGCTCCTGTTTTATCCATAAATATTATCTGCAGAATGGAGAATGAGACAATAAGAGTTATACCAAGAGATTTGAGAATACCGTATACTGAAGCTCCTAAGGTAATATCCACAGGAGTTTTGAAGTAACTTATTGCCAGAAAACAGCATAAAAGCCATCCAAGAATACCCATCGTTGTTCCTCCTTTTCTGAAACCGACAAGTCCAATGAATATCACTATTATAGGCGTTACTGCAACTATAGCCGAGATCATAGTGTATACAACTTAACAGAATTTAAAAAGATTTCGCAGGACATCGCAATTTTTTTATTTGTGGAGGAAGGAGTGTGGGTATGAAGGTTTATCTGGCGAGGTTCAAAGCCAAATCCAGGGATGAGAATATGCACAATAAGATCTCAAGGCTATGCGATCTCCTGAAACTGGAGGAAAAAATAGAGGAAGGAGATCTTGTGGCTCTGAAAGTGCATTTTGGAGAGCTTGGAAACACAACATTCCTGAGACCTGTTTATGTCAGAGCCATAGTTGATAGGATCAGGGATTATGGAGGAAAACCTTTTTTGACAGATGCAAACACACTCTACAGAGGAATGAGATCAAATGCGGTAGATCATTTGAACTGTGCGATAAGAAATGGGTTCGTACCTGAAGTTGTGGGATGTCCTGTCATCATTGCTGACGGACTGAGGGGCAATGAAAGAAGGGAGATTGAGGTAAATCTAAAGCATTTCAGGAAGGTAAGAGTTGCATCGGCAATTGCAGAGAGCGATCTCCTGATAGGACTGAGTCATTTTAAGGGCCACGCCATGACGGGTATAGGCGGAACTTTAAAAAACATCGGGATGGGTTCAGGGGATAGAGCAGGAAAACAGCAGATGCATGCAAATATAAAACCCTATGCCAACGAAAAATGCATAGCATGTGGAATCTGTGCAGCTAACTGTCCCGTTCATGCGATAACTGTAAGAGAGAGAGCAGTTGTGGATTATAACATTTGTATAGGATGTGGTGAGTGTATAACAGCATGTCCCCAGAGAGCAATGCGCACAGAGAGTAACCAGACAAATGAGACACTCATTGAGAAGATAGATGAGTATGCCTATGGAGTCCTGAAAGATAAAAAATATGCTTTTTTTAACTTTTTAATGGATATTACACCCCACTGTGACTGTGTTCCATGGAGCGATCACTCTGTTGTAAAGGATATAGGTATAGCTGCCTCCAATGATCCTATAGCCTTAGAAAAGGCGAGCATAGATCTTGTTGGGGAGGAGAACCTGAAATTTACCTCTGTGAATTACAGAGTTTTCATTGAGTACGGTGAGAAGATAGGGCTTGGTACATCCAAATACGAGCTGATCGAATGCTGAGGATCGACAGAGAACTTATAGAGTTTATATGTCAGACTGCAAAAAATATGCACCCCGATGAGTTTGCTTCTTTTCTGAGAGAAGAGAAAGGAGTAATAAAGGAGATTATATTCTCGCCTGTGGCCTTTTTTGGTAAAACAGGTTCTATAATAGACTGGAACTCCCTTCCATTAGATCGTAATATAAAGGGTACTGTGCATTCTCATCCCATTCCGGATTCTTCTCCTTCAAAGGAGGATCTCTACTTCTTCTCAAAGTTTGGAAAATATCATGGCATAATAGCATTTCCATATCTACCCGAAACACTTGTGTTTTACTCAAGCACGGGAGAGATCCTGAGGCATGAGATAATCTGATGCTTCATAAAATTTATATAGCTTCCAGCAGAGGGAGATCATGGAAAAAAAAGGAGTTGATATTGTAGCTGAGTTAATGGCGATTGCTGGAAGAACAGCACCAAAGGCCAAGGGAGAAGATTTCATAGTGATAAAAATACTCAATGAGGACGAAAAACAGAGACTTATCGATGCAATGAGAAAAACAGGTGAAAAAATAGGATTTAAGTTTTTCCTGAGAGATGCAAACAATGTTGAAAACACAGATAAGGTAATTCTTGTGGGCGTGAGAGGAAAGGAAACATCGAATCTTAACTGTAAAGCCTGTGGGTTTACATGTGATGAACTCAAAAAGAAAAATGTAGAGGGGTATGGATTTAAAGGTCCACTCTGTGCTATAAGACTTATTGACCTTGGAATTGCTATAGGCTCAATGGTAAAGGTTGCAAATGATCTGTGTGTGGATAATAGAATAATGTTCTCCATTGGCGTTGGAGCGATAAATGCAGGATTGATAGACACAGAGATAGCATTTGGTATTCCTCTCTCTGTAAAAGGAAAAAATATATACTTTGACAGGAGATAGATCTATCTTTCCAGGAGTTTTATCATACAGTAGCAAAAGTTTTTTATAGCATGCCTGTAAAGGGAAATACATGAAAAAGATGATATATTCAATGATTCTAATCATGTTCATCTTTATAGCTGGATGTGTTTCAGAGAATAAAGAGAATAAAAAACAGAGTGAAGAAGTAGTTGAGCCCGGGGATATTGTGGAGATCAACTATATTGCATGGGAAAAAGATTCAGGCGTTGTTTTCGAAACAAGCATAAAAGATGATGCAAATGTAACAAAGGAGACAGAACTGGATGATTCTCATAAATACAGACCCATGAAGATAACTGTGAAAGCTGCAAATCCTGCTCCAGGGACCATAAGGACACTTCCAGGTCTTGAGGATGCGCTGATAGGAATGAAGGTAGGAGAGGAGAAGATAGTTGAGATCCCTCCTGAGAAAGGATACGGATATCCCGATAAAAATCAGATCAAAAAGATAAAGAGAAATGAAGAGATACCCAGGTATATGAAAGTCCGTACAGTAGAAAAAATGGATTACCAGACACTTAAAGGGATAGTGAAGGGAGATATAAAAGTAGGAAACACTGTGGAACTTGTGGGCTGGTGGGACGTTGATATCCTGAGCATAGAAAACGGAAAAGTTGAGATAAGACATCATCCAATAATGGATAAAGTAGTCCAGACGAACTACGGTCCATACAAAGTCACAGAGATAACAGAAGATGTAATAAATCTGGAATTTGCACTTAAAGAAGGAGAAAAATTTAATACCGGTAGTTTTAAGGCAATCGTCTCCAAAATAGAAGATGAAAAGGTCCTGATAAAGCTGGATTACAGAGTGGGGGAGGGTGTAAGGAATACCCTGCCAGAATGCAGTGAATGCTTCACGTTTGGAGTTGTTACTGAGGTAACTGATGAATATATAACCGTAGATTTTAATTTTCCATTGAAAGGGAAAACAGTTGTTTTCAAGGTAAAGATTGTTAGCATAGAGAAACCCGGGAGTTAATATGTTCAGAAAAGATAGTAGATCTCGAACAAAGAGGGTAAAAAAGCTTGATATGAACAGAGTAAAGGATTTTAAATGGGAGTTAGATCAGATACTTAAAGAGCTTCCAGAATCTGTAAAGGGGAATATAAAGGGAAGTGTATATGCCAAAGCCTCCAAACTCGGGATAAAGGAAACAAAAGAGTTTATAATTCAAAAAGAGAAAGAAGGGATTATCTCAGAAGAAATGGGAAGAAAAATAGTAAAACTCCTTTACAGATACGCCAGATACAGAAGTTAGAATATCCTCACAGTGAGATGGGCGATTCTGATTCGAAGATGATATGTTTTTGTGCCTTCACCTAAGAACTTTGTGTATATTTTTGCTCCCTCTCTTTTTACTATGAGAAAATTGTTCTCTGTCAATATTGTATATTCTTCATTTCCAATCTTCAGGGTATACGGAGGAGAAACGTCATAGTTCAGTTCTTCTACCCCTTCATTTTTTATGTAAATTTCTTTGTTTCCAGATATAACAATGTTGTCTGATTCTATAAGATTGATAACTGTATAAACATTGTTTTCGTCTGTTTCTGCACAGATATCTAAATAAGATTCTGTGATTCTGAAGATATTGTTAGAGTAAGATTTCAGGATATTCCCATCCCTTGTCATATTCGCATCCAGAACATTAGTTTTCACCTCAAGAAGCATCGATAGAGCCTTCAGATCTCTTTCAAATGATGTTATGGAAACGTGATATGAACTCGGGATAAATTCCCCTTTATCAAAGTTTATTCTCATTTTTCTTGAAGATCCTTCTCCTTCTCTGTTCACTTCCTTTATCATGGAATCTATATTAATAAAAATGTTTTCTGCAGAGTTTAAATTTTTAATATCCTTTAATTCACTTATTTCTCCTTCCCCCCATCTGTATGCTAAGGCTGTAGCTGTGATGACTATTGCAAAAACAAGTGCATAACTGAGAATCACAGAGATACCTTTTCTGTTCATGTTATCACGAAAATGATTCTTCGTTTTCTATTGTATATGTAGGTTCTGGATAGATATATTTTCTGATAATAAATGGAGGATGAAACTCTGCTTCGTCTTGTGCATTTGTAAAAAGCCCTATGTCGCCGCTTGTAAGATTGGAATTGATAACTGAGAAGATCTCTGTTCCATTTTGAAGAACTTTAATAATGTCACCGTATCGTCTTACTATAAACGATGTTACGGAACTCTGTGAGACAGACCCTGTGTCATACGATAATGTTTGATGAGTGGTAGCACTGTCCTGCCAGTATACTTCCCTTCTACTTCCCGTAGAACTCGTTCCAAACCAGTAATCATTTACAACAAATCCAAAGGCATAATGATTACCCTGGCTCACATAATCAAAGCATACTCCCCCAGTATCATTGTCAACTGGTTTTATTTTAAACTTTATCTCAAAGTTTGACAAGTTAACTCCCGTCTTTATTATAGAACCTATGTTACGTTGATTTCCATTCCAGTATATGTTTGAATGCTGATATAATACTCCGTTTACCGTATTTATAGCCCAGCTAGAAGGTGTATTAGCATTTCCTACATCTTCTATTGTGTAATCTGTTATCGTATGAGCACCGGCAAAATCATCGAACCAATCAAACGTAGCCACACCATCAGAGACAGAAGATGACAGAGCATTTCCGTAATACATATAAATAGTAGCAGTTGAACTTTCTGGAATTGAAGGTATTTTTACCCAGATCACTGCATTGGCAGGATTGGATGTTTCTATCCAGTAATCTAAGAGATTACCCTCAGAGTCCACAAACCTTAAATCATCATAATCTGGCTGCATATCTGGATCATAGCTTACAGTGAGCTTTACCTGATAATCTGTGAGATCGTTTCCTGAGTTTTCCTGTATGATTATCTTCTTCCTTTTTGTCCATGATGTATCCCACCAGTACTCTATGCTTACCGATGTCATGGAAGTATAATTACCAGCAAGAACAAATATCTTCGCTCTTCCTGTATTTGCGTCAGAAACAAGCGTGGCTGTTGCTTCACCGGAAGAATCGGTAGATGTGGTGTATGTGGATGTTCCTGACTCACTGAAAGTTCCAAGAGTCGTATGGAACTCTACACCTATATTTCCCATTCTGTTTCCAAAGATATCTGTGGTAATCGCTGTTATCGTCGTGGAGTCTCCATTATTAAAAATCTTATCCTCATCTGAGTACACTATAACATTCCCAACATTGTACTCAAATATCGTTGTATATCCAGTTTCTGTAGTTATCTTATATGTTTTTCCTGTGCTCAGTGTTATGTTCCAGATGGCAACGGTACTGCCCGAGTATAATATAGATGAGGAGAATGAATATCCTGAGAGAGGTGCTCCATCTTCATAGATTTTTATAGTTCCTGTGTCAATTGTTGTAAGTCCTGTGTTTCGAATATATAAAGTTCCATTTGTATCGTAACTTTCAACATTTATTTTTTCTTCTGTTTCCTGAATTTTTTTATCAATCAGTTCAGATGTTCTCTCCTGTGAGCTCTGCTGTTCTCCAAAGTACCATACTCTCAGGATCGATGCTGCTGCCAGTGTTATCGTTATCAGAAGCACCACAGCTATTATGGGTGAGATACATTTTTTATTCATAATATCAAGTTTATTTTTTTATTTTTATATTTTTTCCTTTCTTCTCAGGAAAAATAGGAGATTAGATATAAACACCAAACATGGAATAATCTCCAGTCTTCCCATCCACATTCCCGCTATAAGAGTTAATTTTCCTGTAAGGGGCAGCATGGGAGATGTTATTCCCACACTCAATCCGACATTTCCCTGTGCAGATGCCATCTCAAACATACTGTCCAACGCTCCGTTTCCCAACTGCATCAGAATAAAACTCCCTCCCAGAAGAAAGCCTATATACACTATGGTGAAAAGAAATGCCTCTATAATGTCCCTGTTTTTGAATATAGCTCCTCCCATCTTTACAGGCATCACAGCGCTGTTCGGGAGAAGAGATTTCTTTATATGTGTCTTGAGAACTGTAAGGATTAAAGCCACTCTCACAAGTTTTATAGCTCCCGCAGTGGATCCAGCTCCTCCTCCCACGATCATCAGAATAATCAGACTACTCTTTGAGACCTCTCCCCAGCTTCCGATATCTGCTGTAGAAAATCCACAGCATGTTATAGCTGAAAATCCCTGAAAAAAAGCATTTCTGAATCCATCGATAATGCCATACCTTGAAATAAGATCAAATCCCATGATTATAATAACAAAGAAACCTATCAAAAACAATGCTTTAAACTGTATATCAGATGTGAGTTCCTTAAGTCTTCTCTTGAAAATCGCCTTGTAGTGAACAGTAAAGTTTATAGCTCCGAGTATCATCAAAAAAACTGCAACAAGCTCTATGGAAAGTGAATGGTAATGAGCTATACTGTCATCATATATGGACATACCACCTGTGCCCAGTCCTGTCATGCAGTGATTTACAGAATCAAAAAGAGGCATTCCGGCAACAAAAAAAAGAATTATTCCCAGAATCGTATAAAAAAAGTAAATTTTCCATATTACCTTTACAGTACTCGGAAGTGATGGCATTATTCTTTCTTCACGGGCTTCAGCAATATACAATCTTGCAGCTGCCACTCCAGGTCTTATAAGGACGATCATTGCCACCAGAATGATCCCTATTCCCCCGATCCACTGTTCAAATGATCTCCAGAATAGGAGAATCTTTGGAAGCGTCTCCACCGAATAAATCCTCCCAAACATGGTCAATCCTGTACCCGAGTATGCTGACATCGATTCAAAATAGGAATCAACAAAACTCAGTTTTGCTATGAACATGAAGGGAACAGATCCGACAAGAGCCGAGATCAGCCATGCAAGAGAGGAAACCATCATTGCATGTCTTATCTGCATATTCACATCCGATTTGACTTTTTTCATCAGAGTACCCACTATAAATGTAATCACCCCCGGAAAAAGAAAATAATTTATGTATATCATTTCTTCCCTGTAAAAGTAGGTAAGCAGGATAGGAATCATTGTGACTATTCCTAATCCCTGAAGAACAGCTCCAAGATTTCTGATCACAAGCATTATGTCCTTTTTTCTGTTCAAGAGTGCTCTTACCATCAAAAATAATATTACCAAAAATATAAAAAGGTTATCGTATTAAGATAATTACAGGATAAAAAAGACCTTAAAAGGGTGAAAAATTGAACTCGGCACTTATAAAGAAAGCACTGGAACTCAGAGAGGAGAGTAATAGTGATGCGTTGATAGTTTATATAAACTCTAAGAAGGATTTAGAAAGTATAAGATCACTTAAAGATGGAAAAATAATAATTATCACCAACAATAAAAGTTTACTGAAAAAAGAAGAGGATTTTCCTGTGATACTGATGCCCGTAGAGCTTCCCAGGATAAAAAGGAGGATAGCTCTGGCAATAGCAGCAGCTATTGAGAACAAGTTGATAGAAGATGGATACAATGTTGTATTTGTGGAGAATACAGATAAATATAAGATCATAAGCATAGAAAAAGCTGAAGATGGTATAGATCATGGGATATATAGACTTTTATCAAAAACAAGGGACATAGATCCGGATGTGATATACTCTGTTCTTGAGATAACAAAAGAACTCGGTAAGAAGGGGAGAGAAGGGGAGCCTGTCGGCGCCACATTCATCATTGGGGACTCGGGAAACGTGATGAGAAGATCCACACAGATAACATACAATCCCTTTGAGTCCTCTTTTATAAATGTAAAGGATAGCGTTGTGAAAAGCATGTTGAAAGAATACTCGAGACTGGATGGGGCATTTATAATTGGAGATGATGGGAGAGTCATCTCTGCTTCGAGGTATCTTGAATCTGGAAAGAATGATATAGAGCTTCCCAAAGGACTTGGAGCAAGACATATCTCTGCTGCTTATATAACAAAGGTTACAGATGCCATTGCAATTGTGCTTTCAGAGTCTGATAAAATGATAAGGATATTCTCCAAGGGAAAATTAGTTCTGGAAGTTGATCCGGAGGAGTTATGATGAATCAGATTGAAGATTTATTGGTTAAGTCATGGAATAATATAAAGGAATTTTTTCCAAATATAGTGGCAGCAGGAGTAATTCTGATAATTGGATACATAATAGGGAGACTTGCACAGAAGGGAATAGACCTTATTCTGAAGAAAACAGGGATGAGGAGGTATCTTGAAAGAGTTGAGGAGAGAGAGGGAAGAGATATAGGGATATCCATAAGCACACTCATAGGTGTGATCACAAAATGGATTATTTATATTGTGGCGATAATGTCTGCCATCAATGTACTCGGGATAACGGGATTGAATCAGGTGATCGCTCAGCTTGTTACATATCTCCCGAATATCGTATTTGCCATGATCATCATAGTTCTTGGAATTATAATAGGGGACAAAGCAGCCGGTATTGTGAGATGCACATGCGAAGAGCTAAAAATTCCAAAGTACTGGATCATGGGGAATCTCACAAGATACATAATCTATGCCATAGTGATCATAATAGCATTGAGCCAGATAAAGATCAGAACAGATGTTCTTATTATAGGAATTACGATTGTCCTGATGGCTCTTGGCATAACACTGATCATAGCTCTTAAGGAGATAGCCCCAAATATGGCTGCAGGATTTCATCTGATCCATGATACACCGTTCAAGATAGGGGACATGATAGAGATAGACGGAAATGAGGGGGTTGTGGATAATATAGGCCTTGTGTCCACCACCATAAAAACAAAAGGAGAAAAGATCATAATACCGAACTCAAAGTTCCTGAAAAATGTGGTAAAGAAAAAGCTACAGTGATATCTTCAATGTTTCCTTCGCAGTTCCAAAAACCATACATGTTAAAGTTTTATCTATACCTTCAATGCCTCTCAGTTTATCAACTACAAATCTTCCTATCTCCTCTGTATCCTTCCCCTTTACCTTTATCAGAATATCCCAGTCTCCTGAGATGATATGCACCTCCTGTACCTCGGGAAATTTTGCGATCTTTTCTGCTATATCTCTCTGGGATAGATTGTGGTTTATTCCAGGGAGTCTTGAAACAAAGGAGACAAGAATAAAGGCTGTTGTTCCTTTTCCTGTATATCTACCATCAACGATGGAGGTATATCCTTTTATAACACCCTTCTTCTCAAGCTTTTTTATCCTGAGATATATCGTTGAGACAGGCATGCTGAGTTTTTTTGCTATCTCCTTCATGGGTGTCTTGCAATTTTCCTGAAGTTCTTCAAGTATAAGTTTATCCTTCTCATCCATCATATAAAAATATTACACTTTTTCATTTATAAAGTTAACTGTTCTTGTAAAAAATTCATCTTTTTATGCGAAAATTTTATTAATAGGACTGTTAAATTAAAATTCATGATCGCAAAAAAAGAAGTCATAACTGTACAGAACTATATCCTTGATGCAACAAGAAGGTTTTTCAGGGAGAGAGATTTTTTAGAGATACAGTCTCCTATAATCTCAAGTGTTACAGATCCGGGTCTCAGAGGTGCTGAGATAGCATCCATAGATTACTATGGTGAAAGGATGAAGGTAACGAGCAGCATGATCTTTCATAAACAGCTTGCTGCCTCTGTTTATGGAAAGGTCTTTTCCATATCCCCCAATGTAAGGCTGGAGAGCAAAGAAAGAAGAGAAACAAAGGAACATCTATCAGAGTTCAGACAGATAGAGGTGGAGGTAGCATTTTCCAGTTACAGGGATGTTATGAAGATCGCAGAGGATCTCTTCAGGGAGATTATAAAAGATGTGGGTAAAAAAATCAAATTGAGAGAGTTCAATATGGATTTCAAGGAATATTCATACAAAGAAATTGTTTCAAAATATGGAATTGAATATGGAGAGGAAATACCATGCGATATGGAAAAAGAAGTTTCTGAAGACTGTTTTGTGTGGATAACAGAGTATCCCTATGGTTCAAGAGGATTCTATGACAAAACAGATGAAAAAAACCCAGAATTTCTCAGAGATTTTGATCTGATTTATCCTGATGGATTTGGAGAGGCTTCTTCCGGAGGGGAACGCGAGTATGAGTATGAAAAAGTGAGGAAGAAGATCATAGATCTTGGACTTGATCCTGAAGATTTCAGAGATTATCTCGATATCCTGAGATCTGGAAAGATAAAGCCTACTGCTGGATTTGGTATAGGACTCGAAAGGCTCACAAGATTTATCTGTGGTTTGGAGTCTGTGGAGGAAGCCACACTGTTCCCGAAGGTTCCCGGTGTCATAAGTTTCTGATCACATTGAGATACAGTTTTCTCCTTCTTCCCTTGATATCTTTCTTTTTGCATCAAATCCGAAATCTTCAAGGATTATAGAAGTATCTTCATCTATAACCTTCACAATGGAGAAAGGTACTTCGTCAGAAAACCATAGCTCTGTTTTCCCATCAGAGACAATGAGAACTTTCACCGTCTTTCCTGTGGGTGTTGTGTATTTGTCCTCTCTTATTATTTTGTAGTTTTCATACTTTTCTGGTGTGTAGTTCTCGGCAGGATTGGAAAATGTCGTTACACTTCTACAGAAAACTACTCCTTCCATCTTCATTACATACTTTATTGGCTCTGTTTCCTGAGGATTTTCCACTCTTTTGTACCACACCTGTACTATGGAGTTTTCTTCCTCCATCCTGATCTCATACTCAAAGACATAGGTATCTCCATCGTCAAAGAATTTCCATATAATCTCATTTTCCTCTCCGTTGTATCTGTATCTGTACTTTGACCACATCTTATCTCTGAAAACAGGCTTGAGTATTTTTCCAAGAACTGGAGGCGATGTAGTGGTTGGAGTGGATGTAGTAGGAGGGACTGTCGGGGTCCTCTGGGAAGGCGTTCCATTGGGAGGCAATGGAGGCTTTTCAGGCGTCTGGGGTTTTTCAGGTGTCTCCTGTTTTTCACCTATGCATCCCAGCACAAAGATCATTATTATTATCAGAGGCACAATTTTTTTCATATTCTTATATTTTGGGGATTATTTAAATATTTTTTTATTTTGTTATATGAACCCATGATTGAAAAAACTCCTTCCTACTGGCCGTTTAGCACGCTGGAGTGGTGGTACTCCTTCTTCCGTAGTGGGGAAGTACAGGAGACGAGATTACATTTTATACTGCTTTTATCATAGGCGTGATAGGTGTAATTGTTTTTGCAGTATGGGGACCATATTTAAAACCTGAATAACTCATGGATTCTATTTAGATTTATCTCAAAAACTGCAACAGGCATACCTACGCTCCATTTTGATAATACCCTCGGATGAATCTCACCTATGTATCCGATTTCATTTCCATCTATTAAAATACTTCCAGCTCTGCCCTCTATGAAATATTTTTTTTCTTTTTCTTCTATCTCATATTTTATATCAAGATTTTTGAAAAATGAATTCAGGATTTCTTTGCATTCTGTAAAATTGGCTTTTTCATGGGATATCCCAACACAAAGATTTGTTTCTTCTCTTACTGTATCATTTTCAACTCTGAAAACTTCACCGATCTCAAATATGTTCTGTGGATATTCATAATGAGTATTTATAGAGTATACACGCATTATCCCTGGTATTAAATAGTTTCTCAGGACATTATAATCTACAGTCAAAGCATTCTGCATCTCCACTATTTTTTCTTCTTTCATATCCATTTTTTCGAATAAATCTTTTTTATTTGTCAAAATATAGTTTTTCACTTCCATAAGTTGAAATCCTGTCATTAAGTTCCTTATCATTCTTATAAACTTTTCAAATGGATCTTCCTCAGCTATTGTGGATATATTTGGAATCTCAGGTTTGAAGTTATTGAATCCGTAGGCGATAGCCACATCTTCCACAATATCAATTTTATGCATTATATCCGCTCTGTATGCAGGAATCAGAATATTTCTTCCCTCTATACCATACCTCATTCTTTTTAAGAAATTTACAATTTCTTCAAGACTTAAATTAATCCCAAGAATCCTGTTTGTATAATTTACGTCTATCTCCATCTTTTTAGGTATAATATCGGGGTATGTATATTCTCCATCCACATCTTTTACCTTCACAGAGTAAATTTTTCCATTTCTAATTGAAAGACTCATTATGAGAATATTCAAAGCCTGTTTGAGATATTTCAATCCGTATCCTGTTATATCTATGAAAAGACTCTTTGTACTCTCTGTTACCTTTGTATATTCTGAGTTTATTATCGGAGGCATTGATAAAACCTGTTCCTTAGAGTCTATCCAGATAGGATACTCCTCATATTTTTCCAGAAGATGCTTATACTCAACTCCTTTTTTATGTTTTTGAAGTATCTCCTCAAGCGTCATCTCTTCATTGCATTCTAAGGGTATAAACTCATAATCTTTTGGCATTGTCGTATAATGAACAGGAAAATCTATTTTATCTAAATCATGAACACCTATAGCCACTCTTCTTCTGTTTCTCCCATGGGTAAGATGCAGTTTTTCCTGTACCTGCATCAGAGATCTTATAGCCGCATCATTTAACTCCACATCCTTTACAACAGCACAGACAGCGTCAGGCCTGACCTTTTTAACCTTTCCATCTATTGAGGCAATGTATTGAGATTCATTCACCTCAAGATCATAAAGACCTGTCTTGATCCCCAGGAAACCCTGAAGAGCCAAGGCGAATCCTTCAACGGATAGCATATCAGGTCTATCTGGGAATACTTCAACCACCATCTCTTCGCCAAAGCTCTCCAGCTCCGTTCCCATCATCGGTATTTTCTCCATCAATGTGTCATCATCCACTTTTTTCCCGATTAATCTCATAAGATCGTTTTTGTCTATTGTTATCGTTGGCATTTTCTCACCCTCCAAAAAATAACTTCAGATCTCTCAATTGTTTCAGATCGTTCCTGTAAAGATCCCTCAGATCTACAATATTCCAGTACTCTCTTATGATCCTTTCAGGTCCGGGTCCCCATGCAAGTACAGGTATATCTTCACCAAGAAGAGGAACAACAACTTCAGGCCTGAATATTCCTGCTCCAAACAGCTCCACCCACTGCTTTTTCTGTGGATGAAACACCTCTGCCTCAACACTCGGCTCGGTATATGGAAAGTATGCAGGTCTGAACCTGAATTTTTTGAATCCCATCTTTACAAGATACCTTTTCAGATATCCCAGAAGCTGCCTGAAATTTGCATTTTCATCAACAACAATACCATCTGTCTGGTAGAATTCTGCCAAGTGATTCCAGTCCAATGTCTCATTCCTGAAAACCTTTCCAACGGAAAAGAATTTAGCGGGGATATCATCTTTACTCAGTTTTGCTAATGTTCTTGCAGATAAACTTGTTGTATGAGTTCTGAGGATCAATTTTTTCGCTATTTTTTCATCCCATTTATATCCCCAGCCTTCCATTATCCCATTTTCATGCATATTTTTGACTCTATTCACCAGCTCTTTATCTGGAAGTTTTCCTTCTTCTGGATACTTTAAAAAAAATGTATCCTGCATGTCCCTGGCAGGATGATCCTGAGGCTGGAAGAGAGCATCGAAAACCCAGAACTGAGTATCCACTATGGGTCCTTTCATCTCTTTAAATCCCATCTCTATCCATATACTTCTCACATATTCAAGAGCCTGATTTACAAAATGCTTTTTTCCTGGATATACATCCTTTACATCTGTTTTTATATTGAATTTTTTGAATTCTGCATTTTTCCATGATTGTTTGATAATTATTTCTGGTGTTAGTTGAGATATCTCCTCTTTCAGGACTATACCCTTTTCTATTTCTTTCATTCCAGGCTCTGTGAGGATAATATCTCTTCTGATCTTTTCTTTTATATTTACAGCTTTTCTGGATCTTAAAATTTTTAAAATATTCTCTGGAATATCCTGAATGTACATATTAGACTTTTGAAGTTTTTCCAGGATTCTTTCATCTTCTGTTTTTTTATTCAGGAAATTTTTTCCTTCTTCAGTAATCTCTAAGAAATTTCTATTATCTATTTTCTTTATTATTGCCCAATTCCTTTTTTTGAGCCATCCAAGTGCGATTCCATCTTTAAGATCTAACTGATCGAGAAATGCACCATTCCCAATCTTCTTCAGCAACTCTCTTTCAGGCAGTTCTCTCGAAAGATTTTTTCCTTCTTCAGTAATTTCAACAATTTTTTCTGTTTTTTCTTCTATCTTTACCATATTTTTAGAAGAAAGCCATAAAGAAGCTCTCATTACGGCAACTTCGTCCAATTCCGTCTTTTTTGCTATATTTTCTATACTGTCCTTTTTAGAATCCTTTAAAGCTATAAGAATCTTTTTCTCATGCAAACTAAGCATAGAAAAACCTCCGTCTCTGGATCAAAATTGGCGGGGATCACGTCCCATCGGATACATGATAAGAATAGAGCAATATACTTTAAAAGGTTTCCTGTTATGGAAAATTGATCCTTAGCAAAGAAAAATAATAAAAGACCGGGATATCTTCATTGTTTTTTATGAGATAAATAGTCAAAAAGATGTACAGATGTTTTCTTTGGTATAGTTTTATCCTTTGACCATATCCTTATAATTGATCCTCCTATTTGAATACGAAAAATCCCTCGTAAAACCTTGGAGCCAAGGATCCTTTCTTTCAAGTTAGGTTTCTCATTCATAGTATCACCTATAAGATCTTATATATT
>Ga0190304_1000575_pt1 | contig 17147 bp, 16 predicted proteins | sample 48700712_MG_FD_161670 | JGI IMG/M metagenome (GOLD analysis project Ga0190304, IMG submission 161670) | Hydrothermal vent sediment bacterial communities from Southern Trench, Guaymas Basin, Mexico - 4870-07-1--2_MG | ecosystem: Environmental > Aquatic > Marine > Hydrothermal vents > Sediment ...
TATCCATATTATATACACCCCTCTTTTTAACCATTCAATAACATATTTAAATAACGATGTATTTAAAGATAACATTTCTAAAATCCCTTCCCTGAAACACTACTTGTCTACAATTAAGATAGCCTTACCGTCGCAACATGTTTCACTCCCATATTCGTCGTAACAGCGATCTCTACAGCTGTACCTGGAGAAAGATTTAAATAAATTTTGACTTTAACCTTCTCACCAGGCTTTATATTTTTCTTATCTGTACTGAAACTTGAATTATATTCTTCAATAGGCTTATTGTTGATTAAAATCGTATCAATAATTATATTTTGTGTTCCCTTATTCATCATGGAGAATGATATTTTATATGTTCCATTAGATAATCTTGTAACATAAATAGACTGTATTTCAAAAAGTTCAACTTTTGAGTATAACATAGCTATATTTACAACAAAGTACGCTACTACCAAAGCTAATGCCGTCGCGATAACAGCTATAATAACCGTTGCAATAATTCCCTGCATGCCTAGCCAAACCTTATGTTTTGTTAAACACTTTCTAATATTGTAGATTACAACTCTTAATTTTATTTTTATCTTTAATATAACTCTCTCTTATCAGATCATCTTATATATTTTATAATTAATTATTTCATGTTTTCGAATAGATCAGTATAGTTATATACAATGTCACTATAACCCATACAGCAGCCACGATAATCACATAGTTAGTAATAAAAGAAAACACAACAGTCAGTATACCTGCTATAAGATTAAACAATATAAAACGTTTAAGACTGGCAAAAATATTAGGAGTACCAGTCAGTATTCTGAGCACTTTAGCTGTATATGGACCTATACTTATATCATCCAATAACTTATTGTATAGGTTCCTCCCCTCAAAGGTTAAAGCCACCTCTATCCCAGTCAATCCCTCCCTAGTCTTCAAAATCTTCTCATCAGTATTCTCCTTAATGATCCTTGCAATTTTATCACCAGTAGTATTAAAATATGATGCAAGAGTAGTAACAGGAACCCACTCCCTATTCAAAGTACCTAAAATCAAAATTATACGAGCTACATAAAACATATCATATATATTTTCTGACAATAACTTTGAAGAAGCAAGATCAACTATAGTCTTTTTAATCCTCAACCCCTTCTCAGACAATCTATACCTATCCCTACCAAGCTTCTCCACAATACCCTTATTCTTCATTTTCTGAATAGCATCAGCCAAAGACTTCCTACTAGCATTTAATTGCGAAGAAAGAGAAGAAAGAGAAAAAGGTTTATCATCTTGAACATTAATAAGAATATCAAATTGAAAACGATCCCTAGCCAAATCAATGTTTGAATCTATATCCTTCAGTATCCTTATAATATTCTTTACATTCTTCGAAACTTTATCCATTATAAATAATATATAATATCTTCCCTATAATTATTTACTCAGCTCACGAGCCCGCCTATCTCCTTCTGCCGTAAGCTTATAACCAAGAGTCGGACGATTCTCAACATATGTAATCACTGGAACAATCATCTTAGCCCTAATAAGATCCCTAACAACTGACGAAAACTCGTTCTTCCGAACATTTAACAAGTTTATCAGAGATACATAATCTGACTCACCACCAAGCTTTAACAACGTCACAAGTATCTTATCCTGAAGACTCGGCCCCTTAACTTCTTCCTCAACTTTAGGCTCCTCACTAACCATTTTCACAGGCTTTTCCTCAACAGCTTCTTCAACTACACGTCTAACCACAGGCTTAGTACTCTCCCTAATAAATACTTGGCTCTCCCTAGAACTTCTCGGAGAGGCTTGAGCAACAGCAACAACTCTCGGACCTATCTTCTCAACCTTTACACCTAAACGCTCAAGATCCTGTACAGCCCTAAGATAAACCTCTTGCGGCGACACATAATACTCCAAAATAATCTTAGAAACATCCTTCATATCCCTAATCTCAGTAAACTTCATCCATGTCAACACTACCTGCCTACGCCTAATCTCCTCCAAAACATCCTCAGGAGCTTTTCCCTGAAACTCTGCTAGCCTAGGTATCAGATAACTATCGTTAATTATCTCATGTTTATCTGTCGTAGGATTCCACCTAACTATCTCCCTGTATCTTCCATAATCCTCTATCTCCCAAATCCTTCTAATCCTTCTACTAAACTGACCAGTAGGCAATATAGTTCTCTCAGTCAACACAACAATATTAAGAGAAGGTATATATGCAGGCGAAACATTCATAGGAGGACTAACCAATCTCTTAACAGCTCTATCAAGACTATCAGCATGCATCGTACTCATACCACCGTGACCAGTAGACATAGCCTGGAATAACACGAATGCCTCTTCTCCCCTAATCTCTCCAACTATAATATAGTCAGGCCTATACCTAAGAGAGACCTTAACCAAATCAAACAACGTAATTTCACCAACTTTAGCCTCACCGAGACCATAACTCTCCCTACTTACTAATTGTACCCAGTTCTCATGTGGAAGATTAAGCTCAGGCGTCTCCTCTATCGTAACTACCTTAAATCCAGGCTTGAAGAATGAAGTAAGAGAATTAAGCAATGTAGTCTTTCCTGCAGCCGTTGCACCAATAACCATTAAAGTAACTCTGTTCTCAAGCATAAACCATAAATATGCAGCAGTCCACTCATCGAGATTACCACTTTCCAAAAGGTTTATTATAGATAACGGCTTCTCCCTAAACTTCCTTATAGTGAAAGTACTCCCTCTAGGCGACACCTCCTCACCATAAGTAGCAGCAAGCCTATGCCTACCTGGAAGCATCGCATCCACTATCGGGAAAGCAGCAGAAATATGCTTACCAGCCATGTGAGCTAACTTAATAATAAATTCCCTCAAATATTCCTTATCTACAAAAATCACATTCGTAGGAATACTTTCATGCTCTCTATGCCATACATGTATAGCCCTATTAATACCATCACAAGAAATATCCTCCAGCCTAAAATCCCTCATCATCACATCTATCGGACCATAACCTAAAAGATCCCTCTCAATATAGTAGAGAATTTTGTCCCAGTTCTCCTCAGTAACACCCTTTATAGCCTTCTTGTATTTTTCAGCAAGTCTTCTAGCCTCATCAATAACATGCTTCCTAATATCTTCTTCAAACCCTTCCGGTGGATTTAACTCAACACTCAGTATATCTATAAGTTTATCAACTACCTTCTTCTCATTCGGACTCAACTGAGCCTCTTCAACAAAATAAACTTTTTGACCACCTAACTCTGGAAGCTTAGCAATCTTAACCTTAGCGAAAGGCTCCTGTATCCAATACTCATCCACAATTTCATACTCTGGCTGAACCTCAAGATAAACAACTCTCTCCTTTTCTTCCTCTTCCTCCTTACCCTTCTTCTTTTCCTCCTTCTTTTCCTTTTTATATTTACCAAAGATACCTCTTTTTTTCTTTGTCTTCTTCTTTTCTGTTTCTTTTTCCACCTTATCTTTTTCTACGATTTTATCATCTGTTTTTTTAGCCTCTATACTTTTAGCTTGCTTTACTTCTTTCACTAATTCATTTTTATTTTCGCCTTGTTTGTCAATGTCTTTACCAGACATATTCTACACTCATTTCTAAAAACTACATATTATAGATTATCAAAACATGAATATAACTTTCATGTTTAATAAAAAACAGTTAAATACATATTTTCCTATTGTTAAGTTAATATTAGATAATAAGTAGATAAAAATTATATTAATAAACGGTGTAGGTTGTTGAGCTTTATAGGATATATGTATGCTCTATTTGGATGGGCAGGTAATATATTTACTAAAATTTACAAAGGATTATATGACGACATAGTTACAGCAGACATGCGTATATATCCGCCAGCATACGCTTCTCTTATAACGGCTCTAACACTAATCGTATTTTTCATCGGTCTTGGAACAGGTATCCCACTAATGCTAGCGTCCATATTTAATCTTATACCATTTCTCTCAGGACCCTTCGGCACCATAATATCCATAGTCCTAATGTTTCTACTTCCTGGAATAGTGTTTCTCATAGGCATATCATATCCTAAAATGAAAAAAATAAGCAGATCCTCAAAGCTAGACATAGAAATACCCTACCTTTCTGTCTACGTAACTGTTATGGCCACAGGAGGAATATCTCCATACACAAGCTTCGAACGACTAGCAAGAGCACCAAAAATACTATTCGAAGAAGTAAAAAAGGAAGCTACGAGATTCTACCTAAGAGTAAGAGCCATGGGTCTAGATCCTCTGTCAGCAATAGAAGAATCAGCCTTAAGAGTACCCAATAAAGCCTACAAACAACTAATGTTAGGTTATGCTGCAACACTCAGAGCTGGAGGAGACGTTGTCCACTACCTTAATAGACAGACGGAAATGATGCTACATGAAAGAACAGCAATAGTGAAAACCATAGGTGAAAGACTTGCCATGCTTATGGAATCGTACATGGCTGTATCACTTCTTTCATCACTCGTAGTCTACACATTATTTGTAGTAAACTTTGCTTTAGCACAAGCTGGATTCGGCATAGGTGATACAAGCCAAATACAATTTTTCCTATTCTCATATATTCTTTTACCAGTAATCTCTGGCATGTTCATATACTTAGCAGACATGATGCAACCAAAATATCCTGTATATGATAAAGTACCCTACATAGTGTTTTTCGCAGTATCATTGCCTATAACAATAATACTCTTCGTCGGAACATCATTACCATTCCTCGTGTCAGGAAGTGTTCTCGGATTCATTTTAAGAAAAATCTTTGCACCGCTTGTGTCCTTAACAGAGATTATGAGAAAAATGTTAGGCGTCCCTGCAGGATATGAATCTGGACTAGGTATAATACTATCCCTAACTATAGGCATTATACCAGCAATGTTAGTCGAAATAAGATCATCGATAATATATTCAGGAATACAATATGGCCTCACCAGATTCCTTCGAGACCTAGTCGAGGTAAGAAAAACAGGAATGTCTCCCGAGAGATGCATCTTAAACTTGTCAGATAGAAACTATGGTAGATTCACTAAACACCTCCAAAAAATTGCTAGAGAAGTAGGTTGGGGAATCTCTCTCACAAAGATTTTCCATAACTTTGCACAAGGTATGAAGAACTGGTTTGCTTTAATTGCAATGTTTCTTTTAGTTGAGTCAATCGAAGTAGGAGGAGGTACTGCCCAAACACTCGAGGCATTAGCTTCTTACGCTGAAACATTAGAACAAGTAGAGAAAGAGAAAAAAGCTATGCTCAGACCATTAATGCTTATACCATATTTGGGAGCAATAATAGTCGTCATCGTCGTATTAATCCTTGTAGGATTTATGAACTACATCATGGGTATTGCCGGTGGATCAATAGGTACTGCAACCATAATAAACATGTTTTTACCTCCAGTCATATTCAACTCATATTTAATGGGGCTTGTAGCTGGAAAAGTAGGTTCTGAAAAAGTATCAGCTGGCTTTAAACATGCCTTTCTACTAACTATAGCAAGTCTATTAGCAATCATATTTACTCCACAGATCGTTCGAGGATTAATGATACCCATCAAGCTCTAATATTTCGTGAAAATATGACAAAGAAAGGATTTAGTACAATTATAACGACGAGCATAATATTTGCAATACTGATGATAGCTATCATCCTATCGATATGGTATTCATACGGTATCTTAGAAAGCCACGCAGAAGTAATAGAGTACGAAAATGGCAAGAATGACATGCTTTATCTATCCTACGTCATCGAGAAAATAGCTTCGGATTTCAACGCATCTACATATCTAAGATTTAATACAAGAGTCTCAGCTCCAAGCATCATACAAAAATATAGAATATTTAAAATAAGGATAAATAATCAAGTCATCATTAATGACACAGACATACCGATAGTCCTACTAAAAAGTGGATCATTAGTCGCAGATCAAGGAACCGAGATATTAAGAGGAACAAATCAATTAATTATACTTGACCCAGAAACTCCATTAACATTAACATACACGACATTTGATGAAAGAGCATTAATTATAGTTGACCCAGTTAGAATTAGAGTTACACAACTAGGCGTTTTTAAATTCTATCTAAATAACGGGAGCACAGTTAACCTTAATGTTGTTAATATAGATTACATTAGGCTTAAAATAGGTAAAATGGGTGGAAGTGGAGTCATCACACTATATTTAAAGAATATATATTTGAATAAAACCAATATTTTTCTCCCCCTTAACGATTTTACAATAACAGCAACCCAAACTGATATAAATAATCAAACAGTAACAGAGATCAAAACAATAACAGGCGAAATTGTAGACGGGACATTAATCATCTTTTCTAAATCAATAGTAGAAGTATCTACCGTGCCGGGATGATAGAATGCCGCATTCTGTGTATTCCCATCTATGGGGTACGATTGCAATGATATCAGTCTTTCTCTCTATAACATTATATTTCTTTGGTCTTCAAGAATTTTTCTTAACAGATGTTTTGAAGATAAGACTTCAAGAGATATGCGATGATGTCTCTACATCGTTGACAGAGCTTATAGAGCTTAAAATAGCTTCTAATTCAACTGGTTTTACAGTAAAATCATTAGATATACCTACAGGAATAAAAGAAAAGGGTTATTATTTAGAGATTAAAGTTGATAACAATAATAGAATATATATCTATGCCAGAACTTTAACATATCCATATATCGAATCAACATCAAAGCTATTGATAAAACATTCATCTTACGTAAGCGTCTTGTCTCCTGGAGAGTATAATAATATAGTTGTAGAGGACGTTCTTTTCAGCGGAGTAAATAATCCAATTATAATAGTATTCCGAGACATTGACGGTACCATAAAGATAGGCTTGGGTAGATTGAGAGGATAAGTATGCATGCTGCTGTGGAATATGTTGCATTGGTCCTTAACATTATTTTAATAATAGTGTTATCTGTATCAACTTTCTTTAATATCGTTGCACCTTTAGATACTATAAATAGAGAGAGATTAAAACTAGTAGCACAAAAAATTGAAAACAGGATTATTCTATCTCCGGGAACACCACCAGATTGGGGGAAAAATATAAATATTTCTACAAATGATCTCTCAGATCTATACGATGTTGGTCTTGCAAGCATATCTGCTTTAAAAGGTTTTTATACATTAGAAAGTGATAAAATCGTGAGATTAATCGAGTATGCCGATAATCCATTTTATATCCCTCCCAACTTTATTAAACAACATTTAGGAATATGGAAGACATATGGTTTTAGGTTAACTCTTATACCTGTGATAAAATTTGATGTAAAAATAACATCTCATGTATATAACACTAAACTACCACAAAAAATTATTGTATATACAAGAAACTTTTTTGGTAATCCCCAGGGAAACGTAATAGTAACAGTTTACTATTTTATATTTGGGTTATACAGCAATAGTACTTCCAGATTATTTTTTCTTAAGAATACCGGTATAACAAGTATACTTTCCAATGGTAGCTGTTTATTAGATTTCAGTTATGTGAAAGAATTTTATACTAATAAGACATTAAGCGAGCTAGTTTTGACAGAGTTTACGTTTTCTAGAGTAGAATATTTACTTATTATCCAAGGCAGTATAGCAAACTTACGTTCTATAGGATATTATCCCCGTATAGTACCCAATGCTACTTCTATAGGAAGATATATATCACTTAGACAGAACTATTCATTAATTTCAAACAATAGTGTGATTGATATAGCTCCACCTAGATTTTTTACAGTAAGTTTGAATAATGTTACTCATCGAGTCAGCCTAGGTGATAATTTTAAGACATATTATCTCTCGTATATTGAACCTGGAACTTATATTGTAGTACTTCTTGGCAAGTATAACAATACCCTTTATGTTAACTATGCTGTTAAACATAAAGAATTTACATATCAAACTTCTCCTAGTGTAGGAGCTAGTGCTGTAACGATTTATCGTTACGTTGACATTGACGGTTTTTCCTATGTTGCAGTCCTTACGGTATGGGAGGTGAGTGGATGAGGGGGCAGGCCAGGCTTGTCGAAATGATCTTTACTTCGCTTATAATTATTTCTGTATATTTAATGGTACAACAACTGGTTCGTCCACCCGATATCCTAGAGATTAGAGAACATGATGAACTTGTAAAGTTGGCATATAATGTGCTTGATCTATTTGCGTCATGTAGATTGTTTGAAAATGTAATAGTTCAAGGTATTGTGAATGGCTCTAATTGGGAAGACCATATGAAAGTTATGCTTGAACAAACATTACCTCCTAATACCCTCTTCTCAATGGAAGTTTATAATGTTACAGTTGACAACATAAACGTAACTTTAACGAGACTAGATACAAAAAAGATTACTAATGTTCCTTCATTTGATGAAAAAATTCATGGCCATATAGCGATAGTAACATATACATATGTAACTTTATATGAACCTAGAAGAGGGATGATTTTGTATATTACTTTAAAATTAGCTCGTCCCGGGTGATATATATTTATCGAAAAGGACAATTTGCTCTTCTAGCTGCTCTATTTATAGCACTCATGTTAGTAGTTGTTGTTTTCAACGTTTATCAAACTAGAATATATTATAGAAGATTTTCTGGTAAAAAATATGCTGAAATTGTAAAAGCTATATCCTCGGATTTTAGAAGAGTTGTTACTCGTGCATTAGCTATGGCTACACATGAATACTCTATCACAAATGATTTTGCAACTGCACGTCTACATGCACAACAATTTGTTTCAAACTGGATAAAAACAATAATGTATGTATATGAAGATTATGGACCTCAGATTAAAGTAGTCATAAAAAAGATTAGATATAGTCAATGGGATATTGATAATCTTGTAAAAGGATATTGGTATGTTCCAAGTAGTATTTCTGCTGCATATGCTGTGCTTTCACTTAATCTTACTAAAGTTGGATTCTATGGTTGGAGACAAAGTGTTAGGGTTGCTCTCGAGATGAGAATAGATTCTAGCTCTTTTATAAATACACAATATCTAGGGGTAAATGTTACGATGTTTAACATATCGCTGAGAATAGACATGGAAAAACCATTTATAAATTTACGAGAAGACCAGATAAGAATACTTTACCAAGATCCCAGGAATTGGGGATGGTATAATGCAACTATCCTGAAATTAATCTATCATGGTAACGGTACATATACCGTTATTATTACTCCTCAGGTACCCTTACTGAATGGAAGAGCCCGAGTTCATGTGCTATTAGAGGATGATAGACAGATAACTGTCGAGGGATACAATTGGAACTATATAGATTATATTATGCAAGACAACGCTTGCTTAAAAGATGAATATGGCAACATTGTGAGATGTGTCGCTCCATATAAATCATATGTTTTAGAAGTATTGCAGAATGGTACATTTTATTGGTATTATGACTGGAAACTGCCTAATCAAGCTAGTATTCCACTGCCTCCACTTCCTCCAATTCCAATAAAACAATTCAGAGTCTGGATTAGTGAGCACGGTCCTGACTCAGATCTAGTTATGGTACCTATACAATTTGAAAGATGGGATAATAATTTTCAAGACTTCAAAGGATTAGCAAATCCATATAGACGTTTCAGTGATTATCATAAATTAGTTTTTCAAGTAAACTTTACTGATAGTAGAAGGAAAAAAGTTCGAATTGGATGGATATCTGATATAGATGCACAGCCTTATCCAATAAGAGTAAAATTAAACTACAGTGGCGATTATATAGTTGCCTATAATGGCTACTATTATCTACAACTTGTAGCAAGTGAAGGTAAATCATATGCTATCGACTGGAGTATTAGTTTGATATCTCCTGACCCATTGGGAGGGTATTATAGTGTTGAATATATGTTAGGAGGATACGATGTTTTACGTACTTCATGTGGATGGTGGTGGATACCAAGAAAATTGGCTGGAGGTACCTGGTATAACTATAGCGGTGCAATAAGAGGTTTCGCATTTAGACATTCAAGAAGAACTATTGAAGTAGTAGAAAATACATCTTGTACAGACTTAGGATATATTATTCATACTGATGAAATGGAAAACAATATGGTTGTAACACTACCATATGCAGCCCACTATGTTATGCTTAGAATCAATTACACTTACTTAAAAGATATAGTTGTATCGAATCATTATATAAATCTCATAACGATGATCTCGGGATCTGCAAACGATACGAATAGTCCAAAGAGACTTTGGTACTGGTATTATACTGATGATCCTGACGGTGAATTTACAATTGGACAATACTCAAGCAGTTATCACCGTCATATAAACGATGATGACTTTGGAGGAAATGAAACTTTGTATTGTGGTCAATCTAGAAAAAGAGTGAATGATGTAAATGAAGAGTTTGTTCATACGATATATATGAACCCCGATTTTTACTCATTACTTAATAAAAAGGGTGAAAGAGCATTAGTAATATGGACATCTGCTGACTATGCAAGAAGAGTAGAAGAACTTTTAGTTTCTAGGTTTATTTCATCCAGTCCTATCGCTATAAGTGCAGGAGAACAATATTTCTTTAAAGTAGCTCTATTTACGTTTGCCGGAGACATTACACGAGATGATCTCAAGTTATATGGCTTAATGTTCTATAATGAGAGCTATATACCTTCGATAGAAGATATTATATTACCATGAAATCTATTTTAGATAACTTTACTAAAAATTTATGTAGATTATGACTACTATCCATTTTATCTATAGAAAATCATTTGATAAGATTATTATACATTTTCTCGGTAAGGAAGAAAGAAAAATCAGTCAAAAAACACTTGATAAGATAATAGACAATTTTAAGAAACAGTGGAAAGCAATTGAGAAAGAGATATTCAATAAGATACATGAATACAGCGGATCTCTTCCAAAAAATATAGTATGTTATATATCTAATGAATGCCCTAGAAAAGGCTTCACTAAGCCTTTAACAATTTATCTAAACAAAGATATCGATAAAATGATTTTTTCTTTAATTTTTCATTTGAATAAAATAGCATTAAATAGCAGAAAAGATTTTACTAATAGAGTATCAATAACTGCTATAGCATGTGATCTAAATATCGATATTATATATAGTATAATTGCTCTCTACAATACGATAAAGATTGCAAATGAGATATTTGGCTTTCATACATCTTTGCGATGGATAAAAACATTTATGTTAGAAGAAACACGAAAAGACATTAAAATATATGAAAAAATTAAGGAGATAATTGATCATAAAGGATTAAAACTAACTTCTAATGAAGTTTTAGATATTATAGCATATAGTTGCATTACTGAGTGGCGGGCCCGCCGGGATTCGAACCCGGGACCTGCGACTTAGGAGGCCGCCGCCCCTCAGGCATCTAAATGTTTCCTGCTAGGCCACGGGCCCATAATCTAATAAGTTTTATTTCGTGATATATTTTAATTTTTTTAAAGTGGTATAGTATGTTATTTGAACCGAAAAGATCACTACAAATTATAGTGATTATAGGTCCAGCTGGAAGCGGCAAGACAACACTAGTAAAAACTTTAGGCGAGTGGATAGAGAAAAATCAGAATATAAATATAGCATATATAAACTTGGATCCAGGGGTAGAATACCTTCCATATAAACCTGATATAGATGCAAGAGAATATGTTACAGTTTATGACGTTATAAAAAAGTATAAACTGGGACCAAATGGCGGACTTATAAAAAGCATAGATCTATTGATAAAATATAAAGATATTATGATAAGCAGAGTAAAGAAACTAGTGGAGAATATAGTTATCGTAGATACTCCAGGGCAAATGGAGCTTTTCTTATTTAGGGAAACAGGACCAATCTTTATAAATTCTTTATCTCAGATTGGTACAACTATAGGAGTACTTGTATTTGATCCTACATTAACATATAGGCCATCAGATGTAATAGCATTAAAACTTATGAACATGGTTGTTGATTTCAGATTAGGTATTGAGAATATATTAGTAATTAATAAGATAGATAAGCTTAAAGATTCCAAAATTATTGAAATGATAGATAATCCCCAATTTCTACAAGAATATCTGCATAAAGAAAAAGGTATATTAGCCGAAGTAGCTGAAGAATTAGCAAAGGTAATGGACAAGTATGGTCTTGCTAGAAGAATAGCAAAAATTTCAGCCAAAGAAGGTCTGGGTATGGATGAACTCTACGATCTTCTCCATGAAATTTATTGTACCTGTGGAGATTTAACATAGCTCTTTTAGATTATTTCATATGGTAAGCTCCGTTAGACCAAGCATAAATAAATCTTCCTTCAAACCTTCTTCTATACTGTTCGACGAAACACTAAGCTTTATTATCTTTGTCCTACCATATCTACCCAAACTAACAACTCTTGCATTTATCAACCCTAGCATATCCAACTCGTTAATAATATCACTAATTCTTCTCTGAGTAACTGGCTCTATACCCATAATCTTAGCAAGATATACATATTTATTGTATATTAATCCCGTGGTCAAATTCTTCACTTTCTCCTTTGTCAAAACATATATCGATGCTAAAACAAGCTTTACGTGTAGAGGCATCGTCTTTATTACATCAACAGCTAGATTCTTTTCTACTTCTTTTTGAGCAAGCCTAACATGCTCCTCCTTCACAACATTCTCTCCGCTCCTTTCAGCTATTTCAGCAGCCTTAAGCAAAAGATCTAATGCTAACCTACAATCACCATTTTGACGGGCTGCAATAGCTGCACATAATGGAATAACACTATTATCAAGCGCCCCTTCATGAAATGCCTCTGCAGCCCTCTTACGTAAAATATCCTCTAATTCCTTATTATTATATGGCGGAAACACTAACTCTTCCTCACCCAGACTACTTTTTACTCGAGCATCAAGAAACTCCATAAATTTCAAGTCGTTTGTGATGCCTATAACAGAGAGTTTAGAATTAGATAACTGTTCATTTATCCTGGTCAGAAAATATAACACGTCATCACCACTCTTTTTAACAAGATGATCTATCTCATCCAGTACAACGATCACTATTTTTCCACGTCTCTCAAGTCCCTCCAATACACGTTTTTTCACTTCACTAGTAGCTAATCCCGTAAAAGGAATCTTTATACCTATATTACGTGCAAGCTCTGCCAATACACGGTAATTCGTATCATTCTGTCTACAGTTAATATAGATGTATACAATATTGTCTCCTCCCTTTTTAGTCAACCTACCCAAAACATATCTAGAAACAGCTGTCTTCCCAGTCCCGGTTAACCCATATATGAATATATTTGATGGTCTTGAACCTCCTAATGCAGGCGCCAAAATCGTTGCCAGCTTCTTTATCTGCTCATCTCTATGTGGTAATCTATCAGGTATGTAGTCTGGCAAAAGTTTTTCTCTATTCTTAAAAATCTTTGAATGAATGAACCGTTCAAATATATCATCCAACTCATCAACCATACTATTCCACATGATGCATAGGAAATAAGGGGTTTAATAAATTATAAAACTAGAATAAACCGTAAGACAAAGATATTATCAAGATATAACTGAAAGTATTCGGTGGCGCCGGGGCCGGGATTCGAACCCGGGCGTCCCATAAAGGACATGGGCTGACTAGTATATACTCCAGGCCCACCCCTTAGTCCACTCGGGCACCCCGGCTAAAAATAATAAAGATATAAAGATTTAAAAAATATATTATATTTTAAAATTTACTTTATCTCTATTTCCACTTTAACCGATGATGGAACTCTTATTCGCATCAACTGTCTCATCGCCCTTTCATCAGCATCCATGTCGATTATTCTCTTATGAATTCTCATCTCCCAGTGATCGAAAGTATGTGTACCTTGTCCCGACGGAGCTTTACGAACAGTAACCATTAATCTTTTAGTAGGTAAAGGTATAGGACCGTTCATTCTTACTCCAGTTTTCTTAGCAATACTCTTTATTTCATTACATACAGTATTAAGATCCTCAACGGATGTACTGACCAGCTTTATTCGCACTATTCTCGGCATTGACCGCGGCACCTAAAATAAATTTATTCAACTTTCTTTAAGTCAATAACCGTTCCAGCAGCGATCGTCCTACCTGAATCCCTAATTGCAAATCTTCCTAACTGTGGAAGTTCTTGATATTTCTCAACGACGACATTTTTCATAGGCTTAAATCTAACTACGGCTGCATCACCTTGCTTGATGAAAGCAGGTTTCTCTTCGGCTACAGCACCAGTCCTAGGATCGATCTTCTGTATAAGCTCAGCGAAAGTAACAGGTGTCGTAGCAGTGTGAACATGTAGAACTGGAGTATATCCTGCTGCAATAGCAGTCGGATGATAAAGCACAAATATTCTGCCTACGAATTCTGACACGACTGTCGGAGGATTATTTACATGTCCAGCAACATCTCCTCTTCTAATCTGATTCTTGTCAACGCCTTTAACATTAAAACCTATATTGTCTCCAGGTATGGCTTGATCAATCCTTGTATGATGAGTCTCTATAGATTTTACCTCTCCGGAAACTTTTGGAGGCATAAATATTATTTTGTCACCAACCTTCAAAACACCGGTCTCAACTCTGCCCACTGGAACCGTTCCAACACCTCTAATACTATAAACATCCTGTATGGGTATTCTCAAAGGTTTATCAATAGGTCTCGCAGGTTCTTTAAATGTATCAAACGCATCAATTAATGTTGGACCCTTATACCATGGTGTATTCTTACTGATCTCCTTTATATTATCTCCATACCATGCAGAAGTTGGTACAAACGGAATCTCTTGCACTTTATAACCTACCATTCTTAAAAGACGAGAAATGCCGTTTTTCACTTCGTTGTATCTCTCCTCACTATAGTTAACTGTATCCATTTTGTTAATAGCAACAATAAGCTGATTGATACCCATTGTTTTAGCTAAAAAGACATGTTCTCTTGTTTGTCCAGCAGGGCTGATACCGGCTTCATATTCACCCTCTTTAGCTGAAACCACAAGCATCGCACAATCTGCTTGGCTTGCACCAGTAATCATATTCTTAACGAAGTCTCTATGACCAGGAGCATCGATTAACGTAAACATGTACTTCTTTGTCTCAAATTTGTAGAAACCTAAGTCTATAGTTAAGCCTCTTTCTCTTTCTTCCTTCAATTTATCTAGTACCCATGCATACTTCCATGTTTCTCTTCCAAGCTTCTTTGCTTCCTCTTCGTATTCTCTGATAATCCTTTCATCTACAGCACCTATCTCATACAGTACTCTTCCCATCAAGGTTGACTTTCCATGGTCTACATGCCCGATAACAACCAAGTTTAGATGGGGTTTTTTCTGAGAGGACACATATATCACCTATATATTACTATTATAGCTAGTTATACCATACGACCTTGTTTATAAATTTATATCACATTAAAACTATAAAAATTTATATAATCTATTCTAAAGAGATTTATTTTTAATAAACAATCTTATAACCTTATCTACCAGCAAGTAGCCCCAGATTGTGTTAATCATAAACCATGTAGGATAAGCAATTTTTGAATAATTAAACAGCGGAAAAAGCACTACTGGTCTACTACCTACTATATCAGAGGTTATTTTAAAAAATATTATCCAAGAAATAGTGGTTGATATGCTACCAATCATCTTCTTTTTCTCTATTTGGTTCTTTAATTTTTCTATACGTTTCTCTTCTCTCATAACCCTTCTATACATTTTCATATCCTTTTTCTCAATAGCCCTTTTCTTCCTTTCCTCCCACTTATTTATCTGAACCATAATTCTATTGATTTCATCCTCCTTAACAGTAAAAAAGTAAATTAACCTCAACACTACAATAACTAAAAAAACTATAATTGTTGAAGTAATACTAATCATCGGCCATTTCAGGAAATCTCCAATCAATGATATAATACCTTGTATTATAGAGGAATAAAAGTCCAAACAAATACACCAAAATATTAGTTTAACAAAATATAATAAAAACTTTAATGCAGAACTCAAAATATATTTTAATAAAGTTATAAGCTTTATATGGGCCCGTGGCCTAGTTTGGAAAGGCGTCGGCCTTCGGAAGCATTGAAGAAAGCCGAAGATCCCGGGTTCGAATCCCGGCGGGCCCGCTATAAAGTTATTTTAATCAATAAACAAAAATAAGTAACGCCGGGGCCGGGATTCGAACCCGGGCGTCCCATAAAGGACATCAGGTAACTCGACCAGGCTTTTTTCCTTCATCTCGAGCCTGACCCCTTAGTCCACTCGGGCACCCCGGCTCAGTTGTAATATATAATATCCATTTTCTTTAATTTTTCTTTTTCCACATTTTGGGATATGTCCCAGGTTTCGTTATAACTTGCTTGGGTACAACAGCAACTCCTTTTTCAGCTATTAACATATCCTCAGTTCTCATTTTTGCCTCACCTATAGCTACAAGCTCACCCTTTTTAGTAAATATCGCAACCATACTACCCTTTTTTATACCTGTTTCAATCTGTAATATTCCTGGAACCATAAGAGCTGCTCCGTGAGCTATTGCATCGACAGCGCTGTCTCTAATTACTACCCGAGGTATGTTCCTTACAGCATATTCGACAGGTAAAATAACCCTACGTAGAAATTTTTCAATATTATTTTCTTTCCAGAAATGATATGCATCTACAACATCTTGCAACGTAGCCAGAAACTCATCCTCACTAAAGCAACCCGACCTAATTCTTCTTAGTTCTTGCATATGTGCTCCAACACCTAGCACTTCACCTACATCATGACATAATTTTCTCATATATGTTCCTGCTTCACAATGAACCTTTAGTAAAACATCCCGTCCCCTTTTTTCAAGCAACTCTATGCTATATATTGTTCTAATTCTAACAACTCTTTTAACAGCAGATCTAAGCGGAGGCCTTTGGTAGATTGGACCAGTAAATTCTTCTAAGACCTTCAACAGTTTTTCTTCAGAGATCTCTCCATGTAGCCTCATAATACATATGTATTCCTTATCCTCATGCAGTAACACTGGAATAACTTTAACGGCCCTATTAAGAGCTATAGGCAATACTCCTGAAACCTTGGGATTTCCCCGGCTATAAAAGCCTCTAGGGTTCCCGCATGAGCTATCTTACTAATTCCTAAC
>Ga0190304_1000576_pt1 | contig 17113 bp, 12 predicted proteins | sample 48700712_MG_FD_161670 | JGI IMG/M metagenome (GOLD analysis project Ga0190304, IMG submission 161670) | Hydrothermal vent sediment bacterial communities from Southern Trench, Guaymas Basin, Mexico - 4870-07-1--2_MG | ecosystem: Environmental > Aquatic > Marine > Hydrothermal vents > Sediment ...
TATCAGGTTCGTCTTTACGGAACCGACCTTGGTACCTCATGGAATTACGCAAGAATCTATGCTGGTTACAAGAAACCTGATGCAACTATGAGAGGAGATGGGATCCTGAGGCTGGTTTTTCTTGATACTTACCGTAGTGTGAGATTCCAGAACTTCATTGGATTTAACATAATCACTGCCACAGATACAATTCCCTACGCCTGGACATATCCTGTTCTCATAGCAAATCAGATAGCCGACACCACAGTTTACCCAAGGGTAACCTTCTCTCCCCTTGCAGCAAATGAAGCCTGTGTCCTCTATACAGCAAGAGACACAACCTTTTTTGACAGAGGAGAAGTTGATACGGTTTTCACCAACCTGAGTTTCCTCCAGGTGGATGCCCCCACGAGGGTAACTCCCGGGGACACCACTTACGTGAAGGCCATCATCACTAACTCAGGTCTCGAGGATATAGACAATTATGCTCTTTATACCAGTATTTACGATATGAATGCCAATACCTATTTGACTGCGAGAAACTACTACTATGGATATATCGCGGTAAATGATACCGATACTGTCACAATAGCAATTCCTCCTCTGTCCAATCTTAAACCACCACATAAGCTGAGACTTTATGCCACAATATCCACCGGTTCATGGGATGAATGGTATGGAGACAACAACCCTGGATATGAATACATGGTTGCTGTTCAGGACAGTGTCTTCTCCCCATTTGCGCAGGTTATTCCTGTTCTGGATGGGGAGATTTCGCCCGGGGAATGGGACGATGCTGAGGTGGTGGATATAAGTAATACTTACGGCATGTATTATGTTCCAACCGATACATGCTTGAATGATACAGCCCATGAAGTGGATACAGCCACAGTATGGGCATTCTTCAAGAACGACACAGACTGGCTCTACATAGCTATAGTAGGACCAGATTCATTAATATCACGGGAAAGCCTTGTGGAGATTGATGAGGACAATAGTGGTGATTGGGCAACAGATACAACAGAGGGAGCATGGCTATTCTGTGGAGACAGCCTGTGGTATTTTGTACCAAGGATTGACACAGAAATTGTCTCTTTTGATACCGTGGGAAACACCATGTTTTCCACAGATACATCAGGTGGGTACAGAACCTATGAGATAGCCATTCCACTGGATCATCCGGACCATGATGCAGGATTCATCGATGCCCAGCCAGGGGATACCATAGGTATAGGGATATTAGCTGATAATGGCTCTTCTCGAATAGGCGGCTGGTATCCCCAGGATTTTCAGGTCTACACCGGAAATCTTTCACTCTATGCTAAACTAGTGCTAGGCATAATGCCCGGCGTAGAAGAGAATATACCATTTGCCAGGTCACTTATTTTTGCTCCAGCATTTTCCAGGGGAAGGGCAACCATAAAAATGAATCTGCCTGATACGAGACATGTAAAGCTTGTGATCTATGACCCCGCAGGAAGAAAGGTAAAAACTCTGGTGGATAGACGCCTCGAGAAAGGAGTTCATTACTTTAGCTTCGCACCTCAAAGAACAGGTATGTATATACTGAAAGGCGAAATAGGTTCCATGTCATACACCAAAAAAATGGTGGTTATTAAGTGATGAAGAAAAAGGTCAAAATAACGGTCGTGGAAATCCAGGGGGGCGGTAAATGCCCCCTTGGACATAAAATAGGTGATACCTTTATATATGAAGGCTGGCCGATTTCAAATCTCTGCGCCGCTGCCTTTAATATCCTCTACCCAATGATCAGGGTGCTTTCCAACGGAGGGAGCATCCCCTGGGAAACGGAGCATCCTTATAAAACAAGACTCTGTTGTTATGACCCCAGCAATCCTGTGGTATTCGAGCTGGAGAGGATGGAGGAGGAGTATTCATACTAGTCGCGAAACGTAAAGCGCACATCGTGCAGCGGGCATCGTAAAGCGTAAAGAGAAAAATAATAATTCGCTGCGCGCTTTACGCTGTACGCTTTACGAGTCACCATTTGATTCTCCCGGTCTTTGACTTAAAAATAAACATCAAAAGAGGGGAGGAGATGGAATCAAGATGTCTTGTTGTAGGCTCTGGTATTTCTGGTATTGCTGCAGCACTTGATCTTGCCGAAAAGGGCAAGAAGGTATTACTTCTGGAAAAGACTCCCTGGATAGGAGGGAAATTATCTCAGCTGGATTTCCAGTTCCCAAATGATGCATGTGGAATGTGTCAGGTTTATTCTCTTACATCTGATGATACAGTACAGTTCTGTCTGAGAAGGGTTCTTGACCACCCATTCATTGAAGTACTCCCATTATCAGAACTAAAAGAATTCAGAAAAACAAAGGGTGGATTTGAGGTCACAGTTGAATCAAAACCCCGCGGTGTGAAGCAAATATGTACGAGCTGCCACAAATGTGTGGAAGCATGCCCTGTGGAGGTGAAAGACGAATTCAATGTTCCCACAGGCAAAAGGAAAGCAATTTATATAAAATATCCTCTGCCCTATCCTGATTACTATGCCATTGATTTTGAAAAATGCACCCTGTGCGGAGAGTGTGCAAAGGTATGCCCTGTTGATGCCATAGATCTGAAACAAAAACCCTCAACAAAAAAGTATAATGTGGAAAGTATAATATGGACTGCAGGTTTTGAGGAGGTTGATCTCTCCCACCTTACAGAATTTGGATATGGAAGATTCAAAAATGTTATTACAGGAGTTGAACTGGAAAGATTATTATCTCAGTTCGGTCCCACCCTGGGTTCCCTGAAGAGGCCTGGAGATGGAAAAACACCCACAACAATAGCCTTTATCCAGTGTGTGGGTTCAAGGGATGTAAAAAATCCCTTCTGTTCTTCCTTCTGCTGTATGTACTCTCTCAAAGAAACCAGGCTTCTTAAGAAAAAGTATCCAGATATCAATGTAAAGGTCTTCTACATGGATATGCGCACCTTTGGAAAGGGACATTATAGATACTGGAAGACCACAGATGCAGAATTTGTAAGGTGCAGGGTCGGCTCCATAGAGGAACTCCCTGATGGTAATCTCAGCATAAGATACGAAGACGAAGAGGGAAAACTGAAAACTGATGTTTTTGAACTTGTGGTACTGGCACAGGGAGCTGTATCCAGAAAATTCCAAGGAGTAGAACCTTTAAAAAATTCATTCATCCCTGTTGAAACCAATGTGGAGGGGTTTTACTACGCAGGATCCGCAATATCACCAAGGGACATTGAAGAATCAATAATCTCAGCCTATGCTGCAACTTCCTATGCAGACAGAGGGAAGAAGAGCCGTAAGAATTTGAAAAAATTTGACCTTGAAACCCAGCCTGTGATTATACTAACCAGGGAACTGGATACAAAACTAAAAGAAAAAATATATGGGCGTTTTGGCAATTTTAAAATCGTTGAAGTAACTTACCTCAGGGAAGAAAAGGAGCTGAAACAGCTGGAGAAAAAAATAGAAGCCCCCTTCGTACTTGTTAACGGCTATCCATATACACTTCTCGGCAGATTGAGGGAATATTTTCATCCCCTTTATTTTGAACTGGTTAACGTTTATGAACTCACTGATGGTCAGGTATTATCTCTTATAGAATCTGCCATAACAAAACTTAAAAATAGAATAATTCCCGAATTTGAAGAAACTAAAATCCCCAACAGGATACTGGTAATAGGTGGAGGAGTTGCTGGACTTTCGGCTGCAAGTAAACTTAGTGAACATGGTTTCCAAGTCACTATTGTTGAGAAGAGTGAAAAACTGGGTGGTAATGCATTGAGAATCAGAAAACAAATAGACGGAAGAGATGTTCAGAAATGGCTCGGCGAACTCATAGAAAAGGTGGAAAGAGATAAAAATATCTCCATCCTGTATAAAACACAGGTTGTAAATGTAACGGGGAACATCGGCGATTTCGAGGTCCATCTCAGGACTGGCCAGGAATTTAAAAAGAAGAATTTCGGGGCCATTGTTGTAGCCACAGGTGCGTCTGAATACAGACCCGAGGAATACCTCTATGGTAAAAATCCAAATGTAGTGACGCAACTGGAATTTGAAGAGTTACTCCATGGTAAATCGATTAAACCCCAGGTAGTCACAATGATTCAATGTGTGGGCTCAAGGAACGATAAACATCCTTACTGCTCAAGGGTATGCTGCACCGATGCCATCAAGAATGCTTTACACATAAAGGAACTCTCTCCGGAAACAGAGGTATACATTCTTGCAAGGGATATTGTGATGTACGGAGAAAAAGAGGTCTTTTACAGGGAAGCAAGAGAAAAGGGAATAATTTTCCTGAAATTCAGGGAAGGTGAGGAACCGAAGGTTTCTGAAAGGGATGGGAAAATTGTAGTGAATGTTTTTGACTCTTCCATAGGGAGAAATATTGAGATTGAAACCGATTATCTCGTTCTTTCTGCAGGAATTGCTCCCAATCAGGATAATAAAAAGTTAAAAGAATTACTCAGTATCGACATGGATGAGGATGGATTCCTCTCGGGTATTAATCCAAAGTTTAATCCCCTGGAATCAAAAAAACCGGGTATCTTTGTTGTGGGTCTTGCAAGATCTCCAAAGGCTATCGAGGAATCCATTCTTGAAGCCCATGCCGCAGCTTCCAGGATAGTCACAGAGCTGGGGCAGAAGGCTCTAACCCCCAGAAAATTTGTTTCCATTGTACATGAAAGGAAATGTGCAGGCTGTGGATTCTGTGTGGATGTGTGTCCTTACGGAGCAAGATATATTGATGAGGAATTCCTGGTAGCAAAGGTAATTCCATCCATATGCCAGGGGTGTGGTCTCTGCACCAATGTGTGTCCTTCCGGCGCAGCTGAACTTGTGGGGGTGGAGGACAAAAGTGTAATGGAAATTCTGGGACTTATATAGAATCTGCCTTTTTACTCATTAATAACCATTACTTTTAATAAAAGTTTTTCTGGACTATAATCTTATCATGGAAGAAATCCCGGAGAGGGAAATTTTTCTAAAACTTTATCCCGGAATAGAATACAAAAAATGTAGAATATGCGGGAAATCGGGGGTAATTGCGGAAATCCTTGGAATATGTATAGATTGCCTGTACGAGCGGAACGAAGAAGCACTAAACATCATAAGGGATATTCACGGAAGAATTCGCCAGGAGTACGGCCTTCCAGAAGAAGTTCCTCAGGAGGGCCATAAAGAATGCCCTCTCTGTGTGAACAGATGCAAACCAAAACCTGAAGAAAAAGGCCTGTGTGGGGTAAGAAAGGGGGCTGAAAACGGTGTTACCCCTATTTATGGAACACGTGCTCCCCTTGAGTGGTATCATGACCCTCTTCCCACCAATTGTGTTGCAGAATGGGTATGTGCGGCACGGGGAGTAGGCTGGCCTAAGTATTCCTGCTCCAGAAGTACAGAACGGGGATACACAAATCTCGCAGTATTTTATAGAGGTTGTAGCTTTAACTGTATCTTCTGCCAGAACTGGCATTTTAGACTAAAAGAGGGCGAATTTCTGACTCCTTCTGAACTTGCTTCTAAGGTTGACAGGAGGACTGCGTGTATATGTTACTTCGGTGGAGACCCGGCTCCCCTCTCCTGGCATTCCATCGCCACTTCACTCATAGCAAGAGACAGAGAAAAGGTAAGAATACTTCGCTTTTGCTGGGAAACAAACGGTTCAATTAATCCAAGAATAATGAGGAGAATTTCAGAAATTGCACTGAAAAGTGGCGGAACAGTGAAAATCGACCTCAAGGCCTTCACTCCCTCTCTTCATTATGCACTCACGGGCGCCTCAAATGAATGGACCCTTGAAAATATTGAGTTCCTGGCGTCGCTGATTCCAAGAAGGGGAAAACCTCCGATTCTGGTTGTGAGCACCCTACTTGTACCAGGGTATGTAGGGCCCCGAGAAGTGGATAAAATATCAAAATTTTTATATAAATTAAACCCGGATATCCCCTACTCCTTGCTTGCCTTCTATCCTCATTTTTATGCCCATGACCTCCCAAGGACTTCAAGAGCCCATGCCATGGCATGCAGGGAGGTTGCACTCAAAAACGGCCTCCGAAATGTTCATATTGGTAATGTGGGATTGCTATGGTAACCGGCGAAGCTATTTCGGTAGATGGTAATTAAATATCAATACTCCTTGGGTAATTTTTCAAGCTGTGCAAGACTGAAAACAGGACCGTCCTTACACACATAATATGGTCCTATGTTACATCTACCGCATTTTCCAATCCCACATTTCATTCTTCTTTCAAGAGAGGTATACACTTTATCTTTCTCGAATCCCAGTTTTGCAAGGACCGGAAGAGTAAACTTTATCATCACAGGGGGGCCGCATACCACTGCGTAGGCATTTTCCGGTGAAGGAGCCACCTTTTCGAGAACCTGGGGTACGAACCCCACATGTTTATCCCATTCTGGAAACTCTGTATCCACGGTAAGATGCAACTCTATATCTCCCCTCTTTTCCCAGTTTGCAAGATCTTCTTTATAAAGCAAAAGGCCTGGTCTTCGAGCTCCATATATCACTGTTATTTTTCCGTAATCCTTTCTGTTTTCCAAGAGATAGAGAGTTAAGGACCTCAGGGTGGTGAAGGCAAACCCTCCACCTATTATAACCACGTTCTTACCCTTAAACTCATCCACAGGATATCCATTTCCAAGGGGACCACGAATTCCAACAATGTGTCCCTCCTCCATCTCGTGCAGGGCACCGGTAACAAGACCTACTCTATTGACTGTGAATAGTAAACCTTCTTTTTCATGAGGTGCACTGGCTATTCCAAAGGGGGCTTCGCCTTTTCCGAAAACCGAAATCTCACAGAACTGCCCAGGAATAAAATCCATCATATTCCCGTTAACTGGCTCAAGCAAAAAAGACTTCAGGGTAAAATCATCTGATTCAAAAACAGTCTTTTTTATCCTGTACAATTCAGGCGCATATGGGTTCATTCTTCACCTCCATCAAAATTTCCCTTATATCTATATTAACCGGACATACCTCGATGCATCTCCCACAACCCACACAGCCAAATTCCTGGTAGAGAATCGGATAATAATTAAATTTGTGCATCAATCTATTACGCCATCTGTACTTGAGTTCAGGTCGGGGATTATGACCAGACCCTTCAAGGGTATAGAGGGTAAACATACAGCTATCCCATGTCCTCAGTCTGTATCCCCAGTTGGGTCTCTCCACATCTTGTATATCAAAACAGTAGCAGGTAGGACAGTAATAGGTACACGCTCCACAACCGAGACAGCTGGAAGAAATTCTATCCCATATTTCTGAATCCATCATCCGGGCTAATTTTCCCTGTATTCCCTGGATATCCAGCTTTTTGACCCTCTCTGTTATCTCCTTTTTCATCGCCTCCAGTTTTTTTAATTCCTCTCCCTTTGCATCCTCTACATCCAGATTTTTCACAAGATCTTTTCCTTTCTCTGTTATCCCCTCAAAAAGCAGCACATCATCTACCACAACACCAAAAATGTCGGTAAAACTCTCCGTGAAAGGTCCATAACCAAAGGTGGTGCAGAAACATCTTGAATCCGGTGCAAGGCATGCAAGCCCGAAAAGTAATACATTTTCCCTTCTTTTCTTGTAATATACGTCCTCCCCTTCACCCTGCAAAAAGTTGAGATCAAGAAGTGAAATAGCTTTCGCCTCGCAGGGTGGAATACCAAAAATAACACCCTTTGCTTCCCGTATCACCTCCTGGAATGTAACGTTCTTTCCATCCTGTACAAAGGCAAGGAGGGGTTCCTCTTCCGGAAGAAAAATGAATTTTGCCGGTTTTTTCACCTTGCTGACGGTGGAAAGTAATTCTTCAGGTGTTTCAGCAGTCTCATAGGCATTCTTTTTCCTCACCCATACACTTCCGTAACTTTTCAAGGCTTCATGGATTCTTTTAAGATCACTTAACGGAATCCTCTTCATAGTATAAAATCCCCCTTGTCATCGTACCTAAATTCTCCAAAAAATGGCGGTTTCTCTGGATTAAGACCGGATACATAATCGAAATCCCTCTTAAGGTCTCTTGCAACCTTCCTTGTGAGAAAAAGAAGTTTAACACCTTCTGGACATACAAGCTCGCATGTTCCACAATCTACACACCTTCCCGCCATATGCAGAACTCTTATAAGATGCCAGGATTCAAGATCTGTCTTATCAAACCCTGGTTCTACCCATCTGGGCTCCGTGGAGTCCACAAAACAGTGTTCACAATAACACATGGGACAGGATTGTCTACAGGCATAACACCTCACACATTTGGACATCTCAGCTTCAAAAATTTCCCATCTCTTATCTTCATCCAGTTTTTCGTACTCCTCAACATCAGGATATCCACCGCCTCTGGGTTTAACCTCCTCACCCACTAAAACATCATAAAACAATGGATTGGGATACTCACAGTATTTACAGGAGATGTTGAGCCAGTCTTCGAACTTAACTTTTTTCTCTTCTGTGGTGGTCTTTATTATAATCTCCCCATTCTGGATACTAACATCCTCTATTTCCTCACCTATGGATTCTCGTAACTCCCGGGTTTTAATCACACCATTGCAGGGTATACCAATGACATAAATTTTATCTCTTTCAATCTGGCCTTCACTTATTAAGACATTTATGGCCCTTGTTGTACATCCCCGTGCCAGTATAGCTACTTTATTGTTATTGAATCTCGGGAGATAGGTGGCAAGATTTTGAATTGCAAAGGGAGAATAAGTGAGTTTTTCAACCTCCTCCACCGTCCTTGCCACAAAAGGCCTTTCGGAAAGGGGCTCTGTGCCCTTCTCATAACCCAAAACCACATCTACTTTTCCTTCCTCCAGTAACTTCCTTGCAATCTCCCTGATTTTCTTAACCATCATCATCTCCTTTTTACGAATTTCTTCCTCGGTCCCAGTTTCTTAACCTCTTCTGTAACAAGCGTCGCTACGTCAGCGAACCTTTTACCTTCTGATGCGGAGACCCAGGAGAAATGGATTCTGCCCTTCTCAAGACCCACATATTCCAGAAGGTCCTTCAGTACATAAAATCTACGTCTGGCAAAGTAATTTCCAGTAATATAATGACAATCCCCAGGATAACATCCCGAAATCCAGACCGCATCTACCCCATCTCTTAAGGCTTTTACAATAAATTGGGGATTCACCCTTCCAGAACAGGGGACCCTTACAACCCTTATGTTTGAGGGATATTGGATTCTGGAGGTTCCTGCGAGGTCAGCCCCTGCATAAGAACACCAGTTACATAAAATTGTGAGAATTTTGGGTTCATAATCTCCCATTTGCTCCTCCTATTTCAATACATTAATAACATCCTTGATTGAAGAAACCTTCTTTTCTTCATACAAAAGTGCCTCTCCCTGGGCCACAATTTGTGGATTGGAAAATCCGTTCAGGTCAATGGCACCTGGTCTGCAGGTTGCCGTACATGCCCCGCATCCTTTACACAAAACGGGGTTAACCTGGGCAACCTTTTTCATATGTCCCAGAACCTTTTTCTCCAGCAGCTCCACCGCACTGTAGGGGCATACCTCCTCACAGAGGCCACAGCCAATGCACAGTCTCTCATTCACCTCAGCCACTTTACCTTCTGTAGTTATATAATCTTTGGAAAGAATGAGTGCAGCCCTTCCAGCTGCAGCTTTGGCCTGGGCAATGGCTTCATCTATAAACCTTGGAGAGTGTGCAAGACCGCAGAGAAATACCCCATCAGTTGCAAAATCTACAGGCCTCAGCTTCATATGCGCCTCTAAGAAGAATCCATCCTCATTTAAGGGAACCTTGAACATCTTAGAAAGTTCTTCATTATCCTCATTGGGAACAATACCGTTGGATAGAACAACATAATCGGCGTCAATGAGTATCTTTTGACCAAGAACCAGATCTTTGGCTGTAACCTGAAGTTTATTGCCTTCCTCTGTTACCTCAGGAGGGTCATTTTCATTAAACCTGATGAAGATAACGCCTTTTTCTCTGGCCTCCCTGTATATATCCTCTCTAAATCCATAGGTCCTCATATCCCTGAAGAGTATAATAACCTCTCCATCAGGATACTTTTCCCGGAAATCGAGAGCATTTCTCACAGCCCGGGAGCAGCATATCCTGGAACACCAGGGGTGCTCAGTATTTCTTGACCCCACACACTGGATCATCACGCACCTTGCATCCTTTTCTATTTCTCCTTTTTCCATTTTTTCTTCAAATTCTCTCTGAGTCAAAACCCTGGGATTTTTCCCATACAGATATTCTTTAGGTACATATTCCTTTGCCCCGGTAGCTATTATCACTACACCATGCTCAATAGGCTCATCCTCACCGGTAAGATAGGTTTTATAATTACCCACATATCCTTCCACCTTTTCTATTCTTTTCTCTGTATGAACAACAATTTTTTCGTGGGACTTCACCTTCTCCACAAGTTCATTAAGCTCCTTCTGAACGTCCAGCCCCTCCACAGAACGTTTAATATTTCTCGCATTTCCTCCCAGTTCCTTCTCCTTTTCCACAATATGAGTTTCATAGCCCATATCCGCAAGCTCCAGTGCCGCCATCATTCCGCTTATACCACCACCAACCACAAGGGCTTTTCTGGTAACTGGGATCTGATATTCCTCCAATGGCTCAAGTTTCATGGCCTTCAGCACTGCTTCCCTCACAAGGTCTTTGGCCTTTTCTGTAGCACCTACTGGATCCCTCATATGAACCCATGAGTCCTGATCCCTGATGTTGGCCATCTCAAAGAGATATTTATTAAGACCTGCCTCCTTCAGGGTTTCCTGGAACAGCGGCTCATGAGTTCTGGGGGTACATGAGGCCACCACCACTCGGTTGAGTTTGTATTCCTTTATGATCTCCTTTATTTTTTCCTGAGTGTCCTGAGAGCAGGTATAGAGGTTATCTGTGGCGTAAACAACCCCTGGTATACTTTTTATGTATTCAACAACCTCTTTTACATTTATATACCCACCGATATTGATTCCACAATGGCATATGAAGACTCCTACCCTGGGTGGCTGGTTAAAGACAGGCCTTTCAGGAGGATATTCTTTGGCCTTTACCTCCTTACCCCTTGTTTCTTTCAAAAGAGTCATTACTCTGGCAGCTGCTCCACTGGCCTCCGCCACAGTTTCAGGAATATCCTTAGGGGAGGAAAAGGCACCAGCCACATAGATTCCTTCCTTCCCTGTATCAAGAGGAGTGAATAATCCCGTCTTTGCAAATCCATATTTATTTAGTTCTATTCCAAATTTCTTTCTCAATTCCTCAGAATTCTCTGGAGGATTGAATCCCACCGAGAGCACAACAAGATCAAACTTCTCTTTCCTGAGTTTCCCCTCCTCATCCTCGTAGGTTATTACAAGATTCTTCTCTTCATCCTCTTCAAGATGAGAGACCCTGGACCTTATCATGCGAACTCCATAATTATCCCTTGCCCTCTCCATGTATTTGTCAAAATCCTTACCAAAGGTCCTTATATCCATGAAGAAGATGGTGGATTCTACACCCTCTATGTGCTCCGTGGCAATCACGGCCTCCTTCACCGCATACATACAGCACACAGAGGAACAGTAGGAATTAGAACCCTCCTTTACCCCTCTGGAACCAACACATTGGATGAAAGCTATTTTTTCTGGAATCTTTCCGTCAGAGGGGCGCAGAACATGACCCTGGAATGGACCGGATGCAGAGAGCATCCTTTCGAATTCAATACTGCTCACAACATTTGGATATCTTCCGTAACCATACTCTGTTTTTACACTGGGGTTAAACTCATCAAAACCCGGTGCAAGGATGATAGCTCCAACATGAAGTTCCCTTATTTCCTCCCTATCTTCATAATTAATAGCCTCTGCGAGACACAAACTGCTACAGAGTCCACATCCTATGCATGCATCCCTATCTATGATATAGACAAGGGGTACAGACTGCGGATATAGAATATAGATGGCAGATCTCTGCATTAGATTCTCATTGTATATATCTGGAGCCTCCGCCGGACAGTATTTACTGCAGAGACCACAACCGGTACATTTTTCCGGATCCACAAACCTGGGTTTTATCCTGACTTTTACATGAAAATCGCCTGGTTCTCCCTCTATACTTTCTATCTCCGCATTTGTAATGACCTCGATATTGGTATGTCTCCCAGTCTCCACAAGCTTTGGTGATAAGATACAGATAGAGCAGTCATTGGTAGGGAAGGTTTTATCAAGCTGAGACATTGTCCCACCAATCCCGGACTTCTTTTCCACAAGATATACCTTGAAACCACTCTCTGCAAGATCCAGGGATGCCTGGATGCCCCCAATACCCCCACCTAATACAAGAACAGAACCACTTTTCTCCATCTTCACTCTCCTTTCAAAGCGAATAACGGATTCCTGTCTTTCACCTCTCCCATCTCCACCTTATCCAGTCTCATAAGATCCACGAGCTGTTTTAATATCTCGGATTCAGGCTCCCGAAGGTCAGAGGCAATTTCTCTTACTGTTTTTGGCCCACTTTTCAGCACAGCCATAATAAGACTCTTTTTAAGATTATCCTTGATAATGGATTTAATCTGCTCATGGAATTCATAGGGTGCGAGCTTCTCCCCAAAGGCGTTACCATCCTTTATGATACTGAATTCTCTACCCACTACCCACCTCACCTTGTCATTTGAAACGGTGAGTAATGCAGCGGTTAATTTCTTTCTCTTTTCATCATCAAGTTTAAGTGGACCAAGCTTTCGTATTTTATCTGTAAACTGATCCACAAGTTTTGCAAATCTCATTCCCTCTGCTGCTGAAACCCAATCAAGATAAAGTCTTTCTTTTTCAAGCCCTGCCATCTCCAGTATCTCCTGGGTTGCTTTTATCTTCTTTTCCGCCTGATAGTTGCCTGTTATGTAATGACAGTCTCCAAAATGACATCCCAAAACTATAACACCATCAGCTCCTTTGAGAAAAGCCTTAATGATCCATTTTGGATCCACTCTCCCGGAACATAATACTCTGATAATCCTTATTTCAGGGGAATACTGGATTCTTGATGTCCCGGCCAGATCGGCCCCGGCGTAAGAACACCAGTTACACATAAAACCAATAATGGATGGTTTCCAGCTTTTATTTGCCATTAAACCTCAACCTCCTTCTTTTCAAGGAGTGCGTCTATCATGGCTTCAATTCCTTTATCTGAATAATATTTCATTTCTATGGCACCCTCTGGACAGGATGCTCCGCAGACACCACAGCCTTTACAGGCAATTTCAATAACTTCAGCCTTTTTGCCCTTTTCTGTTTTTACCACCCTTATTGCCTTATAGGGACAGTTTATTTCACACAGACCGCAACCAATGCACTTCTCAAGATCGATAACGGGGTGAAGAGGAGTCATTTCGATATAATCCTTGCTTAATAAACCAAGGGCATTGGCAGCAGCATTTCCTGCCTGAGCCACTGAATCTGGTATATCCTTGGGGAACTGAACACACCCTGCAAGATAAACTCCATCAATGGGAGTTTCGGCGGGGCGGAGCTTGGGGTGAGCCTCCATTAAAAACCCATCTTCACTTCGTGAGAGATGGAATTTCTGGGCCAGTTCCACAAGACCCTGTGGCGGCCTCAGACCTGTGGCGAGTACCACCATGTCAACCTCATTTTTCAAAAGAACTCCTGTATCCATGTCTTCGGCAACAAGAATGAGATTATGGGTTTCAGGATCCTCTTCAATTTTTCCAGGTTTACCCCTGAGAAATGTTATCCCCTCCTTCCTCCCTCTCTGATAAAATTCTTCAAATCCCTTTCCAGCTGTTCTCATATCAATGTAATAAACGTATACTTCCACATCGGGCTCATGCTCTTTTATCATAAAGGCCTGCTTGGCCGTTATCATACAGCAGACTCGGGAACAGTATCTTCCGGCACCCTTTTCCCTTTCATTTCTTGAACCAACACACTGAATGAAGGCAATTCTTTTAATGGGCTTATTGTCAGAAGGTCTTCTCAATTCCCCTTTTGTGGGACCATCGGCATTGAGTATCCTTTCAAAATCGAGCTGGGTTACCACATTAGGGAATCTCCTGTAACCATATTTTGGCTCCTGAGAAGGATCATATATCTCAAAACCTGTGGCAATGATAACTGCCCCGACATTCAGCTCTATTATCTCCTCTTTGTCGTCAAAATTTATGGCATCTCTCTCACATGCTTTGAGACATAAACCACAGACCTCTTTTCCACCCTTTTTTAAGGTCTTAAGTCTTAAGCAATGTTCTTCCTCTATAAGATACGCCGCAGGAACTGCCTGGGGAAGCTGGATATAGATAGCCTTTCTTATGGTCATCCCTCTGTTGAATTCATCCGGTAATTTCACAGGACATTTCTCTGCACAATCTCCGCATGCAACACACTTATCCACATCCACATATCGTGGTTTTTTCCGCACCTTAACCCGAAAATTACCAACCTCACCCTCTACATCAATAACTTCTGCATAGGTGATTAGGTTGATATTAGGATGTTTACCCACCTCCACCATCTTGGGCCCCAGGATGCAGATGCTGCAGTCAAGGGTAGGAAATGTCTTGTCAAGCATTGCCATATGTCCGCCTATGGAGGGATTCTTCTCCACAAGGTGAGTTTTGATTCCCGCGTTTGCAAGGAGAAGGGCAGCATTCATACCTGCAACGCCGCCACCAATAACAAGTGCCTCCTTCTTTACCTCCTGCCTGATCTTTTCTACAGGTTCATCTCTTACAACCTTACTCACCGAAGCCCTGATTAGATCGAAGGCTTTGAGGGTAGCACTTTCCTTATCATGCCCATGAACCCAGGAACACTGCTCCCTTATATTGGCCATCTCAAAGAGAAATGGATTAAGGCCGGCCTTTTCAAGGACCTTCTGGAAGGTTGGCTCATGCATTCTGGGGGAACAGGATGCCACAACGACCCTATTAAGCTTGTGTTCTTTAATATCCTGATAAATCTGTGCCTGTCCTGTCTCGCTGCATGTGTATATATTTTCCCTTACAAAAACCACATGGGGGAGTTTTCGAACCCATTCTGCAACTTTTTTCACATCAACAACTGCAGCGATATTAAGTCCACAATGACATATAAAAACCCCCACTCTTTTTTCTTCTGAATCAGCCCCCATTATCCTCCTCCAGCTTTAAAGCTTTAATATAATCATCCACCTCAACTCCGGGGGTTTGAATCTTTTCTTTTTCATATACTTTAATTACATGTTCCTTCACCTCTTCTTTGTCTCTCTTTTTCCCTTGAAGTTCGTTCTCAAGCTCCACAATTCCCTTTTTAGGGAACATCGAAAAGTCCCCGGTGATGGATACAGCTTCCATAATTTCATTTCTTACCTCTTCCACGGTTCTTATCAGGCCACCCCGAGCTTTATGCAGCCCGTATATAATCTCCACACCCTCTCTGATTTTGACTTTGTCGGGGAGCCTCATGGTTCTTTTGAAAAGAAAGGATGGTGAAAGCATGTACCTACGCAGATTATTCATTTTTTCCCTCAGCTCATCTGTAATGACTCCCCTCTCAAACTTTCCAAATATCTTCTCAAATTTTTCAACCAGAATTTTTCTAACCTCTTCTCTGGAAGGGTATATTCCAAGTTCTCTCTTCACTGTAGTGAGATTTTCCTGCATGGTTCTATAAATTTTATCCCTGAATTTCTCCTCCGGGACTTTCAGGGCTCGAACCATAGTTTCATAGTCGAAATCCAGTATAATGCTTCCAACAAAAACAATACATGGTCCAATATCTGCACTACCCTCCCCTGCTATTTTCTTACCCGTGGAGGTTATAAGGTCATTGACCGGCCTAAAACTGACCCTGATGCCGAGCTCTTCGTAAGTCTCAATGGGAGCCCGTGAATATTCCTCATACATTTTCTGGATATCAAGAATTGCCTTGGGATTATCCCGTCGAACCACAACCTGGTAAAATATCTGATGATAATCTAAATAGACGGCACCACCTCCCACCTCTCTGCGAAAGACCGGCAGTCCTTTCTCCTTACAAAAATCCATATCCACTTCCAGAAGCGGATTCTGGAAGTATCCTACACTTATAAAAGGCTTGTTGGGCGATACCAGTATAAGCGCCTCAATACCTTCTCTGGCAAGCGTATGGAAAAGAATCATGGAATCGATGGATTCGAGGGAATCGAATTCAAATAGGTACATTTTAACCTCCTTGCATTAATGAAAAATTTATTATAAAGGTTTTTTGAAAAATCAGTCAATAAAGAAGTCCCCCGGACGGAAGGAATAGATTTTTTAGAAAACTTGACATTTTTATCAAAAATACTTATATTTTTAACCTGAGTAGGGGGGTATGATGAAAGTTAGAAAAAAGAACGGTTTTACCCTGGTGGAGCTATCGATAGTTTTAATTATAATCGGCCTAATCATTGTGGCCATTTTGCGGGGTCAAACATTGATAGAAAATGCAAAAATTACACGGCAGATCAGAGATTTCCAGAACATTAGTGCAGCCTATTATGCTTACTACGATCGATATGGATTTTATCCGGGCGATGATTCCACAGCATCGTCAAGATGGCCAGGAGAAATAGACGGGAATGGTAACGGTCTGATCGAATCGGGAGAAGCTCCCAACGTCTGGAGCCATCTAATGAGAGGGGGCTTTGTTCAAGGTCCAAGAAGAGGACCTTATGGAGGATATTTATTCGGGAACATGAATTTTGGTGATGATTTTGGTATAGGGAATTATGTAGCAGCTACATCTATCCCCGGCCCTGTTGGGGAGAGAATTGATAGAAAAAATGATGATGGTATATATAACCAGGGGCTGATTCAGGCATCAGCCCCCTATGCACAGGATACTGTAACATTATACTGGAAACTTTGATGAGATAAAAAAGAAGGAGGTATATTATGGGTAAAAATAGAAAGGGGTTCACGCTGCTGGAACTGGCAATAGTCCTCGTAGTAATTGGTTTGCTCATAGGTCTTGTCGTCAGGGGTGTTGTTTTGACAAGAGGCGCTAAGGTTAAAAGAGTAGCAAGCGATCTTAGGTCCATCCATACCGGTGTTATGATTTATTATGAGAGAAATGGTGCATATCCTGGTGATACAGACAGCGATGGCCTGATAGACGA
>Ga0190304_1000577_pt1 | contig 17110 bp, 13 predicted proteins | sample 48700712_MG_FD_161670 | JGI IMG/M metagenome (GOLD analysis project Ga0190304, IMG submission 161670) | Hydrothermal vent sediment bacterial communities from Southern Trench, Guaymas Basin, Mexico - 4870-07-1--2_MG | ecosystem: Environmental > Aquatic > Marine > Hydrothermal vents > Sediment ...
GCGTCCTCCATCCTGTAAGGTTCAAAGAAATCGGGCATGTTTTTATCAAAGAACTCGTTGTATTCCCTGTGAACCTCCGGGATGACCTTCTTCGCTTCCTTTATCGCCTCGATCTGGGCCCTCTTGTGCTCGAAGAAGTAATCGGTCAGATCCAGCGGGCCGATCGTTATCGGGTGCTCCAAGTCGAGAACCGTGTAGAGCGGCTTTCTCTCGCCCAGAAACTCGCGGATCTTATCGTCGGGGAGGATCTCAACGGGCTCCATTCCGTGGCTCACGATAAACCCGTCCATGGTCACCATGGCGGGGATGTTCGCCCTCTCAGCTATCTTGAGCGCTATAAATAGTGACTGGTAAGCCTCGTCGGCGTTCTCGCTGTAGATCTGAATCCAGCCTGCATCCCTCGATCCCATCGTGTCGGAGTGATCGCAGTGAATGTTGATTGGGGCCGAAAGGGCTCTGTTCACCTCGGCGAGGACGATGGGCAGCCTGAGGGCGGAGGCAACATAAAGGACCTCGTGCATCAGAGCGAGCCCCTGAGAAGCCGTGGCCGTCATAACCCTGGCACCTGCGGCCGAGGCTCCCACGCAGGCCGACATTGCCGAGTGTTCCGATTCAACTGGAACGAATTCCGTGTCGACCTCCCCGTCAGCTACATATTTGGAAAAGATCTGAACGATCTCAGTGGCCGGGGTTATGGGGTAAGCGGCCACGACGTCGGGGTTTATCTGTTTCATAGCATAGGCATAAGCCTCGTTCCCAGTTAAAGCGAGAACTTTTTTCCCGGTTTCTGTCGTCATCTCAGATCTCCTCCATTACCATTTCAAGGGCATTGAATTTGGGAGGACATACCTTCACGCATATCCCACATCCCTTGCAGTGATCGTAGTCGATCCCGATCACCTTTCCGTCTTCAACGAGTATGGATGAATCGGGGCAATACAGCCAGCAGAAAAGGCAATGCTTACATTTGTCGGGGTGAAAAATCGGCCTCTGAGTTCTCCAGTCGCCTGTCTTGAATTCCACGGCATTCCCGGCCTCTTCTATGATGGCACCGGGGGCCAGTTCCTTCCATCCTTTGAGCTTGCTCATAGACCCTTAACCTCCTCGTAAGCTCTTCTTATTGCTTTCAGGTTTCCCTCGACGATCTCCGGCTTGAATTTCACACTCAGCCTCTTGCCCACTGCCTCGATGAAATCCTCCAGGTCCATCAATCCAGTTACCCTTATCACCGCCCCGAGCATCGGAGTGTTCGGCAGGTTCCTTCCGAGTATCTCCCTCGAAATGCCGGAGGCGTTGACGGTATACAGGTTATAACCGTCTATGTTGAACTTTTTCCTCAGTTCCTCGGGAGTCAGCTCCGAATTGACTATTATCTTGCCCTTTTCCCTGTCGAGCCCCTGGTAGATGTCGGGGGAAGCCATGAAAGAAGGATCGAGCACCACCACTATATCGGGGTTCGTTATTCCCGAATGTACGTTGATGGGAGTGTCGGATATCCTGTTGTAGGACTTAACTGGAGCTCCCCTTCTCTCCGGACCGTATTCGGGGAAGGCCTGAACATACTTGCCCTTCTGGATCAGAGCCTCCCCCAGAAGCAGAGCAGCCGTTTTGGCTCCAAGACCTCCTCGTCCGTGCCATCTTATCTCAAAAACCTTTTTCACTTCGCCTCTCCTTTTATTGAGACTTGTAAATTGGTAAAAATTATAATCCTCGCCCTAATTCCTGTCAACTCAACGAATTCAGCAGGCGCCAGAACAGAGCAAGGCCACAGAAGCCCCTACGGTTAATTCTTTTTGCCGGGGCGAATCTCAATCCCCACATGTGTTTATTTTGAAGGATAACCTCCGCAAGAGAATGCCAGAAGGAATTTCAGAACTTGACAAAGTCGAGCCCTCTATCCGATACTTCAAAATAAGCCATGCTCAAGGTCAAGGATGTGATGAGAAAAAATGTGGTGGCGGTGTCTTCCTTCACGCCGCTCGTGGGTCTCCTGGAACTCGTGAAGCAGACTAACCACCGCTGTTTCCCCGTCACCGAGGAGTCCAGATTCAAGGGGATGATATGCATCGAGGACATCATGAAAGTGTTCTATCCCTATCTTCCCACCATCGAGAAATACAGGAGCCTCATGCCCTTTTACAAGGAAGATCTGGAAAATGACCTCCTCAACGTGGAAGTGGATCCAGAACTCATTGACCTTCTCATGGTCGAAGACATCATGAATTTCGACGTGCCCACGGTCTCCGAGGATGATGACCTGGAAAACGCTTACAGGACCCTGAAAAATTCAAGACTGTCCGTGCTTCCCGTTGTTAGAGGCGACGAACTCATCGGGGTAATAGGCCTTTTCGACATAATCTATTACCTCCTGAAAAAGAAAGGAATAAATGGCTAACGCCATCCTCGTCTCGGGACTCATCTTCCTCTTCGGACTGGCTTTCTCGAAGATACTGGAGAAGTTCAAACTTCCGGCAGTCACGTCCTATCTGATCGCCGGCGTGATAATGGGTCCCTACGTTCTGAACCTCGTCCCCGTCAAATTGATAAACTTAACGACCCTCGTGGCGAACGTCATCCTCAGCATCGTGGCCTTTTCTCTGGGAAGGACTTTTACCAAAAAGCAGATAGAGACGATTGGAAAGGCCGTAATGCTGATATCCTGGGGGGAGGTGCTCGGGGCCTTTCTCCTGGTCTCCATCGTGCTCTATCTCGCGGGAATGCCCCTCTATACCGCCATACTTTTCGGGGGAATCGCGCCTGCCACCGCGCCGGCTGCCACCATAATGGTGATCAGGGAATACAGGGCGAAGGGCATCTTCACAGAGACCCTTCTCGGAGTGGTCGCCATCGACGATGCGTGGGGCATAATGGTCTTCGCCCTCGCCGAGTCCGTTGCCAAGGTCCTCGTCCTCCCGGGAGTGAGCGGAAGCATCATCATCCACAGCCTCATCCTCTCCCTCGTTCACATAGTGGGAGCTCTCGCCCTGGGAGCCGTCCTGGGAGTGCTTCTCGCCCTGGGCAGCAAACTGGTGAAAAACGAGACCAACATCCTGCTACTGGTTTTCGGCTTTATCCTTTTGAACACGGGCCTGGCGCTGCACTTCAACCTGTCCGACCTGCTCGCCAACATGGCCCTCGGAGCCGTTCTCGCCAACATCAAGTCTGACCAGATCTACTTCAACGTCCTGAAGAGGATAGATTGGCCCCTTTATGTCTATTTCTTTGTGCTGACGGGGTCCAGCCTGGAGATACCCCTCCTCAAACACATGGGCTTCTTCGGACTCCTTTATCTAATTTCCCGACCTCTCGGAGAATACATAGGTGCCTTCACAGGAGCCCTCATAGGGAAAATGGAAAAAAAGATAAGGAACTACATAGGGCTCGGCCTCGTGCCACAGGCCGGCGTGGCACTCGGCCTCGCCATACTCGTTAGAAACGAATTCCAGAACACCATTGGGCCCGCCTTCCTGACGACGATCGTGGCCACCACCATTCTTTACGAGGTCTTCGGTCCCCTCTTCACGAAATACGCCCTTCAAAAAACGGGCGAGATCTACACGGGCTAAATCTTCTCAGGACTTGACTATTTCCCAGGTCACCTCTTCGGAATCGAGGCTGAGAACCTCTGTCGAATCGTCCTCGTACTGGACCTTGAAGGTCCCGAAGAGCACGTTGAGCTCAACCACCCTGCCCACTCCCTTCTGTGTCTCCACCATGGAGCCGGGCTGGGGAAGCTTCTTCGAAAGCTCCTCGTAAACGGGGAGCTCAAAACGCAGGCAGCACAGCAACCTGCCGCATAAACCCGATAGCTTTTCGGGGGCAGCGAACAGATACTGCTGCCTCGCTATGTCAAGAGTTATTGAGGGTATCTCCTTCAGGAACACCCTGCAGCAGAGCTCCCGACCGCATATTCCTATGCCACCTATCTCCCTTGCATAGTCTCTGGCGCCGATCTGCTCGAAATCCACCCTCACGTGCAACACCTTGGCAAGTCGGGCCGCCAGCTTGCTCAGGTTGTGTCTCTTCTCCGCTATGTAATTGAGGGAAAGGCTGCCCACCACCGTGTCCAGCTTGCCGTTCACCAGCTTGATATCGTTCAACCCCTCCTTGAAGAGGTATGCCTTTACGATGTTTTTCATAAGCCTCAGGACTCTCTCGTGCGAGACGGGAACAAGCTCTATCACCTCTTTTTTCGCGGGCCTATCGGAAATCCCCCTTATTTTAACCACGACGGGGTGCTCCATCCCCTCGGCCATGAGCTGACCGAAGGTGCCGGGAACGATCTCCAGGTGTTTTTTGATTATAAACCTCTCGAATCCTCCTCCTACAACGGAGACTTCAAGAGAATCCCTCTCCCTCGAAGCTACCTTTTTGTCGGCTTTCCTTCCTTTGCCCTTAAAAAACTTCCTCATCTCCGCATCTTCCTCTTTTTTCTCACTCCCTTGATCTCCCTCAGGGCATCCCTGTAAAGGGCGGCTTTTTCAAACTCGAGAAGGGCAGCAGCCGTCTGCATCCTCCTCTCAAGCTCCTCCACAAGTTTAAACCTGTCGAGGCTCCTCTTCAACTCCGCTATCTCCCGACGGACGTCCTCCTCGTCGGACTTAAGGATCCTCTCGTCGGCGACCTTCGTTGTCAGAAGCACTTCCTGTACCGATTTCCTTATCGTCCTGGGCTTTATGCCGTGTTTCCTGTTATACTCTATCTGCAGCCTCCTCCTTCTTTCCGTCTCCTCAATGGCCTTTCTCATGGCCTCAGAGATCTCGTCAGCATACATTATAACTTCGCCCGCCGCGTTCCTCGCTGCCCTCCCCACGGTCTGTATGAGCGCGGTCTCAGACCTCAAAAAGCCGGTCTTGTCAGCGTCGGTGATGATCACAAGCGACACCTCGGGGAGGTCGAGGCCCTCTCTTAAGAGGTTAACGCCGACGAGAACGTCGAAATTTCCGAGCCTCAGTCCCCTCAGAATCTCCACCCTCTCTATTGCATCTATTTCAGAATGAAGGTAGCGAACCCTGAAACCCGCTCCGAGAAGGTATTCCGAGAGGTCTTCGGCCATCCTCTTGGTCAGGGTCGTTATCAGGACCCTCTCGCCCTTCTCGACCCTCTTGCGGATCTCCTCGATCATGTCGTCGACCTGATGCTCCGTGGGTTTGACGGTGATCTTAGGATCGACAAGACCCGTGGGCCTTATGATCTGCTCCACCACAAGGCCCTTCGAGACTTTGAGCTCGTAAGGACCAGGCGTGGCCGACATGAAAATCACCTTATCCCAGAGCTCCTCGAGCTCCTCGAATTTGAGTGGCCTGTTGTCGAGAGCCGATGGAAGCCTGAAACCATACTCCACAAGAGTCAATTTTCTGGACCGGTCCCCGAGGTACATCCCCTGAAGCTGAGGGACCGTCACGTGGGATTCGTCGATAATCATGAGGAAGTCGTCGGGAAAGTAGTCGATGAGACAGGCCGGCCTCTGCCCCGGCTTTCTCCCCGAAAGATGCCTGGAGTAGTTTTCGATGCCGGGGCAATAGCCTATCTCCCTGAGCATCTCCAGGTCAAACCTGGTCCGCTGTTCGAGCCTCTGAGCCTCGAGAAGTTTGCCCTGGCTTCTGAGTTCCCGGAGCCTCTCCTCAAGCTCCTTCTCGATCGACTTTATCGCCTCCTCGAGCCTGGGGCGGGTGGTCACCCAGTGGCCGGCGGGATATATGGCAACTCTCTCTTTTTCCTCTATAAGCTCTCCCGTCAGGGGATCCACGACCCTTATCCTGTCCACCACGTCCCCGAAAAATTCGATTCTCACGAGATGCTCCTCGTAGGCGGGTATCAGCTCCACAACGTCACCCCTGGCCCTGAAATTGCCCCTCTTCAATTCGATGTCGTTTCTGGTGTATTGAATGTCCACCAGGCGGCTCAGAAGCTCATCCCTATCGAGCTCCTCGCCCCGTTTCACAACGACGAAGAGCTTGCGAACCTCCTCGGGGTCGCCCAACCCGTAAATGGCGGAGACCGAAGCCACTATTATCACGTCGTCCCTCTCGAAAAGAGATTGGGTGGCCCTGAGCCTCAGCCTCTCTATGTCATCGTTGATGGTGGCCTCCTTCTCGATATAGGTGTCGGTCTCGGGGATGTAAGCCTCGGGGAGATAGTAGTCGTAGTAGGAGATGAAATACTCCACTGCGTTATGCGGGAAAAGGGCCTTTAGCTCTCCGTAAAGCTGGGCCGCCAGTGTCTTGTTATGGGAAATTATCAGCGTCGGCCTGCCGTAATTGGCGATGACATTTGCGATGGTGAAGGTCTTGCCCGAACCGGTAACCCCCAGGAGAACCTGAAATTTCACACCCCTCTTCAGGTTCTCCGTCAGTTCCCTGATCGCCTTCGGCTGATCTCCCGCCGGTTTATAGGGTGCCACGAGTTTGAATTCAGCCATCGGCATATTAATAATACCCCTTCCTCAGGAGGTCAAGCCCACCTTTTCCTTGAAATCACGCCGGCTTTCTGTCAAAATAAATCGGTGAAAAACCAAGGGGGTCAAAGATGAACTATATCCTGTTCTTCCTCGTCCTTCTGGGGCCCAGAAGGCCCGAGAGCGTTCTTTGTACCGAAAAGGGCATCTTCGTCTCCGATATAGGGGAGTTCGGCTCTTTTCCCGACGGAAAGATCTTCATCTTCAAGGGGGATTCGGTAAAGGTCTACGCCGACAGCCTGATGGATCCCAAGGGGCTGGCCTACTTCGGGGACAAACTATACGTGGCCGACAAAGACAGGATCTGGGAGATAACGGACAGCACCAGAACGATCTGTGTCGCCTCCGATTCCTTCCCCACAAGGCCCGAATTTCTCAACGACCTCGCCGTCGATAGCGCCGGGAACCTGTACGTATCCGACACCTGGAAGGGTGTTGTCTTTAAAATAGACACGACGGGCAGAACATCAGTGTTTGCGGAGGTTCCAAACCCCAACGGCCTCGCCTGGCAGGACGAAAAGCTCTACTGCGTGAGTTTCACAAAACCTGGAGGGCTATACCTGATAAAAAATGGATCTGTCAGTCATATATTCAGTTCAGAAGACATAAACGGCGCCGATGGCCTCGCCATAAGGAAAGGCAGGGCCTATATCAGCGGTTATAACTCCGGCAAAGTGATTGAGGTGATCCTGGAAGACAAAAGGGCGATAAACCCGAAGGTCATCAGAGAAAGCCTCACCACACCTGCCGACATCTGCCTGAGCGCCACCGGAGACACGCTCTACATCCCTCTTCTGCAGAAGGGCAAAATCGTCACCGTGGAGCTGAAAAAATAGCTCAGAAATCGAGAAGGTTCAGCCTGCCAGACTTTACTCTACGGGCATTTATCTCCGTCCTGAGAAGGAAGAGCTCCAGCGTGTTCTCCACTATTCCCCCGAAGAGATGACCCCCGGCCACGCTGTGATCTCCGAAGGCAAGAGCAGCGTGGATGTGAAAAGAACCCTCTCTACCGGGAATTAAAGAGCCAGACAGGCTAACCACTTCTCCGGCCTCTTCGAATTTCTTCCTCCTGTACTCCTGACCATCGAAATATCCCAGCTCCGCATCCTTCAACATCCCGGCTGCAGAGAGTATGATGTAAAAACCTTCCTCTCCGAGGAGCCCTATGAGGCCTCCGGGAAAATCCTCCCCTCTTTCATACCTGATGACAATCACATCGCCCGCTTTTTTGAGAATCATTTTCAACTCCTTTTTCGCTATTATAGCATGTCCTCGTCTCAGCGTCAAAATCCTTTGCACTTTTCAAGAATCCTTGCATTATGCAAAGGAAAAGACTTTCCATGGAGGGTAAAAAGCTCAAAAACGATGGCAGGGGCTTTGCATTCTATTCTTTTAAATGGCTATAGAATCCGTTGAACTCGGGGAGGGAGCCCTCCGTATACTGGGCGCATACTATTTGCGCCGCTTCTCCGAAAAGGGGAAGGCGGAGACCCCTCTGGAACTATTCGCGAGAATCGCCAGAAAGATCTCCGAGGGGGAGCTGATAAGGGGAGGACCTGCTGACGCCGAGTACTACGAGGGAGTCTTCCTCTCCCTCATGACCGGCATGAAGTTCATCCCCTCGCCCCAGATAATGCTGAACGCTGGATCCCGGGAGCCGTGTCTCCTTTCGTGCGTGGGTTTCAGAATTCCACTGGATTCAGCCGCTGATCTCTTCGACGTTCTCGAAAGAGCCACCTCTGCGGCGAAAAAAGGCTGTCAGGTAGCCCTGAGATTGAAGGCCGAGAGGGAAACCACGGGACCGGGAAACCTGGCAGGTAGCGTGGCGGGTTTGCTGGAAGGCTTCATAGAGAGGCCATCTTCCGTCTCCATCTCTCTGGACCTCGAGAGTTTCTCCGCCTTCAGGTTTTTCCGTGACCACAACCCGCTGTCAACTCCCCATCTGACGGCCTACGCACAGATATCGGGACGTTTTCTCAGCGCGCTCAAACGGGGAGGCCGCATAGAACTCCTCACAGAGGAAGGTGCTATGAGGAGGGTTCGGGCCGAAACCCTTCTCTCAGAGCTTCTCACCATGACCAGGAGAACGGGCTTCCCCTCTTACTTTCTGAATCGGGGAACCTGGAGAGGAATAAGGGAGACGGCCCCAACGCCCTGTGGAGATAATTTCCCGGGGCACGGACAGGGGTGTGTCTCGGGCAGCATAAACCTGTCCCGATGTCTGAAAGAGAAAGGGGAAAAGACCGTGCTGGACTGGGAAGAGCTTTCCGACACGGTCCGAAATTCACTCCGGTTTCTGGTGGACGCCTATGAGATCTCTATCGGACCAGAAGGAGAAAGACCTCACGGCGAACCGATCAGGCTATCGCTTGGGGTGATCGGCTTCGGAGAAGTGCTCCTGAAGATGGGCATTCCCTACGAATCGGGAGAAACCTTGAGAATAGCCGAAGAGATAGCCTCTTTCATCAAGAAGGAGGCGCTGAAGGAGTTCCACAGGCTCGAGGAAGAAGCAGGAGAGAGGGAAAAAGTACTGCTCGGCCTCGTGCCCGGCGCCGAAGCAGCGGTGATCGCCGGGACAAGTCCGGGACTGGAGCCCGGCTCATGCCTCCTCATCCTCCTGCACAGGCTCTCTGGCCGAAGCGGTACCCTCGACTTCGAACACGTCTTCGGAGGGGATCTCCGGATAATCGACCTCCTGACAAAAGAGTATATCGATGCCCTCCTTAGCACAGGCAGGACGGGGGACGCCAGAAACGTGAGCGATGAGGTAAAGGCGCTGCTGCCCTCGCCCTACGATGTGGACCCGCTTTTTCACATGAAACTCCAATCGGTCTTTCAAAGGCACTTTGACGGCGGGGTTTTCAAGAACATACCTTCGCCCGAGAGCGAGGAAGACATGGCCGAGCTCTTTTTATCCGCCCTGAAACTTGATCTCAAGACCATTCACTTCATGCCTCAACTGAGGCCCGGGGGTCGGTTTGACATCGAGGAGCTGTTTTACGATCCCTTCAGATGTGAGGGGACCGGCATTTCGCTGTCAAAAGAGGAAAAGGGGGAGAACCGGAGATGAAACTCTTCAGAAAATTTGCTCTGGCCCTTTCGATACTCCTATTGCTCGTCGGAGCGGGGCTGCTTCTATCCAGTAACATCTCATTAAAGAGGCACGTACTTCTCTTCAATTACCTCCTCCTCAAACGGGAGTCGGAGGCCGCCTATAATTCCGTAAAGAAGGTCTATCTCGAGAACAGAGGGGCTGGCCTCGAGCGCCTTCGAAAACTCGCCCTTGAGGAACTGAAAAGGAATGACGCCAAGTTTTTTGTGGTCGATGAAGCAGGAAAGATCATTCAAGCTCCCGACGAGATGCACAAGCTCATAGGGAGCCACGTCACAGTAGACCTGAGGGGGGAAAAGTTCAGGGAAATAGAACCCTTCACCATGGAATCCCCTCTGGACGGGAAGTCCCTGAAAGTCTCGCTAAGGTACTTCCCTCCTCTGAAATGGTATGTGGGGAGCATCACTGACGAGGGAAAGGTTCTGGGTCCGATTCATTTTGAGAAAAACCTGGCTGTCTCATCGATCCTCCTCGCCCTTCTCTTCTTGCTGATCTCACTGCTTTACCTGACGCGAAACATCTTTGTCAAACCTCTCTCTAAACTCGCGAGCTCCATCAGATTCCTTCAGGAGGGAAAACAGCCGGCGTCCGGAATCACCGCCAGAAAAGACATATTCGGAGAGATCGCCAGGCGTTTCAGCAGATTGACCAGAAATCTCGACATAAGGGAGAAGAGACTACAGGGCATAGGCAGGCTCGTCCTCGAGCTCATTTACGAGGAAGACGAGAATAAATTTCTGAAAAAGACGGCCGAGGAGACACAGAAACTCTTCGAGGCAGACCTCGCCCTGATCGCCGTCAAGACGCCCGGTGAGAGGGAGATGTTGATCAAAGCAGCGGCGGGGCTGAATGCCGAATCCTTCGCGGGGAAGAAGTTCAAAATAGAAGAGATCCCTGTTCTCGACAGCGTCCTGAGCGGTGGAATAACGCTCAGAGAGCCCGTGAGGGAAGATCACTTTGGACTGGAGTTAAAAGGCGGAACCATAATGGCCTCACCGCTTAAGAGCGGGGAGAGAATCCTCGGATGCATAGCTGTTATACGCAGGGAACGGGATTCATTCACACGGGACGACCTTCATTATCTGCGGGTCTTCGCCAATAACGTCGCCCTCGCATACATAAAGTCCATATCTCACAGCGAGCTCAAAAGTCTCATAAAGATATCAAAGAGACTCCGTGCCGAACTCGACCTGAGCAAAGTATTTATGGAGGTGGATCTGGCCGCACGGGGCCTACTCGGAGCTGACATAATCGAGATATGGATGTATGGTGACGGCCGTCCGAACAGGATCTTCACCACCGATACCGAAAAGGTCCTGGACTCTGATGAATTCAGAGAATTTGCCGAGGAAACGGGCAGAAAACTGATGGCTGAGGGCGAGCCCATCTGCTTCGAGGAGATCCCTCTCAGGAGATCGGCCAGAGGCACGGGCTTCCCCAGGTCAGCGCTCTTCGTCCCTCTCTATGAAAGGGAAATAACAACCGGACATCTTGACATCTATCACCTGCGGAGGCGACGTTATGCCAGGGAAGAGATAGAGCTCGCGCAGGCTCTCGGAGATCAGATCTCCATCGCTCTGATGAACTCCAGAATCCTGAAAAACCTGGAGGAGCACAGGAAACAGCTCTCCCTATTGCTCGATATATCCCAGAGCTTCACCCGTGGAGAGGAACTGCAGGACATACTCGAAAAGTCTCTTACCCTCAGCAAGGACCTGCTCGGGATGGACGCCGGGATCATCGCAGCCGTCACCCATGAGGGAGCGATAAAATCCTGTTCCGGAATTCCCGCAGGTTATCTGGCGGAGCTTCTCCCTGGACAGATCCTCGACGGTGAGATTCCCGAAAGGCTTCTCAATAAATTGCGGGAAAGCGGATTACATCTCGTCAATTTGAGTCCGCTTGCAACCCAGGAAAACGGCGATAAAGCCGGCTTCATAGCCTTTTTCTCCCGAGGAGAACTTCAGCTGGATCCTTCCCAGATTCGTTTTCTGAAATCCCTCGCCAACCAGCTATCCATCGGCATATCCGCCCTCGAAAGGGCAAAGGAACTCAGGAAACTCTCCAAACAGGTGGTTCTCTCCCTTTCCAAAGCAGTGGAGCTCAGCGATCCCTATACAAGAGGCCATTCCGAGAGGGTTGCTGAATACGCTGTCAGCATCGGAAAGGCACTGGGCTTAGAGGCACAGGAACTCGAGACCCTGGAATACGCCGCACTGCTTCACGACATCGGAAAGGTGGGAATTCCTTACGTGATCCTGCTGAAACCCGGGAGCCTCTCGGTATCGGAATGGGAAATAGTTAAGCTCCACCCGATTTTGAGCTACATGGTGCTGAAAAACATCTTCTCCTTCAAGGAGGCAGCCGATTGGGTCCGCTACCATCACGAACGCTATGACGGGACCGGATATCCGAGCGGCCTGAAAGGAGAATCGATCCCCCTGGGATCAAGGATAATTGCGGTGGCCGATGCCTTCGACGCTCTGACCACTGACAGGCCTTACAGGAGCAAGCTTTCGACCAGGGACGCAAAACGGGTGTTGAGGGAGGGCGCGGGAATCCAGTGGGACCCCGAGATAGTTCGCATTGCCCTTAAGGTCCTGAAGCCCAAAAGGGAACTCCATGAGTATCCCTTACTCGCGGAGCTCGACCAGATCCGATACAGATCCACCATCACCTTCTACAGGCTGCCAGTCCTTTACAGCATCATCTCGAAATTCTGGGAGGGCATGAGCCTTGACGAGATCCTCGATACCACCCTGTGGGAACTCCTGAGGTCACTCAGGCTTGAAAAGGGCCTGATACAGCTGTTCGAGAAGGACGGGCTCAAGGTCAAGGCAAGTTTCGGCTTCTCGGCTCAAAACATAGAGAAACTAAAGAGCCTCAGCCTTTCGGAAATGGAAAATATCCTGGCCACCGGCCTCAACGGCATCGGGATCCCGACAGAATATCGTGAATTCAGCAGAATCGCCGATCATCCGGACCTCAAAAATCTCAAGGTAATCATCTCGGTGCCCATAAAATCGAGCAAGGGCGAGCCGATCTATGGCTACATCTCCATCATGTCCTCCCGTGAGCGCAAATTCACCGAGGAGGAAAAGAAATTCGTGGAGTCCGTCGCCGACCACCTCGCACTGATCATCGAAAACAAGACATATCAGGAACTCAAAAGATACAGCTCCTACGACATCGTGAAAACCCTCATAAGGGCGATGGAAATCAAGGGAATTAACGTGAAGGGACACTCCGAGAGGGTAGCCTTCATCGCGAGGGAAATAGGCAGGGAACTCGGGTTCAACGAGGAGAAACTCAACAAACTGTATCAGGCAGGACTTCTGCACGACATAGGGAAAATAGTCATACCGGATACCATACTGGCAAAAGCGGAGGTGGGCCTCAAATATCTGGACCCCGAAGAGCGAAAAATAGTGGAGCTGCATCCGGTTTTCGGAGCCACTCTCATAGAGGAAATCTCGGCGCTCAGAGAACTGGCACCATGGATAAGATACCACAGCGAGCGTTACGACGGATCGGGGTTCCCTGAGGGACTGAAAGGAGAGAAAATTCCACTGGAGGCGAGGATACTGAGCCTCGCGGAGACCTTCGATGCCATCGTCAGCAGGAAAGGAGAAGGCAAAATCTCCTCGATGAAAGCCGCGCTCAAGAGGCTCGAAGAGCTCAGGGAAAAATGGGACCCCCAGGTCCTCGAGGCAGCGAAAAAGGTCATCCCTAAGATATTCAAACGCATACCGAAATCTGCTCCGGCGGAGTTCTCCCCCATGGACAGCTTCCGTAAGGAAGCTTTCTTTGCCATGAGGAGGCTGATAGTGCTCTACCGCATTTCCGAGGAGATCAAGAACCTCAAAAACCTGGATCAGTTTCTCGATGAAGTGCTGGAGGTCATTCAGGAGGTCAGCAAGCACCAGATACTCACCATCTTCGTCCGTGACCAGGATGGGAACCTGAGGGTGGCTGCCGACAGAGGACTCCCCGTCTCCCTTAGAGGACTCGTTATAGGAAGGGGAAAGGGAATCGTAGGACTGGTGGCCGAGACCAAAAAATCGATCCTCGTGAACGACACGGGAGCGGAGGACCGCTACATCGCCCCTGCTGGAATGAAAACGGGATCAGAACTCGCCGTGCCGCTGCTCCTCGGGGATGATCTCATCGGCGTTCTGGATGTGGAGAACAGGGAGAAAAATTCCTTTACCGGCGAAGACCTCCGATTCTACGAAGCCCTGTCAGCTTACCTGGCCACAGCCGTGGAGCTGGCCATGAAATATAGAGAGATGGAATCGGCGGTGTTGTCCGACAGGCTGACGGGAGCCCACACGTTCCGCAGCCTGGAGCTAAAACTCGAGGATCTGAAAAAGAACGTCTTCACCATCGCTTTCATAGATCTCGATGGGCTCAAGGCCATAAACGATCGGTACGGCCATCCCGCCGGCGATGAGGTGCTTAAGACCCTCGTAAAAGTCCTCAAGGAGAACCTCCGAAAGGACGACATGGTCGTTCGATATGGAGGCGATGAGTTCATCCTGGTCCTGCCCGGAACCACAAAGGAGGAGGCAAAAAACCATCTCGACAACCTCCTGCGCTACATCACAAAACTCAGCGTTCTCCTCGACGAGGTCATACTGCCTTTCCCGGGATTTTCCTATGGACTCGCCACCTATCCCATGGACGGCACCGACCTCCAGACCCTCATTCGTGTGGCCGACAAGGGCCTCTATAAGGTCAAGATGTCAAAGAAGTCTTAGATCGGGGTCGGCGGAAAGGGTCAGCGGGGATTTCTGCCCCCTCTCAAATCTCATCAAAGCAGCAGCTCCTATCATGGCGGCGTTGTCTCCACAGTACTGGGGCTCGGGAAAATAAACGCGTGTTATTTTCCCCAGAGTCCCGGAAAATTTCTCCCTCAACCTGCTGTTAAGAGAGACGCCGCCGACAACGGCCACCTTCCCGGCGCGGAGTTTCCTCACCGCCTTGATAGTTTTGGAGAGCAACATGTCCACGACCGCCTCCTGAAAGGAGGCAGCTATATCGGCCAGATGTTCCATCGCGAAATCCTCGCTGTGATCACGAAGGTAATAGAGGACGGAGGTCTTGATCCCGCTGAAACTGAAGTCAAAGCCTCCGACCCTCGACCTGGGAAACCGGTGAAAATCGGGGTCTCCCTCCTTCGCCAGCCGATCTATCTCGGGCCCCCCGGGGTATGGCAGGCCGAGCATCTTCGCCACCTTATCGAAAGCCTCCCCGGCAGCGTCGTCCAGGGTTTGTCCCAGGACTTCATAGTGGAAAAACTCAGGCATCCAGACGAGCTCGGTGTGTCCCCCGGAAACGAGCAGGTAAAGGACTGGCGGCTCGAGGTCAGGATAGGAGAGAAAGAGAGAGAAGAGATGGCCCTCCAGGTGGTTTATTCCAATGAAATTCCTCCCAATAACCTGCGCCAGGGTCTTACCGAAAACGATGCCGACGAGAAGAGCACCTATGAGTCCAGGCCCGTAGGTGAAAGCTACTCCGTCTACGGATTCGAGGTCGACCCCTGCTTCGTTCAGCGCTTTCTTAGTTATGGGCCATATCAGACGCATGTGAGCCCTCGAGGCCACCTCGGGCACGACTCCGCCGAATTCCCTGTGTTCCTCCTGTGTTTTTGTCACGTTGGAGAGAACTCTGAAGGGGGATTCGACGACCGAGGCTGAGGTCTCGTCGCAGGAAGTCTCAAGGGCGAGAACCCTCATAAGAGCTGATGCTCCAGCACGAACTTCATTATGGTGGGTATATCGACGAAACCCACCACCTTCATCTCGTCGTTCACAACGGGAATGTCCTTTAATCCCCTCTTGAGCATGAGCTCTATCGCCTTTTCGACGGGATCGTCCTCATGAAGATAGACGACATCGCGCTTCATCAGATCCTGGGCGACGGTAGAAAACATGAGATCAAGAATCCCCCTCGAGAGAGCCGCCGTGGGATCTATATGGCCGAACTGCCCCCTCAGCATATGCTTGAGGAGGGTGGGCAGCATGATGATGCCCACAAGTCTGCCCTCATCATCGACCACATAAACCGACCTCTTATAGCGGCTCTTGACGACGAGCTGAGCTATGTCCTCGAGGAGGTCCTCCACGTGTACCACGGGAGGGTGCTCCCCCAGCCTCGTCATTATGTCCTTGACCCTCTTTTCCCTCCAGTCTCTTTCATTTTTCCTCATGAGATATCTCTCCTGCCCTTTCTATCGCCATCTTGGAGAACAATGGCCCGAGAAGCTCGTGGATGGCCGTCGTCCCGAGGATAAGGTTCATAACAAGGGGGGCGAATTGCTGAAACTCGGGCCTTCTCACTGTGGCGAGGGCGAGTCCGACAACAATCCCTCCCTGGGGAATCAGCCCGAACCAGAGGTTTCTGTATATCCTCGGCTCTACCCCCGAAAGCTTTCCCCCTAAAAAGGTTCCCAGAGCCTTCCCGGCGAGCCTCAAAACGACAAAAAGGCCCACGAGGGCCAGGGCTTTCGCCAGAACGGCTACCTGGATTTTCGCCCCGCTCAGAACGAAAAACAGGGTGAAAATAACCTCTTCGTAGTACTTTTCCAGTATTTCAAACATCTTCTCCGTGTTTGTCGTCAGATTGACAACTACGACGCCGGCGACCATCGTCGCGAGGAGAGGGTCGGCCTTCAGAAAGTTCGTGACCCCGTAAGCCATAAAAAGGGTTCCAAGTATGACGCTGATGACCGCCCCCTCCCTGTGTATCGACCTGCAGAGGAAATTCAGGAGAAGTCCAGCCACGATCCCCACGCTGAGCGAGAGAAGGATGTCGACGGCGGGCCCGTAGAAGAGCTTGAAAATGTTAAAAGACCTGCCGCCAACGAGAACGGCCGCTATGCCGACGGCCACGGAATAGTTGATTATCCCCAGGGCGTCGTCAGATGCCGCGACTCCAAGAAGGGTGGTCGTCAGAGATCCCCTCGCCCTGTATTCGTGAATCACGGCCAGGGTGGCGGTGGGATCGGTTGGAGAGGCCATAGCGCCCACGAGCAGCGCAAAGGGAAGGGCAACGTGAATCACCTCTTTCCGGGTCTCCACGCCGAAGAAAAAGGGAATTACCACGGCGAATCCGAGTACCATGAGGAGAAAGGCGGTTTCGGCCTCAAAAAGGGTGATGTAGAGAATGGGCTTGCCGAGCTTCTTTATCCTGCGCAGGGCCAGGCTGCCCCCGATGGAATAGGTTATCAGGGAGAGAGCGAAATCCGCAGCTATATCGGCGTTCTTCATGAAAACAGCGGGAAAGACCTTTAAAATCGAGGGCGAGAGAAGCATGCCTGCGATAATGTAGCCCGAGACCCTTGGAAACTTCAGCCTGTTCGCAAGCTTTCCCGCGAAATGACCCAGAAAGAGAGCCAAACCTATATAAAACACCGATCCCAGATCTGCTCCCATATCGACGATAAGTATAAAACCACCCACCCCTTATATCAACGAAATGGCAATCTCTTTCAGGACAGCTGAGCAATACGGACTTCGACATAATGGACCTGAAAACCT
>Ga0190304_1000578_pt1 | contig 17078 bp, 12 predicted proteins | sample 48700712_MG_FD_161670 | JGI IMG/M metagenome (GOLD analysis project Ga0190304, IMG submission 161670) | Hydrothermal vent sediment bacterial communities from Southern Trench, Guaymas Basin, Mexico - 4870-07-1--2_MG | ecosystem: Environmental > Aquatic > Marine > Hydrothermal vents > Sediment ...
AAGATCTATAATCAGCTGGTTTAAGATCTCTGATCATGAAAACATAGGGCTTCACCCTATGGTAGGGAATGGCACCCCTTCGGGGCTTAGGATAGGGGGCATGATGTGTATCAGAACTACAGGGCTCCACCCTGCAGTTAGAGAATGGCACCCCTTCGGGGCTAAGACTGGGCTAAGATCTGGCTTGATTTATTATAGTACTTCGTTTAGTAATATTCATAAGCAGAATATATTAGCAGAATATATCATAAAACAGGAATAATAAGAATGGAAGACAAAGAGTTAGCAGAGCGTATTGGTAGAAAATTAAATATAAACAAGGGTCAGGTAAAAACTGTAATAAATCTGCTGGATGAGGGAGCTACTATCCCTTTTATAGCCAGATATAGAAAGGAAGCAACCGGAGAACTGGATGAGGTAGAAATTCTGAATATCAGGAATCAGCTGGATAGTTTTCAAAAGTTTGACAGTAGAGTTCAGGCCATACTTAAGTCTATGAAAGAGATGGATTGTTTAACCAGTGATCTTGAGAGAAAAATTCGAAATGCACAAACACTTTCTGCCCTTGAGGATATCTATCTGCCGTTTAAACCAAAGCGCAGAACAAGAGCCATGGCGGCTAAAGAGAGGGGCCTTGAAGCCCTGGCAGATTATATATTAAAGAATCAATCTGCTTATGCAGAAAACCAGGCTCTGAAATTTGTGAACGATACTAAGGATGTTTCTTCTGTCTCTGAGGCTCTCTCGGGTGCAAGGGACATAATAGCAGAAAGGATTAGTGAGAATTCTTCTCTCCGATCAGATTTAAGGGCTTATTTTCAAAAACATGCAGTTTTGAGTTCTAAAATAATAAAGGGTAAAGAAAAGGATGGTATTAAGTATACAGCGTATTTCCAATGGTCTGAAAATGCTTTCAGATCCCCTTCTCATAGAATACTTGCAATATTTCGAGGAGTCTCTGAGGGCTTCCTTCGATTTCATATATTACCCGATGAAGATTTTTCTCTCAAATTGATAGAAAAGAGATATGTTAAAGCAGAAATATCTGAAGACAACTGTGGAAATCAAGTTTTGACAGCCGTTAAAGACAGTTACAAGCGTCTATTGGCCCCTGCTATGGAAACTGAGATGAAAAATTCTTTGAAAGAGAATGCAGATGCAGAAGCAATAAGAGTTTTTGGTAAAAATTTGGAGGAGCTTCTTTTAGAAGCACCCTTAGGGCAGAAAAGGGTTCTTGCTGTTGATCCAGGTCTTAGAACAGGATGTAAAATTGTCTGTCTGGATTCTTCCGGAAAACTTCTTCACAACGATATAATCTATCTTTTACCTCCTCAAAAGAGAATAGAAGAGGCTGGAAGTAAAATGAAGGCACTTGTTGAAAAATATAACATTGAGGCTATTGCTGTTGGAAATGGAACAGGGGGGAGGGAGGCTCTGGCTTTTTGCAGAGATCTTTCTATAGATAAAAATATTATTATTACATCTGTAAATGAAAATGGTGCATCCATTTATTCTGCCTCTGAGGCTGGAAGAGAAGAGTTTCCTGATTATGATCTTACTGTAAGAGGGGCTGTTTCTATAGGAAGGCGGCTCATGGATCCCCTGTCCGAACTTATTAAAATTGATCCCAAATCTATAGGAGTGGGACAGTATCAACATGATGTAGATCAGAAAAAGCTTAAACATTCCCTTGATGATGTTGTTGCCTCTTGTGTAAACAGAGTAGGAGTAGAGATTAATACTGCCAGTGCAAAGCTTCTTCAGTATGTTTCAGGATTGTCCTCTAAACTGGCTTTTTCAATTATTGAGTACAGGGATAAGATGGGGCCTTTTAAATCCAGAGCTGGCTTATTGGCTGTTTCGGGAATGGGCAATAAATCTTTTCAGCAGTCCGCAGGTTTTTTAAGAATAAGATCTGCAGAAAATCCCCTTGATAATTCGGCTGTACACCCGGAAACTTATCATATAGTTAATAAAATGGCTGTAAATCTTGGAGTCTCTATTAGTGAACTAATTGGAAATGAGCCAGTTCTAAAACAAATAAATCCTGAGAATTATATAGATAATAAGATAGGGCTTCCTACTATTAATGATATTCTCTCTGAGCTTAAACAACCAGGCAGAGACCCAAGAATGAGTTTTGCACAATTTAGTTTTAGTGATGGTATTTTATCTATAGAGGATCTGAAAGAGGGAATGGTAATACCTGGTATAATAAGTAATGTTACAGCTTTTGGTGCATTTGCAGATATAGGTGTTCATCAGGATGGTCTAATCCACATAAGTCAGCTTTCAGATACTTTTGTAAGAGACCCCATGGCTATTGTAAAAGTTAATCAGAAGGTTCAGGTACGTGTAATGTCCGTTGATCTGGAGCGAAAGAGGATTTCCCTTTCCCTAAAAGGGTTATAGATATATATTGGGTAGAGGCAGCCCATAGGAGATCGTCAGATCCCCTATGTGGCTGTCCAAACCCAAAATAGGAGATTTAATGCAAACAATAAAACCAGGAGACAGTATACATGGATTTACTCTTGTTTCAGTTTCCGATCAGTCAGAATACAAGGGTAAGGGATATACTTATAAGCATGATAAAACAGGTTTGGAACTTTTTCATCTGCTCAATGATGATACTGAGAATCTTTTTTCCTTTTCTTTTCGAACTCCCTCTACTAACAATACCGGGGTCGCCCATATTCTTGAGCATTCAGTTCTTTCCGGTTCCAGAAAATATCCTGTAAAGGATCCTTTTATGGCACTAATGAAGGGCAGTATGAATACTTTTCTAAATGCAATGACCTATCCTGATAAAACTGTTTATCCTGCAGCTTCTCCTGTTGAGAAAGACTATTTTAATATGATGAGTGTTTATGCAGATGCAGTTTTTTTCCCCTTATTAAAAAAAGAGGTTTTTTGGCAGGAAGGTCACAGGCTTGAATATGATGAGAATGGAAAACTTAGAATTGTGGGAATAGTTTTTAATGAAATGAAGGGTGCTTATTCTGATCATGATTCAATTGTTGCGGAATGGTGCTACAGGTCTTTACTTCCGGATACCCAGTATTCCTATGATTCTGGTGGTGTTCCTGAGTATATTCCTGATCTAACGTATAAACAGTTTAAAAAATATCATGATACTTATTATCACCCCTCTAACTGCAGAATTTTTCTATATGGTAATATTCCTACATACAAGCAGCTTGAATTTTTAGAAGATGAATATCTAAATACATTTTCATTTAAGAATGTGGATACCGAAATAAAACAGCAGAGTCGTTGGGACAAGCCTCTTTTTATAGAAAAAACAAGCCCTCTAACTGAAAATGATGATTCTTCCAGTAAAACAACAATAGTTGTAAACTGGCTGCTGAATGATATTGGTAATCCACTGGATCTTTTAAGCCTTGAGGTTTTAAGTGAGATATTGTTGGCAAATTCAGGATCTCCACTTTATAAAGCAATTGTTGATTCCGGTTTGGGAGATGATATATCTCCTGTCAGCGGTCTTGAAACTGATGTTAGAGAACTAATTTTCTCGGTTGGAATAAGAGGAACCGAACCGGGTGCAAAAATGGATTTTGAAAATCTTATTAATAATGAATTGGTAAAATTATCAAATAATGGAATACTTCCTGATATTGTAAAAGGAGCTTTGAAAAGGGTTGAATTTAGAAACAGGGAAATAAAGGGAGGAGCCCCTTTTGGTCTAAGACTAATGGGAAAGTCTCTTAGAGGCTGGCTTCATGGGTACAGTCCGGAAACAACATTGGAATTTACAAAATGGATGGAATTGCTAAAGAAGAGTGTTAATGAGGACAGTAAGTACTTTGAAAAACTTATAAAAAAGTATTTTATTTTGAATATGCATCGTGCTACTGTAATTGTCCGCCCGGATGCTGAATATACCGCAAAACAGGAAGAAGCACTTAAATCCAGGATTGATAATATTGCTAAATCTTTGAATGAAGATGGTGTAAATTTGATAAAATCAGAGAATACAGCGCTCGGCATATTTCAGGACATGCCTGACAGCGATGATGATATTTCAAATATTCCATCATTGGTAATAGAGGATCTTCCTAAAGATATAAATTATATTGATACAAAACTTTCACATATTGATGATATTTCTGTTTATAGCCATGATCTTTTTACTAATGGGATCGATTATGTGGATTTTAGTTTTGATATACAGGGCTTAAGTGATGAAGAAAGTTTCTATCTGCCGCTTTTTACAAAAATGGTAAGCACAGGCTCTCTGCCGGATATTCCTTATGATGAGGTTGCACAAATGCTGACTCTCTATACAGGAGGGTTTGGTTCTTTTTTGGAATCTGCAATTGTCCATCCATCAAGAAAATTAATTAGAGATTCAGTTTTTTTCCGTGTAAAATTTCTTGAATCAGATTATAAAAAAGCTCTGGATTTGGTTTTAAGACTTTTTATGGAAAGCAGGGTTTCTGAAGTAAAAAGACTAAAAGATGTATTGATAGAAATGAAAAACGATTATATTTCAGCTGTAATCCCTTCTGGTAATGCATTTGCCAATCTTAGAGCTAGCAGCAGGCTTAGTGAGACTCTTCGAAGGGAAGAAGGGTGGAGAGGTATAGAGCAGCTTCTATTTATAAACAGATTAAATGAAAATCTTGATCCAAATAGTTTAGTTGGAATTGGAGAAATATTAGAGACTATCAGGGTAAAAGTTCTTAACAGCCATATGCTTAGTCTTAATATAACTTCTTCCGGTTCTGAAATTCCTAAAGTTCATAATTATCTTAAAGAAATTTTGATTAATTTACCTAAGGGAGACAGAAATATAAATAATTGCAATCAAAACAGCGATATTAATTTTATAGATATGGAATCGTTAATTATACCTGCTCCTGTATCATACATAGCCCAGGCCTTCAAATCCTCATATATTGAATCAAAAGATTATGGATCGGAACTGCTGCTCTCACAAATTCTTGGAACAGATTTTCTTTGGGAGAATGTACGGATGAAAGGTGGTGCCTATGGAGCTTCAGCCTCAGCAAATGGAATGGAAGGTATTTTTAGTTTTTCATCATACAGGGATCCGAATATCGAAAAGACAATTTTAGCTTTTAAAGCCGGATTAAAATTTCTTATTAAGGAAGGAATTACTCAGGATTCTCTTGAAAAAGCCATTATTACCATTGTTGGAAAAGATGTACGACCACAATCCCCTGGAGAAAAAAGTATTATAGGTTTTATCAGAAAACTCTATAATATAACCGATAATATGAGGAAGTCCAGGAGAAAGTCCATAATGGAGACTACGGCTTCTTCCGTAAGGCTGGCTGCTGAAAGACTGCTTGAGGGGATGTCAGAATCCTCAATAGTTGTTATGGCAGGAAAAAAGGAACTTGAAGCTTCAGCAGTATCCTTAAAAGGTATTCTGGATAATAGTATAAAATTACCTTTGTAAATACTAACAGGGGAGGTTAATCCCTCCCTTTTAGTTTTTCAGTTCTTCTACAGTTTCCAGTAAAAGCCTTGGATTATCTGTCATAATCGTATCGACCCCCATCTCAAATAAACGAATCATGTCTTCTTTTTTATTAACAGTCCATATATGCACCTTTACACCATTTTTATGAAAAGCTTTTAAGAGAGATTTTGTTAATACTTTGAGTTTACCAGAATATTCAGGAATTTGAGCTGCATCTGCTGAAAAGTTTTTATAAAACCTAAGTAATCCCAATTTATCTAACATAACAATTTTAAGCATCTCTTTTTGAGAAAAGGAACTTGCCATTTCAGGGATAAAAGTTCTAATTTTTTTTAGAATAATATCATGAAAACTTGCACCCAGAACTCTGTCCTCTGCATTATTATCTTTAACAATTTTGGCAAATTCTTTGACCAGATCCAAATTATTATCTTTAAGATCAACATTGAATCTCATTTCAGGAATAGTTTTCAGAGCTTCATCAAAAGTTGCAATTTTTATACCCTTTTTTCTATAAGGATATGTTTTACCATTATCCATAGTAAACATATTCCCTGCATCCATAGTTAAAAGTTCTTTATAGGATCTGTCAGAAATAAGTCCATTACTACCTGTTAGCCTTTCAAGGGTGTTATCATGCCAAATTACACATACGCCATCACTTGTTAGATGAACATCCGTTTCTATACAGTCCACTCCCAGTTCTGCTGCACTTTTAAATGCCGGGATGGTATTTTCAGGGAAAAATGCTGAATCGCCTCTGTGAGCTACTATTTTTAGGGGTCTGTCAAAATATTTATGTTTCATTTTTTTACAATAATTTAGAAATGATAATTGTTCAAGTTAATAGTTAGACTATTAACTTGATCTTTCTTAAAAAATATATAACATTACTGAAATTATGCTTTACAGAGTAATTAAAGTGATGTTATTTATATAACATCTTTAAGGAACAGGTATATAAATGACAAAAAAAATATTTGTAATTGTCGAATCCCCCACAAAAGCAAAAACTATACGAAAATTTTTACCGGATAATTATATTGTTGATGCAAGTATTGGCCATGTTAGAGATCTTCCAAAATCAGCTGCAGATATTCCAAAAAAACTTAAGGGTGAAGAATGGACTAAACTTGGAATAGATGTTGATAATGGGTTTAAGCCCCTGTATGTAACTCCGAAAGGGAAGGGTAAGGTTGTAAGAGAGCTAAAAAAGAAATTAAAAGATGCTGATTTACTCCTTCTTGCAACAGATGAGGATAGAGAAGGGGAAAGTATCTCCTGGCATCTGGTGGATATTTTAAAGCCAAAAGTTCCGGTCAGAAGAATGGTGTTTCATGAAATAACAAAGAAGGCTATTGAAAGGGCTTTGGAAACAGGCCGGGATATAGATATTGATCTTGTGAACGCCCAGGAAACTAGAAGAATCCTCGATAGATTATATGGATACACACTTTCACCTCTTATATGGAAAAAAATATCCTATGGTTTATCTGCAGGTAGAGTTCAATCTCCAGGGCTCAGGCTTATTGTGGAAAGAGAAAGAGATAGAATAAAATTTATTAAGGCTGTTTATTGGGATCTTTCGGCTCTTATAAGCCCTGAATCCGGTAAGGATAAAGAGCTGTTTGAAGCAAAACTGGAATCTGTAAATCATAAGAGGGTTTCCAGCGGGAAAGATTTTGATCCTCTGACAGGAGAGATTCTGGCAAATAAAGATGTTTTAATTTTAAACAAAGAATCTGCTCAGGAACTTGAAAAATCTCTTACAAATGCTGAATGGAAAGTTTTATCAGTTGGTGAAAGGTCTTTTAGACAAAAGCCTTCCCCTCCCTTTATAACCTCAACATTACAACAGGATGGAAATAGAAAGCTTCGAATGTCTGCACGTGAAACTATGAGAACTGCACAGCATTTGTATGAGCAGGGATTTATTACATATATGCGTACTGATTCCCCTACCCTAAGTTCAGAAGGTATTAGTGGTGCAATTGAGAGTATTAATCGGCTATACGGATCTGAGTTTTTAACTGAGACACCAAGACAATTTAGATCTAAAGATAAGGGTGCGCAGGAGGCTCATGAGGCTATTCGACCAGCTGGTGAAGTTTTTGTTCATCCTGATAAAACAGGCCTGTCAGGAAGGGAACTTGCACTATATTCATTAATATGGAAAAGAACATTGGCCTCTCAAATGAAAGATGCTGAAAAAGTTTCAACAACAGCAAAAATTGAGGCTGGAAATGCCCTTTTTTCAGCAACCGGCACAAGAATAAAATTCCCGGGATTTTTACGAGTATATGTAGAAGGTAAAGATGAACCTGATGCTGCTCTTGATGATAAAGAAACGTTTCTCCCGGAATTAAAAGAAGGGCAGGAAGTTTTTCTTAATAACTTAACATCACTTAAGCATGAAACAAAACCTCCTTCCAGGTATACAGAAGCAGGATTAGTAAGTCAGTTGGAAAAAATGGGAATAGGTCGTCCATCAACTTATGCCTCTATTATTAATACTCTTTTTGATCGACAGTATATTCGCAGGCAGGGAACTTCTCTAATTCCTACTTTTACAGGTTTTGCTGTTGTCCAACTGCTGGAGACACATTTTAATTACCTAATTGAGTATAGTTTTACTTCGGAAATGGAAAATGCTCTTGATGATATTTCCAGGGGTAAAATTGATCGGATAAAATATCTTGAAAAATTTTATCTTGGTAAAAATGGATTAAAAATACAGGTAGAAAAAAGGGAAAAAGAAATAAAGCCTGAGGAAGCAAGAACAATTAAATTACCTCATCTTGGTCCCATAGAAGGTATAAAAGTTGGTAAATATGGTCCATACTTTATTCAGGAGCTGGAATCAGGAGGAGAAAGTATCCATGCGTCAATTCCTGAGGAAATTGCTCCTGCAGATCTTTCTGAATCTGATATACTTGAAATTATTGAACTTCAGAAAAATGGTCCTGTTCCTTTGGGAACTGATCCTGAAACAGGTAAGAATATCTATTGCTTAACAGGGAGATATGGTGCTTATTTTCAGTTAGGAGAAAAAACTGAGGATGTTCCAAAACCTAAAAGAGCAAGCTTACCAAAAGGAAAGAAACCTAAAGACGTTACCATGGAGGATGCTCTAAGGCAGCTAAGCCTTCCCAGACTAGTTGGGATGCACCCGGATACTGGCCTTGAGATAAGGGTTAATGAAGGTCGCTTTGGACCGTATATTGCCTACAACGAGGAATTCCGGTCATTAAAAAAAGATGATGAACTGTTTTCTGTTACTTTGGATAGATGCCTGGAGATACTTGCTGAACCTAAAAGGGGGAGAGGCGGCTCTACAGTATTAAAGGATTTTACAGGAGATAAAAAAACATTATTAACAATTATAGACGGTAGATATGGGCCTTATATAAAATATGGAAAGAAGAATATTAAACTGCCTGATGATAAAAAAGATAAGAAAATAATTGAAGCTTTAACTGTAGAAGAGGTAATGGCTATTGTCAAGGATGCATGACCGAGCAGGTCTGGACGCATACCCGAGCAATAGACGAAGTCTATGACCAGGGGACGTAGTCCCGACCAGGTTAAGGATGCATAAAATGATGTTTAAGCCCTTTTATCCAGCCATTTCCCTATAATAGAAAGGACTTCATCTTTTTCAGGCTCATTTAGAATTTCATGATATAAATTGTCCAGTATTTTAATTTCCTTATCTTTGGAACTAATATTTGAAAATATAATCTGACTGCATTCAGGATTAACAAGAGGATCCTTTTCTCCGTGAAGTATTAAAGTTGGAATAGATATCTTAGATAGAAGTTCTTCTGTAATTAATTCTTCAGATCTAAGCATCTCTCTGCCCATTCTTGCTCTTACTTTCCCATTGTAGTTATATGGGTCATTTTTATATGTTTCAACCACTTCAGGATCCTTTGAGATCCCTTCTGATGCAAAATCAACTAAGGGGAGATACGGAGCAATAAATGCTATTGCTTTTGATATTGATTTAACAAAATTTGAAACACCTCCATCTATCCTTATGGCTGACCCTGATAGTATGAGGCCTTTAAGATTGTCTCCTGCTCCTGAAGCCAGAATTGTTGATATAGCACCACCCATTGAGTGACCCAGAAGAAAAACAGGTATGTTTTTTTCAGTATTCTGAATTTTTGAAAGTACACTAAGCAGATCTTCTACAAAAATTCTAAAATCAGGAACATCTGCTTTTACTCCCTCAGATCTGCCATGACCGTAATGATCCGGAGCATAAACTGCATAGTTATTATCTGTAAAAAATTTAGCTGTATAGTCATACCGTCCGGAATGCTCTGCATAACCGTGGGCTATGAGAATTACTCCTTTTAGTTTAGTATCAGTGCTATTTGGTCTCCATGATCTTAGGAATAGCTTCCTCCCTTTGTTTCTTTCCAGATAGACTGAATCCTGTTTCATTTCCTTTCCTTTTCTCTTTCTTATTAAATTCTTTATTTTTATACATATATGTGTCTGCTGTTCTAATGAGTTCTTCCAGTGTTGTTCCTTCTTCGGGATATCCGGCAAATCCATAACTGAATTTAACTATATATTTTGAGCTTCCAAATGTTAATGGAGTGTTTTCAAGCTCACTTTTAATTGAAATGATCCTTTTTTCAACATTTTTTGCAGTAGAGTTTCTGAACAGAGCTATAAATTCGTCTCCCCCGAATCGTGCAAAAACATCACTTCCTCTTATAGATTTACTAAAAATATCTGCAAATAATTTTAATACATTATCACCGCTTTCATGACCGTAGGTATCATTTACAGACTTGAAATTGTCCAGATCAAAAAGGACAATATGCAATTGCCCTTTATATCTGTATGCTTCTTCAAAAGCCATTCGGGCAATTTCCTCAAAAAAATGTCTGTTATGAACATTTGTCAAACTATCATACTTAGATAACTGGATTGCTTTGTTTATAAGTCGGCTGTTTTTTATAGCAATAGCCATTTCACTTGTAAAGTATTCCATCATTCTAATGTCTTCTTTATTAAAAGCATTGATTGAACGGCTGTCCAGACATAAAACGCCATACATTGTATTATCAATTACAATTGGTGCACTTAGAGAACAGGGATATTCATATGAACCTGATGATTCAAAAATAGCATTACTTGCATGCGGAAAATATTCTTTGTTAAATTTAATCTTATCCCTAATAATAACAGGTTTAAACTCGTTTTGTTTATTCAATTTATATACAAAAGTATCTTCTATTTTTATACTAATTTTCTGTAGTTCTTCTAAATCCATACCCAGGGCAGATACAAATTGAACAGATCCATCACTTTTTGGAATCATTACAGATCCTGCATCACTGTCATCTATGGTCTCGACTGCAGTTTTTAGAATTTTATCAAGAAGAATTTCTGTTTTATTTGTTGTAACAATTGAGTGGTTAAGATTTATAATGCTATTTTGAAGCTTTTTACTCTTATTAATATAATCCCGATCATCTTTTGTTGCCTGGAGGATGGTATTCTGATTTTGTAATATAAGATTTGTGTACTTTATTATCATTTTGGGGTTGACTAAAGTGAAATTTGATATTGCTTTGATGTTTCTAAGGTCTTCATCATCCAGAGTTAAATCATTTTTTACTACATCTTTTATTGTTTTCTGAAAGATTAATAATGATGGTTTTAATTTACTTTTTACGGTTAGAAAAAATCCTGTTAATATAACAAAAATTGCCAGGGATTGAAAAAAAACATTATAAGGTATATTCGAAATTGATATAATTAAAGTTGTGAATATTAAGGTTAAAGTAAGTCCAAGGTATATATAAAAAAAACTATTTTTCCCCATGTCATATTATCAGTTATAAGATACCATATAGTCAAGCTTTGTTTGAAATATTAGTGACTTAAAATAATCTGAGGTCATAAAAAAAGACCGGAAATAATTCCGGTCTTTTATGTTCGGGAGCGGCGGGGATCGAACCCGTGATCTTCGGCTTGACAGGCCGACGCGATAACCAGCTTCGCTACGCCCCCTAACAACGTATAGCAAAATGCCCGATTTTTAGAGTTTTGTCAAGTAGTGGGAAAAAATCTTTTACCACTACTTGAAAGATTTTTAACTTCTGCTTGTCATTTTGCATTATTGTTTCTTAAGAACGATTTCACATTGGTTTTTTACTTGTATAAGTTTATAATTCCAGGTTTTACAAATATAATTAATTGACACCATGGAATAGAATGAAACATGTGTAGGATCATCTTTATACCACCACTTGCTAAAATTTATCCAGCTTTTATTATGGAGCATAGATCTAATAATAAGATATCCTCCAGGCGAGAGGCATTTACTTAATGTCGTAAGCTCCCGGGAAGGGTATGTTAGGTGTTCAAATACTTCAATAGCTGTAATAGCATCAAATTCTTGTGATATCCATTCTTTTCCTGTATCAAAATAAGGGTCAAAGGTTGTTAAAATATACCCTTCTTTTGAAAGAAGATCTGCCAATGTTTTTTCTGGTCCACATCCAAAATCAAGTATTTTTTTCCCTCTATTCAAGAATGGTTTTACTGAATTTCCAATAATTTCATTTAGATAGCTTATATATCCTTTGTTGCCAACGCTATTCTCATGAAGCATATATCTTGCTTTTTCTTCTAAATTTGAGAGAAGTTGTTTTTTGTCTAGCTGTATTAAACTGCAGTTATTACAGATAAAATATTTTTTACCAATTTTATCTTTCCACTGATTTTCTAAATTAGTCTCATGAATTATGGAATTACATAAACTGCAGTTCATTTGTTTGGGGTTTCTTTTCTATCAAAGAGCTTTTATAAAGCTCATAATAAGACCAATTGCTCCTCCAAAGACACCACCCCAGACAACCAGCCAGCCAAGATGTTTTTTTATCATATCCTGGATTATTATTTTAACCATTTCAGGTGTAAGTTCATCCAGGCGCTTGTTTATTATTCCCTCTACCTGGGATTCAAGTTTGCTGCTCAAATTATCGGTTTCTATTGAACCGGCTATGGCTGTTTGAAAAACAGGGGATTCAGTTTCGGCTTTTACAAATTCTTTAATCTTAATAATAAAGGGATCTCTAAAGTTGTCCAGGGCAGAGGCTCCCCCAAACATGCCCAGCATACTTCCGAATTGTGATTCCATAATAACTGCAGTAAGGCTGCTGAAAATTTTGTTATAGTCCACGCTGTCTATAGCCTTGTCCAGATTTATTTCCGGAACCATGGAACTTGAAGAGTTGGCAAAGAACTTTTCAAGGTTTTCTTTAGTAAAAAATTCAGTCATAATTAAATGTCTGATTCCTTCTTTAAACTCTTTAAAGTGCAGCGGAACAACACCTGATCCATAAAGAAGAGGTACTTTTTCGAAAAGCATGTGTATTGCCAGCCAGTTGGTAATGGCGCCTGAGAGGGCAAAAAAACCTACACTTAAGATTTGTCCGCTAAACCATGGAGAAAAGTATCCTCCAATAATTACAATTAGTGCAGCAATGTTTGTACCTAGGCTTTTATTCATTTAAAAACTCCAAAAATTAATTTTAGTTGGGAGTGGTTAGAGACTAGCTCTAACCATTCCTGCATAAATATATACAAAAAAAAAGCAGAGGTCATTAAAAACCTCTGCATAAGTTAATAATATAAAAATATTCGTAACTATTTATGATCAAACACGACCATTTTTTATAACAGTTACAAAAGATAATTTTCTTGATGCCAGTCATCCTGCGGCCATTATTAATATAATTATAAAGCGTCTGGATCTTGAGAAGATGTACAAGTATTATTCAAAAGAAAATAGTGGAATGTCTGTAAAATATATTAGTGAGTGGGGTTTGTATCCCCGATGGATCCTTATTTAACCTTTTCAGCAGTTAATCCATTATCAAATATAATTGTCTTTTCTGTTATCTTTGTAATCACATTAGATCCCTCAAGTTGATGCATTTGATATCCCATAAAAAGTGTTTTGTCTTTTGGGTTGTAAACCCATAAACCTGTTTTTGGCATATCATCTTCTGATAAGCCTTTTCTAAATAACAGGAGATCCCTAAAATCATAGTAATTGTAAGTTCCATTTTGTCCCTTTATTTTCCATAGACCTTCCAGTCCTGATTCTGCATTATTATTTCTTATTTTATCAGGATCAATTTTGACAAAGGCACGATGGTACCCCTGATCATCAAGAACCATAAGTGTTTCTTTTAGTTTTCTAACACCAAAACTGCCGTAGCAAATAGCGTCATCTTCATCTGTATTGAAAACAAGGGTTTTGTTGCTGCTGTCATACATCCATTTTCCCTGTCTGGCTGCATAATTCTCTTCTATTGGTGAGCTGCTTATTCTTTCAATATCGTACACAGAATGATCATCAGTTAAGTGAATTAAGCTATAGGGGTTTTGTGTATTGGTGAGCATCCAGTACCCTGTTAGAAGGTAATCTTCCTTGCCTGGAGTTGTTGATTCAGTTTTCATTTTAATAAAACTGTATGTAAGTTCATTGTTTTTTAGAATCATTTTACTCATTGTAAGAGTTTCGATATTTAGATTTTGTTCACCGTCTCCAAAATCCAGAGCAACTTTGTTCTCGTCTGCTTTGTAGTTCCATTTAAAATAATTAATAGATCCTGATTGCATAAGTCCAAGCCGGCCGTCATTGATAAAATCAAAGTCTCTACTCATTTTGTTTTTTTCACCATTACTGGTAAGTTCTGTCAGAAGCCAGCTGCCTTCAATCTGCTTATTATTCCGGGTTGAAAAATTCCCTCCTATCCTGGTAAGTTCATACATGTTATAGGTTTCGTCATCAAATTCTTTTTTTACTGTAATTATTTTTGCGTACACTCCCGGACGGTTGTTTATCATATACAGTCTGGTTCTGCTCCCTTCAAACGTATCATTTATATCAATCACAGTGCACTTATATGTCCCTGCCGGAACAGTTATATCTTTTTCTCCAACTACGGTATATTCAAAAGGTTCTTCCAGAGGATAAAAAGCATTTTCCTCATAGTCATCACTCCCGGGAAGTTCATCAAAAATATCATCAATCTCTATTGTTCCGTTATATTCGTCAAAAGAAACGTCTGCAGAGAGATTTTCTGTAATAAAAACATCGAAATTATCCAAAAGTGTGGACTTTTTATATTTTAGTGTGGTTACATCTTTAAGATAAGAATTTTTAGCTTCTATATTAAACCAGCTGAAGTTTTCTCTATTCAAGCCTGTTGTTTCATCATTCTGAATATTAGTTGTTAATTTGTTATCATTTTCTACCAAAGGAAGTTGTTCCCTGGTTTTACCGTTTTGTTCCAGTTTGTATCCTGTAATTTTGATTCCCTTATTCTTAAGAATAAACTCTCCGTTAGTTATGCTGACTATATCATTCCTGCCCCTGAGCAGCCTGTCCTGAACAATCAATATGACACTATTTTCTTTTTTGTTGTGGATCCATATGCCACTTCCTTTCCCTGTATATCCATAACCGGTATAGTGAACCAGAAGTTTATCAGGGGCTTTAAAGTAAAGTAAAATATCCGCATCGTCTTCGTCTTTATTATTCAGCTTCCAGACACCTTTTAATCCGGAATTTTTATTATTATTCTCAATTTCCTCCGGATTGTACCTGGTAAAAAATAAACTTCCGTCCTTTGAGCTAAGGGTCATTTTACTTTCTGTTGATTTCGAAATTTTCCAGGTTCCTGCAAACTCATCTATCATTTCCGATTCAATTGTAACGGTATTATCTTTACTATTTGTTTTCCATGAACCAAAACCCCTTCCCTGTATATCAGCAGACCCATCGTCTCTGAAATTAAGGGTTTGGTAAACTTCGTCTGTATTCCCATTAAAGACAGCCTTTGTCATGAGCCATTGGCCTATAATATTTGTTGTCACTGCCGAAATATTATTAATTATAAATGCCAGGGAAATAATGATAAGTAATATTTTTTTCATGCAAAATCCTGTAATAAGTTTAGTTTATCAATGGAATAACATTTTTATTCATATTTGTTAAGATCTGTTTTACCATCTGAATTAGATTTGACTCCTTCTAAAGCAAGCAGGACTTTCTTTTCCTGAAACCCAGCCGGATACTTAAATATCTTCTTAGTTTGGTTGATATTAAATTGAAATAAAAAATATAGTTTTTGATATGGTAAATGTCCTGTTCAGGTGGGAAAAGGAAAACAGACCCGATTTTTTCCAAAATATACAAGGTTCTTACAATTAATGGATGTGTTGGTGCCGGAGCAATTAGCATTGGTGCCTTTTAGATGAATCCAGGTACTGCGGTAACTTTGGAATAGTTCATGATGGCAGTTATTTTGATCCTGCAATGATAAATTTTGACTATACCACAAAATCGAATAAAGAATTTTATTTAAATCTCTTGACTTTTGCACATAAGTGCATTACTTTAATATTAAGAATAAGGATAGCTTATGTCACGACCAAAAAAAGAACGGTTTGTTTATCAGCCGCCGCTGCATGCAGATTTTAAACCTCTGGGTATTCAGAGACAGGTTTTAGAACCTCTTCCTCTGGGACTTGATGAGTTTGAAGCCCTTAGATTAGCTGATTATCTGGGGATGGAGCATACGGAGGCTGCAGCCGAAATGGAAATTTCCCGTTCTACATTTACAAGGTTGATTGAAAAAGCCAGGCGCAAGGTTGCCAAATTTCTTGTTGAAGGTAAACATCTTCATATAGAGGGAGGAAATATTCATTTCCGCGGGAATCTGATAAGGTGTCATGATTGTGGGCATATGTTCAATATTGGATTTGAATCCAGTATTAGTATTTGCCCTGCCTGCGGGTCAGGGAATCTGATAGATCTTGCCGGTGGATTTGGTCATGGTAAATGTTGTCGGGGGCATGGCCATCAAGGCAATAGGAGGTAATACTATGCCAAGAGGTGATAGAAGAGGCCCTAATGGAATGGGTCCCATGACAGGTAGAGGTGCAGGTTTCTGCAGTGGTGCAGGTACACCTGGCTATATGAACACCGGTGTTGCCGGTGGATATGGTTTAGGTGCAGGAAGAGGTTTCCGGGGTGGATTCCAGGGAGCTGGTTATGGCCGGGGTTATGGCCGGGGTGTTGGAGTTGGATTTCAGGCACCTTATGGAGCTCCGGTCTATTCAAAAGAGGCTGAAAAGGGATATATTGAAAATGAGGTATCTTTTCTAAAAGAACAGCTCAAAACCCTTGAAGGTCGGCTTACGGATATGCAGGACGAAGAATAATGCCAGGAGTAGAGACGCAGGATTTTGCGTCTCTACTGTGAGTATACAATGTCTATGTTGTTAAATATCAAAGGAGGGTAATATGCCTCAGGGAAAAGGTTTGGGAAGTGGCAGAGGCCAGGGCGGTGGAAGAAATTCTTCCGGTGGTGGTCGTGGACGTAACAATGGTGGATCATTTGGAACTGGTGGTGTTTGTGTTTGTGCAAGTTGCGGATATAAAACTGCTCATCAACGTGGTGTTAAATGTACAGAATTGAAATGTCCCGAATGCGGTAGAGCTATGATTAGAGAAGAACTCCTCGAAAGCAGAAGAAAATAAACAAGGGCGTATTGCATA
>Ga0190304_1000586_pt1 | contig 16954 bp, 14 predicted proteins | sample 48700712_MG_FD_161670 | JGI IMG/M metagenome (GOLD analysis project Ga0190304, IMG submission 161670) | Hydrothermal vent sediment bacterial communities from Southern Trench, Guaymas Basin, Mexico - 4870-07-1--2_MG | ecosystem: Environmental > Aquatic > Marine > Hydrothermal vents > Sediment ...
TGAAGTTTTAACGTTTCATCAACTCTAAACTAGTGGGATGCCATTAAAACTATATCTTTGTAAAGCCCAAGGATACCAACTTCCTCCATCTATAAAAACATGAGGCAACTTTCCCTTGCACTTCCTATAATCCTCCTGAGAAGACGTAAAGTATTAATGTAACACCTTCTACTTGTTACCATTTACTGCAATCACCTCTTCGTTGTCCACATCAACAACTGCCCAAAAATACACCTTCTTTCCGTTAATCTTTATCTCCTTTTCATCTATAGCTATCCTTTTTCTCTTCCTTACAGGAACATTTTCAAAGAGTTTTATGCCTTTCTGATACCACCTTCTTATAGCCTCGTGACTGACTTTGGTTATCTCTCCGGCTTTCCTATAACTTAATCCAGCTTTATAAAGTAACATCCCAAGAGCTCTCTGATTGTTATTCTTTCTCTCTCTACAAAAAAATTCTTTTATTTTCTAACCATTCTACTATTTGCTTTAACACAGTATCCCCTCCTATTAGGTGATAATCCTAGTAGGAGGGATTTAATTTTATCGGATAAGTCTTATGTTGACAGTCTCTTGAAAAATTAAGGGAATTTAAAGATTTTAAAAAACTTCCGCCTGTTAAAAAAGACTATCTTAGAGGTTTGCCTAAGCATCAAATAACACCTCGTGGTTCCAAAAATCTCCTGCCTGTTTCCACATCAGGTACAACTGGAAGACCTTAAACCGTGTATGTATCCTTTCGGGAGATTATATATGGTCTTCTGGGTTATTTGAGAGGATTGGATAGTCACAACATCAATTGGTTGAAATCTAAAATTGCCTTAGTTATTGATTTGAGGGAAGATAGCGCTGAAACTGGATACATAAAAAAGCTTGTTGTCTAATCTGCCTGTGATGTTTAAAAATATTCTGTTATTGAATACAAATGGTGAACCTAAAGAGATATTGAAAAAATTAGAGGTTTTTCAACCTGATTTTCTTGGAGGATACACAGGTATGCTTTCGCATCTTGCTTTATTACAAGAAAAAGGATTTGGTAGAATCTCTCCCGAGAAGGTTGCATCTATGGGTTCTTGTCTTGATAGGAAGCTTAGAGAATTTATAGAAAAAGCATTTAATGCAGATGTTTTTGAAGTGTATGGATCTACAGAAAGTGGACCTGTGGCTTTTGAATGCGAATTTGGAAATTTGCATATTAACGGAGATATGGTTTATCTAGAAACCTTAGGTGAAAAAGCAGGAAGAGTTAGGGTAACTAAATTATATGGGGAGGGTACGCCCATGCTCAGGTATGATGGTATGAATGATATAGTTAAGTTAAATGAAAAGAATTGTGGTTGTGGTATTGAGGGAAAGGTTATAGAGAAGATATATAGTAGGGAAAATCTGTCTATATTTAGAAGAGATGGAGGTGTTTTGACAGATTCGGTTTTTGCAAAGATTTTTTCTCCTTTGATATATAAATTGAAGACCACGAAGGTAAAAGCGACGAAAGTAATACAGCATTCTTTAGATAAGATAGAAGTTAAGGTAATTATTGATGAAAAGGAGGACGATGTTGATGAGGAAGAAATATTATCGGAGATAGAAGATAATTTAAAGAGGATTTTAGGAGATGTTGAGATAAATATCAAAAAAGTGAAGAGGTTGTCTAAGAGGACACCTATGGTAACATCGAGGGTAAATAGAAATGGATTTTCCAGACTTTTCTATCTATAGAATGTACTGAAAAATTTTAGAATGTAGATAGGGGGTCTATTATGCGATAGGTGTGTATATTGTGAGTGTTGTCGATGAGTGATAGGTTAAGTAGAAACAGAGGAGGAGTCGAAGATTTATCTGTGTATCTTCAATGAAGATAATGGAGAATTGATCTGGAGTGGAAGGGTGTACTATCATCTGTCTTAACCTGTACATCTGCAGTAGCTGATGGAAAATTATTCATCATCGCTGGATATGGTACTATCTATGCATCTGGGTAAGTTATGCCGATCTCGACAAGCTCTCTTCACATCTCTACCTTAGCTCAAATTATGTTTGGATTTAATCAGTATTATGGGAATCCAAAAAATCTGTGTCTATGAAGAAAACTCAAGAAAGTACGCCTTTTTATATAAATTAAAGAGATTATATTGTGAATTCTTTTCTTGATATACAGGTAAAAACTGTGCTAATGATCCCCATTATCAAAATGGGAACCCCCAACAGTACAAAGTATACAACATCCGCTATCACTAGCAGAATAGCAGTACCCATGAGAATTGCTAGACCAATCAATGTTAAACAGAATAATTTTCGAAGTAGAATGAGTATTCCAGTGGTCAATCCAAACAAGAAAGATAGAAAACCAAAGATTCCGACAACGAGATATTGAGAGGGAAGTGTATAATAATAGTCGCTAAAGTACGGAGTTCCACAAATTTCAGTGTATAGGTATTCCTCTTTAGTCTCCTCCATATAGTAGATGTTCCTATAATAGTCCCCCTCTGAGTATGTAACTACACCAACAATTCCGATAATTATACACATACATGCTGCAATAATTGTCAATATGCCAGCAGCAGTGAGGTATTTACTCCTTTTATTCATATTTTTAATTCTTCTATTTTTCATTCCTTCTAATCTAGCTCCACATTCTGGGCAATACTTCATATTTATCACCAAATAAAGGTTGACTTTGATTTTCTATATAACTTTAGAAAATGTTTGGAAAAAACCAAACGAAAACCAAACGGCTTTTAAAAGGAATTTAAATAATATAAATGAAGATGACAAAAATTACCATAGATAAAGAAACTTTCAAAGCACTTGCATCCGATGCTAGATTGGAGATACTCAAAACCCTGGACGGAAGGAAAATGAATCTCTCCGAGATTTCAAGAAAAACCAATCTCAACAAGGCTACGGTTCATGAGCATCTTACAAAACTTGTTGGAGCAGGACTGGTAAAGAAGATAGAGAGGGAAGGTCACAAATGGACGTATTATAAACTATCATGGAAAGGTTCAAATCTCCTGCATCCAGAAAATACAAAGATTGTGGTAATGTTTAGCTTGGCCTTTGTTCTTCTCATAAATGGCATTATACAGCTAATATGGTATGCAAAGGGCACTCTCATAAGTCTAAATGAAAAGTTTTTCAGCGGAGAGGCAATTCCCCAGGCAGAGGAAGCTGGTGGTAGATTATTTGTAAACTTTCCATACAATAAAAGTTCAATTCCAGACACTACCTCATGGATACATGGAAATGAAACTACATTGGGTAAGGCAGGAGAGACAAGTAATGCGACCTTTATACCCCACATATATGCCTTTATTCAAGACCCTCTTTTCCTATATGTAGGCATAGCAAGTATAGCCATCTGCATAGCGCTGCTGTTGTTTGCTACGTGGAGACTCTGGAAAAATAGAATACCTGCACTGTAACCTTTTAAAGGAGCTTTTCTTTCGTTCTTTCCAATGAAAAAGTTTCTTGCCATAGCGTCCATACTTATTGCAGTTATCTCCTGGTCTCTCAGTTTTCCGCTGGTTAAGATCCTACTCAATAATAATGTACCGCCTATAACGATGGCAATGTTACGTCATCTAATATTCATACCAATGTTGATTTTTATCACATTAAGAGATGGTAAAACATCATTTTCTCATACAAAAAAGGCATGGCTAACTTTTCTCCTACTTGGAATATTTACCATTTTCATTCCCAATGTATCTCAAAATATTGGCATGCAGTACACAACCGCATCGACCTCGAGTATAATTCAATCTTCTACTCCCATATTTACAATAATACTCGCTTTCATTTTTCTGAAGGAATCAAAGAACTTTAGCAAGATAATAGGTACGGTTATTGCAATGATTGGAGTCATTCTCCTTGTTTCTGGAGGAAAAATAGAGATGGGCGGAACAACCTACGGAAATATTCTAATATTGATTTCCTGCGTTTCTTATGCCATTTCAGGAGTCATACTTAAGAGAGGATTGATGGAAATAAAAGCCAGTCATTTACTTTGCTTTGAAACTCTATTTGGTTTTGTTTTTCTATTTTTTTCTACTCTGATGTTTGAGAATATATATAAGATAATAACCTTTGATGTCTATACGTGGTTTTTGATAGCAATATTGGCAATCTTTGCCAGTGGAATTGCTGCAATTTTGTACTATGTGGTTCTGATAGATACAGAGCTCTCCCAACTCATAGTCTTCGTTTATCTCATCCCCTTATTTGCTGTAGTGTTCTCCTATTTCATGCTTGGAGAAACAGTCTCTCTGCAAATTTTGTTCTTTGCAGCTTTGATAATTAGTGGTGTTGTGATTGCACAGAAAAACAAGGTAGAAAAGAGAGGAGTTTAGACCAATTACTTATTGCCTCTTTGGTCTTGGCTTAAAACCCATACTAAATGTTCCGTCAGTATTTTGAACCATTACAGTGGCTTCTCTTTCCTTGGCGATACGTCTTGCTGCCTTGATGGCTGCGAGTTTTGTTCTGTGATGGCTGAATATCTTGCCATGGCTTCGTACAGCCCAGTCACCTCTCACTTGACCAGGTTGTGGTTTGCTTACTACATAAATTACGTTTGATGGTTTCCTATCTTTTGTTTCCATTTTTTCACTTCCAATATTATGAACAAATTTTTCTCTCCTGTTGAGTCTTTTCAATATACCTTTCTTTTTTAGATAGGGCATTTTTGATCTGGGATTGATTTTTACGATGTATCCCTCAGGTAGTGCGGTAGGTACCCCGCTTTTTGGTCTATGTTCGCTGAAGAAGTAGATGGTTACAATTTTACCACTCTGAAGGGTTACAGTTTTCTTGTAGAGAGTATATTTTCCATATTTATATGCATCTGGATAATATTTTTCCAAATAAGGCATATTTGACCTTGGATTTATCTTTACTATGTATCCCTCTGGCATGGCTGTTGGTATACCACTTTTAGGTCTATGTTCGCTGAAAAAATATATTATCAATCTCTTGCCACTCTTCAAAACAACCTCTCTTTTGTAAAGTGTGTATTTTCCATATCTGAATATGTTGCTAAAGTATTCTTTGGCATACTCCGATAGCAGGTAAATTATCAGTATGGCATAGATAACAAGGAGAGCAATCTGTTCAATTATGTACTTCCAGACAACTATACCCCACAATGGCCAGAGCATAGCCCATAAAATAAAGAAAATGGCAAACTTTCTCGTCCATCTTCTCCTCATTTTAAAACCATATATGATTAACAAAAGTGATAGAGCAGTAACAATCAGTAGAAATATCAAAACACCAGAATAGAGCAGCTCAAGAGAAAAGAGACTGTATCCATAAATCACCAAAAGTCCATGGGTAAAGAAGGAGTAAAAAAAGAATATCTCTACTCCTACCAGCGTCACCAGAAAGGCAATAGCACCCAATATTTCTCTGTTTATCCTATTCAAATAATCCCCTCCTGAAAAATAAAACCACCAACCCAACAAGAAGTGTTGTACTTAAACCAGTAACTGCATACCAGAAAGCATCTATATTACTTTGTGCCATTGATTTCTCCTGTATTTCAACTATGGCTTCATCAACAGATGAGGCACCATCATCATCGGTTACTGTGAGCTTTACTGTATATCTCCCACTTTTCTCATAGCTATGCGAGACTGTTTTACCAGAACCTGTTTTTCCATCACCGAAGTCCCATTGATAGGAAACTATGCTTCCATCGGAATCATAACTTGCTGAGCCATCAAAAGAAATCGCATCACCTACATATCCAGAGTAAGGACCTCCAGCTTTGGCAACTGGTTCTTCATTGACCTTGGGCTTTGACTTTGGAGGTTGAGAAGGTTGCTCCTTAGGTTGTAGAGATTTTAACATTTCGGCTAGTAACAAACTACCCCCCATAACAATCAGAGGATGCTTGAGAAGAGGATTATACTTGTAACGCCAGACAGTGATTTTTGCACTTCCATTAGCTACACCACCATATGCTTTAACCTCTAAAGTATGTCTCTTTCCAAGCTCTAAAGGATTTAGGGGCCAGTCCCAGGCATAGGGACTTTCATTATCTACATACATGAGTTGTTCATCTACGTAGAATTCAACCCTGTCGATACTTTGGTTACTGCTTACGTTTGCTTCTACAGTTATTTCTCCAACAACTACGGTTCTGAAGAGCAAACGCCTTTTCTTTATATTATCGATATATAAATAATTCTTAAGCGGTTTGATTATTGTCACAACAATAGAATCCTCACCATTATATGGATATATCTTACCATCATCTGGATCATAGTATCTATCTGGCCTTTCATCACCATCAGAATCAAATACCCACTCCTCCGTACCATCACGATCAACATCCTTAAGAAAAACATCATAGAGAATATCGTCATCTGGGTCCCAGTATCTGTCTGGAAGACTATTGCCATTTATGTCTATAAAATGATCTATTTTACTATCGTTATCTCCATCGATTGATAAGACAGCATTAGAAGATTGGTCTGGATCTATATATAGCTCGTATCCATTTCCTTCATTACCATCTGCATCAAAAGCCATCTCCTTATTACCATCATCATCTGTATCTCTTGATTTGGGCGGATTTATGGTATAAACAACAACTGTCGTAGTTTTGGTGTGCCAGACATGCGGGCAGGTTTCAAAGGCGTGTATTTCTATATTATCTAGATGTAATCCACTGTCTAAAACCTTTACATCAAACTCTACAAAAAGCATATCACCATCAAAAAGTTCAATATCAGAGATATTCGACCAAGTAATGGTTTTTCCATCGCCAGATACGTTTGTTTCAGGAATAGTCGCATTACCTAGATACTCTAGACCCTCTGGGAGGGTATTGATAACAGTTATCCATTTTATTTTGTAAGAGATTCCCTCTCCATCTGGATCGTGATAGGCAATACTTACATTGAATCTTAAAATATCACTCTTATCAGCAGATACACAATTACTCCATATGCCTTCATCATCCCAAACAAGACCTTTCAATTCTATAGGTGCTATGCTGTTTCCTGAGGTATATATGGCTGGAGATAATGCAGAGAAGAGTACTATACCTACAACTGTCGACATATATAATTTCGTCATTTTAACCACGAAGTTTATGGCTGCGTTAATTGTTATCATAATACATATATAAAATTTTCTGAATAAATACACCCTTTTTGAGAATTTTTACGACAAAAAGTGATTGCTAGAAGTTTTTTGAAAAGTTTAAGTAATGGAATATGTTTTTGAAAAATCAGGGGTTTTTGTTATGCATAAAGAGATTAAAGCAATGAGGAGTACAAAACTGAGATGTAAGGGATGGAGACAGGAAGCTATATTGAGAATGTTAGAGAACAACCTTGAAAATGCTGAAATACCAGAAGAGCTTATTGTATATGGTGGGACTGGGAAAGCAGCAAGAGACTGGGAAAGCTATGAAAAAATTGTAGAGACTCTAAAAAGATTGGAAAATGATGAAACCCTTGTTATTCAATCTGGAAAACCTGTTGCAGTCTTTAAAACCTGGGAAAACTCTCCAAGAGTCATTATAGCAAATGCCAACATAGTTCCTCATTGGAGTACTTGGGAAAAATTCCATGAGTTGGAAGAGCTTGGATTAATAATGTACGGTCAGATGACCGCTGGTTCATGGTGCTATATAGGTACGCAGGGCATAATACAGGGAACCTATGAAACCTTTGCGGCATGTGCAAAAAAACATTTTGATGGAACACTCAAGGGCAAAATTGTTTTAACTGGCGGTCTTGGAGGTATGGGAGGAGCACAACCCCTTGCAATAACAATGAATGGAGGCATATGTATAGCTGTCGAGTGTGATAAATCAAGGATAGAGAGGAGATTGAGAGCAGGATTTTGTGATATGATGGTTGAAGATATTGACAAAGCTGTAGAGTTAGCGATGGGTGCCAAAGAAAAACAAAAACCTCTCTCCATAGCTGTACTTGGAAACTGTGCAGATACTCATCCATATCTTGTAGAATCGGAATTTTTGCCAGATGTTGTAACAGATCAAACATCAGCACATGATGAACTCAATGGATATGTGCCAGCAGGATTCTATGGAGATAATATAGATGAAGCTTATAAGCTCAGAAAAACCAACCCAGAGAAATACAAGAAACTTTCCTTTGAAAGCATGAAAAAACATTGTGAAGCCATGGTTGCATTTCAAAAGAAGGGAGCAATCGTTTTTGATTATGGGAACAATCTGAGAGGACAGGCAAAGAAAGCAGGATTCAAAGATGCATTTAGTTACCCTGGGTTTGTTGTCGCATATATACGACCAATGCTCGCTGTCGGTAGAGGTCCCTTCAGATGGCTTGCATTGTCTGGAGATCCTCAAGATATTATCAAAACTGATAATAAGGTAATAGAGCTCTTTCCGGAAGATAAAACTCTCGTGAATTGGATAAAGCTCGCCGAGAAACATCTCCCATGGGAGGGGTTACCTGCTAGAGTATGCTGGCTTGGATATGGTGAAAGAGAGAAATTTGCCTTAGAAATCAACAGGATGATAAGAGAAGGAGAGATAGGACCCATAGCTATAACAAGAGACCACCTAGATAGCGGTAGTGTTGCCTCTCCTTACAGAGAAACTGAGGGAATGAAGGATGGAAGTGATGTCATTGCAGATTGGCCTCTGTTAAATGCACTTTTAAACTGTGCAGCAGGTGCAGATAACGTTGCTATACACAACGGTGGTGGTGTAGGTATTGGGCTATCTACTCATGCTGGTATGGTAGTAGTATGTGATGGAACTAAAGAGACGGATGAGAGGATAAAAAGAGTGTTTAAAACAGATCCTGGTATTGGTATAGTGAGACATGCAGATGCTGGCTATGAGGAAGCGATAGAGTTAGTTAGAAAGACAGATATAGACATGCCAATGTTGAAGTGATATTATGATAATCATAGATGGTAAAAACCTTACAATAGAGGATGTCGTGAAGGTTGCAAGAGGTTTTGAAAAGGTTAAACTGAGCAAAGAAGCCATTGAGAATGTTAAAAAAAGCAGAGAGGTAGTGGAGAATATTATTTCAAAAGAAAACAGAGCTGTTTATGGTGTTAATACTGGTTTTGGAGAGTTGGCAAATGTAAGGATTTCAGATGAAAAACTAGATGAGTTGCAGAAGAATCTCATAAGAAGTCATTCCTGCGGCATTGGTAAAGCACTAGAAAGAGATGTTGTAAGAGCTATGATGCTGTTGAGATGTAATTCTCTTGCCAAAGGATATTCTGGAGTTAGAGTTGACGTGTTGAACATGCTGATAGACATGCTCAACAATAGGATTCATCCTGTCGTTCCTGAAAAAGGTTCTCTTGGTGCAAGTGGTGATTTGATTCCTCTAGCACATATCGCACTTGCTATGATGGGAGAAGGCAAGGTAGAGTATAGAGATAAAATATACGAGGCAAAGGAGGTTTTCAAAAAACTTGGCATAAAACCAATCAAATTAAAGGCAAAGGAAGGTATAGCTTTGATTAATGGCACGCAGTTCATGAGTGCCTTGGGTTCTCTTCTAGTGTATGACTCAAAAAATCTTCTCAAGAATGCACAGATAGCTGGAGCGATGAGTTTAGAGGCGTTACTCGGAACTGATCAGGCATTTAGGGAAGAGATACAAGAAGTTAGACCACATAAGGGACAGATAGAATGTGCAAGAAATTTGAGAAGATTAACTGAAAATAGCGAGATAATAGCATCTCACAAAGATTGCGACAAGGTTCAAGATGCATACACTTTAAGATGTATGCCTCAGGTTTTTGGAGCAATAAAGGATGCAATAGAATATGCGGAGAATGTTTTGAACATAGAGATAAACTCTGCTACAGACAATCCTTTGGTATTCAGCAAAACTGGAGAATGCATCTCTGGTGGAAACTTTCATGGTCAACCTCTTGCTCTTGCACTGGATTTACTTTGTATTGCTCTTACCCAACTCGGAGCATTTTCAGAGAGGAGAATATCAAGACTATTGGATGAAAAACTCTCTGGTCTGCCTGCATTTCTAACAAAGGAGAGTGGATTGAATTCTGGACTAATGCTAGTGCAATATGCGGCAGCATCCCTGGTAAATGAGAATAGGGTATTGTCATATCCCGCAAGTGCAGATTCAATACCTGTCTCTGCAAACCAAGAGGATTTTGTTAGTATGGGAGCAAACTCTGCATTAAAGGCTAGGCAGATACTTGATAATGTTCAGTACATCATTGCCATAGAATTTTTGGTTACATCTCAAGGACTAGAGTTTTTGAAACCTCTAAAGCCATCGCCTGCTAACTTAGAGGCATATAATGAAATAAGAAAAGTTTCAAAGGAACTGAGAAAGGATAGATCTCTATATGCCGACATTAAAAAGATAAAGAAACTTATCGAAGATGGAAAGATTGTCAAAGAAGTAGAGAAAGTAAATGGAAAACTAAAGTAAGAATGTTTTCTGTATTAAATTTTTCAAAGAAAGTACTAAAAATTCTTACATTACTATATATTTTGGAACCTATATATCTCACAGCAATATTTTAATATATCAAAAGCAGTATACCTGCCTCTATTCCAGATATAAAGAGGGTGAATATGGCAAGAGGACTGAATGCTGCAAGAAAGATAAAGAAGAGTCGAAGTATACAGAAATGGAATGATAGATATTTCAAAAGAAGGATACTCCAGTTGAAGAAAAAATCAGATCCGTTAGGAGGGGCACCTCAAGCTAGAGGTATTGTAATAGAAAAGGTAGGTATCGAGGCAAAGCAACCAAATTCAGCTATAAGAAAATGTGTTAAAGTACAGTTAATAAAAAGTGGTAGACAAGTTACTGCATTTGCACCAGGAAACAATGCTATAAGTTTCATAGATGAGCATGATGAAGTTGTCATTGAAGGAATCGGCGGAAGAATGGGAAGGTCATATGGAGATATACCCGGTGTTAGATATAAAGTGATAAAGGTTAATGGAGTCTCGTTAAATGAACTGATAAAAGGAAAGATTGAGAAGCCAATGAGACGATAGATATGGAGAAAAAGGTGAAAGGAATGACCGACAAAATGTATACTTTTCCTCTACTCAAAAAGTATGATACAAAAGATATAAAGATAGAGGATAGAGGGCTGGCGAGATACATTTGTTTAGAGACAAGCATATTTCTAGGTGCAACCCATGCAAATAGGCACTTTGGAAAATCCAAGGTTTTCATAGTGGAAAGGTTGATCAACAATATAATGAGAACAGAACACTATAATGGCAAAAAGATGAAGGCATACAAGGTTGTAGAATCTGCCTTTGACATCATAGCCAAAAAGACGAAATCCAATCCCATTCAGGTTTTGATTGATGCTCTACAAAATGCCGCACCAAAGGAAGAGATCACCCGTTTGCATTTCGGTGGAATATCTGTACCAAAAGCAGTAGATATTTCCCCACAGCGCAGACTTGATATTGCCTTGAGAAACATCTGTCTTGGTGCAGTATCAAAAGGAAGAGTTGAGAGAGGAGGAATGGATAAACGCCTTGCAGATGAGATAATAAAGGCCGCAAAGAATGATGCTTCTTCCTTTGCAGTATCACAGAAGGAAGAAATTGAGAGAGTTGCCAAATCAGCACGTTAGTTTTTTGAGGGAGAAAAATGGGAAGGAAGGAAGATAACATTAGGAAGGCAAAGGACCTTATGCACAAATTAGAAAGGATAAGAAATATTGGTATAGCTGCCCACATAGACCATGGAAAGACCACACTTTCAGATAATCTTCTTGCAGGCTGTGGAATGATGAGTGAAGAATTGGCAGGAAAACAGCTTGTTTTGGACTATGATGAACAGGAACAGGCAAGGGGTATAACAATCAATACTGCAGCTGCATCTATGGTTCACGAGTTTGAAGGAAACGAGTATTTGATCAATCTTCTTGATACTCCAGGACACGTTGACTTTGGTGGAGATGTTACCAGAGCTATGAGAGCTGTTGACGGGTGTATAATTGTAGTATGTGCTGTAGAGGGAGTTATGCCACAAACAGAGACAGTCATAAGACAGGCACTGCGAGAGAAAGTTAAACCCATTCTTTTCATAAACAAGGTTGATCGTCTGATTAATGAACTTAGAGTAACACCAGAAGAGATGCAGAAGAGATTTGTCAGCATAATCACAGATGTGAACCGTCTTATTAACAAGATGGTACCTGAGGAGTTTAAGGGAAAGTGGATGGTAAAGGTTGAGGATGGAAGTGTTGCCTTTGGATCGGCATTCTACAACTGGGCTATATCTGTACCCTACATGAAAAAGACAGGCATGACATTCAAGGATATCTATGAATACTGTAAAAACAACGATCAGAAAACTCTTGCAAAGAAGGCACCAATCCATGAAATCATACTCGATATGGTTGTAGATCATCTTCCCTCTCCTAAAGAGGCACAGAAGTACAGAATTCCGCATATATGGAGAGGAGACCTTGAAAGTGAGATAGGAAAGGGAATGATCGATTGCAAAACCGATGCCCCCCTCGCCTTGATGATAACTAAGATCATAATGGATCCACATGCTGGAGAAGTTGCGGTTGGCAGGGTCTACGGCGGAAAGATAGAGAGGGGACAGGAGGTATATGTAGTTGGAATGCCCAATAAAAACAGGGTACAACAGGTAAGCCTCATGGTTGGAGCAGATAGGATACCTGTAGATTTTGTTTCTGCTGGAAATATAGTTGCAGCAACTGGTATCAGGGATGCAATTGCTGGAAGCACAGTAACAAATGTCGAGGGTGTTGAACCCTTTGAAAGAATTGTTCATGTTTCTGAGCCAGTGGTAACTGTGGCTGTTGAGGCAAAACATGCCAAGGATTTACCAAAACTTGTTGAGGTTTTGAGATCAATATCAAAAGCAGATCCAAGTATTGAAGTAACTATAAATCAAGAAACCGGCGAGCACTTAATGTCTGGAATGGGAGAACTTCATCTTGAAATTACAGAGTACAGGATTAAAAATGAGTATGGTGTTGACATTGTTTGCTCTGAACCCATTGTTGTATATAGAGAGACCGTTGGAAAGAAGAGCCCAAGACCATTTGAAGGAAAATCGCCAAACAAGCATAACAGATTCTATTTTGAGGTTGAACCTTTGCCAAAGAACATTGTCGATGCTCTCTACAATAACGAAATTCCACAAGATCCAAAGAAACACAAAAAGGAAGTGGTTGCAAAACTTCAAGAGCTGGGAATGAATAAAACAGATGCAAAGGGAGTTTTTGGTATATGTGGACTTAACATACTTACCGATGTCACAAAGGGTATCCAGCATCTGTTTGAAACCAGAGAGCTTTTGCTGGAGGCTTTTGAGGAGGTTATGGAGAAAGGACCAAGGGCAAATGAGCCTTGTCAGGGAATACTTGTAAGATTGGTAGATGCAAAGTTACATGAAGATGCAATCCACAGAGGACCTGCTCAGGTAATACCTGCTGCAAAAAATTCGATCAACGGTGCCATAACCACAGCAGACTTCATGTTGCTCGAGCCCATGCAGAAGGTCTTTATTAGCACTCCGCAAGAAGTTATGGGAAACGTATCTAGAGAGCTTAATCAGAGAAGAGCTGTAATACTTGATATGAAAACCGAGGGAGATATGGTAAGTATTGAAGCCAAAGCTCCCGTTGCTGAGATGTTTGGTTTTGCAAGCGCAATCAGAAGCGCAACAGGTGGTAGAGTATTATGGAGCACAGAGAACATAGGCTTTGAACCTCTGCCGAGAGAGCTTCAGGATACGATAACCCGTCAGATAAGGGAGAGAAAAGGACTAAAACCAGATCCTTATCCACCAGAGTACTACATGGATTAAAAAATGAAAGAGAGGCTTAATGTCTCTCTTCAAACTCCTTTGCTATTTTTATATGTTTTTTAAGTTCATCTTCAGGTAGAGGTTTTATTTTCTTTAAAGCCGCTTCGAAGTGTCTCTTTTCTACCTTTAGTTTCTTAAGTTCTTCTTTTTTCAGTTTTTCTCCATGTTTGTTTATGTATTCTCTTATCGCCGTCATCACTGCCTCGTTGCACACCGCTGCTATGTCTGCACCGGTGTATCCCTCTGTTTTCTCAGCCAGCTCATCTATATCAACATCATCTGCAAGTGGTTTGTTTCTTGTGTGGATTTTGAATATCTCTTTTCTCGCTTCCTTGTCTGGTGGCGGTATGTATATCAAACGGTCGAATCTTCCTGGTCTCAACAGAGCTGGGTCTATTATGTCTGGCCTATTTGTTGCTGCTATAACCGTTACATCCCTTAGTTCCTCTAAACCATCCAGTTCCGTCAGCAGTTGACTTATAACTCGTTCCGTTACATGGCTGTCATTTGATCCACCTCTCACTGGCGCTATTGCATCCATCTCGTCGAAGAACACTATGCATGGTGCCGCCTGTCTTGCTTTTCTGAAGGTTTCTCTCACCGCTTTTTCGCTTTCTCCAACCCATTTGCTTAGGAACTCTGGTCCCTTAACACTTATGAAGTTCGCCTCGCTTTCTGTTGCTACAGCCTTTGCGAGGAGTGTTTTTCCTGTTCCGGGTGGACCGTAGAGCAGTATGCCCTTTGGTGGTTTCGCTCTCATGTGAGCAAAGAGTTCACCGTATTTGAGAGGCCATTCTACAGCCTCTTTTAACTCCTGTTTTGTTTTCTTCAAGCCACCTATATCACTCCATCTAACGTTTGGTGACTCTATTATCACCTCCCTCAGTGCGGATGGACTCATGGATTTGAAGGCATCGTAGAAGTGTTTTTCTTTAACCTCTAGTTTGTTTAGAATCTCACCAGGTATCTCCTCGCTTTCAAGGTCTATTTCTGGTAGAATCTCTCGTAGTGCTCTCATTGCTGCTTCTTTACATAACGCCTGCAAATCTGCACCAGAGTAACCATGGGTCATGTCGGCTAGTTTGTCAAGGTTTACATCCTCTGCCAGTGGCATTCCACGGGTGTGGATTTCAAGGATTTCTTTTCTCCCTTTTTTGTCTGGTATTCCTATCTCTATTTCTCTATCGAATCTTCCTGGTCTCCTTAGCGCCGGGTCTATTGCGTTGGCTCTATTGGTTGCTGCTATCACTATAACCTTTCCTCTCTCCTTCAATCCATCCATGAGTGCTAGGAGTTGAGCCACCACTCTCCTTTCAACGTCACCATGCACCTCCTCTCTCTTTGGCGCTATCGAGTCTATTTCATCTATGAATATGATGGATGGTGCATTTTCTGTTGCCTCGTTGAATATCTGCCTCAGATTTTCTTCACTCTGTCCATAGAATTTACTCATTATCTCCGGTCCACTTAAAGTAAAGAAGTTTGCGTTTGCCTCGTTTGCTACTGCTTTAGCAATCAACGTTTTTCCTGTACCAGGAGGTCCGTAGAGTAAAACACCTTTTGGCGGCTCTATACCAACCTTTTCAAATAACTCCGGATGTTTGAGCGGCAGCTCTATCATCTCCCGTACCTGTTTTATTTCATCGCCTAATCCACCTATGTCTTCGTATGTTACATGGGGTATCTTCTCTTCACCGGCTTTGGCTGTTTTTTCGCTGACTGTTATCAATGTTTCTCTTTGTATAATAGTAGCCTCGCTAACCGGTTTGATGTTGGTTACAACAAGGTCTACCTTTCTACCCATGATGTTGAGCTCTATTACATCCCCTCTTGTTACCACTCTGCCTTCAAGTATCTGTGAAAGGTACTCCTCTCCTCCAACGATTCTTAAATCCTCGGTTGGAGCAAGCGTTATCTTTTCAGCGTTACGTGCTGTAACCTTTTTTACCTTAACCTTGTCATCTATCCCGACACCAGCATTTCTTCTAACGGTACCATCTATTCTTATTACTCCAGTACCATAATCCTCAGGGTAACCTGGCCATACTATGCAAGCTGTTTTCTTTTTACCCTCAACTACAATTGCATCTCCAGCGGTTAAACCCATTTCTTCTGCTACGGCGCCATCTATTCTCGCGATACCTCTTCCTACATCTCTTGATTTCGCCTCTGCTACTTTTAGATACTCTTTTTCTACCATAATCTCACCTCCTAATTTTTTTAATAAAATCAAAGAAAAAGGGTTAAGGAGATTATTTGATTTTAACCCTCTTTCCGCGTTTCTTTGGCTTCACCTTTTTCAACGTTATGTCCAGTACACCGTTGTTGTAGTTCGCCTCTGCCGAGTCTGGATCAACCTCGCAGGGAAGCTCTACTTCCTTGTAGTATTTCCTATTTTTGCTGTCAACATTTATTATCAATGAATCGCCTGTTACTTCTATGTCTATGTCGTTTTTGGATACTCCTGGAACTTCTGCCGTTACATGAACCTCATTGTCGGTCTCCTGCAGATCTACCAATGGTTCTCTACCCTCTGTTAGTTGTTTGGTTGCACCGGAAATTAGGCCCTTAATATTGCCAAACTCCTGGAATACAGGTTTTCCATCTGATCCCATTCTGAATGACCAACCGTAGACGTATGGTCCACCTTCTTCCGGTGATGGCAGTTTTCCACTCATTGCATCTCTGAATACTCTACTCATTCTTCTCTGCATGTTTCTGAAATACTCCTCGAACTCGTCAAATATGTCTGGATAATCTCTGCTCCATCTTCTGGGCCAGAAATCATCGAACCAATCATCGAAAGGATCTTCATTTCTTCCTTCTCTTCTAAACGGCCATCTGTTTCCAACCATTTATATCACCTCCTTTGGTTAAGGTTATTGTTATATCTCCCACCAACAATATAGTATATAGACAAGCACTACTATATAAATATTTCTATTAAGTAAGGGGACACTGTCAACTTTTTTGAATTGAAAAACTATTTCCCTCCTAGGAAACCTAGGAGAGGATAAAATGGTAAAGCAATTTGTAGAATTGCTAAAAGAGAAAAGAATTTTTCAATGGAACAGAAAATCTGTGGATGCAAAAGCTTTAGCTATACTTATTTACCAAGCTGGTTTATC